>Ga0209591_10000334_pt1 | contig 62223 bp, 56 predicted proteins | sample MAT01_FD_187207 | JGI IMG/M metagenome (GOLD analysis project Ga0209591, IMG submission 187207) | Freshwater microbial communities from Lake Fryxell liftoff mats and glacier meltwater in Antarctica - MAT-01 (SPAdes) (version 2) | ecosystem: Environmental > Aquatic > Freshwater > Ice > Liftoff...
CCGACACCGCAGTGACCGACACCGCAGTGACCGACACCGCAGTGACCGACACCGCAGTGACCGACACCGCAGTGACCGACACCGCAGTGACCGACACCGAGGTCGCCCCCGACGTCGAGGCTGGCGACGGGTCGGAGTTCGACGCCGAGGCCACCGAGGTCTCGGCCGATGACGCGTTCGACACCGAGATCGACACCGTGCCCGAGGTGTCCGCGGTGTTCTCCGACCGGCCGATCCAGACGGTGGGACGCCGCAAGGAAGCCGTCGTCCGCGTCCGCCTTTTGCCCGGCACGGGCGTGTTCAAGCTCAACGGCAAGACCCTCGAGGGGTACTTCCCGAACAAGCTCCACCAGCAGCTGATCCGCGACCCGCTGGTCACGGTCGAGAAGACCGAGCGGTTCGACATCTTCGCCAACCTGCACGGTGGCGGCATCTCCGGACAGGCGGGCGCGCTCCGCCTGGCCATCGCCCGGGCACTGATCGAGTCCGACCCGGAGGACCGCCCGCCGCTCAAGAAGGCCGGCTTCCTCACGCGCGACCCGCGCGTCATCGAGCGCAAGAAGTACGGGCTCAAGAAGGCCCGCAAGGCCCCTCAGTACAGCAAGCGCTGATCTTGGGCGAGCGAGCGCTGTTCGGTACCGACGGCGTCCGTGGACTGGCCAACGGCAAGCTCCTCACCCCGGAGTTGGCCATGGCCCTGTGCGCGTCCGCGGCGCGTGTTCTGTCCGAACGGGACCGGTCCCACCGTCCTGTCGCCGTCGTCGGCCGCGACCCACGCGCCAGCGGCGAGATGCTGGAAGCGGCCGTGATCGCGGGTCTGACGGCGGCGGGGACGGACGCGGTGCGGGTCGGCGTAATCCCGACGCCGGCGGTGGCCTTCCTCGTCGGAGCGCTCGGCGCAGACCTGGGTGTGATGATCTCCGCGTCGCACAATCCGATGCCGGACAACGGCATCAAGCTCTTCGCGGCGGGTGGCCACAAGCTTCCCGACGCGCTCGAGAGCGCGGTGGAGGCGGGAATCGACGCAACGGCGGTCCGTCCGACCGGAGCCGGGATCGGCCGGGTCCGTGACATGACGGACGCGTCCGCTCGCTACGTCGAACACCTACTGGCCGCCACGCCGGGCACGCTTGCCGGGCTGCGCGTGGTGGTCGACTGCGCGCACGGCGCAGCGTCGGCCGTCGCGCCCGACGCCTACCGGCGGGCGGGTGCCGACGTCGTCGCGCTGAACGCCGAACCGGACGGGCTCAACATCAACGACGGGGTCGGGTCCACGCACCTGCGCCCGCTGCAGAAGGCCGTCCTCACCCACGGCGCCGACCTCGGTATCGCCCATGACGGCGACGCCGACCGCTGCCTCGCCGTCGACGCCACCGGCGCGGTCGTCGACGGCGACCAGATGATGGCGGTGCTCGCGCTCGCCATGCGCGATGCCGGCGAGCTCGCGTTCGACACCCTCGTGACCACCGTCATGAGCAACCTGGGACTGCACCTCGCGATGAAGGCGGCCGGCATCGAGGTGCGCACCACGCGGGTCGGTGACCGCTACGTCCTCGAGGAGCTGCGGGCGGGGGGTTTCACGCTCGGCGGTGAGCAGTCGGGGCACGTCGTGTTGCCGCGGCATTCCACCACCGGCGACGGCCTGCTCACCGCGATGCGGCTGATGGCCCGGATGGCCGACACCGGATCGTCGCTGGCCGACCTGGCAACGGTGCTCACGCCACTGCCGCAGGTTCTGCACAACGTGGCCGTGGCCGACAAGGCCGCCGTGGCCGGGTCCGCCGCGGTACGGGACGCCGTCGAAGCCGCGCAGACCGAGCTCGGCGGCTCGGGGCGCGTGCTGCTCCGCCCGTCGGGCACCGAGCAACTGGTCAGGGTGATGGTCGAGGCACCCACCGCCGAGCAGGCCCGGACCACGGCCGTCCGGCTGGCCGAGGTCGTCGTAGCCGCTCGCTGATCGGGTGGCCCGGATGTGCGCGTTCGGCCGCGGATCCCGGGCCGGTGCGGCACGATCGAGCCATGCGACCCGAGGTGCATCTGCGTCCGGACCGGCTCCTGGTGCACGCCGGTGTGGCGGACGGGCTGTCGGAGGCGCTGCAGGAGGTCCTGCGCGGCCACGGGCGATTCGTGGCAGACGAGGAGCTCGATCGGCTGCACACCGCCGTACGCCGTGCCGTCCGCGAGCTGGGTGAGCTGGGCGCCGCCCTCACGACTGCCGCCGTCAGCGCAGACCGGGCGGACACCGATGCGTCACTCGCGATCCGGCGGGCGCTTTCGTGACGCGTCCGGATCCGGCTCCGCTCGCCGCGGCCGCGGATTGGTGTGCCGGGCTCGCAGCCGTGCTGGCCGACGTCGCCGGGCAGGCGGGCAGGCTGGCCGCGCGGATCGCCGACGACTGGTCCGACGATCACGGCCGCGAGTGGGCCGAGCGGGCCGCTCTGCTGCGCCGCGAGCTCAGCCGCGACGCGCTCGCCGCCACGGAGCTCGCCACCGACCTCGCGCGGCGGTCCGCCGACGCCTCGCTCACCGGCGCCCCGACCACGGACCCCCCGACCACGGGCGCGGGGGCGCTGTCCGCACCGGTTGCCGGCTCGACGCGGCCCACAGGTGCGCGCCTGGGCGGGACCGACGCCGACCGGGTCGACGAGGAGCGCGGAATGCGGATCGCGCAGCTCGCGGACGGCCCCGGCTGAACGCCCGCACCCGGACGGTGGACCCGCCCGTGCTCGAACGGTGAACCGGCGCCGGGCGGGGTCGGTGTCGGGTGGTCGGTGTCGGGTGGTCGGTGTCGTGAGGTCAGGGTCGTGAGGTCAGGGTCGTGAGGTCAGGGTCGTGCCGGAGACCTTGCCGTCGACCAGGAGGTCGACGCGGTCCTCGTCCAGCAGCTGACGCAGCAGGAAGGCGGTCACGAGAGCCCGGGTGATCTTGCGGGTCCTGCCGTCGGGGCTGCCGGAGAGCACGAAGTCGCTCCAGTGGCTCCCGCCGAGGAAGCCCGTGTGGGTCGCCTTGGTCATGGTCCGCAGCCATACCGGCCCGCCCGCGGCCGCGGCGATGGGATCGGCGTGGCCGGCCGCGGGGGAGACGGTGTCCTTACCCGCCGCGATGTGCAGGGCAGGCACCGTGACCTGCCGGGAGGCGTCCAGCGCCGACGGGCGGGTGATCGCCGCGGCGATGGTGACGACGGCTGCGACCCGGGGATGCCCGACGGCCGCGACCAGCGCGACACCACCGCCGATGCCGTGGCCGACGAACGCGGTGCGGCGGGAGTCGACGCTGATCCGCCCGTCGCCGAGCCGGACGCCCGCGCACACGTCGAGCGTGGTGCGCAGGTCCGCGGCGAAACCCGCATGGCTGGGCAGCGGACCGCGGTGGCTCGACGGTGCGGCGCAGACGATCCCCCAGGAGGCGAGGTGCCGCAGCAGGTCGGCGTAGCGCTCGGCGGGCTGCAGCCAGTCGTGCCCGAAGGCGACGGCGGGCAGGCCGAGGCCCTCCTCCGGCGCGAACACGACGCCCGGGATGCCCACCATGCCGAGGTCGCCCCGCAGCACCGGGTGCGGGCCGGGCCGCGAGAGCTCGGCCAGCGCCTCCTTGGCGTTGCGCACCTCGGGCGGCCGGAGGGTCGCGTGGGTCCGGGTCGCGTGGGTCCGGGTCGCGTGGGTCCGGGTCGCGTGGGTCCGGGTCGCATGGGTCCGGGTCACAGCGAAGGACGGTACCGCGCAGGACGGGGACTGCGGGGTGCGGGCGAGTCCGGCCGATCCGGCGGGTCGGCGACAGGCGTGCGCACCGCCTGCCCCGCGCGGCGCGGGCCACCCGGCGTGTGCGGGCCCTCAGAGCCCTCCGTGAACTCGAACCCGGCGCGCACCTCCCGGTCACGGGGCGGGCTCGCCCTGCATGACGTCTGACGAAGGGGATAGTCGCCCGGGTGGTGACCGTCAGGTGCGCGGCCACCTCGCGCACATCCCATGCCGAGCACAGGGACCGCGTGGCCCACTGGGCGTCGGTCAGCCCCTCCAGGCAGTCGCAGAGGCTCAGCCGTTCGGTCCGCACGGCGGACTCGATCTCGTCCGGCTCCCTGGGGCGACCACAGGTGCCGTTCATCGGTTCGTCCTCCGTTGCGCTCGGTCGCTACAGATGGATACCGCGAACGAGGGCAGGACCCATCGGGTCGGGTCGCAGCACGGTCGGAAACCGGCAACGGCTCCCCCGACCTCCAGGTCGACCTGCCGAGGGTGGACCAGCAAGCATTAGCGTGGGCACGGTGAGAGGCGTCTGGACCGCGCAGCAGATCCGCGACAGCGAGGCGGTCCTGCTCGGTCGCACGGCCGACGGTGTGCTCATGCGGCGCGCGGCGTACGGCCTGGCCGTCCACGCCCGCCGGATGCTGCGGCGGGTCGCCGGGAGCCGCGTGGTCCTGCTCGTCGGCGCCGGTGACAACGGCGGCGATGCGCTGTGGGCGGGGGCTGAGTTGCGACGCCGCGGCGTCGGGGTCAGAGCGGTCCTGCTCGACCCCGAACGGGCCCACCCGGCCGGGCGCGCGGCGCTGGTCCGGGCGGGCGGGCGGGTCGTGGACGCCGGGCCCACGGCGTTGGCGGGCGCGGACCTCGTGCTGGACGGCATCGTCGGGATCTCCGGCCGCGGTGGCCTGCGGGAACCGGCGGCGGACCTGGTCGCCGCAGCGGAACGGGCCGGTGTGCCGGTACTGGCCGTCGACCTGCCCAGCGGGGTGGACACCGACACCGGCACGGTCGACGGTGCGGCGGTCACGGCGACGGCCACCGTCACGTTCGGCGCCCGCAAGCCCGCGCACGTGCTCGCCGCACCGCGATGCGGGCCCGTGCACCTGGTGGACATCGGGTTGACCCCGCTGCTCCCCGCGCCGCACGCACACGTACTGGACGTCTCGGACGTGGCCGCGCGGTGGCCTGTCCCGGGTCCGGGTGACGACAAGTACACCCAGGGGGTCGTGGGGATCGCGGCGGGCTCGGCGACCTATCCGGGAGCCGCGGTCCTCTCGGCGGGTGCGGCCGTGCTCGCGACCAGCGGGATGGTGCGGTTCGCGGGCACGGCGGCCTCGGGCGTCCGGGCCCGCTGGTCCGAGGTGGTCGCCACCGACTCGGTCGGGGACGCGGGCCGGACCCAGGCCTGGACGGTCGGCCCCGGTATCGGTACCGACGGGGCCGGCCGCGCGATCCTCGCCGACGTGATCGACCGTGGGGTACCGCTGTGCGTCGACGCCGACGCGGTCACGCTGCTCGCCTGCCACGCCGACCTGCGCGCCGCCGTGCGGGGGCGCCCGGTCGTGATCACCCCGCACGACCGGGAGTTCGCGCGCATCGCGGGTCGCGTCGGAACCGACCGGATCGCCGCCGCCCGCCGGGCCGCCGCCGAGCTCGGGGTGACCGTCCTGCTCAAGGGCAACGCGACGATCGTGGCCGACCCGGACGGCCGCACCCTCGTGCACCCCTCGACCACCTCGTGGGCGGCGACGGCAGGCTCGGGTGACGTGCTGGCGGGGATACTCGGCGCGCTGCTCGCCGCAGGGCTGGAGCCGTGGTGGGCGGCGGGATGCGCGACGTTCCTGCACGCCGCGGCGGCGGAGCTCGCCGCGTCCGGTGCGCCCGCGCCGGCGTCGGCGTTGCAGGCGGCGATCCCCGAGGCGATCCGTGCCGTGCGCGCGTCCCTGGACCGGCCGTCGGGCTGAGCCGATCGTGGACGGTCGGGTGATGCACCGGTCACCGCGCACGTCGTACGCCGAGTGGCGCTCGGCGCTCCGACACGCTTCGCCGGTCCGGTCGGATGCGATGATGCAGGCGTGGGTGATCCGTCGGGGACAGCGCGAGCCGAAGCGGTCGTGGACCTCGCCGCCGTCCGGCACAACGTCAAGATGTTGCGAGAGGCGTCGCCGGGCGCCGAGCTGATGGCGGTGGTGAAGGCGGACGGGTACGGCCACGGTGCCGCCCCCGTGGCCCGCGCGGCGCTGCAGGCCGGGGCGTCCTGGCTCGGGGTGTGCACCTTGGACGAGGCGTCGGACCTGCGCGCCGCCGGGATCGACGCCCCGATCCTCTCGTGGCTGCACCTGCCTGGCGACGACTTCGCGGCCGCGATCGCCGCGGACGTCGACCTGTCGGTGTCCTCCCGCAAGCATCTCGCCGCGATCCTCGAGGGCGCCGCCCGTGCCGGACGCACGGTACGGCTGCACCTGGAGATCGACACCGGGCTCTCGCGCAACGGCGTCGACCCCGCCGGCTGGACCGCGGTCCTCGACGACGCGACGAAGGCCGTCGCGGACGGGGCGGCGGAGGTCGTCGCGGTCTGGTCGCACCTCGCCCACGCCGACGCGCCACGGCACCCGACGAGCGACCGGCAGGCCGCGCGGCTCACCGTCGCGTGGCAGGGCGCCCGCGACCGCGGTCTCACCCCGATCCGGCACCTGGCCAACTCCGCGGCCACGCTCACCCGACCCGACCTGCACTTCGACCTCGTCCGGCCCGGCATCGCCGTGTACGGGCTCGACCCGCTCGGGCGACCGGCCGCGGAGGGCCCGCTGCGGCCGGCGATGACCTTGCGCGCGCGTGTCGCGCTGGTGAAACGCGTGCCGGCGGGTGAAGGCGTCTCCTACGGCCACGAATGGACCACGCCACGCGAGACGACGCTGGCGCTGCTGCCGATCGGATACGCCGACGGGGTGGCGCGGCGGCTCGGTCACGAGGGGCGGATGCGGGTGTTGCTCGCCGGCGCCCTCCGCCCGGTGGTCGGGCGGGTGTGCATGGATCAGGTCATCGTGGACTGCGGGGACGCCGTGGTCCGGGAAGGGGAGCACGCGGTGCTGTTCGGGCCCGGTCACGAGGGGGAGCCGACCGCTCAGGACTGGGCGGACGAGCTCGGCTCCATCCACTACGAGGTCGTGACGGGCGTGCACGGACGTCGGGTCACCCGCACGTTCTCCGACGGCGCCCGCACGTCCCCCGACGGCGCCGGGGCGGGCGCGTCGTGGTGAGGCCGCAGGTGTGGGGCGCCGTGGCGGGTGCCGCAGGGGCCGCGGTGACGGGGGTGGCAGTCGGGGTCGCCGCGCGGCGTCGCACCCAGATCGTCGCGGACCGCAGGCGCCTCGCCACCGAACTCTCGGAGGGGGACAGCGAGCTGGGCGCGTTGTCGGTGGGAGAACCCTCCTCGGTCACGGCCGACGACGGCGTGCGCCTCTCGTGCGAGGAGATCCAACCGGTGGCCGGCGGGGCCGCAATGACCGTCGTGCTCGTGCACGGCCTCGCGCTCGACCGCCGCACCTGGCACTTCCAGCGCCGGTCGCTGGCCGAGCTCCTCGACCCGGCGGTCCGCCTGGTGATCTACGACCTGCGCAGCCACGGGCGTTCCGAGCGCGCCTCCCGCGAGAGCTGCACCATCGAACAGCTGGGCCACGACCTCGACGCCGTGATCCGCACACTCGCACCGGACGGCCCGCTGGTCCTGGTGGGCCATTCGATGGGTGGCATGACGATCATGGCGCTGGCCGAGCAGAACCCCGAGCTGTTCAGCGAGCGGGTGATGGGGGTGGCGCTCGTCTCGACGTCGGCGGGTGAGGTGGCCGGCAACGGATTGCAGGCGACCCTGCTGTCGCGCCACAACCCGTTCACCCGTGGCGTCGGGTTCCTCGCCCGGATCCAGCCCGGTCTGGTCAAGGTCGTCCGGGTGACCGCGCGCGACCTGATCTGGTGGATCACCCGCAGCATGGCCTACGGCGACCGTAAGGTCGCCCCGTGGCTGGTCGACCTCGTCGACACGATGATCAGCACGAACGCGGTGGACGCCCTGACCGACTTCGTCGACACCGTGGGCAGCCACAACCGGGTCGCGGCGCTGCCGGCGCTGGCCACCTGCGAGGTGCTGGTGGCCGCGGGCGACGCCGACCGGCTCATCCCGTTCGCGCATGCCGAGCGGATCGCCGCCGAGCTCCCCGGCGCGACGCTCGTGCGGCTGACCGGGGCCGGCCACCTGCCGATGCTCGAACAGCCCGAGGCCGTCGACCGGGCCCTGGCGGAGCTGCTCGGTCACAGCGCACGCCGAGCGCAGCTGACGCGCCGGTCCCGGAGACAGGCGTGAGCGCGCCGGCCGGCGGGTCGTCGGTGGTGGGAGGCCCCGCTCGCGGGCCGTCGGCGGTCGATGAGCCCGCGACCGCGTCGGCGGTGCCGGTGTCGTCGGTGGTGTCGTCGTCGGCCGTTCCCCTGGATATCGAGGTGGAGCTGCCCGCCGCGGCCGACACCGAGGCCCTCGGCGAGCGGGTGGCCGCCGGGCTCGGCGCCGGCGACCTCGTGGTGCTGTCCGGGTTGCTCGGTGCGGGCAAGACGGTGTTCGTGCGCGGGCTGGCCCGCGGGCTCGGGGTGGCCGGGCCGATCACGTCGCCGACCTTCGTGATTGCCCGCGAGCACAGTCCGCTGCCGGGTGGTGCAGGGGTGCCGCTGGTGCACGTGGACGCCTACCGGCTCGGGACGGCGCCCGCGTCGGGCGGGCCCGGCCCGGGCGTGCTCGCCGAGCTGGACGACCTCGATCTCGACACCGACCTCGCCGACGCCGTGGTGGCCGTCGAGTGGGGTGAGGGTGTGGCCGAACGGCTCTCGGCCGGCCACCTGCTGGTGCGGCTCGTCCGGCGCCCCGACGACGTCCGGGTGGCGACCGTGCACCGGGTGGGGGCGTCCGGATCGGGGGCCCTGCGCCCGGTGTCCCCCGAGCGCGGTGGGGACGACCGGTGATCGGGATCGACGCCGTGATCTTCGACCGAGGTGGCACCCTGACCCCCTGGAACACCCTCGACCCGCACGACAGCTGGCGCGCCGCGCCGGCGGCACGAGGAGTGGCTGCGCCGCGACGGTGTGCTGGAGCTGTTCGACGCCTGTGTGTGGAGCAGTGACCTTCCCTTCACCGAGCCGCATCCCACGGCGTTCCGTGCCGCGATGGACGCGGTGGGGGCGACCGACCCGGCTCGCTGCGTGTACGTGGGCGACCGCTCGCTGGCTGGTAGCCCGGTCGGCCGCACCGGGCTGTGGGACCCCGCCGTCCACAGGCTCGTAGAGTCGTCGGTGTGCTCGTGCTGGCCCTGGACACCGCGACGCCCGCGGTCACGGCGGGTGTCGTCGAGCTGACGGTCCGGGACGTGGTCCCGCGTTCGGTCCGGGTGGTCCTCGACGCCCGCAAGCACGCCGAACTGCTGATGCCCGGGATCCTCGCCGCGTGCGCCGACGCGGGGGTCGCGCTGGGCGATGTCGAGGCCGTCGTCACCGGTATCGGCCCCGGGCCGTTCACCGGGCTGCGGGTCGGGATGGTCACCGCCGCGGCACTCGGCCACGGCCTGGGCGTCCCGGTGCACGGCGTCTGCTCGCTCGACGCGATCGCGCGGGATGCCACCGGAGCCGGGGGGACCCTGCTCGTCGCCACCGACGCCCGTCGCCGGGAGGTGTACTGGGCCGTCTACGACGGCAGTGGGCGGCGCCTGGACGGACCGCACGTCGAGGCGCCCGCCGCGCTCGTCGGGCGGTTGGGCGGACTGGGCGTCGGCGCGGTCGCGGGTGGCGCCGCCGGCGGCCTGGGCCCGCCGGTGCGCGGACCTGCTGCACCGTCGCCGGCGGGCCTCGTCGGGGTGGCGGCGGGCGTGTTGCGGGCCGGGGTCGTGCCCGGTCCGCTGGAGCCGCTGTACCTGCGCCGGCCCGATGCGCGCGAGCCCGGTGCCCGGAAGCCGGTGGGCGCGTGAGGGCGACGGTGTCGATCGACGCCCTGGTGGAGTCCGATGCCCCGAGGTGCGCGGAGCTGGAGATGGTGTTGTTCCCCGGGGACGACCCGTGGAGCGAGCAGGCGTTCCGGGACGGGATCAGGGCGGGTCACCACTACGTCGCGGCGCGGAGCCTCGGCGGAGCGCGTGTCGAGTGGGCGCGGAGCCTCGGCGGAGCGCGTGTCGGTGCCGCCGGTGGGCATGACGGCGTCCTGATCGGGTACGCAGGGCTCGCGTTCGTCGCCTCCCCGCCGCAGGCCGAGGCGGAGGTGCACACGATCGGGGTCGACCCGGCCCACCAGCACCGGGGCGTCGGGCGTGCCCTGCTCGGGGCCCTGCTGGGCGTGGCCGACGCGGCCGCGGCCACGGTGTTCCTGGAGGTCCGGACCGACAACGACCCGGCCCGCGGGCTGTACGAGGCCGAAGGTTTCTCCGTGGTCGGCCTGCGCAGGCGGTACTACCGGCCCAGCGGCGCCGACGCGCACACGATGCGCCGGGACCCCGCCCGATGAGCCGCTCGTGGATCCGGGCATCGGCGCGGTCGATCGTCCTCGGTATCGAGACCTCCTGTGACGAGACCGGGGTCGGCATCGTCCGCGTCGAGCCCGGTGCCACGACGTTGCTGGCCGACGCAGTGGCCTCCTCGGTCGACGAGCACGCCCGCTTCGGTGGCGTGGTCCCGGAGGTCGCGTCGCGGGCGCACCTGCAGGCGATGGTCCCCACGGTGCGCCGTGCTCTCGCGACCGCCGGGGTGACGGGCCGTGACATCGACGCCGTCTCGGTGACCGCGGGCCCGGGCCTGACCGGCGCCCTGCTCGTCGGCGTGGCCGCGGCCAAGGCCTACGCCGCGGCCTGGGACGTCCCGCTGTACGGCGTGAACCACCTCGCCGCGCACGTCGCCGTCGACACGCTGGAGCACGGCCCGCTCCCGCCGTGCCTGGCGTTGCTCGTCTCGGGCGGGCACTCGAGCCTGCTCGACGTGCCCGACCTCGCGGGCCCCGTCACGCCGCTGGGTGCCACGATCGACGACGCGGCCGGCGAGGCGTTCGACAAGGTCGCGCGGCTGCTCGGGTTGCCCTTCCCCGGCGGACCGCATGTCGATCGCGTGGCCGCGGACGGTGACCCGGCCGCCGTCGCCTTCCCCCGCGGGCTCACCGGACCGCGTGATGCGCCGTTCGACTTCTCCTTCTCCGGGCTCAAGACGGCCGTCGCCCGCCACGTCGAGGCGCTGGGCCGGGCGGGGACGCCGGTCCCGGTGGCGGACGTCGCGGCGAGTTTCCAGGAGGCCGTGGTCGACGTGTTGACGGCCAAGGCGGTGCGTGCGGCCCGCGAGCGCGGGATGGAGACGTTGCTGCTCGGCGGCGGGGTCGCGGCGAACTCCCGGCTCCGTGTGCTGGCCGGGGAACGCTGCGCCGCCGCCGGGATCGCGCTGCGTGTCCCGCGTCCGGGCCTGTGCACCGACAACGGCGCGATGGTGGCGGCGCTGGGCGCGCACCTGCTGACGGCCGGCGCGCCCCCGAGCGCCCTGGACATCCCGGCAGACTCGTCACTGGCGGTCACCGAGATCCTGGTCCGCTGAGTGTGCGCGGTTGGGGGTGCCCGGCTGAGTGTGCTCGGTGGGGGGCGGGAGGGTCGGTCAGGCCGGGTTCAGGCCCGGGGACCGGTCTTCGACGACGAAGGTGGCGCGGGTCTCGACAGGTGCGCCGGGCCGGGTGACGTACGGGAGCACGCGGAAGTCCGCGGTGATCTCGCCCGCGGTGAACCGGGTGCGGACGTAGCCGCGACGGTTCTCGTAGTAGTGGATGTGCGGGTTGTCGGCCAGGTAGGTGTCGGTCCCGCCCGGTGAGCCGTCGCCCCCGGAGCTGATCGAGCTGGTCACCAGTTCGGTGGCGACGACAGGGGAGGCCGGGTCGTCGAACCGGGCGCGGACGTCGCCGGCCCAGTGCTCGTGCATGTCCCCGGTGAGCACGACGACGTTGCGGGTCCCGGCGTCGCGCCAGGAGTCGACGACCCGGTCGCGGGAGGCGGGCGTGCCGTCCCAGGAGTCGGGGTTGAAACCGCGCTCGGCGCCTGCGACGAGGTCGATCTTGGAGAAGAACACCTGCTGGCCCAGCACGTCCCAGCGGGCGCGGGAGCTGCGGAACCCGTCGGCGAGCCACTGTTCCTGGGGCGAGCCGGGTAGTGAGCGGGCCGGGTCGGCGCTTTCGGCGCAGTCGGGGACGAGGCGGTCGCCGCAGGGCTGGTCGCTGCGGTACTGGCGGGTGTCGAGCATGTGGAACTTCGCCATCGCACCCCAGCCGACACGGCGGTAGAGCGCCATGTCGATGCCGTCGGGGCGCTGCGCGGCGCGCAGCGGCATGTTCTCCCAGTACGCCCGCAGCGCGGCGGCGCGCCGGGCGAGGAAGTCGTGGCGGCCGTCCTCCGGCGATTCGTCGGCCCAGTTGTTGTCGACCTCGTGGTCGTCGAGGACCACCAGCCATGGTGCGACGGCGTGCGCGGCCTGCAGGTCGAGGTCGGTCTTGTACTGGGCGTACCGCTGCCGGTAGTTCGCCAGCGTCCCGGTCTCGGGGCCGACGTGGGCGCGGACGTTGCCCTCGGGCGCCAGGTACATCCCGGCCGCGTGCTCGTACTGGTAGTCGCCCAGGTGCAGGACGAGGTCGGGTTCCTCCTCGGCGAGCCGGGCGTATGCGGTGAACCAGCCGTGCTCGTACTGCGCGCAGGAGGTGAGACACATGGTCAGCGACCGCATCTCCGGCGGCGGCGGCGAGGTTCGCGTCCGGCCCGCGGGGGAGAGCCTTCCGCGCGCGCGGAACCGGTAGAAGTACTCGCGGCCCGCGTCGAGCCCGGTGAGCTCCACGTGGACGCTGTGCCCCAGCTCCGGCCCGGTCGTCTCGACGTCGCGGCGCACGATCCGCCGGAACCCCTCGTCGCCGGCCAGTTCCCACTCTACGTCGGTGCGCCGGTCGCCCATCCCGCCCAGGCCGTCGTCGGCGAGCGGGTCAGGCGCCAGGCGCGTCCACAGGACCATGCCGTCGGGCGAGGGTTCCCCGGACGCGACGCCGAGGGTGAACGGGTCGCCGCGTCGGGTGGTGGCCTGCGGTGCGGAGGCGGACAGGGCGGACGCGGACAGCGCCAGGGCGGCCGATGCGGTGAGCCCGGAGATCAGGACACTGCGGCGCGGGAAGCGGGCGGTGGGGACCTCTCGAACCACGCGGTGCAGCCTCCGTCCGGCCGGTGCGCCGGCGCCCGGGATCACACACGGCGAAGCGTACGCCGACCCGGTCCGAGCCCGTTGGTGCCGTAGCACGCACGACGGCGACATCACGACGGCGACATCACGACGGCGACATCACGACGGCGACATCACGACGGCGCGGTGCGTCGCCGGCCTCAGTCCTGCGTCGCCGCCCACTCGGCCAGGCGCCGCTGCGCCTCCTCGGGGCTCACGTCCTCGACGCGCGTCATGATCGCCCAGCGGTGGCCGAAGGGGTCGATCACCGAGGCGAACCGGTCGCCGGTGACGAACGTGTCGGGATTCTCCCGCACCGTGGCGCCGTGCTGCACCGCCATCGCGAACACCGCGTCGACGTCGGGCACGTAGACGCAGGTGGACTGGCTTGCCGGGCCGCTCCCGCCGGGCGCGACGAGGTCGTACTCCTCGTTCGGGTCGCCGAGCTGCAGCCGGCCCTGTCCGAAGTCCAGCTCGGCGTGGGGCACGGTGCCGTCCGGGCCGTCCATGCGCTGCACCGTCCGCGCGCCGAACACGGTCTCGTAGAAGGTGATCGCCTGGGCCGCCGGGCGGCAGACGAGGAACGGGGTCAGCGTGGTGTAGCCGTCGGGAGTGCCGTTGCGGATCGTCATGTCGGTGAGCGTGCCTAGGCTGGCACCGTGCCGTCTTGGACGAACGCGACCGACCCGGGTCGCACCGCCACCACGAAGGGCGTGCTGCGGCCCGAGGAGACCGCCCGGCTGGCCGACCTGCGCCGGGACCACCCCGTCGATCCGGGTCTGTGGCCGTTCGTCGAGCGGTACTGGTCGGTGCGCTGGGACCGTACCGGCGCCCCGCCCTACCGCTCGGAGGTGCTCAGCCATCCGGCCGTCAACGTCTCGGTGGAGTACGGCGACCGCCCGCGGTTCGGCTCGGCGATGCCCGCCGTCCTGGTCCACGGTGTGGTGGCCCGCCGGTTCGTCGTCGACCTCGCCGGTCGTGGACGGGTCACCGCCGCGAAGTTCCGTCCGGGCGGGTGGACCGCGCTCACCGGACGACCACCGGCTCCGGGCACGATCGTGGCGTTGCGGGACGAGCTGGGCTGCGACCCCGGGAAGCTGCTGGCGGCCGTGTCGGCCCACGACGACGACAGCGCGTGCGCGGCCGCGCTCGACGCCGCCCTCGTCCCGGCCGCGGTCGAGCCCGACGTCACCTACCTCGCCCTGCTCGACGTGCTCGGACAGATGCTGCACGACCGCACGATCGTGCGGGTGGAACAGGCCGCGGCGGGGGCGGGTGTGGGCGTGCGTGCCCTGCAGCGGCTCTTCGCGTCCTACGTCGGTGTGGGGCCGAAGGCGGTGCTCGCCCGATACCGGATGCATGACGCCGTCGCGGCGCTCGACGCCGGCGAGGACGACCTGGCGGGGCTGGCCGCGTCGCTGGGCTGGTTCGACCAGGCCCACTTCTGCCGCGACTTCCGCGCCGTGGTGGGCACGACGCCGTCGGCCTATCTGGCCCGAGCCACGCAGCGGTGACACGGACCGGGTCACCGTTGAACGATTGGCACTCTCATGAGTAGAGTGCCAATCGCACAGCCCGGCGACGACGTTCCGGCACCCGCGACGACGGGACGCCCGAGGGCTGTCTGCTACTGAACAGAATGCACGCAGACCAGGTAAGCACCCCAGGAAGGGGAGGTCATCAGGTGGCGAACATCAAGCCGCTCGAGGACAAGATCGTCGTCCAGGCCAGCGAGGCGGAGACCACCACCGCGTCCGGCATCGTCATCCCGGACACCGCCAAGGAGAAGCCCCAGGAGGGCAAGGTCCTGGCCGTGGGTCCCGGCCGGATCGACGACAACGGCAACCGCGTCCCGCTGGACGTGACCGTCGGCGACGTCGTCATCTACTCGAAGTACGGCGGCACCGAGGTCAAGTACAACGGCGAGGAGTACCTCATCCTCTCCGCCCGCGACGTGCTCGCGGTCGTCAACTGATCGAGCTCCACCCGCACTAGCCGCCGCCCCGGTGGTCCGTCGAACCACGGGCCGCCGGGGCCGGCGTTTTTCCCGAGCGAGAACCCCAGGAGAGGCAAGAATGGCGAAGCAGATCAGCTTCGACGAGACGACACGTCGCGCGCTCGAGCGCGGGGTCAACCAGCTGGCCGACGCGGTCAAGGTGACCCTTGGCCCGCGTGGACGTCACGTGGTGCTGGACAAGAAGTTCGGTGGGCCCACCGTCACCAACGACGGCGTGACCATCGCCCGTGAGATCGACCTCGAGGACCCCTTCGAGAACCTGGGCGCGCAGCTCGCGAAGACCGTCGCCACCAAGACCAACGACGTCGCGGGGGACGGAACCACCACCGCCACCGTGCTCGCCCAGGCCATGGTGGCCGCGGGCCTGCGCAACGTCACCGCCGGTGCCAACCCGACCGCGCTGGGCCGGGGCATCGCCGTGGCCGCGGAGAAGGTCGCCGAGATCCTCGCGGCGCACGCGATCCCGGTCGACGACAAGGAGCACATCGCGCAGGTCGGCACGATCGCGTCCCGCGAGCGGGAGATCGGCGACCTGATCAGCGAGGCGCTCAAGGCCGTCGGCAAGGATGGTGTGATCACCATCGAGGAGGGCTCCACGCTCGCCACCGAGCTGGAGATCACCGAGGGCCTGCAGTTCGACAAGGGCTACCTCTCGCCGTACTTCGTGACCGACGCGGAGTCGATGGAGGCCGTCCTGGAGGACGCCTACGTCCTGCTGCACCGCGACAAGATCGGCGCGATCGCCGACCTCCTCCCGCTGCTGGAGAAGGTCCTCGCCGAGGGCAAGCCGCTGCTGATCGTCGCCGAGGACCTCGAGGGCGAGGCGCTCTCCACGCTCGTCGTCAACTCCATCCGCAAGACGGTCAAGGTCGCCGCGGTCAAGTCGCCGTTCTTCGGCGACCGCCGCAAGGCCTTCATGGACGACCTCGCGGTCGCCACCGGTGGCACGGTCATCAACCCGGAGGTCGGACTCAAGCTGTCCGACGCCGGGCTGGAGTTGCTGGGCAAGGTCCGTCGTGCGGTGATCACGAAGGACGCCACCACCCTCGTCGAGGGCGGCGGCACGACCGACGAGGTGCAGGGCCGGATCGCGCAGCTCAAGTCCGAGATCGAGTCCTCGGACTCGGACTGGGACCGCGAGAAGCTGCAGGAGCGCCTCGCCAAGCTGTCCGGCGGGGTGGCCGTCATCAAGGTCGGTGCCGCCACCGAGACCGCGCTCAAGGAGCGCAAGCACCGCATCGAGGACGCGGTGTCGGCCACCCGGGCCGCGGTCGAGGAGGGCATCGTGCCCGGCGGCGGTTCCGCGCTGGTGCACGCGGCCAAGGAGCTCGACGGTGGCCTCGGCCTCGTCGGCGACGAGGCCACCGGCGTGTCGATCGTGCGCAAGGCGCTCTCGGCGCCGCTGTTCTGGATCGCGGCCAACGGCGGTCTCGAAGGCGCTGTCGTCGTGGGCAAGGTCTCCGACCAGGAGTGGGGCCACGGCTTCAACGCCGCGACCCTCACCTACGGCGACCTGATGGCCGACGGGGTCGTCGACCCGGTCAAGGTCACCAAGTCCGCATTGGTCAACGCGGCGTCGATCGTACGGATGGTGCTCACCACCGAGAGTGCCGTCGTCGACAAGCCCGAGCACCAGGCCGCACCGGCCGGTGGCGGACACGGGCACGGGCACTGATCCACTACTGAGCTGTGCGGAACTGCGGCGGCGGGCCTGCCCCGAGGGGACGGCCCGCCGCCGTCCGCACGGGAGCGAAGCGGTGCTCCGCGCCGCTCCCGGCGATCATGCGGCGACGAGAGCGTCAGCCCGTCGCCATCGCCGTCGGGCCGGACATGCGCAGCGTGCGGTCGCGGCCGCGGAGCAACTCGTCACGCTCGGACTCCGAGAGCCCACCCCACACCCCGTAGGGTTCCTGCACCGACAGGGCGTGCCGTCTGCACTGCTCCATCACCGGACAGCTCTCGCACACCTCCTTGGCTCGAGCCTCCCGGTTTGCCCGGGCGGGACCACGCTCGCCTTCCGGGTGGAAGAAGAAGCCGCTGTCCATACCGCGGCACGCGCCCCGCATCTGCCAGTCCCAGATATCCGTGACCGGGACCGGAAGCCTCCTGGTGTCCGCCACGCTGACCACCCTGCCTGTTGTCGCAACCCTCAGACGGCGTTGATATAGCCACCATAGAACCGCGCCAAACCTTGTTCAAGTGTCGTGGCGACAAACACCCCGGACGAGACGTGGCGGCTTGCTCGCAGTGTCGCCGCACCCCACGATGGAGCGATGCAGCCCGAACCGTCAGCGGCAACCTCCGGGCCGCATCGACCCGGGCCGCCCCGCGACGGCGCCGACGACGCGGCAGCCCTCGACGGGCCACCCACCGGGGAGGAAGCCCTGGTGGATGCCGGGACCCCGACCCCGGGCGGCGACGGGCCCCGGCTCGGCGTCGCCGCCGTCGCGCGCCGGCTCGGGATCGCCCCCGCGACCCTGCGAACCTGGGATCGCCGCTACGGCATCGGGCCCACCGATCACGCGCCGGGCCGTCACCGCCGTTACTCGACGGGCGACATGGCGCGCCTCGAACTGATGCAGCACGCGCTGGTCCGGGGGGCCGGTCCTGCCGAGGCCGCCCGGTACGCACTCGACGCGCGCCTGCCCCGGCCCGACGCCGACCCGCCGGACCGGCCCCGCGCTCTGGTCCCGCCCGGTGGTAGGAGCGCCGACGACGATCTCGGCGGGATCGGGCCGACCGGGGCGGCCGACCCGGACGGCTCGATCCCGGACGGGGACGGCGGGCCGGACGTGGAGGGCGGGCCCCTGCTCGCGCCGGCCGACGGCATCGGGGAGCCCGGGGCGCGCGTCCGCGTCGGGGGCCGGGTGCTGCGCCTGGCCGGAGCCGGCCCCCGGGCGCGAGATCTCGGCCGCGCCGCACTCGCGCTCGACGACTCCGAGGCCCGCACGCTGCTCGTCGAGTCGATCGCCGCGCAGGGCGTGCAAGCCACCTGGGACGACGTCGCGCGCCCCGTGCTGGCCGCCGTCGCGCAGCGGTGGGCCTACACGGGAGCGGGTATCGAGATCGAGCACATGCTCAGCGAGTGTGTGATCAGGGTGTTCGGGACCCACGCCACGACGGTGCCACTGGCGTCCGGTCTGCGGCCCGTACTGCTCGTCGGCATGCCGGAGGAGCAGCACACCCTGCCGCTGGTCGTGCTGGCCGCCGCGCTGGGCGAGCGTCACGTGCCGTCGCGCTCGTTGGGGTCGAACCTGCCGGTCGCCGCCCTGGCCTCGGCCATCCGGCGTAACGCCCCCGTCGCCGTGGTGCTGTGGTCCCAGATGCCGGCGACGGCCGACCCGGGGGTGCTGCGGTTGCTGCCCCGCACCCGGCCGAGGTTCCGCATGTTCGTTGCCGGGCCGGGGTGGGACGGGGTGGACCTCCCGATGCGCACCGTCCGCCTGGAGTCGCTGGCCGGTGCCACCGAGGCGATCAGCGCCGCGTCGCCGGCGTGATCGATGGCGGGTCTGCGGCGACCACGGTCCCGGCCCGTGCCGGACGTCCGGGCGGTCGCGTTCGGGGCGCTGCCGCACGTACCCGTTCACGTCCGGGCGGGGATGCTCGGCGGGCACGCCGCCGCCCGCCGGGACGACGCCCTCGGCCTGCGGCTCGCCGCCGCGGCCCCGGTGTCCCCGTCCGATGCGGACGGCACGGACCCGTGCCTGCTCGCCGCAGCAGATCTCACCGGGCCGACACGTTCGGCCCAGAGATCGGCAAACGGCACGCTCGCTGACGTGACGCACCGACAACACGCCGCAACGGCCACGATAAGCGTCACCTATCAGAGGAGTGACCCGGTCGGCAGGCGCCTGTTGGGGGAGTCGCCGTGGGTTCCGTGGCGTCGCGGGGTAATATGACTACTCCATTCGGAGATCAGTAACCCACATGACGAGCGCCACTCGGCGCATCGCCCCCGAATGGGGGGCACATCACGGCCCTGATCGTGTCAAGGTGAGCCTGTCACCCGCCGATGCGGGGGGTGACACATCACCCGGCTGCAGGAACCTGCAGGAAGGATTCGTCGTGACGACGGTACTCATCTGCGACGATCGTCGTAGCGTCCGCGAAGGGCTCACCCGCGTGATGTCCGCGGTGCCGGGGGTGCACCGGATCGATTGCGTGGCACACGGGGACGAGTTGCTGACCCGGTTCTCCCGGCAGCCCGTGGACGTCGTCCTGGTCGGCACCCAGCGCGCGGTGCCCACCGGGGTCGAGGCCACGCGGCGGCTCGTCGCCGCCCACCCGCAGGCCAACGTCATCGTGTTCGGTGCCCCTGACGACGCCGGCAGCATCGCGGCCGCTATCGCGGGCGGGGCCCGGGGCTATCTCCGCTGGGACGCCTCCCGTCCGGAGTTGGTGGCCGCACTCGCGCACACCCTCGCCAGCACGGCGGTGCCCACGCCGCGGGCGCCCACCGATCCAGGGGTTCAGCTCACCGAGCGTGAACTCCAAGTGCTGCGCGGCATGAGCCAGGGCAAGAGCAACGGGCAGATCGGGCGGGAGCTCTACCTGTCCGAGGACACGGTGAAGACCCATGCCCGCCGGCTCTTCCGCAAGCTCGGGGTCCGGGACCGCGCCCAGGCGGTGGCTCACGGCTTCCGCCGCGGCCTGGTGTCCTGAACGACGAACTCCCAGACCGCGTCCGGGTCTCCCGACCCGGACACCCGACCCGGGCCCGCTCGTACGCCGAGCGGGCCCGGGTCGTCGGAGGGGTCACGATCCGCACGCGGTGGGTGTGCCCGCGGAGTCGAGCCGAGCGGCTCCGGTCGGCCCGACCCCCGCCTCGCCCCCGTCGGTCCGGACCCGACCGAGGAGCCCTTCCCGGGGGCGGTCGGCGGCTTCGCTACGGTGATCCGCACTGAGGATGCGGCCGGCACGCTCCGTGATCGCCCTCATGGACGGATGCTGGCGGACATGGTGCGTAACACCGGGACAACTGTGTGCGATGAGTGACACGACAGACGTTCCCGACGAACTGGTGGCTCTCGCGATGGCGGGGGACCCGACGGCCGTCGGGTGCGTGCTAGGAATCATCAGGCCGCTGGCCGTGCGCTACTGCAGGGCACGTCTCGGCCGGATGGACCGTTCGGCGGTCTCGGCCGACGACGTAGCGCAGGAGGTGTGCTTGGCGGTACTCACGGCCTTGCCGGGTTACCGCGTCCAGGGTCGACCGTTTCTGGCTTTCGTCTACGGCATCGCGTCGCACAAGGTGATCGATGCCCATCGGGCGGCGAGCCGGAACAGGTCCGAACCCGTGGCCGACGTACCGGACTCCGTGGATACCGGTGACGGTCCGGAGCAGCGGGCCCTGCGTGTAGAACTGACAGGCGAGATGTCGCGGCTGCTGGACCAGCTACCCGACAAGCAGCGGGAGATACTCGTCCTGCGCGTGGTGGTGGGTCTGTCCGCCGATGAGACAGCGGAGGCGGTCGGCTCCACACCCGGAGCCGTTCGCGTCGCACAGCACCGGGCGCTCGCCCGGCTCCGCAGATCGATGCCCTAGGAGGAGGTGGTCTGAATGCGTGATGACAACCGGCGTGGTTTCCAGATTCCTGACAACCCTTTCGGGAGGGCACGCACGAGGACGAACGGCGCCAACGGTGTCCACCCCTACGGCCTGCGCACCTGTACGGCTGAAGGCGGCGACCTGACCGATCCGGTCGACCTCGTCGCGGTACAGGCCGATGACGAGCTGATCGACGCGCTCGCCGCCGGCATGGCGGTCTCCGCACCCGGCCTCGGCGGGGACTACGACGTCGACGACCAGGTGGCGGCCGGCCTGGCGGCCTGGAAGATGCAGGTCGACGCCGAGCCGATCCCCGAGCTCGTCGACATCGACACCGCCATCGCCGCGGTGATGGCCGGCCGCCCGCCCTCGCGGCGGGTACGGCACCTGGCGCCCGTCGCCGCGGCGGCGGCATTCCTCGTGCTGGTCATCGGCGGTGTGTCGGTCGGTTCCTACAGCGCCGAGCCCGGCGATGCGCTGTGGGGCGTGTCGCAAGTGCTCAACAGCGAGCGCGCCGAGTCCGTCGAGGCCGCCGTGCGGGTGGAGACGCGCATCGCGCGAGCCAAGCAGGCCATCGCCGAGGGGCAGCCGCAGGTGGCAGCCCAGGAGCTCCAGATGGCCGCGGCCGAGCTGGCCGCGGTGCGCCCCGAGGAGGGGCTGACCGCGTTGGCCGAGGTGCAGGACTTCCTCGTGGCCAAGGTGGTGGAGACCCCGCCCGGTGTCCCCACCGATCCGGGTGCCCCGCTGGTCGGCGACAGCAGGCGCAAGGTCCCGGCGGGCGCGGCCATCACGGTGACGCCGCTGGTGCCTCCCGGCGTCGTCCCGTCCTCTGCCCCGGTGTCACCACGGGACGTCACCCGGCCGGTGCCGCCCGACCCGACGCTCGACCAGAGGCCGCTCGCACCCGTACCCAGCGTCTCGCCGACCGTTCCGCCGGACCCCGGCACCGGGCCGACGGCGCCGCCTGCGCCGAGCAGCATTCCGACGTCCGTGTCGGTACCCGCGAGTCCACCCACCCCCACCGCACCCGGCCCGCTGGTCGGGGGGGCGACCGGAGTAACGCTGGGAGGTACGGCCGGCAGCACCGCCTCCGAGACCGACTCGGGCGACGGGACCTGACCCCTCCTCACGAACGATGCCCCCCGATCCGCCTTGGCGGGATCGGGGGGCATCGTTCGTACGGCCGGGCGGGCTCAGGAGTCGGACAGCACCGCGTCGGCGTATCCGCGGCAGTACTCCCACGTGACGTAGCTGGTGGGGTCGGGGTCGAAGGCCGGCTCGTGCGGCCGCATCTGACCCTCCTCGAGGAGCTGCTGCAGGCTGGCCCGCAGCAGGCTCCACTCGTGGAAGTGCTGCTCGCTGCAGTCGCCGCAGTCGACGACGATGCCACGTACTCCGCGGGCCTCCAGCAACGCCTGGTACACGGCCAGGTCGGCCAGGTCGGCCACGACCTCGTCGCGCTCGTCCTCGCTCAGGGCGTCCTGCTCGTCGTCCTCCGAACCGTCCAGGGACAGCGCGGGGTCCTGCGGATCGCCGGCGAACGGGTCCGGCGGCAGCGCATCTGGTGACACGGCGCCGAGGATACCCCGCTGCCCGGGTGACCGAGGCGCCGCATCGCGCACCCGTGCACCACCGGGCGACCGCCTCGATAGGATGGCTGCACGCGAGTCACGTGGTCGGAGGATGTGCTGCGTAGTGAGGGTGTGGGATGCATGACGAGCGAAGCCTCAGGACTGCCGGCGAAGTTCGCGATGCTGGGCCTGACGTTCGACGACGTGCTGTTGCTGCCGGCGGAGTCCGATGTCGTGCCCGGTACCGTTGACACGAGTACCCAGGTCACCAGGCGTGTCCGCCTGAAGGTGCCGCTGGTGTCGTCACCGATGGACACGGTCACCGAGTCGCGCATGGCGATCGCGATGGCTCGCGCCGGTGGCCTCGGGGTGTTGCACCGCAACCTCTCGCCCGAGCAGCAGGCCGCGCAGGTCGAGGTGGTGAAGCGCTCCGAGGCGGGCATGGTCACCGACCCCGTCACCTGCGCGCCGAGCGCCACGCTGGCCGACGTCGGCGCGCTGTGCGCGAAGTTCCGGATCTCCGGGCTGCCGGTGACCGACACCGGTGGCAGGCTCGTCGGCATCATCACCAACCGCGACATGCGGTTCGAGATGGACCACTCCCGTCCCGTCGCCGAGGTCATGACCCACGCGCCGCTGATCACCGCGCGCGTCGGCGTGTCCGCCGAGGCCGCGCTGGGCCTGCTGCGCCGCCACAAGCTGGAGAAGCTGCCGATCATCGACGGCGACGACATCCTGCGTGGCCTGATCACGATCAAGGATTTCAACAAGACCGAGAAGTACCCGCTCGCCACGAAGGACCCCGACGGGCGCCTCGTCGTCGCCGCGGCCGTGGGCGTCGGCGAGGAGGGCTACGCCCGGGCGATGACGCTGGTCGAGGCCGGGGTCGACGTGCTGATGGTCGACACGGCCCACGGGCACTCGCGCCGGGTGCTCGAGACCGTCGCCAAGCTGCGTGCCCAGGTCGGCGAGTCGGTCGACGTGGTCGGCGGCAACATCGCCACCCGCGCCGGGGCCGCCGCACTCGTCGAGGCCGGGGTGGACGCGGTGAAGGTCGGCGTCGGGCCGGGCTCGATCTGCACCACGCGCGTGGTCGCCGGCGTCGGTGCCCCGCAGATCACCGCGATCTACGAGGCCGCGCAGGCCTGCGCGGCGGCGGGCGTCCCGGTGATCGGCGACGGAGGCATCCAGTACTCCGGCGACATCTCCAAGGCCATCGCCGCGGGTGCGTCCACGGTGATGCTCGGGAGCCTGCTCGCGGGCACGGCGGAGTCCCCGGGAGAGCTGATCCTCGTCGGGGCCAACCAGTACAAGATCTATCGCGGGATGGGCTCGCTGGGTGCGATGCAGTCGCGCGGTGACGCGAAGTCCTACTCGAAGGACCGCTACGCCCAGGACGACGTGCTCAGCGAGGACAAGCTCGTACCCGAGGGCATCGAGGGGCGCATCCCGTTCCGCGGGCCGCTCGCACAGGTCGTCCACCAGTTGGTCGGCGGGTTGCGCTCGGGCATGGGCTACGCGGGCGCGCAGACGATCCCCCGGCTCCAGCAGGCCCAGCTCGTGCGGATCACCGCGGCGGGGCTCAAGGAGAGCCACCCGCACGACATCACGATGACCGCCGAGGCGCCCAACTACGCAGCGCGATAGCACCGCGGAGTCCCGAGCGGGGCCCCGCGACGTCGGCAGCGCCCGGGTGTCGCGGCGGGGTGGCGCCCCGTCGGCAGCGCGGGCCGGCCCGATCTCTACTCTCGTCGGCGTGCGTGACCTAGTCGAGATCGGAATGGGCCGGGAGGCCCGTCGCAGCTACGACCTGAGACAGGTCGAGATCGTGCCGTCCCGCCGGACGCGCAGCTCGCAGGAGGTGTCCACCGCCTGGCAGCTCGACGCGTACCGCTTCGGGATCCCACTGGTCACCCACCCGACCGACGCCATCGTGTCGCCGGCCAGCGCCGTGGCGATCGGCAAGCTGGGCGGCCTCGCCGTACTCAACGCCGAGGGCCTGTGGACGCGTCACGCCGATGCCGACACCGTGCTGGCGCAGGTCGTGGACGCGGCCGCGGACGACGACCCGATGGCCGCGGTGCGCCTGTTGCAGGAGCTGCATGCCGCCCCCGTCGACGGACGGCTGCTGGTCGAGGCGCTGCGCCCGGTCCGGGAGGCCGGCGTCACCGTGGCGGCGCGGGTGAGTCCCCAACGGGCCCGTGAGCTCACGCCGGACCTGCTCGCGGCGGGCGTCGAGATCCTGGTGGTGCAGGGCACGATCATCTCGGCCGAGCACGTGTCGGGCGGGGAGCCGCTCAACCTCAAGGACTTCATCGCGGACCTCGACGTCCCGGTCGTGGCCGGCGGGGTGGGCGACTACCGCACCGCGATGCACCTCATGCGGACCGGAGCGGCCGGCGTCATCGTCGGGTACGGGCAGTCGTCGGCCACCACCACCGACGACGTGCTGGGCATCGGGGTGCCGATGGCCACCGCGATCGTCGACGCCGCCGCGGCGCGTCGCGACTACCTCGACGAGACCGGCGGTCGCTACGTGCACGTGATCGCCGACGGCGGGATGTCGGGCTCGGGTGACATGGCCAAGGCCATCGCGTGCGGAGCCGACGCGGTCATGCTCGGCGAGCAGCTCTCGGAAGCGTCCGACGCGCCGGGCCAGGGCCTGTACTGGACGTCGTCGGCCGCCCACCCGAGCCTGCCCCGCTCCGAGGTGACCGGCTTCGCCCCGGGCGAGCGCGACCTCGAGACGGTGCTGTTCGGCCCGAGCGCCAGCCCCTACGGCACGGTGAACCTCTTCGGCGCCCTGCGCCGCGCGATGGCGAAGACGGGCTACAGCGATCTGAAGGAGTTCCAGCGGGTGGGCCTCACCGTCCGAGGGTGATCGTGTGCGCGGTTGATCGTTGCGGGAGACACCGCGGCGTTGCGGGCACCACCCTCACGTGTCCGCCGTAACGATCATCGCGGCGCGGACGCGCGCGGCCACCCTGCGCGGGCGGTGTCCGGAGGACGCTCAGGTGCCCGTCGGGTCGATCACCGGGGCACTACCCTGGTCGGGTGCAGCCGCCCACCGTCCTCGTCGTCGACTACGGGGCCCAGTACGCCCAGCTCATCGCCCGCCGGGTCCGGGAGGTGCAGGTCTACTCCGAGATCGTCCCCGGCGACACCCCCGCCGAGGAGATCGTCGCCCGCAAGCCGGCCGCGCTCATCCTGTCCGGCGGGCCGTCGAGCGTGTACGCCGACGGGGCGCCGAGCGTCGACCCCGAGCTGTTCACGGCCGGCATCCCGGTCCTCGGGCTCTGCTACGGCTTCCAGGCGATGGCCCGCGCGCTGGGCGGTGTGGTCGCCCCGGACGGGACGCGCGAGTACGGCCGCACCGAGCTCACCGTGTCGTCCGCGGCCGGTGCGCTGCACGACGGGTTGCCCAGGACACACCCGGTGTGGATGAGCCACGGTGACTCCGTGGTGCGCGCGCCCGAGGGCTTCACGGTCACCGCGTCGTCGGAACGGGCGGCGGTGGCCGCGTTCGAGGACACGGACCGGCGGCTCGCGGGCGTGCAGTACCACCCCGAGGTCGGGCACTCCCCGCACGGGCAGGAGGTGCTCCGCCGGTTCCTGCGCGACATCGCGGGCATCACCCCGGGCTGGACGACGTCCTCGATCATCGACGACACGATCGCCGCGGTCCGTGCGCAGGTCGGCGGGGGGCGGGCGATCTGCGGGCTCTCGGGAGGCGTGGACTCGGCGGTGGCCGCGGCGCTCGTCCAGCGGGCGATCGGTGATCGGCTGACGTGCGTGTTCGTCGACCACGGGCTGCTGCGCTCCGGGGAGCGCGCGCAGGTGGAACGCGACTTCGTCGCCGCCACCGGTGCGACGCTGCACACGGTCGACGCCGCGGACCGGTTCCTGGACGCGCTGGCGCGGGTCACCGAGCCCGAGGCCAAACGCAAGATCATCGGCCGGGAGTTCATCCGGGTCTTCGAGGCGGCCACGGCCGAGGTCGCGCGCGGTACCGATGCGGGCTCCGCCGGCGCGCCACCCGGTGAGCACGTCGGGTTCCTCGTCCAGGGCACGCTCTACCCCGACGTCGTGGAGTCCGGGGGCGGCTCCGGACCGGGAGGGTCGAACACGGCCACGATCAAGAGCCACCACAACGTCGGCGGGCTGCCGGACGACATCGAGTTCGCGCTGGTGGAGCCGCTGCGGGCGTTGTTCAAGGACGAGGTCCGCCGGGTCGGGGCCGAACTCGGCCTGCCCGAGACGATCGTGGGCCGCCAGCCGTTCCCCGGGCCCGGCCTCGGCATCCGGATCATCGGCGAGGTCACCTTCGACCGGCTCGAGACGCTGCGGGCCGCCGACGCGATCGCCCGTGAGGAGCTGACGGTCGCCGGCCTCGACCGCACCATCTGGCAGTGTCCGGTGGTGCTGCTCGCCGACGTCCGCAGCGTGGGCGTGCAGGGCGACGGCCGGACGTACGGGCACCCGATCGTGCTGCGTCCGGTCAGCTCCGAGGACGCCATGACGGCCGACTGGACACGCCTGCCCTACGAGGTCCTGGAGCGGATCTCCACCCGGATCACCAACGAGGTGGCCGAGGTCAACCGAGTCGTCCTCGACGTCACGAGCAAACCGCCGGGCACCATCGAGTGGGAGTAGCGGGCGCGACGAGGGCGGCACCGGTGTCCCGGTACCGCCCTCGTACGGCCGCCGCTCCCCGTGGCGACCTCCGCCGGTCTCCGGTGGGCTCCCCAGCTCGACCGGTCCCGGCTGTCCTCAGTGGCGCCGCCCCCGCAGGCTCCCCGCCAGCAGCATCACCCCGAACACCACCGCACCCGCGGCGAGCAGCCACCGGGCGTCGAATCCCGAGAGGTCGGGAACCTGGCCGACGAACCCCGACACCGCCATCGCGAGGGTGAGCAGCCCGAACACCAGCGCCACGGGGTCCGGTCCCCGCCGCCTCCGGGCCTGCTCGACGTCCGGGGACCCGACGGTCCGGGACTCATCCACGACGCACCTCCACCTCTCCGACGCCCGCCTGGACGTCGAGCACGAGCAACCTGCCGGACCTGACGCCGTCGGCGCCCAGGTCGTCGGGGCCCTGCACCTCCGCGCCCGGGCCGGAGTCCGCACCGGTGGCGGTCCGCACCTCGCCCATGCCGACCTCGGCGGTGACCCGCAGGTCCGCGTCCGGGGGCAGGCGGACCTCGATCTCGCCGACACCCACCTCCACCTCGGTCTGCAGCGCCGAGCCGTCACCGCCCGGGGGTACGGACAGATCGAGGTTGCGCAGGTCGAGCGTGATCTGCCCGACCGACTGCGCGTACCTGGGTCGGAGGTCGGCCGCGGTGGTCGGCGCGGCGCGAAGCTCGCCGAAGCCGTCGCTCTGCCAGGTGCCCAGCGGTGCCGCGACCAGGCCCCAGGTGAGGACCCCCAGTATCGCGGCGATCGGGATCAGCCCGCGCCCGGCGCGGAGGAACGATCCGATCACCAGACCGGTACCGAGCACCGCGAGCACCACCCCGAACAGCACAGGCAGGGCAGCGATCGTCAGCGCCCCTGCGAGCAGGAGGACCAGCGCCGTCACACCCCCGGTGAGAAGCGCGAGCCCGAGCGTCACCGCGGTGACGGGCAGCCTGCGCGCAGGCGGGGCGGACGGGGGGGCCGGAGAGGGCTCGGGCAGGTCCCATGCGAACGGGGCGGCTCCGAGGGGATCCCACGACGGTGGCGTCCGCTCGGCGGTGATCGCCACCGTCGGGACGTCGGGCTGGTCCTTGCGGAGCGACACACCGGGCGCGGAGGGACCGGGCGCGGAGGGACCGGGCGCGGAGGGACCGGCGCCGTGGGCCGGTCGGTCCGCGGACGTGCCGGCCCAGCCGGGGGCGCTCCCGATCGGCACTCCCAGGTGCAGGACGCGGTGGCCGCGGCTGCGGTGCAGCAGGAAGAGCAGCACCCCCACCGCCGCGGTGGGCAGCAGGACACCCGGGAAGTCGACCAGGAAGCCCACCGCCACGGCGACGGCGATACCCAGCCCGATGACCAACGGTGTCCGTGGGGGCCGGGCCGGCACCGGGGCGGCCGGGTCGGCGGTCTCCTCGGGCAGCAGGACCCAGCCTGCGATGTAGAGGAACGCGCCGATCCCGGCGATCGCCGCCACCACGAAGCCGATCCGCACGAGCACCGGGTCGATGTCGTACCGGCGGGCGATCGCGGTCGACACCCCTGCCACTTGTCGGTCCTGGCGCGGCCGTGCGGGCCGCGTCTCCCACATCTCACGGAACGTGCCCCGCACGTCGGTCCTGTTCATGACCCCAGCCTGCGCGGCCGGATGTCCGCCGGTCATGGGGGATGGCCCTGAGCGGCCCCCGAGATCTCCCCCGATGTCGACGGGTGCATGTCCGTGTGACCATGGGGAGGTGACCGCAGTGACCCCGGCCCGCCCGCGACCTGCCACGCCGCCCCTCGCGCGCCTTCGTGACGGCCGTCTGATCGCCGGGGTGGCGGGGGGCGTCGCCGACCACCTGGGCGTGCAGGTGCTGTGGGTGCGCATCACGTTCGTGTTGCTCGGCGTGACCGGCGGCGTCGGGTTCATCGCCTACGTACTGCTGTGGATACTCGTCCGGCAGGAACGGGCCGACGTGGTCCGCACGCTGCCGCGTGGCGAGCGTCAGCAGGCGCTGGGTCTCGCGGCACTGGCGGTCGGCGGCGGCCTGGCCGCCGCGGCGTTGGGCAACACCGCCGTGGGCTGGATCGTCGGGCCGCTCGGGGTGGCGTTGGTCGGCGCGGCCGTGGTCTGGCGGGAGGCGGACGAGGCCCAGCGCCGCCGCTGGACGGCCGGTGCGCGGTTCGGCGTCGCCTCGGGTGGACGCAACGCGGTGTTGCGGGTGGTCGCGGGCGCGGTGTTCGTCGCCGTCGGGATCGCGGTGTTCCTGCTCGGCAACCTCCAGATGGGTCAGCTGCAGTTCGCGTTGCTCGCGGTGCTCGCGACGCTCGTCGGGGTCGCGGTGATCACGGTGCCGTGGTGGCTGAAGCTGGTGCGCGACCTGGGTGAGGAGCGCCGTGAGCGGATCGTCTCGTCCGAGCGCGCCGAGATCGCCGCGCACCTCCACGACTCGGTGCTGCAGACCCTGGCCCTGATCCAGCGCCAGTCCGACCAGCCGCGGGAGGTGCTGCGGCTCGCCCGCGGTCAGGAGCGCGAGCTGCGTCATTGGCTGTACGGACCCACCGGCTACGGGCGCGGCGCGGCCGGGGAGCCCGTACTGGACTCCGGACTGGCCGACGCGATCACCGTGGCGGCCGCGGAGGTCGAGGACACCTACGCCATCGACGTCCGGCCCGTCGTGGTCGGCGACCGCCAGCTCGACGACGGGCTGCGCGCCCTGGTGCTCGCCTCCCGCGAGGCGATGGTCAATACGGCCAAGCATGCGGAGGTGGGCGAGGTGAGCGTGTACGTGGAGGTCGAAGCGGATGACGTGCACGTCTTCGTCCGTGATCGGGGTATCGGGTTCGACCCCCTCGACGTGCCCACCGACCGGCACGGACTCGCCGACTCGGTGCACGGCAGGATGACCAGACACGGGGGCACCGTGCGACTGCGCAGCTCACCCGGTGAGGGCACCGAGGTCCATCTCCGGATGCCCTCGGACGGCGCGGCGCTCGCCGAGGACCGGCCGAACACGACCCAGGAGGCGCCGACATGACCGCAGACGTGATCATTGCCGCGGAGGCGTCATGACCGAACCGGGCACGGAGCCGATCCGGGTCTTCCTGGTCGACGACCACGCGCTCTTCCGGTCCGGGGTGCGTGCCGAGCTGGACCGCGTCGCGGAGGTCACGGTGGTCGGCGAGGCGGGGTCGGTCGACGAGGCCGTGGCCGCCGTCCGCCACGTGCTACCCGACGTGGTGCTGCTCGACGTCCACATGCCTGACGGCGGCGGCGCCGAGGTGTTGCGCCAGCTGCGCCCCGAGCTGCCCGACGTCGTGTTCCTCGCGTTGAGCGTGTCCGATGCGGCCGAGGACGTCATCGCGGTCATCCGCGCAGGCGCGCGCGGGTACGTCACGAAGACGATCTCGGGGCGGGACCTCGCCGAGGCCGTGCGCCGCGTGAAGTCGGGCGACCCGGTGTTCTCCCCGCGGCTGGCGGGCTTCGTCCTCGACGTGTTCTCCGACCGGCCCGGCGCGGCCCCGCCGGGCGACCCGGAGCTGGACCTGCTGACCCGCCGCGAGCGCGACGTCCTGCGGTTGCTCGCGCGGGGCTACGCGTACAAGGAGATCGCGGGCGAGCTGTTCATCTCGGTGAAGACGGTCGAGACGCACGTGTCGAGCGTGTTGCGCAAGACGCAGCTCTCGAACCGCTACGAACTGTCGCGCTGGGCGTCGGACCGTCGGCTGGTGTAACGGCGAGCCTCAGCGGCCGATCGGTCCTGGGCCGCCCGTCCGTTCGTCGCCGTGCACCTGCCCGGTGCACCACCGTCGGGGGCAGGCGACCGCTCAGCCGATTGCCACGACCTGGAACGCCTCGGCCAGCGCGCCGTCGGGAAGGGCGAACCGCTGCGCCGTGGCCGAGTTCCAGGTGCGGAGGCGGCTGTCGAGGTCGTCCATGTGGCCGGTCTGCGAGACGTGGGCCTGCAATGCGGCGATCTTCGCGTCGAACGTGGCGGTGATGTCGACAGGCCGGTCGACCAGCTCGTCGGGCGCGGCCATCAGCCACAGCTCGCGAACGGACCACGCCTCGTGGCCCTCGTCGGCCAGCAGCTCTGGATGGGCGAACGGGTTGCGGGCATCCGGGTAGACCGCCGCGACCGTCGCCTCGCCGGTCGCCCGGTGGTCGGGGTGGGACGCACCGAGGCGCCGCCACCAGATCTCCGGCGACTGGGTCAGTACGCGGTCCGGGCGGAACCGGCGGATCTCGCGGCTGATGTCGCGACGCAGTTCGATGCTGGGCGTCAGCCGCCCGTCGGGGTAGCGCAGGAACCGGACGTCCTTCACCCCGAGCGCGGCTGCCGCGGCCCATTGCTCGGTCTCGCGCAGGGGGCCCATCTCGGCGCGCGGTGTGTTGTCGTAGCCGCCGGCGTCCCCGGAGGTGCAGATGCAGTAGGCCACTTCGATGCCGTCGCGCACCCACGCCGCGACGGTGCCGGCGGCGCCGAAGTCGACATCGTCGGGATGGGCGGTGACGACGAGGGCCCGCTCGACGTCGGGGACGGTGCTGGGGGGTGTGGACACAGCGGAACCCTACGGTCGGGCTCCGACATCGGCACGCCGGTCAGGGGTTGCGGAACCGCTCCCGTGTGGTGTCGAGCGCCTGCTTGGCCGCGATGCCCGCCCCGCCGGCGAGCAACAGCCCGAGGACGTCCGGCAGGACCCCACCACTGGTCAGCAGCAGGCCGACCCCGGCCGCGGCCGCGGTGCCGCCTGCGACCTTCCAGCGCCCCGAGACGTACTCGACCGTCGCCCCGCCCGCAATGCCCCGCTTGCGCGCGGCGCCGTTGAGCATGGCCAGGTACCCCACGTGCCCCAACGCGGCGAGCAGCCCGACGAGAGCCACCAGCGCGGCAATGATCCCGAACGCGGTCTCCACGCCTCCAGCGTGCCACACCGACGTCGCTCCTGCGCCCACCCGCCGCACACCCGCACCGGGCGCACCTCTTCGCCGGGGGGCGTGCTCCCCGTCCGGCGTGGTGCTCCCCCTTCGGTGCGGTGCTCCCGTTCCGCTGCCGCGCCCCCTGTCGACGGGGGGCGCCGCACCACCAACGGGAGCGGCGCACCGAACCGGGGGCACGGCGTCGGGGGTTTGCCGACCCGTCGGGCGGCGAACCGGGAGGGTGCGGTGGGGCCGGGTCAGCGGCCGCCCAGACGGCCGCGGCCCAGGCGCAGCAGGATCATGGCCAGCTCCCGGCCCTCGACGCCCAGGTCCCGGAAGCGCTCCAGCACCGCCATCTCGCGGTTGTAGACGATGCGCGGGCCGCCGGCGGCCATCCGGGCGCGCCCGATGCGCTGCGACACCTCGCTGCGGCGCGTGACCAGCCGGAGGATGTCGGCGTCGAGTTGGTCGATCTCCACCCGCAAGGCCTGGATCTCGTCCTCGGCGGGGATATCGGTGGGGGTGTCCGCAGTGTCGCGCGGGGCGCCGTCCGGGGTGCCGTTCTCGGTGGTCACGGTCACGATCTCCTCCTGTTGCCCGAGGCCCCCGGCCCGTGACGCGCGAACGCCCCGGGTCCAGTGGACTCCGGGGCGTCGTGGGGGCTGGTCAGCAGGCCACGGGAACCGGTGTCCGGTACCCGTAGAAAAACCGCCTGCTCGAAAGCACGAGGGAAGTGTGCCACAGCGACTGCCTGTCGGGGGGCGCCGGTAGGATTCGAACACGATGAGCGCGCTGTTCGAACTACCCGCCCCGACCTCCCTCCAGCCCCGCACGGCCCGTGGCGCGGCGCTGCTGGAGGGCCTCAACCCGCGGCAGCAGGAGGCGGTGGCCCACGCCGGGTCGCCCCTGCTGATCGTCGCGGGGGCGGGGTCGGGAAAGACGCGCGTGCTCACCCACCGCATCGCGTGGTTGCTGGCCGAACGTGACGTCCATCCCGGCCAGATCATGTCGATCACGTTCACCAACAAGGCCGCGGCTGAGATGAAGGAGCGCGTCGACGCGCTGGTCGGGCGCCGGGCCAACGCGATGTGGGTGTCCACGTTCCACTCGATGTGCGTGCGGATCCTGCGCCGTGAGGCCCAGCACATGGGCGTGCGCAGCGCGTTCTCGATCTACGACGCGGACGACACGCGCCGGTTGATCGGGCTGGTGGCGCGTGATCTGGAGCTCGATCCCAAGAAGTTCGCCGCCCGCGGGATCGCCGCACAGATCTCCAACCTCAAGAACGAGCTGCTCGGCCCGGACGACGCGATCGAGCGGGCCACGAACGAGTACGAACGCAAGGTCGCCGAGGTCTACGTCGTCTACCAGGCGCGGTTGCGCACGGCCAACGCGTTCGACTTCGACGACCTGATCATGGAGACGGTGTCGCTGCTGCAGCGGCTGCCCGCGGTCGCCGAGTACTACCGGCGCCGGTTCCGCCACGTGCTCGTCGACGAGTACCAGGACACCAACCACGCGCAGTACGTGCTCGTCCGCGAGCTGGCGGCGCCTGCCGTCGAGGGTGCGGAGCCTGCGGAGCTGTGCGTGGTGGGCGACTCCGACCAGTCGATCTACGCCTTCCGCGGCGCCAACATCCGCAACATCATCGAGTTCGAGAAGGACTTCCCGGATTCGCGCACGATCCTGCTCGAGCAGAACTACCGTTCCACGCAGACGATCCTGTCGGCCGCCAACGCGGTGATCGCGCGCAACCCCGATCGTCGCGACAAGCGGTTGTGGTCGGAGCAGGGCGACGGCGAGAAGGTCGTGGGCTACGTCGCCGACAACGAGCACGACGAGGCCGCGTTCGTCGCCGGGGAGGTCGACCGGCTCGTCGACGCCGGGGAGGTCCGCAACTCCGACGTGGCGGTGTTCTACCGGACCAACTCCCAGTCGCGTGTGTTCGAGGACGTGTTCCTGCGGGTCGGGCTGCCGTACAAGGTCGTCGGGGGTGTGCGGTTCTACGAGCGCAAGGAGGTCCGCGACGCGCTGGCCTACCTGCGGGTGCTGTCCAACCCCGAGGACACGGTGAGCCTCCGCCGCATCCTCAACGTCCCCAAGCGGGGGATCGGCGACAAGGCCGAGGACACCGTCGCCGCCTATGCCGATCGCCGGCGCATCTCGTTCATCGCCGCACTGCGGATCGCCGCCGAGACTCCCGAGCCCGTTCCGGGCCTGGTCACGCGCTCGCAGCGGTGCATCGCCGCATTCGTCCGCATTCTCGACGAACTCGGCGAGCTGGCGGCGAAGGGCGAGGAGACCGCCGATCTGCTGGAGGCGATCTACGCGAAGACCGGCTACACCGCCGAGCTGGAGGTCAGCGAGGACCCCCAGGACGGCTCGCGGCTGGAGAACCTCGCCGAGCTCGTCACGGTGGCGCGGGAGTTCGCGGGCGACGCGGCGCTCGCCGACCTCGCCGTGGCTCCCGAGATCGCCGGGGGCCCTGGGATCGAGGTCGGCGACGAGGCGGAGGTCGAGCCGGGCGTCCCGGAACCCGGCTCGCTCGCCGCGTTCCTGGAACGGGTCGCGCTGGTGGCCGACGCCGACTCCATCCCCGACAACGACGCCGGGATGGTCACGCTGATGACGTTGCACACCGCGAAGGGGCTGGAGTTCCCGGCCGTCTTCGTCACCGGTTGGGAGGACGGCGTGTTCCCGCACATGCGGGCGATGGGCGACCCGGCCGAGCTCGCCGAGGAGCGGCGGCTCGCCTACGTCGGGATCACGCGCGCGCGGGACCGTCTCTACCTGTCGCGGGCGATGATTCGTTCGACGTTCGGGCAGCCCAACGCCAACCCGGCGTCGCGGTTCCTCGCCGAGATCCCCGACGAGCTCGTCGACTGGCGCCGCTCGGAGCCCGAGCGCTCCGCCCCCGTGGGCCGGTTCGGCTTCGGGCGCCGGTCCGGCTCGATCGGTGGGGCCGACCGCGGCGACTGGAACGTGCCCGCCCCCTCGCTCACCCCGACGATCAGCCTCGACGTGGGCGACCGCGTCCACCACGACAAGTACGGCCTCGGCACCGTGGTCGCCTCCGACGGCGCCGGTACCCGGGCCACCGTCACCATCGACTTCGGCAGCGCGGGCACCGTGCGGCTGATGCTCATCGGCGGGGTGCCGTTACAGAAGATTTGAGCTGCGTCCGCACCTGGGTGTCGAGGCGCTCGCGGCGTCCGCCTACGAGCCCGACTAGAAGTCGATGCCGCGCTTCTTCAGGAACGGGATGGGGTTCAGCGCGGACCCGTCGGCGTCCCAGATCTCCATGTGCAGGTGGGGGCCGGTGGAGCGGCCGCGGTTGCCCAGTTCGGCGATCTCCTCGCCGGCCCCGACCCGCTGGCCCTTCTCGACGAAGATGCGGTTCACGTGACCGTAGACGGTCTTGGTGCCGTCGCGGTGGCGCAGCACCACCCACAGGCCGAACCCGGAGGCGGGGCCCGATTCCTCGACCACGGCGTCGGTCATCGCATAGATCGGCGTGCCGATCTTGTTGGCGATGTCGATGCCGTTGTGCGAGCTGCCCCAACGCGCCCCGAAGACCGATGTGAGCCGCCCGGCCACCGGCCGGACGAAGGCGGAGTTGCCGACCAGATGTGCCTCGTCGGCACCGCCGGAGAGGGCCGCCTCGATGATGGCGTCCTTGCGGGCTGCCTCCCGCGCCAGCTCCTTGCCGATGTCCACGGCCTTGGACAGGCTCTGGACGTCGACCTCCGAGGCAGGGTCGAGCGCGCCGACGGACAGGGTGTCGGGGAGCAGCTGGTTGCCACCGATCGCCTCCACCGCGAAGGCGGGCTCGGCATCGGTGCCGGTCGTCGTGGCCACGGGCAGCAGGGCACTCACCGCGACAGGAGCGATGTACTCGGGCTCCATCAGCGGTGCGACCGTCGTCTGGCCGCCTGCCACGACGGCGCCTGCCGCGACGGCTGCCACTGTCGCGCGGTTGCGCAGCGACGCGGCGGGTGGCGCCGGGAGGCGTCTGACCCCGGGGGTCGCGACGATGCGCAGAGGCGTCGTGCGATCGGGATCGTTCGCCTGGGCGCCGCTCGGGGGGCGGTGACGCGCCAAGACCTGCCCTCCTCGACGTGGAGCCGGTGGTGTCCGATTTCCGCTCACGACGCGCGGGTGGGGATCCCGCAGGGCCGATCGGGGCCGGCCCTGATGCAGTCGTGATCGGTCCTAGCTCGGACCGGCGAAACGTAGCGGGGGGTACGGGTGACGGGCAAATCTGGTTGCGGCGTGTCGGGCGTGGACCCACGGCCCTCAGGACGCCGGGGACGATCGCTCACCGAACGTGGTCGGCAGGCTGCGCAGTGGGCCGTGACCTCGGCGGAACAGGTGACGCCGATGCTCCGAATGAGCGAGGGCGTCGGACACCCAGCGCACCGAACGCGAATCGATCGGGAGCGAAAGGTGGCCGACATCACAAAGTTCGAGCTGTTCGACGTTCAGGTCGGGGTGGGACAGGCGGGCGTTGCGTTGTGGAACGATCATCTGATCCACCCGGCTCCAGACCACGAGGAACCTCGTCGTGCAGTTCGGGGCGGGTTCGGCCAGCTCGGCGAGCAGCTCCGACCCGGGACGCAGCTGACGGGCCAGCGGGGTGGGCATCAGGTACGCGGTGAGCGTCCCCCGATGGGGGCTCCCGAGCGTCACGACCGTGTCGACCGCGGCCGAGCCGCCCAGCCGCTGCACGTAGTAGCGGGCGATCATGCCGCCCAGCGAGTGGCCGACGATGTGCACCTTGTCGGCACCCGTCTGCTCGCGCAGCCGTTCGACATGGGTGCGCAGCTCGTGTGCTGCGGTGCGGACGTCACCGGTGAACAGGCTGTAGTTCACGGCGTGGACCACGCCGAACCCGCGGCGGCGCAGCGTCCGCCGGAAGACGGTGAACACCGAGCGGTTGTCCATGATCCCGTGTATCAGCAGGATCGGCGTTCCCGCCGCCTCCACGTCGGTGACGACCAGGCTGCGCTGCACCGGGGGCAACGGGTCGGTGCGGTAGCCGCCGGAGGAGATGAGCTGCTCGCGCAGCAGGCCCGCGGGGTAGACGGCGAGGTGCGCGGCGAACCACGCCCACTCCACGGCGATGCCGCGGGCTCCGGCGGGCGTCGCGAACGTGCGGATGGCGTACTCCCCGGCCCGTCCGATCTCGGTCACGGCGGTGCGCGCCGCCCCGGCTGTCGTAGCCAGGCGGCCGATCCCATCGCGGACCAGCGCCATGGAGCAACGGTAGGTGACGTCGGCCGGTACCGCCTGTGCCGGGTCGAGGACCTGCGGCGTCCTCGTGGGTCGCCGACCACGGTGGCAGCGGTCACCGGGGCAGGTCAGAGCGGGTGCGACACCCGTCGCTAGTGTCGCTGCGGCAGACCCTCGGGCCGTGCAGATCCTGCCCCCGGGGAGGGCGGCCCGCGGGCACAGCGCAGTGGCAGGGAGAGCCGAGTGGACCTCTACGAGTACCAGGCGAAGGATCTCTTCGCCGCGCACGGAGTCCCGGTGCTGCCGGGCCGGACGGTGGAGACGGCCGACGACGCGGCCGCCGCCGCCGCCGAGCTCGGCACCGCCGTCGTCGTCAAGGCGCAGGTCAAGACAGGCGGGCGGGGCAAGGCCGGCGGCGTCAAGCTCGCCCAGGACCCCGACGAGGCGCGGGAGAAGGCCGACGCCATCCTCGGCCTGGACATCAAGGGCCACACGGTCCACCGGGTGCTCGTCACCACGGCGAGCGACATCGTGGAGGAGTACTACTTCTCCTTCCTGCTCGACCGGTCCAACCGGACTTTCCTCGCCATGGCCTCGGCCGAGGGCGGCATGGAGATCGAGCAGTTGGCCGTCGAGCGTCCGGACGCGCTCGCGCGGGTCGCGATCGACCCCATCGCGGGCGTCGACAGGGCCATGGCCGCCGACATCGTCGCCAGGGCGAAGTTCCCGGCCGTCATCGCCGACCAGGCCGCCGACGTCATCGTCAAGCTGTGGCAGACCTTCGTCGCCGAGGATGCGACGCTCGTCGAGGTGAACCCGCTGGTCCGCGACCCCCAGGACAAGATCATCGCCCTGGACGGCAAGGTCACCCTCGACGAGAACGCGGGCTTCCGCCACCCCGAGCACGCCGCGCTGGTCGACGAGCGCACCGAGAACCCGCTCGAGGCGAAGGCCAAGGCCAAGAACCTCAACTACGTCAAGCTCGACGGCGGCCAGGTCGGGATCATCGGCAACGGCGCGGGTCTCGTCATGAGCACCCTCGACGTCGTCGCCTACGCCGGCGAGCGCCACGGCGGCGTCAAGCCCGCCAACTTCCTCGACATCGGCGGCGGTGCCTCGGCGCAGGTGATGGCCGACGGGCTCGACGTCATCCTGGGCGACCCGGATGTCCACTCGGTCTTCGTCAACGTCTTCGGCGGCATCACCGCGTGTGACGCCGTGGCCACCGGCATCGTCGAGGCGCTCCAGATCCTCGGCGACAGCGCCTCCAAGCCGCTGGTCGTGCGGCTCGACGGCAACAACGTCATCGAGGGCCGCCGGATCCTCGACGAGGCGAACCACCCGCTCGTGACGCAGGTGGACACCATGGACAATGCGGCTGACAAGGCCGCCGAGCTCGCAGCCGCTTCATCCCAGGGGGCCTGACGATGTCGATCTTCCTCAACGAGAACAGCAAGGTCATCGTGCAGGGCATCACCGGCGGTGAGGGCACCAAGCACAGCACCAAGATGCTCGCCGCCGGCACGAACGTCGTGGGTGGCGTCAACGCGCGCAAGGCCGGCACCACCGTCACCATCGGCGGCAGGAACCTCATGGTGTTCGGGACCGTCGAGGAGGCGATGAAGGAGACCGGCGCCGACGTCAGCGTCGTCTTCGTGCCGCCGAAGTTCGCGCGTGCCGCCGTGATCGAGGCGGTCGACGCCGAGATCGGGCTGTGTGTCGTCATCACCGAGGGCATCCCGGTGCACGACTCCGCCTACTTCTGGGCACACGCCTGCGCCAAGGGCTCTGCGCCGAAGCCGGGGGCACCGCGGACCCCGAGGACGCGGATCATCGGCCCGAACTGCCCGGGCATCATCAGCCCCGGCCGGTCGAACGCCGGCATCATCCCGGCCCACATCGCGGGCGCGGGCCGGATCGGGCTCGTGTCGAAGTCGGGCACCCTGACCTACCAGATGATGTACGAGCTGCGTGACCTGGGCTTCTCCACCGCCATCGGGATCGGCGGGGACCCGATCGTCGGCACCACGCACATCGACGCGCTGGAGGCCTTCGAGGCCGACCCCGAGACCGCGGCGATCGTCATGATCGGTGAGATCGGCGGCGACGCCGAGGAGCGCGCGGCCGAGTTCGTCCGAGCGAATGTGACGAAGCCGGTCGTCGGTTACGTCGCCGGGTTCACCGCGCCCGAGGGCAAGACGATGGGCCACGCCGGCGCCATCGTGAGCGGTTCCGCTGGCACGGCCCAGGCCAAGAAGGAGGCCCTGGAAGCGGCCGGTGTCGAGGTCGGGAAGACCCCCAGCGAGACGGCGGCGCTGATGCGGCAGATCATCGCCGGGCTGTAGCCCCTCCCTTACGTCTCGACCCGAGCCACGTTCACGCGTTCCCCGTTGCGTGAACGTGGCTTGGGGCACAGGGGGATCGGTGCGATGGACTAGCGTCGCTTCCGCCGACGGACCGCGGGGGTCCGCGCTGAGGGAGTTCTCGTGATGACGCAGCAACCGCAGGACTCGGGCAGCCCGGCGCCCGCAACGCCCGACGCACAGCTCGCGCCCGGACCGGCGCGGTTGCTGGCCCTGGTCGCCGCGGGCCTCGCAATCGTGATCTATGTGATCGCCTTCTTCGACGAGGGGCAGGTCCTGGGAGGCCTGGGCGGGGCGCTGCTGATCGCCGGTGGCCTCCTGGCGGGGGCAGCCGTGCTGCCGAAGGTCGGCCGGGTGCTGGTGCCCGCCGCTGTGCTGGTCACCACGGGCACGCTGCTGCTCCTGCAGAGTCAGGTCGTCTACGGGGCGCCGGTCGCCGCGATCGTCGCACTGGTGCTGGCGTTCCTCCAGGCGGGAGCGGTGGTCGGGGCGGTGTTGCTCGACGCAGGCATCGTCCGGGCGCCCGCCCGGCGCCCGAGCGCACGTTCCGGGTACGGCCAGCCGGGCCCCCAGGGTTACGGTCAGCCGGGGTTCGGCCAGTCCGGCGGGTACGGTCAGCCGGGCTACGGCGCTCCCCAGCCCGGTTACGGCCAGCCCGGGTACGGCCAGCCGGGGCCCTACGGTTCCGGTCCGAGCGGTTACGGCCAGCAGGGCGCAGGCCAGCCCGGTTACGGGCAGGGCTTCGGCCAGCCCGGTGCTGCCCATCCCGGTGCTGCCCAGCCCGGTGCTGCCCAGCCCGGTGCTGCCCAGCCCGGTGCTGCCCAGCCCGGTGCTGCCCAGCCCGGTGCTGCCCAGCCCGGTGCTGCCCAGCCCGGTGCTGCCCAGCCCGGTGCTGCCCAACCCGGCCAGGCCTGGGGACAGCAAGGGGCGCAGCCGGATGCGGCGTCCCATTCTTCGGCGTCCCATTCTTCGGCGTCCCATTCTTCGGCGTCCCATTCTTCGGCGTCCCAGCCGTCGGCGGCACCGTCGTGGTACGGCGGCACGGACGCATCTGCTTCGGCACCCGAGGGTGGCTCGGCCGGCGTGGTGGATCCCACAGCCGAGTACCGGGCGGTGGACACCTCCGTGACGCCTCCGTCCGGGCAGTCGTCGGTGGAGGGACGTCACGGTCAGGCGGCCCGTGAATCCGGGGCGGACGGCCGTGACGACTCCGACGGCGAGCAGACCCGGTTCTTCCCGCCGCCCGGCGAGCGTCCGCACCCGTGATCCCGAGCTCGTGATCCCGCGCCCGTGATATCCGCTCAGTCCCACGCCCTGGGTCGCATCGGCGGCACCGCTCCCGGCGTGCCTGCCCGGCTCGTGACACGGTCGCTGCGACCCTGACGGGGTGACCCGCACTCTCGAAGGCGCCTCGACCGGGGCGACGGCGCCGGAGCCCGAGCCGGACGGCGACGTCCGCTCCTCCGCGTCCGACGGGTTGGTCCGGCTGCGGGTACTGATCGCCTGCGGCATGGGCACCGTTCTCGTCAGCTATGCCCTGCTGGTGCCCGCTGCCGCGGCCGTGGTGTTCACAGCCGGTAGCGGGTTGTCGCTCGACGGTGTGTTCGCCGCCGCGATCCCGCTGTGGCTGGCCGCCCACCAGATCCCGCTCGTGCTGGAGGGGCAGCCGCTCAGCGTCCTCCCGCTGCTGCCGACGGGTGCGGTGTTCGGCGTCGTCGTACTGGGCGCGGGCTGGGCCGTGCGACGGCTCGACGGCCGGTTCCGCACCGATGCCGGGGCGGTGCTCGCCAGCATTGCGGGAGGCCACGCCGCGGTCGCCGTGCTGGGTAGCGCGCTGCTTCCCCGGACGGCGGAGGTGACGGCCGCCCCGTGGGCGGCGGTGGTGGGTGGCGCGCTGGTGGCCGGATCGGCGGCCGCGGTCGGGTTGCTGCGGGCCAACGGGCTGCCCGCGGGTCGGGTCGAGCGGCTACCGGACTGGGTCCTGCCGGGCCTGCGCGGATCCGCCGTCGCCGTCGTCGGCTTGCTCGCCGTCGGAGCCGCGATCCTGACGTCGGCGCTGGTGCTGCGAGGGCCGGACGTGGCCGACGCCTACGCGCGGCTGGCTCCCGGCCTCGGCGCGGGCGTGGGCGTCGCCCTGCTGTCGCTGGCGTACCTGCCGAACGCGATCATCGCGGGCGCGGGCTGGGCGCTCGGTGCGGGTGTCACCGTCGGCACCGCCACATCGTCACCGTTCGTGACGTTCCCCGCCGAGACGTCGAGCTTCCCGCTGCTCGCGGCCGTTCCTACCTCCGCTGCCCCCTCGTGGGCGGCGGCGGTCCTCGCGCTGCCCGCGGCGGCCGGGGTGCTGACCGGGCTCCTGTGCCGCCGGCAGGTCGAGGGGCCCGCCCGGTGGCGGGCGGCAGCGACCGCGACGGTGGTGGCCGCCGCCGCGTTCGGACTGCTCGCGACGCTGGCCGGGGGCAGGCTGGCCGCGGGCGCGTTCGATCCCGTGCGGGTGCCTGCCGAGCTGGTCGTGCTCGCCGTCCTGTTCCTCGTCGGGGTACCTGCGCTGGTCGTGGCCGGGATCCGGCCGCGAGACACCGGTTCCGGCGGTTCCACCGACCCGGGCACCGCTGCGCCTGCGCCGGTCCGTCACCGGTCGGAGGGGAAGATCGAGCGATCGCGGTCGGCACCCGGTGCCGACCGGGCGCCCCGCACCGTGGCCGAGCTCGTCGCGCTCCGGGAGCGGGAGGCGGCGGCGAAGGACGCCCCGGTGGGCGGCGACGCCCCGGCGGGCCGCGGAGCGCACGGGACCGCCGGGCCGGGCACGGCCGTGCCCGGGTCGGGGGAGGCCGAGGTCGGGGCAGAGGTCGAGGCCGTAGCGCGGGACGCGGCCGGTGACGGGCCTGTGGAGCGCGATCCGGCCGGAGCCGAGCCCGGCGAGGATCACCGGCCCGTCCGGGGGACCGGGCCGGACCCCCGTCACTGACCCGACCCCGGCCGGGCAGGGTTCCCATCGGTGTGACCTGCACCGCAGCCTAGGCTGGCAACCCGAACCCCGTCGCCGAGGAGGCGCCCGCTTGCCCGCGTCGTCGCATCAGCCGTACCGGGTGGAGGTGCCGTCCCCGGCTCGGCTCGTGGTCCTGGTCTCCGGCGCGGGCACGTTGCTGCAGGCGCTGCTCGACGCCGGCGCGTCCCCGGACCACCCCGCCCGGGTCGTGGCCGTCGGGGCCGATCGCCCCGGCATCGAGGGTCTCGCCCGCGCCGAGCGGGCCGGCATCCCGACGTTCGCGATGCGCGTCGGGGACCACGCCGACCGCGCCGCGTGGGACATCGCGCTCGCGAAGGCCGTCGCGGCTCACCGACCGGATCTCGTGGTGAGCGCCGGCTTCCTCAAGATCCTGGGGCCGGGATTCCTCGCCGGAACCGGCTGCCCGGTGATCAACACCCACCCGGCGCTGCTGCCGTCGTTCCCGGGTACGCGCGGGGTGGCCGACGCGCTCGCCTACGGCGTCAAGGTCACCGGCGCCACCGTCCATCTCGTCGACGACGGTGTCGACACCGGGCCCGTGCTCGCGCAGGCCGCCGTCGCCGTCGAGCCCGGTGACACCGCGGTGACGCTGCACGAACGCATCAAGATCGAGGAGCGGCGGTTGCTCGTGAGCACCGTCGCCGCGGTGGCCGGGCAAGGGGCCACCGTGACCGGACGAGAGGTGAGCATCCCGTGAGCTCTGTGGAGACCAGCGAGCGCCGTCCCGTCGCGCGGGCGCTGATCAGCGTCTACGACAAGGCGGGGCTGCTGGAGCTGGCCACCGGGCTGCACGCGCTCGGTGTCGAGATCGTGTCGACGGGGTCCACGGCCCAGCGCATCGCCGACGCCGGGGTGCCGGTCACGTCCGTCGAGCAGCTGACCGGCTTCCCGGAGTGCCTCGACGGCCGGGTCAAGACGCTGCACCCGCGCGTCCACGCGGGCCTGCTGGCCGACACCCGTCGCCCCGAGCACCTGACCCAGCTCGCCCGGCTGGGGATCGCGCCGTTCGACCTGCTGGTGTCGAACCTGTACCCGTTCACGGAGACGGTCGCCTCCGGCGCGACGCCCGCCGAGTGCGTCGAGCAGATCGACGTCGGCGGGCCGGCGATGGTGCGGGCGTCGGCGAAGAACCACGACAGCGTGGCCGTCGTCGTCGACCCGGAGCGCTACGAGTGGGTGCTCGAGCAGGTCGGGCGCGGCGGGTTCGAGCTCGCCGACCGCCGCCTGCTCGCCGCCGCGGCCTTCCGGCACACGGCCACCTACGACGTCGCCGTCGCGTCCTGGATGGGCAGTGCCTTCCCCGCTGGGGTGCTACCAGCGGCGGTCCTTCCGGGCGTCTCCTCATCCGGGGCGCCCGCGGCGGGACCGTTCCCGAGCTGGGTCGGCGCCACCTGGGAGCGACGGGCGTCCCTGCGTTACGGGGAGAACCCGCACCAGGCCGCCGCCCTGTACGTCTCCGGCACCGGTGGGCTCGCCGACGCCGAGCAGCTGCACGGCAAGGCGATGTCCTACAACAACTACGTCGACGCCGACGCGGCCTGGCGCGCCGCCCACGACCACGACGGCCCGTGCGTGGCGATCATCAAGCATGCCAACCCGTGCGGTGTCGCGGTCGGCACCGACATCGCCGACGCCCACCGCAAGGCGCACGCCACCGACCCGGTCAGCGCGTTCGGGGGGGTGATCGCCGCGAACGGTGAGGTCAGCGTGGCCATGGCCGAGCAGGTCGCCGAGGTGTTCACCGAGGTGGTGCTCGCGCCGTCCTACGCCGACGGGGCACTGGAGGTGCTCACCCGCAAGAAGAACGTGCGCGTGCTTGCTCTGCGCACCCCGGCGCAACGCGCCGGTCCGGAGATGCGGGCGATCTCCGGCGGGCTGCTCCTGCAGCAGCGTGACGTGCTCGACGCCCCTGGGGACTACCCGGAGTCCTGGACGCTCACCACCGGCGCCCCGGTCCCCGCCGACGTCCTCTCCGACCTGGTGTTCGCCTGGCGCACGTGCCGGGCGGTCAAGTCCAACGCGATCCTGCTCGCGTCGGGAGGTGCGGCCGTCGGCATCGGGATGGGGCAGGTCAACCGCGTGGACGCCGCCCGGCTCGCCGTCACGCGCGCGGGTGACCGGGCCGGCGGCTCGGTGGCGGCCTCCGACGCGTTCTTCCCCTTCCCCGACGGGCTGCAGGTCCTGCTCGACGCGGGCGTGCGCGCCGTCGTCCAGCCCGGCGGGTCCGTGCGTGACCAGGAGGTGACGGCGGCGGCGGCTGCGGCCGGCGCCGCCCTCTACCTGACCGGAACGCGCCACTTCGCGCACTGACCGCTCCACAGTTGTCCACGAACTGTGTTGTCCACAGCTGTGGACAACTCGTGTGCACAGCTCGAACCTATGTTCGATCCGCCGGCGGCGGGGTGGCCTCCACCTTGCCGGGTGCGGTCGTTCCTCCGGTCCTTCCGGATCACTCCTCCCCGCGTCGTCCCTCGGTCGGGGGTTGAGTTCTCCGGCCTCGCCGGGCTAGTGTCTCGAACAGACGTTCGATTCGCCGACTCCCCGCGGCGCGAGTGCGGGAGGTATGTCGTGACCGATGCCGCTGTCGGAGATGCCGCCGCTGTCGGAGATGCCGCGGTCGGAGATGTGGCTGTCGGGGATGCACGGCAGGTGGATCCCGCGGGCCGGTTGGAGCTGGCCCGTGGTGTGTTGCGCGGTCTGGAGAACCGGGCCGCGGGCGGGCGTCCGGTGTCCCATCCGGAGGCCGACGGCCGGGTGCTGCCGGTGGCCGGGCCGCTCGCCCGGTTGCTGCCCGCGGGCGGGCTGCGCCACGGCACCACGGTGGCCGTTCCGAAGGGGCCGGGATCCACGTCGTTGCTGTGGGCACTGCTCGCCGAGGCCACGGCGGGTGGCGCCTGGGTGGGGATCGTCGGCCGGCCCGGGCTGGGTCTCGTGGCCGCGGCCGAGGCGGGCGTCCGGTTGGAACGGCTGGCGCTGGTGCCCCATCCCGGTGCCGACCTGCTGGCGGTCACCTCCGCGCTGCTCGACGGGCTGGACGTCGTCGCCGTGGCAGGCGCCGAACGTGCCGGGGTGCGCGCCGCCGACCGGCAGCGTCTCGCGGCCCGGGCCCGGCAACGCGGCGCGGTCCTGCTGGCGCTCGAACCGTGGCCGGGAGCGGACGCGGAGCTGATCTGCACCGACGCGCAGTGGCAGGGTCTCGGTTCCGGCCCGGAGGGCGGCAGCGGGCGCCTGTGCTCGCGACGGGTCCGGGTGCGGCTGCGCGGGCGGGGTGTCGCCCCGGGCGGGCGCCATGCCCGGCTGTTGCTGCCCGGGCCGGGCGGGACGGTGGGTCTCGGCGATGCGGCTGTCGCGGACGTCCGCAGGCCCCCCGTCCCGGTGGCGGGATGAACCGGGGCCGATCCGGGCCGGGCGACGGCCATCCGCTGGGATCGGTCGCCCGGGAGGGCCGGTGAGCGGCGCACCGGTGCGGGTGATGGCGCTGTGGTCGCCGGACTGGCCGGTCACCGCGGCCGCCCGCGCCGCGCATGTGCCGCCCCACCGGCCGGCGGCGGTGATCCTCGCCAACCGGGTGCTGGCCTGCTCGGCAGTGGCCCGCGCCCACGGGGTCCGGCGCGGGTTGCGCCGCCGGGAGGCTCAGGCCCGCTGCCCGGAGCTCGCCGTACTCACCCCCGACGCCGATCGCGACGCCCGCGCGTTCGAGCCGGTGGTGGCCGCCGTCGAGGAGCTGGCGCCCGGGGTGGAGATCGTCCGGCCCGGGCTGGTGGCGCTCGCCGCCCGCGGGCCCGTCGGATGGTTCGGGGGCGAGCAGGCCGCCGCCGTTCGGCTCGTCGACCAGGTCGCCGCCCGTACCGGCGTGGAGTGCCAGGTGGGGCTGGCCGACGGGTTGTTCGCCGCGGTGCTCGCGGCGCGCCGGGGGCTGGCCGTCGCGCCCGGTGACACCCCGGCCTTCCTCGCCCCGCTCGGCGTGGAGGAGCTCGACCGCGAACCCGACGTCGACCGTTCCGAGCTGGTCGACCTGCTGCGCAGGCTCGGGCTGCGCAGCCTCGGAGCGTTCGGTGCACTCGGCGCGGAGGACGTGGCGTCGCGGTTCGGGGCCGACGCGGTGCTCGGGCACCGGCTCGCCCGCGGCCTGGACCCCCGCCCGCCGCTGCGCCGCCGCCCGCCCGAGGAGCTGGCGGTCGAGATCGAGCTGGACCCTCCCGTCGACCGCGTCGACGCCGCCGCCTTCGCGGCCCGCGGTCTGGCCGAGCGGTTGCACCGCACGCTGGCCGCGCACGGGTTGTCGTGCACCCGGCTCGGGGTGGCCGCGCGCACCGTGGGGGGTGAGGAGCTGTATCGGGTGTGGCGGTGCGCCGAGCCGCTCACACCGGCCGGCACGGTCGACCGCGTCCGCTGGCAGCTCGACGCCTGGCTCACCCGGCGGCGCACCTCCCCGTCGTTCGTCGAGGCCCCGTCGTTCGTCGAGGCGGAGTCGGCCGAACCCGTCGACGCGCACGGCGGAGCGGTGGATCGGCTGTGGCTGGTGCCGGAGGAGACCGTCACCGCGGGCGCCCTACAGCTCGGGCTGTGGGGGGAGGTCGGAGAGGCCGACGAGCGCGCCGGGCGGGCGCTGGTGCGGGTGCAGGCACTGCTGGGGCCGGAGGCGGTGGTCACCGCGGTGCTGGGGGGTGGGCGTGACCCGGCCGAACGGGTGCGGTTGGTGCCGTGGGGCGACGAGCGCGGTGACGGGCTCCCCACGCCACCGGGAGAGGCGGGCCCGGGAGCCGGGAGTGGCCGGCAGGCCGCAGGAGTGGCCGCGGGGGCCCGGAGGGGCGGGGTCCGTGCCCGAGCGGGCACCCGTGCCGTCACCGACGGTCCGGACCGTCGGGCCTCGACCGAGGCGGCCCAGCGGCCCGGACCGGCGGTCGTGGCCGTTTCCCGGTCCACGGCACCGGCGGGGTGGCCCGAGGACGTTGTGCGCCGGGCCGACCGGATCTCCGCCGCGGATCCGACCGGGATCGAGGTGCAGGGCCGGTCCACCAACCGCAGGCGCCGTCCACCCGCCCGTCGCAGCACGGGGCGGACGGCCATCCGCGAACCGCCGCCGTCCTGGCCCGGCCGGCTGCTCGCGCCGTCACCGGCCACGGTGCCCCCACACCCCCTTCCCGTCGAGCTGCTCGACGCCGCCCGGCAACCGGTGCGCCTCACCGCACCGGACCTGCTGTCCGCCCCACCCCGGAGCCTCGTGGTCGACGGCGGCGGCCCGCGGACCGTCGAGGGGTGGGCGGGTCCGTGGCCACTGCAGCAACGATGGTGGATGCCGAACGGCGTGGACGGCAGCCGGCTCCAGGTGGCCTGTGCCGACAGCACCGCGTACCTGCTCCTCGGCCGGGCCGGGCGGTGGTGGGTCATCGGCGTCTACGACTGAGGCGTCACCCGTGATTCTCGATCCGGCAGGCCGGTTCGGGTGGCCGAACAATCGAACGTGTGTTCGACTGTGGCGGTGGGGTGGAACAATCCGGACGTACCGTGGGCCGAGCTGGAGGCGGCGCTGGCCGGGCGCCCGCGTGACGGGGCGAGCCTCGCCGGTGGCCCTTCGGAGGGCGACGGCGGCGACAGCCCGGCGTGGTCGCGCAAGCGGGCTCCCTACGAGCCTCCCGAGCTGCCGGAGCCGGGGGAGCACGTCCCCTTCGCGGAGCTGCACTGTCACTCCAACTTCAGCTTCCTCGACGGCGCGAGCCACCCCGAGGAGCTGGTCGAGCAGGCCGTCCGGCTCGGGCTCGACGCCATCGCGCTCACCGACCACGACGGCATGTACGGGGTGGTCCGGTTCGCCGAGGCCGCCGCCGAGCTGAACATGCGCACGGTGTTCGGCGCGGAGCTCTCCCTGGGCCTCTCGGCCCCGCAGAACGGCGTGGCCGATCCGGAGGGCACCCACCTGCTGCTGCTCGCCCGCGACCCCGAGGGCTATCGCGCGCTGTGTCGTGTCATCAGCGCCGCCCAGCTTCGGGGGGAGGAGAAGGGGCGCCCGGTCTACGACCTCGACGAGGTGGTCGCTGAGACCGCCGGACGGGTGCTGGCGCTGACCGGCTGCCGCAAGGGTGCCGTCCGGCAGGCGCTGCGCACGGGGGGCGGCGCGCGGGAGCTCCGCAGGCTGGTGGAGTGGTTCGGTACCGACCACGTCGCCGTCGAGCTCACCCACGCCGCGCTGCCCACCGACACCGAGCGCAACGACGCCCTGGCCGCCCTGGCGCGCGACGCCGGTGTGCCGACCATCGCCTCCACAGCCGCGCACTACGCCACCGCGGCACGGTTCCCGCTGGCCACGGCCCTGGCGGCGGTGCGGGCCCGACGCAGCCTCGACGACGCCGACGGCTGGCTGCCCCCGGCCGGGACGGCGCACCTGCGGTCGGGTGCGGAGATGGCGGCCCGGTTCGACCACCGCTACCCGGGTGCGGTGGCGCGCGCGGCGGAGTTCGGGCGGGCGTGCGCGTTCTCGATCGACCTCGTCGCGCCCGACCTGCCCCCGTTCGAGGTGCCGGCGGACCACGACGAGGCGAGCTGGCTGCGCGAGCTCACCCACCGCGGGGTGGCGCGGCGCTACGGCAGCCACGCCGAGTACCCGGAGGCCGTCGAGGCGGTGGAGCGCGAGCTGGCGATCATCGAGGGCAAGAACTTCCCCGGCTACTTCCTGATCGTTCACGACATCGTCGAGTTCTGCCGCCGCTCCGACATCCTGTGCCAGGGCCGGGGTTCGGCCGCGAACTCCGCGGTCTGCTTCGCGTTGGGCATCACGAACGTCGACGCCGTGGCGCACAGGCTGTTGTTCGAGCGGTTCCTGTCCCCGGCCCGCGACGGCTATCCCGACATCGACCTCGACATCGAGTCGGGTCGCCGCGAGGAGGTCATCCAGTACGTCTACGGGACCTACGGCCGGGGGTGCGCCGCGCAGGTCGCCAACGTGATCACCTACCGGCCGCGCTCGGCGGTGCGCGACATGGCCAAGGCGCTGGGGTTCTCGCCCGGCCAGCAGGACGCGTGGAGCAAGCAGATCGAGCGCTGGTCCGGACTTCTCGACGGGCCCTTGCCCGACGGGATGCCGGCGCAGGTCGTCGAGCTGGCCGACGAGCTGCTCGGCTTTCCCCGCCATCTCGGCATCCACTCCGGCGGCATGGTCATCTGTGACCGGCCCGTCTCCGAGGTGGTGCCTGTGGAGTGGGCGCGGATGGAGGGCCGCACCGTCGTGCAGTGGGACAAGGACGACTGCGCGTCCGCCGGGCTCGTCAAGTTCGACCTGCTCGGGCTGGGCATGCTCACCGCCCTGCATCTGATGATCGACCTGGTCGCCGCCCACCACGACCGGACTATCGAGCTGCACGAGCTGCAGCCCAGCGATCCGGAGGTCTACGCGATGCTGCAGCGGGCCGACTCCGTCGGGGTGTTCCAGGTGGAGTCGCGCGCGCAGATGGCCACGCTGCCCCGGCTCAAGCCGCGGGTGTTCTACGACCTGGTGGTCGAGGTGGCCCTGATCCGTCCCGGCCCCATCCAGGGCGGCTCGGTGCACCCCTACATCCGGCGTCGCAACAAGCTGGAGGAGTGGGAGCACGACCACCCGCTGCTGCGCAACGCCCTGGACAAGACGCTCGGCGTGCCGCTTTTCCAGGAACAGCTGATGCAGGTCGCTGTGGACGTCGCCGGCTTCTCCGCCGCCGACGCCGACGAGCTGCGCCGCGCGATGGGATCCAAGCGGTCGGAGGCGAGGATGGAGCGGCTGCGCGGGCGGTTCTACGCCGGCATGGCCGCCAACGACATCACCGGCGAGCTGGCCGACACCATCTTCACCAGGATGCTGGCGTTCGCGAACTTCGGCTTCCCGGAGAGCCACTCGATCAGTTTCGCGTCGCTGGTCTACTACAGCGCCTGGTTCAAGCACTACTACCCGACGGCGTTCTGCGCGGCGCTGCTCAACTCCCAGCCGATGGGCTTCTACTCGCCGCAGTCACTGGTGGCCGACGCCCGCCGGCACGGCGTCCTCGCCCGGGGCCCGGACGTCAACCGCGGCCGCGCCGAGGCTGTGCTGCAACCCGATCCGCTCAGCACGGGCGGGCAGGCGATCCGGCTGGGCCTGTCCGAGGTGCGTGGGATCTCACTCGACCTCGCCGAGGTGATCGACGCCGACCGCGACCGGGCCGGGCCCTACCGCGACCTGGCCGACCTGGCCCGGCGTGTCCGGCTCACCGTCCCGCAGGCCGAGGCGCTGGCCACGGCGGGCGCGTTCGGTTGCTTCGGGGCCGACCGGGGGTCGCCCCCGGATCGTCGGTCGGCCCCGGATCGTCGGTCGGCCCCGGATGGTCGGTCGGCCCCGGATGGTCGGTCGGCCCCGGATGGTCGGTCGGCCCCGGATGGTCGGTCGGCGCTGGATCGCCGGTCGGCTTTGTGGGCCGCGGGAGTCGTGGCAGCGGTACGTCCCGGTCAGCTGCCCGGCACCGCTGTCGGGCTCGACGCCCCGGCGCTGCCCGGGATGACCGACGCCGAGCTGACCGTCGCCGACGTGTGGGCCACGGGCGTCTCCCCGGACAGCCATCCGGTGCAGCACCTGCGGGAGCGCCTCGACGGCGTGGGCGCGATCCGCATCGACCGCCTGGCCGGGGTGGGACGACCCGGGGATCTGCCCCGGGTGCTCGTCGGCGGGCTCGTCACCCACCGGCAGCGCCCGGCCACCGCGCGCGGCGTCACGTTCCTCAACCTGGAGGACGAGAGCGGCATGCTCAACGTCACCTGCTCGGAGGGGCTGTGGGCCCGCTACCGGACGGTGGCGGTCAGCAGCTCCGCCCTGCTCGTCCGCGGCCGGCTCGAACGCAGCCCGGAGGGGGTGCTCAACCTGGTGGCCGACCGGCTGCAGCGCCTCGCGCTCACCGTCGCGGTGAAGTCCCGCGACTTCCGCTGATAGCTAGCCAGAACGCCGAGAACGTGCCGAAGATGCCGGCCACGGCACTCTGCCCCGCCCGTTGCTCTGCCCCACCCGTTGCGCCCAGATCGAGGAGACCGGCAGGTGACCTGTACGGCCGGTCGGATCGTGGCTCCTACCCGGATGACAAGCTGCGGAGATGCCGGACACCCCCGACGAGACCGAACTCGTCGACCTCGACCTGTCGGAGATGGTGGCCGGTGACACGCCGTGGGTGCGGCGGCGGTTCGTGCGCTGCCGGTTCATCGACGCCGACCTGCGCGATCTCGTCACCGAGTCGTGCACGTTCGACGAGTGCGACCTCACCGGCGTCGACCTCGGTGACTCCGCTCATCGTGGCTCGGCGTTCCGCACGTGCACGATCCGCCGCGCCACGCTGAACGGCGCGACGTTCCGCGGCTGCTCCCTGCTCGGCACGAGCCTGATCGACTGCCGGCTGCGGCCCCTCGTCCTGCGCGACTGCGACCTGACGCTCGTCGCGCTGGGCCGGGCGGACCTGCGCAGGACCGACCTGTCCGGGCTGCGCCTGCGCGAGGCGAACCTGGTGGAGACCGACCTGCGTGACTGCGACCTGCGCGGTACCGACCTCGGCGGGGCGCGCCTGGCCGGCACCAGGCTGGAGGGTGCGGACCTGCGAGGTGCCCGGATCGACGCGAACGGCCTCGTCCAGGCCCGCCTCACCGGCGCCATGATCGACGCCGAACAGGCCCTCGCGTTCGCCGCCGCCCACGGCCTCCGCATCGCCTGAACCTCACACCCGCCCGCACGCACACCCCGACTCGCTCACCCCCACACCCCGACTCGCGGGGGAGGGCCCGCGAGTCGGGGTCTCCGTGCGGGCGAGTCGGGGTCTGCGTGCGGGCGGGGGGCGACTGGGAGGATGGTGGCGTGACGGCAACGGTGATGGACGGCAAGGCGACGCTGAACGAGATCCTGGGGGAGCTCACCGTCCGGGTCGAGAAGCTGCGCGCGAGCGGCATGACGCCCGGGCTGGGCACGCTGCTCATCGGCGACGACCCGGGCTCGCAGGCCTACGTCCGGGGTAAGCACCGCGACTGCGCGAAGGTCGGGATCACCTCGATCCAGAGGCAGCTCCCCGCCGACGCCACGCAGGCCGCGGTCGAGCGCGCCATCGACGAGCTCAACGCCGACCCGGCCTGCACCGGCTTCATCGTGCAACTGCCCCTGCCGAAGGGCTTGGACGCGGGCGCGGCCCTCGAGCGGATCGATCCCGCGAAGGACGCCGACGGTCTGGCACCGGTGAGCCTCGGCCGGCTCGTGCTCGGCGAGCCGGGCCCGCTGCCGTGCACACCGCGCGGCATCGTCGAACTGTGCGCCCGGTACGGGGTTGTGCTGGCCGGGGCGCGGGTCACGGTCGTGGGCCGCGGGGTGACGGTGGGGCGCCCGTTGGGTCTGCTGCTCACCCGGCGCAGCGAGAACGCCACCGTCACGCTCTGCCACACCGGGACCCGCGACCTGGCCGCCGAGGTGCGCCGGGCCGACGTCGTCGTCGCGGCTGCGGGCGTGCCCGGTCTCGTCACCGCCGACATGGTCGCGCCGGGCGCGACGGTGCTCGACGTCGGCGTCACGCGCACCGACCTGGGCCTGGTCGGCGACGTCGCGCCCGAGGTGGTCGAGGTGGCGGGCATGCTCGCGCTGATGCCGGGCGGCGTCGGCCCGATGACGCGGGGCATGCTGTTGACGAACGTGGTGGAGGCAGCCGAACGGAGCTTGTCGGAGTGAGCATCGGAGCCGAACGGAGCTTGTCGGAGTGAGCATCGGAGCCGAACGGAGCTTGTCGGGATGAGCGACCTGCGTTCGCGGGTCCCCGTGTATGCGCCGGTGACGATCGTGGGGCTCATCGCCGCCGCCGGCATGCTGCGGGTGCTGACCCAGCACTGGCGGGAGGGCGCTGTGCTCCTCGGCGGCGCCCTGCTCGTGGCGGCCGTGCTGAGGATGGTGCTGCCCGCGGACCGCGTCCGCCTGCTCGCCATCCGCGGCCGTGGCCTCGACGTCCTCTGCTACTCCGCGTTCGGCATCGTCATGACGCTGCTCGCGGTGACGATCACCAAGGGTTCGCTGACACCCGGCTGACCGTTCGGGGCACTATCGGTGCATGACCGATGACGTTCGCTCGGCCGAGATCGTCGACACCCTCGTCGACGCGTTCTCCGACCTCATGTCGGCCGACCCGGCCGCGTTCCGCGCGAAGTTCCGCAAGATGGCGGCCGACCCGTTCGCGTTCTACCGCGGTAGCGCGTGCCTGTTCTACGCCGACGTCGCCGGGCGCGAGGACCCCTGGGCCGACGAGCGTACGAGCCGGATCTGGATCCAGGGCGATCTGCACGCCGAGAACTTCGGCACCTACATGGACGGCGACGGACGGCTGATCTTCGACGTCAACGACTTCGACGAGGCCTACGTCGGGCACTTCACCTGGGACATCACCCGGTTCGCCGCCAGCATGGCGCTCCTGGGATGGCGCAAGGCGATCTCGGATGCCGACATCTCGATGCTTGTGGAGCGGTTCACCCGCGCGTACCTGGCGCAGGTGCGCTGGTTCCTCGACCAGGCCGACGACCGCACCTTCTCGCTGCGGCTGGCCACCACCGACGGCGCGGTGCACCAGGTCCTGCAGCTCGCGCGGCTGCGCACCCGGGTCCGGCTGCTCGACGGCATCACCGAGACCGAGGGGTTCGGGCGCGTCCTGCGGGCGGGGCCGGGCCTGCGCCGCCTCGCCGACGACGAGCGTGCCCAGGTCGTCCACGCGTTCGAGCGGTACCTGGAGTCGATTCCCGAGAACAAGAAGTTCCGGGGCGTCGCCTACGACGTCAAGGACGTGGCGGGTCGCTCCGGGTTCGGCATCGGCAGCGCCGGGCTGCCCGCGTACACGGTGTTGATCGAGGGCTTCAACGAGGCGTTGGACAACGACGTGGTGCTGTCGATGAAGCAGGGCAACGTCTCCGCGGTGTCCCGGGTGGTGCCGGATCCGGCGATCGCCGCCGCGTTCGACCACCACGGGCACCGCACGGCCGTGTCACAACGCGCGTTGCAGGCCCACGCCGATCCGCTGCTGGGCTGGACCGACCTCGACGGCGTCGGTTTCGTCGTCAGCGAGGTCTCGCCGTACGAGGCCGACCTGGACTGGACGGAGCTCACCGAGCCCAGCGAGATCGCGCCGGTGGTCGACTACCTGGGCCGGGCGACCGCGAAGGTGCACTGCGTGGCCGACTCCGACGCGGACCACTCGCTGGTCCCGTTCCAGACCGAGGAGGCGATCAGCCGAGTCGTCGCGGGCCGGGAGGACGAGTTCGTGGCGTGGGTGACGGAGTTCGCCCACACCTACGCGGCGCGGGTACGGGCCGACCACGCGCTGTTCGTCGAGGCGTTCCGCGGCGGCGCGATCCCGGGCGTGGCCGCCACCGGCGACCGGACCTGACGGCCCGGTGCCCGAGGACGGGTGTCAGGCGCGCGCCGGTCGCGTGTAGAGCGTGCGGACGAGGTCCTCGATCGAGGGTTCGTCGACGCTCACGTCGCGCACCGGCGCGCGCCGGGCGACCGCGGCGATCAGGTCGGCGGCGTTGCCGGTGAAGGCCAGCCGCTGCCGCAGCCCCTGGGCCTCCACCGCGACGTCGACGACGCCGGGCAGGCCGAGCAGCGGCGGCGCGGGTTCGGCGAGCTCGACGACGAGAGTCCGGTTGCCGGCGAAGCGCCGCCGCAGCGTCGCCAGCTCGTCGTCGACCAGCACGCGTCCCCGGTCGATGACGACGACGCGCCGGCACAGCCGTTCGACGTCGGGCAGGTCGTGGGTGGTCAGCAGCAGCGTGACCTCACCGCGGGCGTTGACGGCGGAGAGGAACGTGCGCAGCCGCTCCTTGCTGGCGAGGTCGAGCCCGATCGTCGGCTCGTCGAGCACGAGCAGTTCGGGTGAGTGCAGCAGTGCCGCGGTGACCTCGCCGCGCATCCGCTGCCCGAGCGAGAGCTGCCGCACGGGCGTGTCGAGGAACCCGGCCATGTCGAGCAGCTCGACGCACTCGTCGAGCCGTTCCCGGTGACGCGGGGCGGGGACGCGGTGGATCGCGCCGTGCAGCGCGAAGCTCTCCGCCAGCGGCAGGTCCCACCACAGCTGGCTGCGCTGCCCGAACACGACACCGATGCGCCGGGCCAGCGCGCGCCGTTCGCGCACGGGGTCGAGGCCGCACACCTGCGCCCGTCCGGCGCTGGGCACGAGCACCCCGGTCAGCATCTTGATCGTCGTGGACTTGCCGGCCCCGTTCGGGCCGAGGAAACCGACGGCCTCCCCGGGCGCGACGTCGAGCGTCACGTCCGCCACGGCGCTCACACGGCGGCGTCGCAGCCGGGGCCCGACGAGGAAGTCCCGGCCGAGGCCCTCGGTTCTGATGATCATGATCCTGTCCCCTGGTAGTGCCGTACGCCGGTCCGCCAGACGAGTGCCGCGCCCGCGAAGGCCACCAGCGCCACCAGCGGCGAGCTCCACTGCAGCGCCGACGGCAGGCCGAGCGGGTCCGCACGCCCGAGCAGCGCCAGCGCCGGGAAGTACGCGACGAACGCCCCGGGAACCGCGAAGCACAGGATCCGGCGCAGCCACGGCCCGTAGATCGTGATCGGGTAGGAGGTGGCGAAGTTCGAGCCGTACGTGACGGAGTTGGCCACCTCCCGGCCGTCGACCAGCCAGAACGACACCGTGTTGGCGGCCACCCAGATCGCGCCCAGGATGACGGCGCCGACGGCGGGTGCGGTCACGGCGAGCAGTACCCGGACCGGCGTCCACGCGATTCCCGCGCCGGCGAGCGACCAGCCGAGCACCGCGAGCCCGGCGGCGACGCGCCCGAGCCGCTTGAGCGAGACGTCGGCCGACAGCAGCTGGGGGAGCGCCCCCAACGGGCGCAGCAGCAGGACGTCGAGCTCGCCGCTGCGAATGTACTCGGGCAGCTCGTCGATCTGCCCGACGGCGAGATCGGCCAGTCCGAACGCCGTGGCCGCGAGCCCGTACATCAGCACCACCTCGCGCTGATCGAACCCGCCGAGCGACGTGACCTGCGTGAACACCACGACGATCACGACCAGCTCGACGCACTGGCCGATGAACTGTGCGAGGACGTCGAGCGCGAACGACACCGGGTAGGCGAGCTGGCCGCGGATCCGTGAGGCGACGATCCTCGGGTAGATCCCCCGGCGGACCTCAGCCACCCTGCACCACCAGCCGTCGCGACCCCCGGTGCAGCACCGCGCGCCCGACGGCGAGCAGCGTCCCCGCCCAGAACAGCTGGCTGCCCAGCAGCGGGAACGGGTCCCCACGCTCGATGAACACGGTGATCGGGGTCTGGAACAGCGCCGGGAACGGGGTCCACGCCAGCACCGCCTGCGCCCACTGCGGGAACCAGGCGAGTGGCACCACCAGCCCGCTGACCACCCCGCCGACCACGCCCCACATGCCGATCACCCCGCGCACGTCGAGCAGCCAGAACGCGCTCGCGTTGAGCAGGAACCGGATGCCGAAGCTGACGACCACAGCCAGCAGCGTCGACGCCCCGAACAGCGCCCACGTGGCCGGTTGCTCGGGCCAGCGGAAGGGGAAGCTCAGCGCGCCGAAGGCCACCGGCGGGAGGAGCCGCGCCAGGACCGCGAACCCGGCCCGGCCGAGGTCGGTGGCGAGCATCGCGGCCTGCAGGTCCCACGGCCGGCCGAGGTCGACGACGACGTCGCCGGTGCGGACCCGTCGCGACAGCTCGGTGTCGCCCCACAGCAGCACGACGTTGAGCAGGCCCTGGCCGAGCCACACGTAGGTGATGGCGGCGGCGACGTCGTAGCCGGCCACGACTGGCCGCTCGGCGAGCACCGCGGTGAGCACGGCCGCGCGCAGCAACCCGAACACGACGTTGGTGACGAGCCCGGCGAGCGCGGCCTGACGGTAGGTGGCGTAGCGCCGGAACCCCGCGCGTACCAGCTGGGGATAGGGCGCAAGCACGTCTTCCCACGCTACGGAGGGACGCAACCGGCTTTCGCCGGTCGTGAGTGGTCGAGCGTGACCTGCCGCCAGCAGTACGCTCGTACCGGCTAATCCGCGCGTGAGAGGAGGGCTCATGGCCAAGATCAAGGTCGAGGGCACGGTCGTCGAACTCGACGGCGACGAGATGACCCGGATCATCTGGCAGTTCATCAAGGACAAGCTGATCCACCCGTACATCGACGTCGACCTGGAGTACTACGACCTCGGCATCGAGGCTCGGGACAAGACCGACGACCAGATCACCGTCGACGCCGCCCACGCCATCCAGCGCCACGGCGTCGGCGTGAAGTGCGCGACGATCACCCCCGACGAGGCCCGAGTCGAGGAGTTCGGGCTCAAGAAGATGTGGCGTTCCCCGAACGGGACGATCCGCAACATCCTCGGCGGCGCGATCTTCCGTGAGCCGATCGTCATCCGGAACATCCCGCGCCTGGTGCCGAGCTGGACCGAGCCGATCATCATCAGCCGCCACGCGTTCGGCGACCAGTACCGCGCCACCGACTTCCGGTTCCCCGGCGAGGGCACGCTGACCATCACCTTCACCCCGAAGGACGGCTCGGCACCGATCGAGCACGAGGTCTTCCGCTCGCCCGGCCCGGGTGTCGCGATGGCGATGTACAACCTGGACGACTCGATCCGAGACTTCGCCCGCGCCTCGCTGAACTACGGCCTCAACCGCGGCTACCCGGTGTACCTGTCCACCAAGAACACGATCCTCAAGGCCTACGACGGCCGGTTCAAGGACCTGTTCGAGGAGGTCTTCGAGGCGGAGTTCAAGGCGCAGTTCGACGCCGCGGGCATCACCTACGAACACCGCCTCATCGACGACATGGTCGCCGCGTCCCTGAAGTGGGAGGGCGGCTACGTGTGGGCCTGCAAGAACTACGACGGCGACGTCCAGTCCGACACCGTCGCCCAGGGGTTCGGGTCGCTGGGCCTCATGACGTCGGTGCTCGCCACCCCGGACGGCCGGACCGTCGAGGCGGAAGCCGCGCACGGCACCGTCACCCGGCACTTCCGCCAGCACCAGGCCGGGAAGCCGACCTCCACGAACCCGATCGCGTCGATCTACGCCTGGACGCGCGGCCTCGCGCACCGCGGCAAGCTCGACTCGAACCAGGACCTCATCGGCTTCGCGGCCGCGCTCGAGGACGTCGTCATCAAGACCGTGGAGAGCGGCCGGATGACGAAGGACCTGGCGATGCTGATCAGCAAGGACGCCCCGTTCCAGACCACCGAGGAGTTCCTCGCGACGCTGGACGAGAACCTGCGGAGCGCCCGGACCTGAGGGCTCGTACACCGGCTCGCCGCTGCCTGCTCGGCTAAGGTGGGCGGTCCGCCGGTACCCAGGAGGCCGACCGATGGCCCGGATCAACTTGAAGATCAAGAAGCCTGACGCGTCGACGTTCAAGAGCTGGACGTTCGTGCTGGTCAGCGGCGTCGTGCTGGCGCTCTTCGCCATGTTCGACAGCGGTGGAATCGACCTCGGGGCGGCCGCTGGCGCGGGTTCGACGGAGTGCCGGCTGGAGGTGGCCGACCAGCTCAACGTGCGCTCGGAACCCAGCGCCGAATCCGAGCTGCTGGAGACGCTCCCACGCGGTGCGGTGGTCGACGGCACGCGCGTGGTCACCGACGGGTTCCGGGAGCTGAGCGCGAACCGATGGGCGGCGAACCAGTTCCTGACCCCGCTGCCGGGCACGAGCTGCGCCTGAGGAACGCTGCCCCGGTGGTGAGAACCGTGCCCCTGGCCCGCGGCGCATGAGCGCCGTCAACCCCACGCGTGTCATCGGCGGCCGCTACGTCGTGCTGGGTGAGCTCGGGCGCGGCGGCATGGGCGTGGTGTGGCGGGCCGAGGACCGGGTGATGGGCCGTCATGTGGCCGTCAAGGAGCTGCATCTGCCCACGGTGCTGCCACCCGCGGAGCGGCAGCTCTTCCGGGAGCGGCTGCTGCGCGAGGCCCGCACGGCGGGACGGCTCAACGAGCCCGGCATCGTCACCGTGTACGACGTGGTCACCGACTCCGGGGTCGACCACATCGTCATGGAGCTCATCGACGCGCGCACGCTCGCCGAGGTCGTCGCGACGCAGGGTCCGCTCGACGAGCGCGCCGCCACCGCCGTCGCCCGTGCACTGCTCGCCGCCCTGGGCGTCGCGCACGCGAGCAACGTCGTGCACCGCGACGTCAAGCCCAGCAACGTGATGTTGGGCCCGGGCGACCGGGTCAAGCTCACCGACTTCGTGATAGCCCCCGCCGCCGACGACCCCCGCCTGACGACCACGGGTTCGATGGTCGGGTCACCCGCCTACATCGCGCCCGAACGGCTGGAGGGGCGGGACGCCACGGCCGCGACGGACCTGTGGGCGCTCGGGGTCACGCTGTTCCATGCGGTGCAGGGCACCAGCCCGTTCGCCCGCGACACGACCGCGGCCACGATCTCGGCGGTCCTGGACGCCGACGTGCCGCCGGTGCGCACCCGCGGTGCTCTCGGCACGGTGATCACCGGTTTGCTGCAGCGCTCCCCGCAGGCCCGGCTCAACGGGACGCAGGCCGCCGCTCTGCTCGCCTCACCGGCGGCGGTGCAGAGCGAGCCGGCCGCCACGACGAGGTCGGTGACCGGCCGGCTGTCCGTCGTCGCCCCGAGGCGGCGGCCGTGGGCGTGGGTGGCAGCCGCGCTCGTGGCCGGGCTGGCCGGTGGCGTGGCCGGAGGGCTGGCGCTCAGCCGAGCGGGCGATCCGGCCGTGTCGACACTGACCTACGGCGACGGTGGCGACCTTCTCGACTTCGACATTCTCATCCCGTCCTGCCTCGCCGTGCGACCCGCAGCGGGCCAGCAGGTCGACTCCGGCGAGCAGACGGACTGTCCCGAGCCGCACCGCTCGGAGGTCTTCGGAATACTGGACGTGTTCGGGACGGCGGCCGACATCTCCTACCCGGGCGTGGAACAGATGAGCCGGTTCGGCGCCTCGGCCTGCCGGGTGTTGTTCGACTCCGGCCTCGTCGTCCCCGACGGCAAGGGCCTCCTCGAAGTCCTCGCTGTCGTCCCGTCGAAGGCGAACTTCGAGCGGAACGCCAACGCGGACAGCCCGGGGTCCACCCCGGCGTTCTCGGACCGTGACCTCTTCTGTGTTCTGCAGGTTCCTGAGGGCTCCATCCTGACGGGCAGCAAGCTCAAGCCGGAACCCGCCTGACGGATGACCCACCCCAGCGTCGACCTCGTGACCGCCGCTCTCAGCGCCGGCGGCGCCGACCCGGCCCGGATCGCCCGCCTGCTGGTCCTGCCCGACGCCGTGGCCACCGCGGCCGCGGCGGCTGCCGCGCTGGGTGTCGAGGTCGGGCAGATCGCCAACTCCCTGGTCTTCGAGTCCGACGGCACACCGCTGCTCGTGCTGACCTCGGGCGCGCACCGCGTCGACACCGGGAAGGTCGCTGCGCTCGTCGGGGCTCAGCGGGTCCGCCGGGCGACACCGGAGTTCGTGCGGGCGGCGACCGGTCAGGTCATCGGCGGGGTCGCGCCGGTCGGGCACCCGGCGCGGCTGCGGACGCTGGTCGACCGGGCACTGGAGGCCTTCGACGAGGTGTGGGCGGCCGGTGGGGTCCCGCACGGGAGCTGTCTGATCTGACACCCCTCATCCATGGCTGCTGGACCTGGGGATGCTGTCGTCTACTTGCGGATCAGTCGCGGCACCGACCGTGAGGGTCTCGGTGTCGACCGGCAAGAGCAGGCGTGCCGCGAGTTGGCCGCCCGCGAGGGCTGGCAGGTGGTCGAGGTCTACATCGACAACGATCGATCCGCCTACCAGGGGAAGCCGCGCCGCCGAGTACATGCGTATGCGGGCCGACCTGGCCGGTGGGATCGCGCGGCGGGTGCTGGTCTGGCACACCGACCGCCTCCACCGGCGGAACGCCGAGTTGGAGAGCTGGATTGGTGAGATCGCCGAGCCGTACCGAGTGACGGTGCACAGCGTGCAGGCCGGGCCGATCGACCTGGCGACGCCGTCCGGGCAGATGGTCGCCCGGCAGCTCGGCGCGGTCGCGCAGTACGAGTCCGCGATCAAGGCCGAACGGATCCGGGCCAAGATGGAGCAGAAGGCCGACAACGGCGAGTGGATGGGCGGACCGGTCCCGTTCGGCTGGCGCCGGATCGGGACGGAGAAGGGCCGCGGGCGGCTGGAGATCGAGCCGGACGAGGCCGAGCTTGTCGCTGGCGGTACCCGTACGCTTCTCGACGGAGCGTCGCTGCGCGACATCGTGCGCGAGTGGGAGGCGTCCGGGGTCAAGGCGCGGCACGGCCAGCGCACCAACGATCACTGGCATCGCCGCACCGTGTTGGGGATCTTGAAGCGCTGGCGCAACGCTGGCGTGCACGAGCATCGCGGTGAGCCGACGCCGGACCGCCCCGCGGACTGGCCTGCCATCCCTGAGGTGAGCGTGGAGGACGTGCGCGCGATCCGGGAGTTGCTGGCCGAGCGGGCGCCCGCGCACACGTTGACCCTGCTGGCTTATTCAATCAAGCAGCCAGTGCGAGTTCGAGGCGGGAGAGGTGGCTGGTTCTGGTGCGGTCCAGGGGGTGGCCGTTCCAGTAGGCGTTACCAAACGTGCTGGAGTCATGATTTTGTGTGTCCGGCCGGTCGTGGGCAGGAGCTCCGAAGATCCTGGGCGGAGCGCCGCCACGGCCGCGGCAGCCATGCCGGCTCGATAGTCGAGGCCGGCGCGATCCCCGGGTCGAGCGCACCGCCGCCTGGCTCGCGACCACGAACACTGACCCGAGGTGGAGCGAGCGCACCGAGCGCTTGCCCGTCGCCTGGCTGAGAAGCATCTGGTGGGACAACGGCGATGACCAGGTTGGAGGATCCGGCGCAGGTCGTGGTCGGACCTACGGGACCTGCGGACGGCCGAACCAAGGCGCGGGAGGCGTGCGACGGTGCGCGGCTGGCGTTCGA
>Ga0209591_10000336_pt1 | contig 62144 bp, 58 predicted proteins | sample MAT01_FD_187207 | JGI IMG/M metagenome (GOLD analysis project Ga0209591, IMG submission 187207) | Freshwater microbial communities from Lake Fryxell liftoff mats and glacier meltwater in Antarctica - MAT-01 (SPAdes) (version 2) | ecosystem: Environmental > Aquatic > Freshwater > Ice > Liftoff...
GATTCCCGGGAGCTGAGGCGTATTGAGTCCAGGCTCTCGTTCGTGGTGCCGAGGAGGCAAAATCACCGTCTCAACCGTGGCGGCTTCAGGACGGGTGTCCTGTTCGGGCGTCGGCTGCGCAGGGTCCATTCAATCGCTGCCCCCAATGTCGATCACGCGGGTGGAGGCACCGAGGCACTGGACGGAACGCGGTGACTCGAAGCGACGCACCGGTTCGACCTCGGCGTAGACGAGGTCAGCATTCACCTCGGCACGCTTCGTCTCCCAACGGCCCCGCTGGTTGGTGAAATCGACCGCGAGCACCGGATCTGCTCCTCGCCTGGACTGCTTCACCACGACCCTCCGTCGGGCTTCACACAGACCGATGCGCGAATCGACCGAGCCGGAAAATTCGATCATCCGACGATCGCTGTCATCCCGGTCGTAGCGGATGGAAACGGTCGTCCTGGAGATATCCTGCCTGGAATCACCCGAGGCGTTTTCGATTCCGAACGGAATTACGAGCACGATGAACACCGCTGTTGCAAGGATCTTTTTCATCCGTGTGAATCTACCCGATCGCGATCTCACCGGCGGGTATCCGGTTCCCACGCGGATCGCTCCCCGTCGGCGTCGACCCCGCTCACATTCCCGGCTGCCCCTCTACGGCTTTGGCATGACCTTTGACACTGGCCGACCCGCCCATCCATCCTTGCTGGATAGCCGTTTCACCGCGCCGAGGAGGCAATATTGAGATGCTGTAGGGAGACAGAACTTTTCCCCCGCATTCGAACCGAAAGAGAAATCCTTGGGCCACTACATCAGCAACGTACGCGACATCGAGTTCAACCTGTTCGAGGTGCTCGGCACCGATGAGGTTCTGAAGACCGGCGCATTCGGAGACCTCGACTCGGAAACCGTGCGCATCATGCTTGGAGAGGCATCGCGTCTGGCCGAAGGACCGGTTGCCGAAGCGTTCGTCGAGACGGACCGCACGCCCCCGACCTACGATCCCGAAACCTTCGTCGTAACCCTGCCCGAGGCCCTCAAGACTTCCGTCAATGCCTGGACTGACGCCGAATGGACCAAACTCGGCCTTGGCGAAGAGGTCGGCGGCATTCCTGCCCCTTCAACAGTTGCCTGGGCCATCAACGAGTTCATGGTCGGCGCCCTGCCGGCCGGATTCTTCTACCTGGCCGGCCCCGCCTTCGCCGATCTGCTTTACGAGAACGGCAATGAGGAGCAGAAGCACTGGGCCAGGATGGCGGTCGAGCGCAACTGGGGCGCGACCATGGTGCTCACCGAGCCGGATGCCGGTTCGGACGTCGGTGCCGGACGCACCAAGGCGATCGAACAGCCCGATGGCTCCTGGCACATCGAAGGCGACAAGCGCTACATCACCTCAGGTGATTCGGACGACCTTTTCGAGAACATCCTTCATTACACGCTCGCCCGCCCGGAAGGCGCCGGACCCGGCACCAAGGGCCTGAGCCTCTTCATCGTGCCGAAGTTTCATTTCGACACCGAGACCGGTGAGCCCGGAGAGCGCAACGGCGTCTTTGTGACGAACCTCGAGCACAAGATGGGCCTTCGTGCATCCGCCACCTGCGACCTGACCTTCGGCGCCCACGGCACCCCCGCGAAGGGCTGGCTTGTCGGTGACGTCCACCAGGGCATCCGTCAGATGTTCGACGTGATCGAGTTCGCCCGCATGATGGTCGGCACCAAGGCCATCGCGACTCTCTCGACCGGTTACCTCAACGCACTTGCCTATGCCAAGGACCGCATCCAGGGAGCCGACCTGACCCAGATCATGGACAAGACCGCCCCGCGCGTCTCGATCATGCACCACCCCGATGTGCGGCGCTCGCTGATGACCCAGAAAGCGTACGCCGAAGGACTGCGGGCGCTCTATATGTTCACCGCTGTCCATCAGGACAAGACCGCGGCCGAGGTGGTTGAAGGTGTTGATGCCGGCCTGGCCGCGAACATCAACGACTTCCTCCTCCCCCTCGTCAAGGGCGTCGGGTCGGAGCGTTCCTACGAGATCCTGACCGAGTCGCTCCAGACCTACGGTGGCTCCGGATTCCTCGAGGACTATCCCGTAGAGCAGTACATCCGCGACGCGAAGATCGACAGCCTTTACGAAGGCACCACTGCGATCCAGGCCCAGGACTTTTTCTTCCGCAAGATAGTCCGCGACGAAGCGAAGTCGATGAACCACCTGCTGGAGAAGATGCAGGTTCAGGTCGACGGACAGGGAGGCGACCTCGATGAGGAACGCGCCTACCTGGCCGACGCGATCGAAGACATCAAATCGATGAACGGGACCCTGACCGGATATCTGATGGCCTCGCAGGAGGACCCGAAGAGCGTCTACAAGGTCGGCCTCGGCTCGGTCCAGTTCCTCAAGGCCTTCGGCGACCTGATGATCGGCTGGCTGCTGATTCGCCACGCCGAGATAGCCGCGAATGCCCTCGAAGCAGGGGCCTCCGACAACGACAAGCCGTTCTATGAGGGCAAGGTCGTCGCGGCCAGGTTCTTTGCGAGGAACATGCTGCCGAACCTCAAGGCGAGCAAGGCGGCGATCGAGAACATCGAAAACGACGTGATGGAGCTGGACGAAGCCGCCTTCTAGTCGCACTGGCTGAACGCGCCAGGTCAAGGGGCGCGCCCTGCCTCCTGGCCTTTGCGCGTCGCTATCCCCTGAACGTCGAAGGGCCGGCGTCACCGAATGGCTCATCACGCTCGCTCACTGCCTGCCGGAATCCTGCTTCCACTGACCGCTGCTGAAAGGAGAAGCCCTCCTCGGTGTGACGGGAGATGCCGTCGAAGACCGTCCCCAGGATCTGGGTCTGGCCGAGGCCCTGGGACTGGAGCGACTGGTTCACAAGCAGCTTCATCATCTGCAGTTGATTGAGCGGATTGAGTGCTATCCGCCGAGCCAGGATCTCGGTCCTCTCGTCCAGCAGCCCTGGCCCGGGTGCCTCGGTTGCGAGACCCCACTCGAGCGCCTCGGCACCTGAGAGGCTGTCCCCGGTGAAGAGCAGACGCTTGGCGCGCTGCGGGCCAAGGCGGTAGGTCCACATCGCCGTCGTCGGCGTGCCCCAGACCCTCGCCGGCGGATAGCCGATCTTGGCGTCGGCGGCGATCACGAGCAGGTCGCTGCAGAGAGCCATGTCAGTGCCTCCGGCCACGCAGAACCCCTGGACCTTGCAGATCACCGGCTTCGAGCAGTTAAAGAGACTCATGAAACCCCGGACATTCCGGCTCATCATCGAGTAGTCGACCATCGGGTCCCAGGTGCCGCTTGGGTCATGGTTGGCGCCCATCACCTTCGGGTCCAGAGGTGAGCCTTCGGGTACTCCGGCGCCCTCATCGACAGCACCCTCGCCCTCGGCCGATTCGACCAGGTCGTAGCCACCGCAGAAGCCCTTGCCGTTGCCTGACAGGACGATTACGTGTACCGACGGATCGAGGTCCGCCTGCTCCACGCAACCTTCGAGCTCGACGATCATCTTGCGCGTGATGCCGTTGCCCCGCTCGGGCCGGTCGAGGGTAATCCGGGCAAGCCGTCCATCGACCTCGTAGTTCATGGTCGTCAACTCATCCATGGTCAGTCCTATCTCTCAGTGGGGGTAGCGCTTCGGCTATGCCTTTGGCTCGATCCTCTCAAAGGAACTGGCCTTCATCAAGCCGGTGTGGTTCAAAGGCTCCAACCACACTTCGATTCTTCTGCGTGATCCACCCGTTCATGAGAGGAAAGATCAGGGTCGTCAACCAGCGCCGGCAACACGGCCGGCCGGCGGCTGTCTTGCCACAAATTCCGGCGCCGGGTGGAAGAGGGCAGTGCAGGCCGCCTCCCCCACCCGCAGCCACGGTGTAATCAGTCGCTGTAGGTCTCGCCGCGGCCGGCTATCTCGACCAGCGAGGCGGGCGGTGTGAAGCGCTCGCCGTGCTTCCCGGCAAGCTCCTGCGAACGGGCTACAAAGCCGGCCGGACCGCCTTCGTAGCCGTTGATGTACTGAAGCACGCCTCCGGTCCAGGCCGGGAAGCCGATCCCGAAGATCGAGCCGATGTTGGCGTCGGCCACCGATTCGATGACGCCCTCGTCGAGGCACTTGACCGTCTCCAGTGACTCCATGAACATCATGCGCTCTTCGAGTTCATGCAGGTCGATCGCTGACGGATCGTCGACTGACGGGAACTTCTCGGCCAGACCGGACCAGAGGCCGGTGCGCTTGCCGTCTTCATAGTCGTAGAAACCGGCGCCGGCGAGCTTGCCTGCGCGCCCGGCCTCGACCATAGCGTCGACGACGGCGAATGCCGGATGGGGAACCCACTCCCCTCCTTCGGCTTCGACGGCCTCCCGGGTCGCCTTGCGGATCTTGACCATGAGCTCCATGTTCAGCTCGTCACTCAGCTGGAGCACGGGGGCCGGGTAACCAGCCTGCGATGAGGCCTGTTCGATGCTCGAAGCGGGAATGCCTTCGTTAAGGAACGAGATCCCTTCGTGGATGAAGGTCCCGATCACACGGCTGGTGAAGAAGCCGCGGGAGTCGTTGACCACGATCGGGGTTTTCTTGATCTGCTTGGCGACGTCGAGCGCGTGGTACAACGCGTCGTCGCTGGTCTTCTCGCCCTTGATGATCTCCAGCAGTGGCATCTTGTCCACCGGGCTGAAGAAGTGAAGTCCGATGAAGTCGGCCGGACGGGAAACGCCTTCGGCCAGGCCGGTGATCGGCAGAGTCGAGGTGTTTGACCCGAGCAGGGCGCCTTCGGCCAGGAACGGCTCGATCTCGGCGAACACCTGCGCCTTGACTGCCGGATCCTCGAAGACGGCCTCGATCACCAGATCCGCGTCCTTCGCGTCCGATGCGTCAGCCGTCGGGTGGATCAGAGCCAGGAGCGCGTCACCCTTCTCCTGGGTTGAGCGCCCACGGGAGATCGCCTTGTCGACGAGGTCCTTGGAGTAGCCCTTGCCACGCTCGGCGGCTTCGAGCGATACGTCCTTGAGCACGACATCGATGCCGACCTTCGCACACACGTAGGCGATCGCCGCACCCATCATTCCGGCTCCCAGCACCACTACCTTGCTCGCCTGGAAAGTCACTGCGTCTTCGGACCGGCCACGGTTGCCGTTCACCCGCTGGAGGTCGAAGAAGAACGCCTGGATCATGTTCTTGGCGACCTGTCCGGTGGCCAGTTCGATGAAGTAGCGGCCTTCGATCTCCTGGGCGGAGTCGAAATCGACCTGCGCGCCTTCAACGGCTGCGGACATGATCGCCACCGGAGCCGGATAGTTGGCGCCCTTGATCTGCTTGCGCAGGTTGGAGGGGAATGCAGGCAGGTTCTGAGCCAGCGACGGCGTCATCGGCGTTCCGCCGGGGATCTTGTAGCCCTTGACGTCCCACGGCTGGACAGCCTCGGGGTTCTCGGCGATGAACTTCTTCGCCGCCGGGATGAGGTCGTCGGGAGTAGCGACCAGCTCGCTGATCAGGCCCAGTTCAAGAGCCTTCTGCGGACGCAGCGGCTTGCCCTGGATCAACACATTCATGAGCGCACTCGCGATGCCCATCATGCGAACCGTGCGGGTCACACCACCGGCGCCGGGCAGCAGGCCGAGCGTCACTTCCGGGGTGCCCAGCTGGATCTTCGGCGTGTCGACGACCACCCTGTGATGGCAAGCCAGCGTGATCTCGAGGCCGCCACCGAGCGCCGAACCGGCAACCGCGGCAACGACGGGCTTGCCGAGGGTCTCGAGCCGGCGGAGCTGGCCCTTGATCTCGCGCAGTCCGACCGCAAACTCGGCCGACTGTTCTTTGGTGACTGCCAGCAGGTCGTTCAGGTCGCCACCGGCAAAGAAGGTGCTCTTGCCGGAAGTGAAGATGACGCCGGTGATCTCTTCCTTTTCCGCTTCGAGCCGGTCGACTGTCGCCGCCATCGAAGCGACGTAGGCCGCGTTCATCGTGTTTGCGCCCTGATTCGGGTCGTCGATCGTGAGGATGACGATGCCGTCATCGCCACGCGCGTACTTGATTGTGGTGCTTTCGCTCATTTGCTTGTTGTCCTAGGTGTGGAGGGGTTCAGATGCGCTCGACGACAGTGGCAATGCCCATGCCGCCACCTACGCAGAGGGTGCAGAGGCCGTAGCGGCCTCCGGTGCGTTCGAGTTCGTCGACGATTGTGCCGAGGATCATTGCGCCGGTCGCACCCAGCGGGTGGCCCATCGCGATCGCGCCACCGTTGACGTTGACTTTGTTCATGTCAACGTCGAGGTCGCGGACCAGGCGCAGTGCCACTGCCGCGAACGCCTCGTTGATCTCGATCAGATCGAGGTCGTCAGCAGTGATGCCGGCCTTCTTCAGGGCCTTCTTGCTTGCCGGGCCGGGGGCGGTCAGCATGATGGTGGGGTCAGCCCCGGAAAGTGCGGTCGAGACAATGCGGGCCCGGGGAGTCAGGCCGTTTGCTTCACCGGCCTTTTCGTTTCCGATCGTCACGAGTGCAGCACCGTCGACGATGCCGGACGAGTTGCCTGCGTGGTGGACGTGATCGATCTTCTCGACCCAGTGGTACTTCTGAAGGGCTACCGCGTCAAATCCGCCAGCCTCCCCCATCATCGCGAAGGAAGGCTTGAGCTTGGAGAGGGACTCGGCCGTGGTTCCGGGACGGATGAACTCGTCGCGGCCGAGGATCACCTGCTCGTTCGGGTCCTTGACCGGCACGACGGAGTTGTCGAAGTAGCCGGCCTCCTGCGCTGCCGAGGCCCGCTCCTGCGAACGGGCGGCGAACTCGTCGACGTCATCGCGGGAGAACCCCTCGATCGTGGCGATCAGGTCGGCGCCGATTCCCTGCGGAACGAAGCTGGTCTCGTAGTTCGTCTCCGGGTCCATTGCCCAGGCACCGCCGTCGGTACCCATCGGAACGCGTGACATCGACTCGACCCCGCCCGCGAGCACGAGGTCTTCCCAGCCGGAGGCGACCTTCTGGGCGGCCATGTTCACGGCCTCGAGTCCGGAGGCGCAGAAGCGGTTGAGCTGAACGCCGGCGACGGTGTCCGGAAGGCCGGCCTTGATCGCGGCGGTCTTGGCGATATCAGCACCCTGGTCGCCAACCGGTGTCACGCAGCCGAGCACGACGTCGTCGATCGTGTTCGGATCAAGCTTCTCGTTGCGGATCAGGGTCTCGTGCATCAGGCCGACGACGAGGTCAACCGGCTTGGTCGAGTGGAGGGATCCGTTGCTCTTGCCTTTGCCGCGGGGCGTGCGGATCGCGTCGAAGATGAGTGCTTCAGTGCTCATGGAGTTTCTCCAGTTCAAGTTGGTGACTTATCAGACAGCGTGTCCAATATCCATTGTAGACTCTTTTGGATGACATCGGTTGCAAGGAGAGGAAAGAACGGACGCTCGGCCCGCGGTGATGCCGAGCAGCACGTCTTCGACGCAGTCGAAAGGCTGCTGTCCCGGGGCGAAAGCTTCAGCGGCATTGGGGTCCAGCGCATAGTTGAAGAAGCCGGCATCGCGCGTTCAAGCTTCTACGCGAACTTCGCCGACAAGCCAGAGATGCTGCTGCGGATGAGCGTCGCCGCCACGGTCGATCTCTTCGGTTACGCCGAATCCTGGTGGGAGTCGGACCGGGAGCTTTCGCAGGACGCGCTGACGGAGATGCTGGTCTCGGTGATCGCCGAGTACCGCCGCCACGAATACGCGCAGCGGGCCATGTCGGAGGTCTCGACCTACGACGAGAGCGTTGCCGGGTACTGGCGCGGGCGGATCGAAAAGTTCGTGAAGGTGGTCGGACGAAGGCTCGAGCAGGACCGTGACCAGGGCCTGGTTGATGAAGACGCCGACATCCCCTACACCGCTCACTGGATCGTCTGGGGAACCGAGCGCTCGATCGCCCAGCACGTCGCCGCGGGCCGGCACGATGACGAGCGCCTGGCGTCCGCACTTGCCCGCTCGATCTGGTGGGCGATGTACGGCGGGTCCGGCTCCCCGTAGCATTGGCCGCCATGAGCGAGCAATCGAAGGCCCGAGACCTGTCCGGTAAGACGATGATCATCTCCGGTGGCAGCCGGGGTATCGGTCTGGCGATCGCCCTCAAGGCGGCGGCTGACGGCGGCAACGTCGTCCTCCTGGCGAAGACCGCTGAGCCTCACCCGAAACTCGAAGGCACCGTATACACCGCCGCGCAGGAGATCGAAGACGCCGGCGGGTCTGCGCTGCCGATCGTCGGCGACGTGCGCAACGACGAAGACATTGCCTCCGCCGTCGCCCAGGCGGTTGACCGCTTCGGCGGGGTAGACATCTGCGTCAACAACGCCAGCGCGATCAATCTGGCCGGCCCGGACGAGCTGCCGATGAAGGTCTACGACCTGATGCAGGACATCAACGTCCGCGGGACCTTCGCCCTCAGCAAGGCTTGCCTGCCGCATCTGAAGCAGAGCGATAACGGACACATACTCACCCTCTCCCCTCCGATCACGCTGGAACCGAAATGGCTGGCTCCCTACACCGCGTACACAATGGCCAAGTACGGAATGACCCTGGCCGCGCTCGGCTTCGCGGAAGAACTGCGCGAGGACGGAGTCGCCTCGAACGCTCTGTGGCCACGAACACTGGTCGCAACCGCAGCGGTCCAGAACCTGCTCGGCGGCGACGAAGCCATGAAGATGGCCCGAACCCCTGCCGTTTACGCAGACGCGGCCTACGAAGTGCTGACCCGGGACAGCCGTGAATACACCGGCCAGGCGCTGCTCTGCGAGGACGTGCTCAAGGCTTCCGGGGTCACCGACTTCAGCCCCTACGCCGCCGACGGCGAAGGCGCAAAGCTCGGGGTTGACCTCTTCGTGGATTCTGTCGACCCCGCCTAGGCGGTCAGGACATGGACGGGGCCCGGCACGGAAACTCCGCGCCGGGTAGCTGGCGTTTCAGATTCAGCTGCCGCCGGTTCAGGCGTCGCTGCCGCCAGGCTCTTCTCCAGCCAGCAGGCGGTAGAGACTGCGGCGGGCCTGGTCCATGACTTCTCTTGCTGCCTCGATCTGCTCGGCGTTCCCGGTTTTGGCCACCTGACTAGCCGCCATGGCGAGCGCCTGGCCCGAGTCGCGCAGCCCGCTCAGCTCGCTCGAGGCCCCTTCACCCACGGTCTTCCAAGGGGTGCCCATGCGCTCGCGATTGGCCTCGACATATTCGCGGCCCTCGCTGCTCAGGGTGAACGCCTTGCGTCCCTCTCCTGTGGGCTCGATCAGACCTTCGTCTTCGAGCTGTGACAGCGCAGGGTAGATCGAACCGGGGCTGGGCCTCCACACTCCCCCACTTCGTTCCTCGACTTCCTGCATCAGTCCGTATCCGTTCCTGGGCTCCTCTTCGAGCAGGAGCAGGATCGCCAGTCTGGCGTCCCCCCTTCTCGCCCTGCGGCCACGGCGACCGTGGCGCCGGTGGGAACCCGGACCTCTGTGACCCCTCGGGCCTCTGGGTCCGCCGGATCGTTCGGATGAGTCGTCATCCGAGCCCGATCCACCTGCGATCCAGACGGCGATGTCCGGCATCAGCACGCGGCCCCTGCTTTTCCTGTGTTTCCTGTGGCCGGAAAATCCCGGCCGGTTCATAGCTGCACCTTGCATGGTGCTCCTTTCATTGCTTCTCAATACTTGTATCACGATATATCAAGAGTGTTCTTTTGTCAAGTCATCAGTTTCGTTGCTTGTGCACCAACCTTGATAGCCTGACCTGGCTCGGCGCTTCTGAGCCGACCCTCCCTCCCGCCTTCCTCCCATCCCCTCCTGAAAGTCGCAATGAGCCAGCTTGCCCCTTCCGAAGCGTCGAGAGACGAGCCGAAAAGCGAGGGCATGGGCCCCGAGAAACTCAGGATTCTGCTTCTGCTCGCCGCGGCACAGTTCCTTGTGGTCCTCGATGCCTCGATCACGAACGTCGCCCTGCCTTCGATCGGTACGGCTCTGGAGATTCAGCAGTCGAGCCTCGCCTGGGTGGTCAACTCATACGTCCTTTTCTTCGGAGGATTCCTCCTGCTCGGCGGCAGGATGGCCGACCTGATCGGCCGCCGCAAGATCTTCGTTTCAGGCCTGATCCTGTTTGCTGCGGCATCGCTCACCGCTGGCCTCGCCCAGAATGAAGCGATGCTGATCGTCTCAAGGGCGGCCCAGGGGCTCGGTGCGGCCCTGCTTTCCCCCGCTGCGCTGGCGATCGTCACTTCGACGTTTGCCGAAGGCAAAGAACGCAACAAGGCTCTCGGGGTCTGGGGGGCGGTCGCCGGTGCCGGTGGAGCGGTTGGTGTTCTGCTGGGCGGCATCCTCACCGAATACCTGAGCTGGCGCTGGGTCTTCCTCGTCAACGTGCCGGTGGTTCTGATGGTCCTGCCTTTCGTCCCGAGGATCGTGCCCGAAAGTGACAGCGGTGAGGATCACAAAGACTTCGACATCCCTGGCGCGATCACGGTGACGGCCGGCCTTTCGATGCTGGTGTACGCGCTGATCAATGCCGAGGGTGCGGGCTGGGCCTCGGGGCAGACATTCGGGCTTGTGGCCGGCTCCCTGGCGCTGATCGGCCTTTTTGTCTTTATCGAGTCCCGCGCCGCACACCCGCTGGTTCCCTTTGAGATATTTGGTTCCCGGACCAGGAACGGCTCCTACATCGTCGGATTGCTGCTCGCGGCTTCGCTTTTTTCGATGTTCTTCTTCATCGCCCTCTACACCCAGCAGGTTCTCGGCTGGGATGCACTCAAGGCCGGCCTCAGTTACCTGCCGCTCTCGGTGGCAATCATCCTCGGGGCCGGTGCGGGCTCGGGGATCGCCAACCGCATCGGTTTCAAGCCGGTTCTTGTCGCAGGCATGTTCTGTACGACGATCGGGCTGCTCTGGTTCACCCAGATACAGGTCGATGGCTCTTTCCTGGGAGACGTGCTCGGCCCCTCAATGGTCGCCGGACTCGGCCTCGGACTGGCATTCCCCGGCGCGACGATCGGCGGTACATCGATGGTCGGTGAGGGTGAGGTTGGACTCGCTTCGGGACTCATCAACAGCGCCCAGCAGATCGGTGGTGCCCTCGGGCTGGCGATCCTTTCTTCACTTGCGGCATCGAAGACCGACAGCGTCATGACCGCGGCCCAGGGCGCCCCGGGCGCACTGCCCGGAGCCCTCACCGAAGGCTTCCAACTGGCTTTCCTGGTCGGGTCCTGCTTCGCTCTGCTGGGCGGGATCCTCGCTCTTTTGATCATCCGCACGAAGGACAGCAAAGCCGCGATCAGCGCCGAAGGTCAGACGAAAGTCATCGACTAAACCGGACCGCCAAGGCGACCGCCCCAGCCTCACCACTCCCGTTCGTTGCTCTCTCCAAGGCGCCTGATGCCGTCCTCGATCCCCGCGAGAACCTGCTTGCGGACCCTCAGCTTTGTTGCGAGGTGAGCCGCCATGTCGATTGCTGCCAGTTCGTTCGCTTTGGCGCTGGCCGTTTCGAGCAGATCCTCCGCCGCGACGAGTTCGTCGAGGAAGCCCGCCTGCCTGGCCTCATCCGGCCCGAGCATCGTGCCGGTGACGGTGCAGATGTCAAAGTAGCGCCGAGTGAGGCGGTGGCGGGCGAGCTCGATCGCGAACCAGGGCAGGGTCATGCCGAGGGCGACCTCGTTGAGGCCGATTCGGAACTCCCCGGGTACCGCGATCCGGTAGTCGGCCGCGTTGAGCAGCAGAGCGCCCATCGCGACCGCGTTACCGTTGCAGGCGATCACTACCGGGTGGGGGAACGAGAGCATCCTTCGTGCGAGCCTTCCGCCCGAGATCATCATCTCCGGCCAAAGTGACTGTTCGCAGCGCAGGTCGAAGCCGGCCGAGAAAGTCGTGGCCCGACCGGTGAGCACCACCACCGCCCCGTCCTGTTCTGCCTGATCGAGCCTGGAACCCAGTTCAGAGCTCATCTGCTTCGACAGAGCGTTGACCTTGCCGTCATCCATAGTGATCGTCGCGATACCGGCGTCCAGTTCATACCTGGTCAGTTTGGGCATCGGCCCAGCATATTCGAGCCCGTCCCTACTCACGAATGTCGCGGAGTGGCTACGAGGAGGAGCTGCTGACCGGCGACTGCGAAGACGGCGAACGCAGGGGCGACTGCCGGGATCAGCCGTCGAGTCGACGCAGCTGGGCCGACATGTCGGAAACCGCCTGCAGGGTGCCGCGCAGAGTCCCGGTGACCTTGGACCTTCCGGAACGGCGGGCGAGCGGCACATCGACCTCGACGATCTTCCAGTCGGCCGCCGCCGCCCGCAGAACCATCTCGAGCGGCCAGCCGCTTCGGCGATCCTTCATTGCGAGACCGATCAGCGCCTCGCGGCCGGTGACCCTCATCGGCCCGAGATCGGTGAACTTCAAACCGGTGCGACGACGCAGCTCAAGTGCCAGTACCCGGTTGGCGATGCGGGCGTGCAGCGGCCACGCGCCGCGCTCCGGACGCCGGGAGCCGAGTACGAGGTCCGCGCCCCCCTCGTGGGCGGCCAGCAATCGCGGAAGCTCGCGCGGATCGAGGGAGTCATCGCAGTCCATGAAGCAGACGACATCGTCACTCGCCGCCATCAGACCGGCAAAACAGGCCGAGCCGAATCCCCGTCGCTCCTCCTTGACGACCTCTGCCCCCAGCCTGGCGGCTATCTGCCCGGAGCCGTCCGTAGAACCGTTGTCGACAACGATCGCGTGGTAGCCGTCAGGGATCAGGGCCAGAACACGTGGCAAAGCTTCGGCCTCGTCGAGGACCGGCAGGATCACGTCGGGCATGCTCAGCTCTTGGCGGGTTCAGATCCGGATTGCGAGTCGCGGCGCAGCTTCACGGCGTAAAGAATCGCAGAAGCGGTGAAGAGAACCGCGCATATGCCCAGCCAGCGGCCGAGGAAGACACCGGAATCGAGCCCGGTGCTGTTTTCGTAACGCTCGGAGCTCAGCCCCAGGATCAGTGGGAAAAACATGACGAATGAAATGGCGCTGAGGATGAAGGGCACCCGCAGGTAGTTGATCGCCGGGACACCGACCGCGGCGACAGCGTCGGGCTTTCCTGCTCCCGTGGCTCTGCCGGCGACGAAGTTCAGACCGGAATAGAGCGGGAAGGCGATCATGTCATGGGCGAAGATCGCCGCGACAAAGAACAGCATGGTGCTTTCGGGCGCGGGACTCTTGAAGATCATGAAAAAGCCGTACCCGGCGATTGCGAAACTGGCGGCCGACGCCAGAAGGTGCAGGGGCGAAGCGTCGTATGCCTTTCGGAACAAACTGATCATGCGACCTCGAACTCCATGCTCGAGACCCACTTCGTGCAGTGGACTCCGGGCAGCGCCGGCACGATAATCCTGGCCGGGAAGCCGTGATCCATCGAGAGGTCCGCCCCGTTCACCTTGAGTGCGAGCAGGCTGCGCTCATCGTCGATCTGGGCCGCGCTAAGCGTCGCCTTGTTGAAGGAACCTGCCTCCTGCATCGACTGGACCAGCACCTGGGTAGCACCTGCCGCGCCTGCCAGGGCTGCAAGGTCACGCAACCTGACACCGGTCCAGTCCTGGGTTGTGGACCAGCCTTCTACGCATCCGATCGGAAGGCGGTAGGTGTGCTGCTCCATTGCCAGCAGTTGCTCGCGGGACATCTCGGTACGGCTGCCACCGCTCAATGAAATGCGCCAGTCCGATCCGGTCTGGGCCGTGGTGATTCCGACGGCCTCGGCCGTCTTGTTCACCGGGAAATCGTTCGGTCCGTCGCCTTCGTCCCGGCCACGAGGAGCCAGCAGGGCCAGCGAGCGGAGCGGTCCGCCGATCGTCTGTGCGGCCATCATGAACCCGAGCCCGACCGACGCGCCAGCGACCGTTGCCAGCATCGCCCTGCGGGAAACGGTCGGGGCAGCCGGCTCGAGGGCCGTCGTTGAGTCTTCCCGGTACGGCTCTGCCTTTGTCTTCGAGAGGCCGTACTTCAACGGCCTCAGCACACCCTGTTCGCGGAAGGATCGCCTCACTGTGGAGTACTTGAGGCCGACGTGCAGAGCAAGAGCCGCGAGAAATACGAAGGCCGCGTAGTAGTGAGCGGGCACGAAACTGAAGTTCCACGGGTAGTAGAGCTGGACGTTCATCAGCCCGGTGAAGAAAACGAACAGGGCACCACCAACCAGCAGGGCGAGTGAAATCCGCTCGAGCAGATGGGAGAGCGACCGCAACGGTGGCCACTCGAAAAGTTTCGGCATGACCGACCACAGTTTCGCAAGCAGCAAAGGGATGGCGATGACACCCGAGGTGACATGAAGGCCCTGCGTTACCGCGTACAGGAAGGCCCAACGGGTGGGCCAGGCGAACGGAAAGATGTCCCACCCCAGGCCGCCCCCGGGCAGCACGTTGTTGTCACCCAGCCCCGGGCTGTAGGCGAGTTGAGAAAGAAAGCCGGTGAGCGCGCAGATAACGATGAGTGGAAGCATTGCCGAGCCCAGCAGGGAGCTGAGCCAGGGCCCACGGAGGGGGCTCTTCCAGAAGGTCGGCCGGGTCGGGCCCGGCGGTGGGTCCTTCGGAAAGATCGATTTCGGCAGCTTCACCGGCCGGCCGATCCCGGAGAGATGCGCTGAATCTGTGCGTCACTACGACTTCCTACGAACACATTGCCGTTCGACGGATCGACGGCGACGGTGTTCGGCTGGCGCACAGTCGGATAAGCCCATTTGCGAACTGGAGAATCGCCGGCAATCGAGTATCCGACGAGTTCGTTCGTCGCGGTCAGGGTGACCCAGAGCCGTTTGCGCCGCTGGTCGATGGCGATGCCGTAAGGCGCCCCCGGGGCGGCGACAGTGGAAACCTCCCGCGGATCGGGACCGATCAGGAACTTGCGGATCGAATCTCCTTCCGTATCAGCAACATAGGCATACCTTCCCAGCGTATCGATGTGCGTCGGACCCACTCCTGCCTTGATCTGCCCCAGATCCTCGCCAGTGAGGGCATCGTAGACCCGGAGTGCCCTCTCTGCAACAGCCACCACGGCAACGTACCGGTCAGCGACCTCAGCTATTCCGCCGGGCTGCTCGGGCGCCGGCAGGGTCTGGACAACCCGGCCGCCTTCCACCACAGAGACGGTATCCCCGAACTCGTCGGCCACGAAGACCTTGCCGGCGGCAGATACGGCGTCGTGGGGGTGTTCTCCTGTCGGGACCCGGAGCACCGGACCACCGCCGTTCGGGATCTCGAACAGTTCGTTGGCCGACTCGGCCGGGACGAGCACACGAATGCCGTCCGGGGACAGGCCGAGGTGGCGTGCCGGATTCGGAATCGGATACGCCCGGGTGATGAACAGCTTGTCCGGGTCGACGAACGCGAGCCGATAGGGCTCCCTCACCGCAACAGCCACCGAATCGGACTTCGGCTGGAAGATCATGCCCTCGACCCCGACCCCGAGGATCGCCACCTCGCCTGCCGGAACCGCCGTCAGCGGTGGTGACTCCGCCGGTTCCGCCGCAGGTGCGAAGCCCTCTTCGGATCCTGAGCAGCCGCTAAGCAGCAGGCCGGCCGCCAGGACCAATGCCAGGGCGACCGCTCTGCCGCCCAGCACGATCGCTCTGCTGCCTGCAACGGGACGGCTCCAAGGATCCACACCGACAGAGTCGCACAGCCGGGTGGGCTCTGCTGCAGATTGGCGGTGTAGGCTCGCCCCGTGTCGGAAACGGTTCTCGTTACAGGCGGCGAAGGCTTCATCGGTTCGCGGGTCGTCGACTCTCTCGTCGAGGCCGGCCGCGACGTGCGGGTGCTCGACAGCCTCCACCCTGCCGCACACAGCAGGCGTCCCACATACCTCAATCCCGGTGCGCAGTACATCGAACTCGACATCACCACCCCGGGGGCGCTCGAGGCGGCCCTCGACGGAGTTGTTGCCATCAGCCACCAGGCGGCGATGGTCGGCCTCGGCAAGGATTTCGGCGATGCCGAGGACTACGTCCTGGCGAACTGCCTGGGTACCGCCAGGCTGCTGTCAGCCCTGTGCCGACGGGGCTTCAACGGACCGCTGGTCCTGGCCAGCAGCATGGTCGTCTACGGGGAAGGCGGCTACGAATGCCCGACCCACGGTTCAGTGAGACCGTTGGCCCGCAGCCGGGATGACCTCCTTCGGGGGCGGTTCGAGCCACGCTGTCCAATCTGCTCGGCGGACTTGAAACCCCACTCCGTTTCCGAGGACTCCGTGACCGATCCAAGAAGCGTCTACGCAGCAAGCAAGCTTCACCAGGAGCATCTGTGCGGCCTCTTCGCTCGCGAGAATCAGGGGGTGAATTACGTAGCGCTCCGCTACCACAACGTCTACGGACCGAGGATGCCGCGCGACACGCCGTACGCCGGCGTGGCGAGCATCTTCCGTAGTTCACTCGAGTCCGGCCAGGCGCCCGTGGTTTTCGAAGATGGCGAGCAGATCCGGGATTTCGTTCACGTGAGCGATGTCGCCCGGGCCAACCTCCTCGCCCTCGAAGCCACTTCGCAACAGGCGGGCGTCTACAACGTTTCCAGCGGTCGACCCCGGACGTTGATCGATATGGCCCGACTGCTGGCCCGCGCCGCCGGACCCGAAGCCCCCGAACCGGAGGTCACGGGCGAGTTCCGTCTCGGTGACGTACGGCATGTCTTTGCTGACGCAGAAAAGGCCCGTGAGCGGCTCGGCTTCGTCGCGGAGGTCGACCTCGAGACCGGCATGCGCGAGTTCGCATCAGCCGAGTTGCGCTGATCACCAGACGGTGTCGAACAGCACCTGAAGCAGAACTGCCTGCGCCGCCAGTCCGGCCAGTACCGGCTTGAGGCTGCGCTCGGGAAGTGCGCGCGCCGCCGCGATGCAGGCCATAGGCACCAGGAAGATCCAGATGCGCTCGGTTTCGGCTTTGGTGTATCCGAACAGCACGGTTATGAAGATGGCCGCAGCCAGCGCCAGGGCCGTTATCTCACGGCTACCGAGCGAGCGGCATGCGTACCAGGCCACCGGTCCGAGCATGAACAGGAACGCCGCCGGTGAGCCGAAGAACCAGAACAGATACGGCCTGACACCGGCGATGCCCTTGTAGTAGCGATCGTGGGTTGCCTCGATCGCACCGATCACGTCAAAACCGGTGACCAGGGCGAACAGTCCGTAGAAGACGAGCAGCGCGAGCCCGCAGAGGGTTGCGACGACGAGCATCGAGCGAAAACCGTCCCGTCGCCAGCGCACAAGACCGGCCCAGCCGCCCGCGACCAGGAGTGCGTAGGAGAAGAACGAGGCAAACGCCAGCATGAAGGCTCCGAAGATCACCGTCACCGGCCGCCGTGAAAGCAGTCCGAAGACTGCCACCAGGGCAAGGGTCAGGAAAAGCGAGTCGGGCGAGGTCGCACCGTAAAGCAGCGCCGTCGGCACGAAAACGAAGAGCAGCGCCGCAACCCTTGCCGTGCGCTCGTCGTAGAGCTGCCTTCCGATCAGGTAGAGCACCGGCGTCGCCGCCGCTCCGATGACGATCGTCAGGGCCGCCATCGCCTGAGGGGTTTCAAGCCCGAATACATCGAGTACCAGTACGAGGCCCGGCGGGTGACCGGCGACATGGAGTGGCAGCGTCGGAACCAGTTCGGCGAAGTTGTTGAGAAATGGACCCACGCCCATCTTCAGTTCCTTCATCGCCGCCAGATACTCGAGGCGCCCGGAGCTGAGCGGACGCACTATGTAGGAGTGGTACCACTCCTCCGGACCCATTCGGGAGAGGTTGAGCGCCAGCCGGGAAAACAGGGACAGGCCGAAGAGCGCCGCACCGAAGAACCACACCGACCGCTCGCTCGCGTAGAGCCGGAACCCTGCCCACAGCGACAGAGCCAAGCCACCGAGCGAGACCAGCAGCCAGGCGGTCAGGACAGGGTCGAAGGTGATCAGCAGAGGCTGGAGCGGCGCACCCCAGTCAGTTCCGGCGGCCTTCGCGACCAGACCGACGGCAACGGTGACCGCGACCAGGCCGGACACGAGCCAGGGAACCAGATCGCCACTGGCAGGCGGTCTGTCCTCCTGCTCGAGCGGCGGCAGGTTCAGGCGCGTGTGAGCCTTGCGAACCAACGCTCCCCGATCGGCCATATCTCGCCCAGTTCCATCCCGGTACCAGCCAGAACCGGCTCGATACCGTCGACGCCGACCCAGGCCCACGGGAACCACTCGCTGACATCGTCGGGACCTTCGAGCCTGAGCTTGAGCACACGGGTCTCGACTCCCGGTGCTTCGAGTTCGACCAGCGCGAAACCACCCGGACGAAGCAGACCGGCGGTGCGTGAAAGCAGCCTTTGCGGCTCGCCGCCGATTCCGACGTTGCCGTCGAGCAGGAGCGCGGTCATCCAGTCGGCCGATTCCGGCATCTCGAAGACGGATCCGTGAATCACCCGGGCCGCCCGGCCCCGGGCGATTGCGGCGGCGCGCACTGAGACCTCCACGCCGGAAGCCTCGACATTGCGCTTCCTGAGGGCAGCCAGATGTCGGCCTGCCCCACAGCCGATGTCAAGCACCGGCCCAACCGCGTGATCGAGCAGCATCTCCTCATCCTCCGGTGCATCGGTCAACCATCGGTCCAGCGGCAGCCTGCGCTTCAAACCGTGTTCGTCGACGGCAAAGAAAGCGGCTGGATCGGCGGAAGAGAGAAGGTGGTCGAGTCCGCTCTCGTAGATCTCGGTTGCACTTCGTATCGCGTCAGGCAAGCGAGAGCTCCAGTTCGGCCAGCTTCGATGCGAACCTTCCCTCCGGGTGACCGGCGGCCACCGCTACTGCGTCGGAAAAGTAGTCCACATCGCGGAGGACCGGCAGCTCTTCAACGGACATTGCCAGCTCACGCAGCCTTCGCATCTGGACTGCTGCCGTTCGTTCGGTACTCATCGGCACCCCGTCGAACGCTCCTTTCCGACGACCGTCGAAGCCGATCGACCAGTAGCCGCCGTCAGGACATCGGCCAAGCACCGCGTCGGTATCCGGCTTGCCGAGGAGACGCAGCGCGTCAGAAAGAAGATCAACAGTTACCTGGGGGGTATCCATGCCGACCAGAAGCGTCGGACCCGCGACGCCCGCAAAAGCGTCCGCGAGACGATCGCCAAGGTCCCCATCTGCCTGGGGAGTGACCTCGAACCCTTCGGGTAGCCACTCACCCGGCTCACCGTCAAGCACCACCCTGCGTCCGCCGCATTCGGTGGCGGCGACAGTCTCGAGGGTGTCCGCAAGTGCCGCTTCGGCCAGGTCGGCCGCCTGCTCAGGTGTACAGGGAGGGCAGAGCCGCGTCTTCGAATACCCCGGGACGGGAGCCTTGGCGATGACCAGCAGGTAAGGAAGCATCGCGTGAGTCTCTCATCTGTCAAACCTGCGCCGTCATCACCATCACGGGAGAAGCGATCCAGGCGGCGGCTCAGGACCGCTCTGTCGTCGCCGGTGAAAGCACCGGCCAGCGAAACGGAAGATGCCGGGTAAGCTGAGAGCAGTACCCCACCCCACCCCACCGCCCCCGAGGAATGGAGAATCATGAGCAACAGCTATGCAGTGGTGAACCCGGCCGACGGCGAGACGATCAAGCAGTACGACTCGATCACCGACGCTGAGCTCTCCGATGCGATCGCCGGAGCCCACGAAGCCTTCGAGACCTGGGTCCGGACGAGCACCGTGGCCGAGCGCGCGGCGATGGTCCAGAAAGTCGCCGACGCCCACGGCGAACGGCGCGAAGAACTTGCTGCAATCATCGTGCGGGAGATGGGCAAGCCGATGGAGCAGGCCCTCGGAGAGGTTGACTTCTGCGTCGATATCTACGGTTATTACGCCCAGAACGCCGAGCAGTTCCTGAAGGATGAGCCGATCGACCTCGCAAGCGACGAAGGCACCGGCATTATCCGGCGCACCGCCATTGGTCCGTTGGTCGGGATCATGCCGTGGAACTTTCCGTACTACCAGGTGGCGCGTTTCGCAGGGCCGAACCTGGCCCTTGGCAATCCGATCCTGCTCAAGCCTGCCGGCCAGTGCCCGGAATCGGGCCTCGCGATCCAGTCGATGTTTGATGACGCGGGCTTCCCTCAGGGTGCTTACACCACGATCTTCGCCTCGAACGAACAGATCGCGGAATCGATCGCCGATCCTCGGATCAGAGGCGTCTCACTGACCGGTTCCGAGCGGGCCGGCGCGGCCGTCGCCGAGGTTGCCGGTCGCAACCTGAAGAAAGTCGTACTGGAGCTCGGTGGCTCCGACCCGTTCATACTTCTGGGCACGGAGAACCTCGACGAAGCGGTCGAAGCGGCGGTCGGAGGGAGGCTCGACAACACCGGGCAGTCCTGCAATGCAGCCAAGCGCTTCATCGTGATCGACGCGCTTTACGACGACTTTCTAGCGGCCTTCGCTGAAGGCATGGCGGCTACGGAACCGTCCGATCCGACTTCCGGGGATTCCGAGATGGGGCCGCTTTCATCCTCGGCTGCCAGCGAGCGGCTCCAGGAGCAGCTCGACCGGGCGGTCGCGCAGGGTGCCCGGGTGGTGGTCGGCGGCGAACGCCGCGGCAACTTCTTCCCCGGCACGGTCCTCGCCGATGTCAGTCCGGACAACGAGGCCTACGGTGGGGAGTTCTTCGGGCCGGTGGCGATGGTCTTCAGGGCCGACTCCGAAGAAGAGGCGATAAGGATTGGCAACGACACCGACTTCGGACTCGGCTCATATGTGTTCACCGACGATCCGGAGCAGGCGATGAGGGTCGCCGACGGCCTTGAAACCGGCATGGTTTACGTCAACGGAGTCGGCGCCGACAGCGCCGAGCTCCCTTTCGGCGGCGTGAAGCGGTCCGGATTCGGCCGGGAACTCGGCCGGTACGGAATCGAGGAGTTCGTGAACAAGAAGCTGATCCGGGTCATCAGATAGAGAGGCCGGCATTCTGGATCCGTCCCGGCTCCGGTTGATGTGACTGCGTTGTGAACTGAGGGCAGAAGCCCCTTCCATCGAGCCGACAACGCAGGTATTGTTTGCGCTCAGCGTTCAACCGCAATTGAGGGAGCAGACAGTGAATAGTGAGGCCGAGCTGACGTCTGACGGATCCAGCCGCGTGGCGGAAGCTTCCTGATGGCCGAGCCGACCTTCGTCCAGCTCGACCCCCAGCCACTCGAGCGCTACCGCGCCGTCATGGACGGTGACTTCGAACGCATCCGTGCGATCGCTGACTTCGCCGCCAAGCACTTTGAAGGCCGCATCGTTTGGCACGTCAACTCGACCTACCTCGGCGGCGGCGTCGCCGAGATGCTCCGGAGCTTCCTGCCATACGCCAACGATTCCGGGGTCGACACCCGCTGGGTCGTGCTCAGCGAGCGGCCCGAATTCTTCACGATCACCAAGCGGATTCACAACAAGATTCACGGCCACCCCGGCGACGGCGGTCCGCTCGGGCCGGCCGAACAGGCGGCCTACGAGGAGATCCTCACCGACAGCGCGCACCACCTGACCGACCTGATCAATCCCGACGACGTCGTGTTTCTCCATGATCCCCAGACCGCCGGGCTGATCCCCGCCGTCAAGGAAGCCGGCGGGATCACGATCTGGCGCTGCCACATCGGTCTTGAGGCGGCCAACGACCAGGTGGAAGAGGCGGTGGAGTTCCTGGTTCCGTACGTCGAGCAGTCCGACGGTTATGTCTTCTCCCGTGGCCAGTACCTGTGGCCGCAACTCCCCGCCGAGCGGGCCCACCTGATGGCTCCGGCTATCGATGCCTTTTCTCCGAAGAACCAGGAACTCGCCGACGAGACCGTCGCGGAGATCCTCGGTGTGGTCGGCCTCAGCGGTGAGAGGCCCGCCGAGCCGCCTCACTTCGTGCGCTCGGACGGCACCGATGGAATTGTCGAGCACCCGGCCCAGATCCTCCAGCTGGAACCCCTGCCCGAAGACGCGACCCTGATTGCCCAGATTTCCCGATGGGACGTTCTCAAGGACCACGAAGGCCTGCTCGAATGCTTCGGCAAGTACCTCGGTGACACCGGTGCTCACCTCGCGCTGGTCGGTCCCTCAAGCGAAGGCGTGGCCGACGACCCCGAGGGCCCCGCCGTTCAGGCGCGCATCGCCGAGGCCTGGGAGGCCCTGCCGGAAGACCTGCGCCGCCGGGTCCACATCGTGGCGCTTGCGATGGACGACTTCGACGAAAACGGAGCGATGGTCAACGCGATCCAGCGTCGCGCAGACATCATCGTCCAGAAGAGCCTGGTCGAAGGATTCGGCCTGACGGTTTCAGAGGCGATGTGGAAGTCGAAGCCAGTGGTCGCCAGCGCGGCAGGAGGAATCAAGGACCAGGTCATTGACGGAGAGACCGGGATCCTGATCGAGGATCCAGCCGACCTGGAGGGCTTTGCCGACGCGCTCAGGCTCCTGATCGAGGATCCGGCCATGGCCGATCGCATGGGTGTCGCCGCCAGGGAACGCGTGGCGAAGCACTTCCTGGCCGCATCGAGGGTCGCCGACTACGTGAGCCTGATCGGGCTGGTCGAGGCGAGCGCCGACGCCAACCGGTCCTGAGTCAGCCGGGCAGAGGCCCGACCACCGAGGGGTCCGTTCTGATTCACTGCCGAAGTGAAGGCAATCAGCATCAGCGGGACGTACAAGTCCTTCGGCTCGGTCAAAGCGGTCAACGGACTTGATCTCGAAGTACCCGAAGGCATCTGCCTCGGACTGCTCGGCCCCAACGGAGCCGGCAAGTCAACCACGATGCGGCTGCTGACCGGTCAGGCGATCGCCGATTCCGGAGATATCGAGGTCCTCGGGTACCGGCTACCGGAGGACGGCAAGCAGGCCCGGACCCTGATGGGCGTGGTGCCGCAACTCGACAACCTCGACATCGACGTCACCGTCGAGCAGAACCTGACGATCTTTGCCCGGCTCTATCGGGTTGATGACATACAGACGGCGGTAGACCGTGCGCTCGACATAGCCCGTCTGTCCGACCGCCGCGACTACGCAGTGGACAAACTGTCCGGCGGCATGAGGAGGCGGCTGCTGCTCGCCCGGGGACTTGTTCACGAACCGAAACTGCTGCTGCTGGACGAACCGACGGTCGGCCTCGACCCACAGATCCGGACCGAACTCTGGACCCTGATCGACGCGCTGCGCTCGAGGGGAACCACGATTCTGATGTCGACCCACTACATCGAGGAGGCCGAAAGGCTGGCCGACGAGGTGGCCGTGATGGCCGAGGGCCGAATCATCGCGCGGGCAAAGCCTGCCGAGCTGATCACCGAGCACGCCGGCAAGGTGACCGCCGAGGTCTACGCCCCGCCCGAGAGGCTGGCGGAGGTTCGGCTCTCGGCCGAGGCGGCGGGCCTTCGTGTGAGACCTGCCGGACCGGCGATCGCAATCGTCGGTATCGAGCGGGCGGGGAGCTGGGAGGTTCCCGACGGAGCCGTTCGCAGGGCCAGCTCGCTCGAAGACGTTTTCGTTCTTTTGACCGGAGAGGAGGCAGAATGAAGGATCGCGTGGGCAGGTTGGAATGGGCCGCAATCGGTGCCGTCATGGGACGCGAGTTCGACAACTTCAGAACCTTCTGGAAGTCGACGACTTTCACCAGCGTGCTCGAGCCGGTGGTTTATCTGCTTGCTTTCGGGCTCGGGCTCGGGGCAACTCTGGTCAACGACGTGGACGGGATCCCGTACGTCGAGTTCGTGGGCACCGGGATCGTCGCAACCGCCGTGATCTTCGCCTCCGCCCTGCCGGCGATGTTCGGCACCTTCGTCAAGCACCGCTTTCAGAGAACCTACGACGCGATCCTCGCGGCGCCGGTGGACGTCGAAGAGCTGGTCACGGGTGAAATGCTCTGGATCGGCATCAGGGCCGGGTTCTTCGGGTGCTTCCCGCTGATCGTGACCATGTTCTTTGGCCTGGACCCGGTCCCCGGCATGCTGCTGGTTCCGTTCTACGCTTTCGTGACCGCCCTGGGCTTCGCCGCTTTCGGCATCACCATGGCCGCGACGGTTTCCAAGATCGACCAGTTCAACTACGTGACCACACTGTTCATCACGCCGCTGTTTCTGGTTGCCGGGACCTTCTTCCCGATCTCGGATCTGCCTGAGGGTTTCCAGGTCGCCGCCCAGTTCAACCCGCTCTACCAGCTGGTCCAGCTTGTGCGCAACGCCTGTTTCGGACTCGAAGCTGTGGATCTGCTCAGGATCGCCGGACTGATGGTCTTCTCCATCGTGATGTGGAGGATCGCAGTCGCACGCATGGAGAAGAGGTTGATCGACTGATGGCCCACCGATGAATCTGACGATCTCTGCCACAAGCCGGATTCGTGACGAAGCCGCCCGTCGTCGCACGTTCGCGATCATCTCGCATCCCGACGCCGGCAAGACGACGATGACCGAAAAAATGCTGCTGTTCGGCAACGCACTGGTCGAAGCGGGAGCGGTCGAGTCCAGGAAGGGCCGCGGTACGACTTCGGACTGGATGGACCTCGAGAGGCGCCGTGGCATCTCGGTTTCTTCGACCGTGCTGCGCTTCGAGCACGACGATAAAGTGATCAACCTGCTCGATACGCCGGGTCACAGCGACTTCAGCGAAGACACGCTGCGGGTGATGTCCGCAGTCGACGGCGCCGTGATCCTGATCGACGCCGCCAAGGGAATCGAGAGCCAGACCCTGCGCCTGTTCGAGGTCGCCCGAAGCAGAGGGATTCCCCTGATCACCTTCATCAACAAATGTGACCGTCCCGGGATCGAACCACTCGAACTGCTCGACCACATCGAGTCGACCCTCGACTTGATGCCGACTGCGATGAGCTGGCCGGTAGGAGAACCAGGAGACCTGCTCGGCGTGGTCGACCGTGGCACCGGGACCTTCCACCGCTTCATTCGCAATCCAGGCGGGAAATCGTCCGAGGGTGCCGAGGTTGATCCGGTCGAAGAAGCGTTCGATCAGGAGCAGCCCGCCTGGGTCCGCGCCCGCGATGAACTCGCTCTCCTCGATGAAGCCGGCCACGACTTCGATTTCGACATGGTCGAGTCCGGCCTTTCGACCCCGGTCTACTTCGGGTCGGCGCTGACCAACTTCGGGGTGAAACTGCTGCTGGACGCGGTGATCGCACTCTCCCCCCCGCCCTCGGCCAGAGTTGATTCGACTGGAACGGTCCGTGAAATCGAGAGCGATTTCTCGGGACTGGTCTTCAAGGTGCAGGCCAATATGGACCCGCGACACCGCGACCGAAACGCGTTCATCCGGATCTGCTCGGGCCGCTTCGAGCGGGGAATGAAGGTCACCAACGCGAGAACCGGCAAGCCGATAGCCCTCAACTACGCCTCCGAGTCCTTCGGCCGCCAACGCGAGACGCTCGACGAAGCCTTCCCGGGGGATATCGTCGGTATCGTCGGTGCGGCCGACCTCCAGGTCGGCGACACGGTTTTCCAAGGCGAAGAGTTGCGGTACCCGCCGCTGCCGTCCCTTGCCCCCGAGCACTTCATCCAGATACGCAATGCCGATGCCCGTCGCCACAAGCAGTTCAGCCGGGCCCTCTCGCAGCTCGCTGAAGAAGGGGTCATACACGTGCTGACGCAGGACGGTGGCCGCGATCCGATGCCGATCCTCGGCGCGGTCGGCCGGCTTCAGTTTGAAGTCGCGATAGAGCGCATGTCCACGGAGTTCGGGGTCGAGGTTCTTTCCGACGAAACCAGGTGGAAACTCGCCCGCCGGACCGACGAAGAAAGCGCCGAAGAGATCGTCAGTGGCGGCCTGGCCGATGTGCGGACCCGGACCGACGGAATGATTTTTGCCCTCTTTACCAATCAGTTTCAGGTTGACCGGCTCGAGCGGGACAAACCCGACCTCAGACTGGACCGGCTGGTCGGCTGAGCGCCTCGACCAGGCTGATCGTGGTCAGGGCCGAGCCTGCGGTCAGCTCTTCGATCTCACGCAGCCAACGCTGGCAGTTCACCGGCGTATCGACGACTTCGGTCAGCACCGGGATCTGCCTTCTGAGGCTGCGAAAAGAGTCCCCGTATGGATCCTCGTCTCCCTGGAACCCGTACAGGCCGAAGTACGCGGTCGCGCCGGAAGCCCCATTCTGCCGGAGCAACCGGATGACCTGCCGCTGCTGTCGAATGCCGGTTTCCGGCTCTGTGCCGCCGCCGTGGACAGTCAGACGCCACGCTCCTGCTGACGGAACTTCTGTAACCGGGTAGACATCCGTCGCGCGGAGCTCAACGGTTTCCTGCACTGCTTCCGGCAGGAGATGACAAACAGAGGCGCTTGCGTCGCCGATCGCGTCGTGGGATCCGACGCCGACGACCAGCAGCGGCACCCTGCGATTGGCCGAGAAGAAACCGGCCTTCTGACGGACTCCGTCGGTCACTCCGTCCACACCAAGCAGGGCGATCGCGGCATGAGCGCCGTGCTCCCTGAGGCATTCCACAAGGCCGACATGCGCGGGCAGACCACCTATCCGTGCCTGCCGCTCGCTCCAGACGGTCAGACGTCTTTGCCCGGCGGCGCCGCGATCCGACGGGCCGGCTGTGACCGGGGCAACCAGCGCATCTGACCCGGTCCGGAGCGCCGGCTCCACCGTCATCAGCCCTTCATTGAGGAATGTGTGGATCTCCTTCGCCACCGCTTCGATTTTCTCAGCTGAATCGAGCGCGACTGCAACCATGGGCAGGTCCTCGGACAGGGTCAGTTGCCCGGCGCTCTGGAGTCCGTGCTTCGGGCCGAACCCTTCTCCGCCCCGAAGAAGTACTGCCGAGCTGAGCCCACCAGCCTCGAATGCCGACATCAGCCGGTCGGCCAGCGCCTCACCCCCACTTCGGCCACGCTCGCCGAAGTGGACCGTGAGTCTCAAGGAGCCCGAGCTCAAATGACCGCTCCGATCGTCTTTCCGACCCAGATGGCGACAACGCCGAGCACGAGGCTTACGCCGATGTTTGCTGCCGCGACCCGGATGAGCCCGTCTTCGGCCAGGCGGTGGGTTTCGAACACCCAGGTACTGAAGGTGGTAAACCCGCCCAGCAGCCCGAGGGCGAGCAGCCTCAGCGCGTCACCCGAGACTCCCGAACCCACCAGGATTCCGAGGATCAGGGCACCCAGGAGGTTGACCGTCAGGGTGCCAAGAGGGAAGGCCGAAGCGCTGCGGGCGCTCACCGCGCGATCGAGCAGGAAGCGGGAGACCGCTCCGAAGCCTCCCAGCAGGGCGGCGCCGATAAGGACCGTCACGCTCAACGGCTCAGCCTCGCCCGACGCACCAGACCGGTACTCAGAGCGACCGCAAGCAGGCCGGCCGCCAGGCTTGCAGTGGCGTAGGCGGCAGCGAGTAGATAGTGGCCCAGTTCGATCATGTCGAAGAGCTCCAGCTGCATGGCCGAAAAGGTGGTCAGGGCCCCGCAGATCCCGGTGCCAACGAAAGGACGGCCGTAAGCCGAAACCGACAGCCGCTCCTGCATCCGGGTGATGAAATAGCCGAGCAGCATTGCGCCGAGCACGTTCACGCCGAAGGTGGCCCACGGCCATGAAGCGGGATCGGCTGCCCACGCGTCGGAAAGTGCCGCGCGCAGTACGGCTCCGATCACCCCGCCGGCAAAGATCGCTGCGAGTTCGCGGGGGTCAGCCCTCAAAGCCAGGCGCCTGAAGGGTGGTGGCCTGCCGGGTGGTCGCGCACCGTTCGCCGCAGGATCATGCGCAGAGGATAGACGCAGCTTTGGCCTGCTGGATCAACCTCGGCGGGCCGGCTGAACGCAGCTGAATTGAGGATTATGTGCATTCTGTTAGCAAATGGTCTATGCTGCTCACAGTTAAACAACCGATACGCCGAGTTCCCGCCAGCCGACAGGCGCGGGAAGCGGGGGAACCAGGTTTTTGGGGCGAATCCATCCGAAGGATGGGAGCGCAGGCTCCTTTTGAGCGCCAGCCCGTCAGCTAACCCCGCAGGCAGAATAGGAGTTCGGTAGCAATGAATCACCAAGAGCCGCTCAGCGCGGTGCAGTTTCGAAAAACATCACTCGCCACAGTAGTGGCGCTAGCAACGATCGCGTTCGCCACTATCGGTCCCTCGACCGCGAACGGCGCCGATCCGTGCTCGACCACTTCCAGCGGGGGCCTGAATCTCTCGAAGGGCGAATGCCAGCCCTTCGCCAAGGCCCGCCTGGTCGACGGCAAGGCAATCGCCCCGGCTTCTGCGCCCCTGCGAGTGAAGCGCGTCATCAACTGGGCCAACCGGATCCGCAACAAGCCTTACGTCTACGGCGGCGGGCATGCGTCGTTCAAATCGTCAGGCTACGACTGCTCAGGCGCTGTCAGCTACGCACTGCGCGGTGGCGGATTCGTCAGCAGTCCGATGCCTTCGACCGGATACATGAACTGGAGGACCCGAGGCCGCGGCAAGTGGATCACCGCCTACTCGAACTCCGGCCACATGTACATGGTGGTCGCCGGTCTGCGCTTCGATACCGCGATGACCCCTGGCAACGGCCCCGGCTGGAGCCGGAGCGTGCGCTCGATCCCGGGGAGTTTCTCGGTGCGTCACCCCGCCCCGTTCTAACCCGGAAAGCCTCCCTCCCCCAGTGACAGAGCGTCCCGGTCCCCTCCGGGGCGCTTTGTCGTTCCGGCGAGCCTCCCTGCCTGGCATCTCGGGGATTTCAGGCCGGCACGGGCTCTCCGGGAGCCCGGTTGCCATGCCCGCTCGTGGCCGTCACCCTGTGATGGACGCTCATCGGCAGACCGTGTTTCGGCCGCTGCGTGATCGAGGCATCGGGTTCCAGCACCGCGTCACGAGGCAGGTCGAAGGCCAGCCGCCGGCTGATCATCGCCGCAAGCAGCGTCGCTTCGATGATCGCGAAGGTCGAGCCGACGCAGATCCTGCGGCCGGCGCCGAACGGCATGTACGCCTGGCGGAGCCTGCCCCTCGAGTTTTCCGGCAGGAAGCGCTCGGGATCGTAGCCCTCCGGGTTCGGCCAGAGTTTCGGATCGCGATGAATCATCGTGATCAGCACCATCAGGCTGGAGCCGGCGGGAATGCGGAATCCGTCGATCTCGTCGTCGACCAGCGCCTTCCTGGCAACCACCCAGACTGGCGGTGTGATCCGCATCGCCTCTTCAACGCATGCTCTCGTCCAGGGAAGCCGGTCAAAGTCCCCCATGGTAGGCATCCGGTCGCCGAGCACCGTGTCGACCTCATCGAAAAGTCGCCGTCGGGCTGCCGGGTTGAGCGAAAGCTGGCACCAGGTCCAGGAGAGCGCGTTCGAGGTCGTCTCGTGTCCGGCGAGCATGAAGGTCATCAGTTCGTCGCCGACCTGCTGCCTCGACATCGCCTCGCCGGTGTCTTCGTCACGGGCCGAGAGCAGCAAGCCGAGCAGGTCGTCGCCGGCGTCGCCGAGCGCAGCCCGCTCCAGCAGTACTTCGTCGATCACCTTCCTGAGCTCGTCGAGTGAGCGCTGGAACCGCCGACCTTCCGGGTTGAGCGCCATTGCCTTGCGCAGGTTCATCCCGGGAAGCATCGAGGCGACAAACGTCGGCAGACGGCGTGACATGCGAGTGCCGAGTACAAGCACGTTGTTCATGGCGGGGCCGACCCTGGACGCGGTGGCGCCGGTCAGGTCGGCTCCAAAAAGAGCCCGGCCCACGATGTCAAGGGTGAGATCCATCATCGCCCGGTTCACATCGACCACCTCACCCTCGGCCAGAGAGCCAAGCAGCGATCCGTCCAGCGCGTCAGCAGTCGCCGCAATCATGTGTTCGGTGAAGTCGCTGAGGTGGCGTTTGGCGAACATCGGCTGGACCAGCTTGCGCTGACGCCGCCACAGTTCACCTTCGCTGGTCAGCAGTCCTTCGCCCAGCACGATCCTGAGCAGCTCGTACTCGATCCCTTTGCCGTAACTGTCCTGGTTCGTGACAAGAACATGGCGCGCCGCTTCTGCACTGCTGATCGAGACGATCAGCCGTCCCCTGGCCTGAGTGGCGGCAACCTCGCCATAGTCGCTTGCCATCCTGCACAGCGGCTTCATGAAGTCGCTCGCCGTACCCAGTACGAACCGGGCGTTCTCGAGACCGCGGGGTCCCGGGGGTAGCGGCAGGCTCAAACCGGATCCTCCAGCGAGATACCCGCAGCAAGTAACAACAGTTGGCCCCGTACCTGCTGCCACTCTTCTCCCCGGTCCCTCAGGGGGGCCATGGAGGTGAGCGCCAGGCCACGCACCGCCGAAAGTGAAGTCTGCAGAAGAGCAGGGAACTCGGGGCGATAGATCATCTCGGGCAGCAGCTCCCGGGCGCTTGAGCGGATCAGGTCCTCGATGTCCCGATTAAGTTCAGCGGCCGCCTGCCGGAGGTCCGGGTCGGTCCGCGCGGCCAGGTGAATTTCGACCGCGGCGGCGAAGGTGGCCCCTCGAAAGACCACGAACAGGCGGTCGAGGATCGCCGCGAACCTCTCAATCGTGTCACCGTCGGCGGGAGCAGCGGCTACGAACTCCCTCGCCAGGCGACGACTGGCGTGACGCAGGGCCTCAACGCTCAACTCGGCCTTCGTCCGGAAGTGATGCTGGAGGGCGCCGAGCGAAACTCCGGCCCGGTCGGCGGCAAGCCTGGTCGATGTGCCGGCGTAACCGCGCTCCGCCAGAAGCTCAACCGTCGCTTCGAGTACAGCGTTCTTCGTCGCGGCGGTCCGGTCAACCTGCTTTTGTTTGCGTTCGACGATGCGTCCCAGTATACCGTCTACCAGTCATTTGACTGGTAATAACATGCGTCCGTCCGAATGCAACAGCATGCGTCCGTCCGAATGCCACAGCCTGCGTTCGTTCGAACCTGAGGAAGCGCCCCCTCATCAGCAGCCAGAGGTTGCCCTGCCGGCTCCGCCTCGGACCTGACATCAGGACTGGCTGCGAGCGCTCAGGGCGGCGGAGGGCCGGTCCAGCCGTTGGCGTAACAGTGCGCGTCCCCAGGGCTGGGGGTGATCGTTTCGCAGCTTTCGATCGTCCCGTTGTCGAGGAAGGTCACCGCGTGCCTGATGCCATCCGGCGAGCGCCGCGGGTGTTCGTGCGGATCGCCGCCGAAGCCCCACTCCGCTCGCGGAGGCAGGTTTTCATTGGGCGGTGTCGCTATGCCCTGGCCGTTAGGGCCGTTCCAGCTCGGCGGGCCGCTGTCGTAGTAGACCAGCACGCTACCACCGGTGGTCGGCAATGACGTGGCCAGGCCGATGCCGCTGAACGGGTCGTCCTCCCAATGGCGCCCGGGATTCAGAGCCGGGCTGTAGATGCGAGCCCCGATCGTGCGCGCCTCGACCTCGGCCGTGACGTTGGCCACCTGATGATCGCCAAAAGCAACGCGCAGCAGGACGCTGTGCGGAGGCGTATTCGGCAGCGGGTTGCTGGTCATCGACTCGGCATAGCCGTTCGGCTCGCCCCGGTCCCAGAGCAGCTGCATCAGAGAGAGAATCAGCGGACGTTCCCGGAAGTTCGGGTAAAACTTGTAGAGGCCGAACGAGTTGTTCTTGAAGTAGGTGTCGGAGTCGACCGAGCGCCTCAGCAGGGTCGAGTAGTTCATTCCCGGCACGCCGAGAACTCCGTAGTCGGAATCGGGGCTGAGCGCCATCAGTGAGCCGCCCATGATGCCGCCCTGACTGATGCCCATGTACTGGAGCCGGGTCGCGTCGCCCTGCGAGGTGTCGATTGCCGACTTGAGCTCTACGCCCGGTCCGGCCTCCTCGTCGAGCTGGAAGGCCGGATCAGTGGCGAATCCATCTTCGTGAATCATCGCGCGACCGATGACCATGAAGTTGACGAAGCCCTGCTGCATGCGGTCGACGGCCTTGTTGAAGTTGGAGACATCCTTGAGTGAATCGATGATGGTCAACAGGTCGGCGGATGAAAAACCGTCCCAGTTGGCGCCACACCAGACGCTGCCGCCGTCGCGGCCGACGTTGACCGGACCAGCCGAGGTGATCTGCTTGTAGTCACCGAGCAGGCCATGGCCGTAGATGCCGGCAGGGCCCGGGATGACCGGGCTGCCGTCTCCCGCAGGCTGAATCGACTCCGGGATAAAGCACCGGAACGGTACGTTCATAGTGAAAGTCGGATTGAAAGCAACATCGCCGTCGGCCTCGATGTCGAATGTGGCACCCGGGTTGCAGCCGTTCTGGTTGAGGTAACAGGGAACTCCGGTGAGCCTGCCTTCGATCACCCGGACATAGTCGTCTCCACCGCCCGGCTGGAATGCGCCGCCACCGCAGTTCGGTCCTCCGGCCGGCTTGTCGCGATCGCAGTAACCGAGAATCTGGAAGTCGGGGCTGGCGCCGGCGATCTTGCGATCGGCGAGGTTGGTGTCGCCGAGGCGGGCGAAAGCGTCATCGCGGATCTGCAACGCCCGCCCGGTGAGGCTCTTCTGGCTCGCCACGGTGAAGTCCCAGGCCATGTAGAGGCTCTTGCGACTCATCCCGCCCTTGGTAACTACATCCGAGATCACCGAGCTCATGTGCTGGCGGCGCTTCTCGACGATGGGCTGCCTGGTCTTGAGACGGTCCCGGTAGACGCGGAAGCCGAGCGGCGCGCCGATCGCCTTGTTGTCGGCGTCCTTGAGGTTGCGGAAAGCGACGATGTAGCGGTGGCCGTACTCGAAGTTTTTGGCCGGTCTCACGATCAGGGTGACTTCTTCGGTGTTGCCCGGATTGACGTTGATGCCACCGGGACCGTCGTCGGACGGATCCACCGTTGTCGGGTTCGAGTCGATCTCGGCCCAGATCGGATGGCGCTCACCGGTTTCGGCATCGATCACGACGACGGACTGGGCCGGGTCGTCGTAGGCGGCGGTGTCTGTGATCGGGACCAGACCGCTGTTCTGGAAGGCTGCCGGGGTGTCGAGCCCGGGGATCTTGAGCACGATCATGTTGCCGGGGCTGAAGCCGTCGCCGCGGTTGATGTCAGTAACGGCGATGTTCTTCTTCAGGGTGTTGGCCGGGGTCGACGCGAGGTTGAGGTCGAGTCGTCTGCCGGTAACCGTGGAGTTGTCCTTGCGGGTGAAGTAGTCATTGGCGAACGGGTACAGGCACTCGCTGGGGTCCAGGAAATCGCAGCGTTCAGGGTTGGCGCCCAGGGGGACCTTCACGAAACAGCCGGAAGTCAGCGGCCTGAGCCGGCGGGTCGAAGAGTCGCGGGCTACCCGCTTGTGGCCGGTGGCGGTGGCTGACACGGAGGCACTGAGTGCTCCACACTTCGAGAGCACTTTGCGCCCTCTTGCGGTCAGCGCGAGGCGGACAACTTTCTTGCCCGGGGCGGCGAAACGAACCGTCCGCGCGCGGAAAAGTCCGGAGGAACGGCCGGAGCCACGAACAAATGCCCGTCCGGAGGAACCGGAGCTCACGCGCACGGCCAGGCCCGACTTCAGCAATGCCTTCTGGCTGCCGGTGAGGACCGAGACCCGGACTGAGTTCTTGCCGGTCCCCGCGGCGTCTGCACCGGGAGCCCAGACTGAGAGCAGCAGTGCCGAGGCAAGCAGCAGGATGGCTGCGCTCAACGAGAACCCACGCCTGACGGTCCACACAGCTGAAGTATTCAATCTCCCTGCTCCCTTTTCTCCAATTTTGACGAACGTCCCTTCCCCAGGGACCCGGTGACTGTATCACCAGGACCCCCGGTCAGGAAGAGACCGGCCCTGCCTCGGCGGGACACAGCCACGACACGCAGCCAAGGCGCACAGCCAACTCTGGAGCCTTGCTTGTGAGAAGGTTTCCTGGTCTTGAAGGTGCCCGACCGGATACGCCGCACACGTGGTCCACGCCAGATGGTGGCCCACGGCCTTGTTGTTGTCCTGGTTGACGCCGCGGCCCTGCTTCTGCTGTCCGCCGTGATGTCCGGATTTACGGTGGATGGAGCGCTTGCAGCCATCGCCACCGGCATCGTGCTCGGCTTGATCAACGCTCTCGTCTGGCCACTGCTCTCCCGTTTCACCCTGCGCATAACCGTGCTGACACTCGGTCTTTTCGGTCTCGTCGTCAACGGGCTGGTGGTGGCGGCCGCGATGCTGGCGATGCCGTGGCTGCAGATCGACGGCCTCGGCGAAGCCCTCGTGATTACCTTCATCCTGGCCGCGCTGACTTCACTGATCTCTTCCCTGCTGGCGATCGATGAGGACAGCACCTGGTATCTCAATGTCGTCCAGAACCAGGCCCGGGTGCGGGGGCAACGGATCGAGTCGGCTACACCCGGAATCGTTTTCCTCGAGATTGACGGCCTTGCCCACGATGTCCTCAGACGAGCGCTGGCCAACGGAAACGCCCCGACCATGGCCGGCCTGATCCGCGCCGGTGACTTCAACCTTGAGGAGTGGGAGACGGACTGGTCATCCCAGACCGGGGCCTGCCAGGCGGGCATCCTCCACGGCAACAACCACGACATGCCAGCCTTCCGGTGGTGGGAAAAGGACCGCAACAAGCCGATCGTGACCAACCACCCCCACGACGCCGCCGAGATCGAACGACGCCGCTCTGACGGGGCCGGCCTGCTGGCCGAGGACGGTGCCAGCCGGGCCAACATCCTCTCCGGCGACGCGCCGCATTCCCAGCTGACGATGAGCACCGTGCTCGAGCACCGCAAGGGGATCGGCCGGGACTACGCTGCGTACTTCGCCAGGCCTTACGCAGTCATCAAGACCGCGATGTTTTCGGTGATCGAGGTCTTCAGCGAGCGGGCGGCGGCGATCCAGCAGCAGCGGCATGACGTCCAGCCAAGGATCAAGCGCAACTGGAGCTACGCAGTGATGCGGGCCTGGGCAACGGTGATCCAGCTCGATCTGCAGGTGGCCGCAGTCGTCGGCGACATGCTCGGCGGCCGGCCGGCCATCTACACAACTTTCCTTGCCTATGACGAAGTCGCCCACCACTCGGGAATCGAGAGGGCCGAGAGCCTCCAGGCCCTGAAGAAGGTGGACCGTCAGATCAAACGGATCATGGACATCGCCGCCCTCTCCCCGCGGCCGTACCGGTTTGTCGTGTTGTCCGATCATGGCCAGTCCCAGGGGATCACCTTCCTGAACCGTTACGGCAAGACGCTCGAGGACCTTGTCAGCGAGCTGTGCAGCGGGGCCGAAGTCGCCCAGGTCCCCGGCGGCGAAGACGACGCGAGGGCCTACCTCCACGCCTCGGTCGCGGAATCCGATGGTGACTCCGTAGCCGCCAGAACCCTTAAACGGGCCGGCAGAAGTGGCGAACCCGGGAAGCACTCCCAGGCTCACGGTGAACCAGATGCCGGAAGCGGCCCCGGCACCGACGAACTGCCGGAGTTGTCGGTGATGGCCTCGGGTTGCCTCGGGCTGGTCAGTTTCCCGCGGCAAGCCGGCCGGCTCACCTTCGAGCAGATCGACCAGCTTCATCCGGAACTGATCCGGGGTCTGGTCCAGCATCCCGGCATCGGCTTTCTGCTCGTGCGGTCCAGCCGGGACGGCGCCCTCGCGATCGGTGCCCAAGGCACCAACTTCCTCGATCGCCAACGGGTGGATGGCAAGGACCCGCTGGAGCCGTTCGGGCCGAACACGGCCGAGCACGTGCGCCGGACCGACGGATTCCCTCACTGCCCGGACCTCATTCTCAACAGCACCTACTGGGATGACCTCGACGAGGTGGCGGCGTTCGAGGAGCTGGTCGGATCGCACGGCGGTCTCGGCGGCGCGCAGTCCTATCCCTTCGTTCTGCACCCGGTGGATCTCGAGTGGCCCGATGAGCCGGTGATCGGCGCGGAATCCATCTACCACATCTTCAAGGGCTGGCAGGCTGATATCGCCGCGAACCAGCCCACTCAGTCCGGCGACAGCGCAATGCCCGTGGACTCACCGGGAGACAGCACCCGGACTTCAGTTTCCGGCGAGTAGTCAGCCACATGCTCGGCGAAATCGAGGGGCGGCCGCTCGAGGTGATGACGGCCCCACCGCGCGAAGCCAATCGGAAACAGGGTGCCCCAATGGATCGGGACCACCAGCCGTGGCCGCAGCAGCGCCGTCGCCCGTGCGGCTGTCTCCGGGTCCATGTGCCCCGGACCGAGCGTGTGGCCCCAACCCCAGACCGGCAGCAGTGCCAAGTCGAGGTCCGGCAGGTGCAGGGCCATGCCGTCGTAGATATCGGTATCTCCGGCGAAGTACACCTTTCGTGTCCCTTCAACGAGGAAGCCCACTGCCTCGCCGCGATTCCCGAAAGGCCAGCGGCGGCCGTCATGCTCGGCGGGGACCGCCGTCACCCGGACCGGCCCGACCGTAGCCGACTCGCCGACGGCCAGTTCTTCGACCCGGGCGAACCCCTTTCTTCGCAGAACTGAGCCGGATCCGGGCGAAACGATCAGCCGCATGTCCTGGCCGAGGTGCCGGAGGGAAGGCAGGTCGAGGTGATCGAAATGCTGGTGGGATATCAGGATCGCGTCGGGCCGGCGGGCGACGAGCCGGTCTTGCGACGCAACCTGGCGCCTCAGGTGAGCCACACGACGTCGGAGCACAGGGTCGGTGAGCAGCCGGATTCCGTCGAGTTCTATGACCGTGCTCGAATGACCGACGAAGGTCAGCAGGCCATCGCCCTCCGGAGTCAGCGCCATCGGAGCTTGCGCAAGGTTAGGCTTAGCGGCCAATGAAGGGTGACCAGCCACTCAAGACCGACTATGCCGCTGCGATCTACGGAACGATCGTTTCGATGGCGGTGATCTCCACCTCCAGCACAGACCCCGACCTTGGCCCGGTCGAAATTGCCGGCTGGGCCGTCGCAACCGCCTTCGTCTTTTACCTGGCGCATGTCTACTCCTCGATCGTGGCGAGAGGTTTCGCCCGGCCGGCCAAGGCGATGAGACTGGTGCGGCAGGAGTGCCGGCGGGAATGGCCGATGGTCCAGGGGGCGATGATCCCGGCAGCCGTGATGCTGCTCGCTCCGTTGGGGCTGATTCAGGAGGATCGCGCCTCGTATGTAGCTGTGTGGACCGGAGTGGCGATTCTCTTCGGAGCTGGACTCGTGATCGGGAATACGGAGAAACTCGGCTGGAGACGCAGCCTGATCATCGGCTCGATCAACGCGATGATCGGACTGATAATCGTATCCTTGAAGATCTTCGTCCACTGATTCGCCGGGTCCTGCGCCGCAATCAGGAACGGCTTGAGCGGGAACTGGAGTACCTGGCGTAGGACCCGAGATCGACGAAGAAGGCAAGGACCACGATGAACCACTCGAACCCGTTGACGCCCGGGGTTATCTGCCACATCACGATGTAGGCGAGGGTGGTCCAGGGCAGCAGGAAAAATCCGAGCACCGGCAGTATCAGGCCGTCGAACGCCTGACCGACCCAGTCGGAGAACACCAGGGTGAAGAACAGCGCCAGGCGCGGCGAGATCAGCGCGAACAGAACGAGGAAGCAACCCATACCGAAAAGCTACACCAAGGCATCGCAGGCGACCGACCCAGCGCCCGCCCCACTCAAGTGCCGGCCTGTCACGGCTTCGATCTGATCGAGGAGGCGACGTGGGCACCGTAGACGATTGCCATGGAGGCCAGGTTCAGAAAGATAAGCACGCCGATGAAGGCGGCGAGGAATCCGTAGACCGCGCTGCCACCACCGGAGATTTCGAACCAGGCCCGCAGCCCGAATGAGATCAGTGCAACCAGTGCGGTCGCTGTGACGCCTCCGATAGCCACGCTCAGACGCCCGGAACGACCCGGGTTCAGCACCCAGTACATCCAGGTCAGCAGTGCGAACCCCAGCAGGCTGATCGCCGCCGGACCGCCAAAGGTCGCCGCCAGATCCGAAAGCAGCGGGCTGCCGTCTACGGCCCGGGATAAAGGACGGGAGATCGAAAGCGCGACCAGCAGCAGGGTGACCGGCAGGGTGACAAGGGTGATCAGGATGTCCAGGCCCTTGTTCTTCGGAAAGGACGGTCCGTCGTTCCCGTCCTCGTTCGCGGTAGTCACCGCGTGTCGCATTGCACCGACGGTCGAGCTGGCGGAGTACAGCAGGATCGCCGCGGTGATCAGGCCGAGGCTGCCTGCGCCGGTGGTCAGGCCGTCAAGGAAGTTGGTCACCTCCTGCCGGCCTTCAACTTCACTCAGCGGCAGACTCTGCACGATCTCGCCGATCAGGTCCTCACGGATCCCCGGTGAATCGAACAGGTTGCTGATGATCCAGACGGCGAGCAGCAAAAGCGCCGGGAATGTCAGCAGCAGGTAGAAGCTGAGCTGGGCCGCCTGCCTGGTGCCGGCCTCCCTGTCAAAGGAGAGCGCGGCAGACCAGGCGACGGTCCAGACCCGCTTTGTGGCAGACGACGCGCTGTCCAGAACCCCGCGCGTGTCAGTCCCCCATGCCGATTTTGGATTCTTCCCAGCGAACTGTGACCGCGTAGATCACGATCAGGTTGAAGGCGATGAAAAGCAGCGAGAGGAAGGGCTGCGCAGTCACCGTGAGCAGGTTGGTGGTGGCGTGGATTGCGCAGATCAGAACCGTCACGATCCGGGCCCATTCCCGGCCCTGGATCAGCGCGAAGCCGGCCCATGCCTTGATCACCCCGATCACGATCCAGAAGATGCCCAGGGCGGTTGTGCCGAGAAGGTAGATCTCCCCGTTCGCGGTACCCCGGCCGAAGTAGTCATCGTCGAAAGCGGCGGCCAGCCCGGCGATAACGCTGAAGACACCACCCAGCATCATCAGGATCGCGGCAAATGCCACCCAGGTGCCCCAGGTCGACGCCTTCACTTTGTTCGATGTGTGGCTCTGGCTCAAATCGTTCCCCTTATCGGTCTCGTTGCACGACGCGTATGGATACCACTAATCCAATCAGTTACGGATTCGCCGCAGGCACAGGGAACTCCTCCCCGGAACCGCCCCACTATTGGCAGATCGCGAGGTCGTCCGGCGATCTGGCTTCGATCTGGAGAGACCCACCGGACAGCTCCAGCTCCCCGGCGAAGGCAACCTCTCGACTGTTGTATTGCTCCTCCGGAGGCATTGTCCAGTTCTCGATGCTGCTGTCCCGGATCACAACGGCCAGATCCTGATTCGGGTAGTCGTCGCCAAGATTCAGGAAGACTTCTTCATCAAGCTTGCGAACTCCCGCAACCTCGCCCTTTGCCACGATGATCGTGCCTGCATCGGCGGTGCCGAGCTTTTCGACCGGCGTAGCGTCATCGCACCGCGTCGAGAGACCGGTGTCGCCGCCTCGTGACGACAGCAGGAAGAGCGCCAGGACGGACACGGAAGTCACTACGGGTATGGCGGCCACGATCGCGAAGGCCATACCCATGTCCCTCATTCCCTTGTTCTTTTTCCTGGCTTGCACTTTCTCCTTTGCGCTATTCGGAGCCGGATTCCAAACCCGGCGCAACGCATCTGAACGAAATGTGGCAGGTTCCGCTTTCGACCGTCTCCGGGATGCGCGCGGCAGGCCGGTACCGGCTGCAGTAGTTCTCGGCGCAGAGGAAGGATCCCCCTTTCAGGACCTTGCGAGGTATCCCGGTGGCCGGATCACGGCTCGCGTCAACACCCGGACCGAGAGGGTCCCGCGGCGCGCAGCAGGTCTTGCCGGGCTCTCCGTGTCCTTCTTCGAACCAGGTCCTGGTCCACTCCCAGGCGTTCCCGGTCATCTCGTACAGCCCGAAACCGTTCGGCTCGAAACTGCGCACCGGCACGGTGCCGGGCCTTCGTGGCCCTTCTGGCCGCGCACGGAAATCCCAGGGAAATTCACCGATCCAGCGGTTCATCCGCTCCTCGCCGCCGGGGGCGAGCTCTTCGCCCCAGGCGAACTCGGCCCCTTCCAGGCCTCCGCGGGCGGCGCGCTCCCACTGGACCTCGGTCGGCAGCGCCCTGCCTGCCCAGTTCGCGTAGGCGTCCGCGTCCTGGAAGCAGACCTGCGTCACCGGGTGGCCGTCCTTGCCCTTCAAGTCACTGCCCGGCCCCCACGGCTGTCGCCAGCACGCTTCCGGCGTCCAGGCCCACCAGGCCATCGGGTTCGAGAGCTCGACCGGACCGGGAGGCCTCTTGAAGGTGATCGATCCGGGAACCAGGAGAGCAGGATCTGCCCCCGGGTACATCACCGGGTCGGGCGCCTTTTCGGCCACCGTCAGATAACCGGTGGCTTCCACGAACTGGGCGAACTGCCGGTTGGTGACAGTGGTCTCGTCCATCCAGAAACCATCCACCGCCACGGATACGACCGGTTTCTCCTCGGCATAGTGGCGTTCGCTGCCCATCTCGTAGCTGCCGCCGGGAATCCATTTCATTCCCGGAGACGGCGGCTTGCCGGGTTCGAAGGTCATCGCTTCAGCCTAGACGGACTGCCCGGTCAGTCCACGATCGCCAAGGAAGCCGGCGATCTCGCGGGAGAGCCTGCCGCCCTGCCACGAGAGTGGAGACTCCCCCGGTTCCTCGCTCACCAGTACTGCGTCAGGCAGCGCCGCCTGATACTGCTCCGCGACCGCGAACGGGTGGCCGGGGTCAGCCGCGTCGCCAGTACCGACCACAAGAGCCGGCATCCCCAGTCTGGCCAGATCCTCCATGGAGCCGAACGGTCTGGAACGCGGAACCTGACGCAGCGCCTCGGCCACCGCCCCGGGGTGCTTGTGCAGCGCCGCCCGCTCCCGGGCGAGCCGCTCGACCGTTTCCCGGTATTCGGGGGCCTCGATTCCCTCGGCCGCCGCACGTCCGAACGCCTCCGGTCCGCCGTGCTCCAGCGCGTCGGCCCGCTCGTCCCAGCGGGCCATAGCCTGCTCCCCCGCGAGCGAAGGCGTGTAGACCGGACTGACCAGAATCAGCGCCGCCACCCGGTCCGGATCACGCAGCGCAAAGGTGACCGCCGTGTGGCACCCCATCGAGTGACCGCCGACAACCAGCGATCCGGCCGCGGCCCTTTCGTCGATGACCCGCCCGAGGTCGTCGGCCATCTGCGGGTATCCGTATCCGTCGGTGGCCGGCTCTGACCCACCGTGGCCGCGCGCGTCGTAAGTGTGGAGTCGGTATCCGCGCCTGGGAAGGACCCTGGAGCCGTGGACGACGTAACGACGGGTGGCGCTCAATCCGTGACAGAGAAAAATGTCCGGGCCTTGTCCGGCGGACTCTCCCCGCAGCAGCGGACCGACACCGGCGACCTCGAAGGCGACCGGCTCGATCCCCGGGTCTGCCGACCGGCTCAACCCTTTTCCAGTGTGGCCTTATCGATCGCCACTGTCTTTGTCGGCTGCTCGTCCGGACCGCCCAGCCGGCCGATCTTCTCGGCCACGTCGAAGCCTTCAGTGACCCGGCCGACCAGCGCGTACTCGGGTGGAAGCGAGGCCCCTCCCGCTCCGGTCACGACGAAGAACTGACTGCCGGATGTTCCCGGTGCCTCGTCCCCGGACTTGGCCATCGCCACGACGCCGGGCTCGTACTTGAGATCTGCCGGTGGCCGCTCGACCGTCTTGAAGCCGGGTCCGCCGCTACCGTCGCCCTTCGGGTCTCCTCCCTGGATCACAAAGTCAGGAACGATCCGGTGGAAGCCGAGGCCGTCATAAAAGCCCTCTTCGGTGAGGTACGCGAAGCTGTTTGTCGTCTTCGGTGCCCGGGTCGTATCAAGTTCTATGGTGAAGCTGCCTTCGCTGGTTTCCATCACCACCGAGGCCGCCTCGCCTTGTCCGAGCACCTGTCCGGGAGGCTCGAGGTTGCCTTGCTTGATCTCCACCTGAGTGGGTGATCCGGAGTCATCCCCGGAGAGCAGCACGACGGCCACGATGACGGCCAGTACCGCACCTGTGACCCCGACGATTATCCATTTGGCACGGTCGCTCATGGCTGTCAAGGCTAGATGATGGCGTGATGCCGGGTCTGCCCGCCGGTCCACGCTCGCGGCCGCCAGTTGACAAGATCAGCGGATGAGCGAGAAGTCGTCCACACCGGATCGCCGGACCGTGCTCGTCGGCAAGGCGATTTCGGCGACCGTCGCCCACGCTCCCTGGCTATGGCCGGCCATCAACCGTCCTGTGATGAAGTTCTTTGACCGTGCCGCCGGCGGCTGGGACAGTCGGACCGGTGCCGGCTCGGTCGAGCACCTCGCTCCACTGGCCGCCGCGGTCCTGGCGGTCAAAAGCGAGCCGGAACGCATCCTCGACATCGGCTGCGGCACCGGTGCCGCGACCCTCTTCCTTGCGAGAGAGTTCCCGCGCGCCAGAGTGCGCGGCGTCGATATCTCCGCCGCGATGATCAACCGGGCCACTTCAAAAATTGGTCTGGACCCGGAAGCCCGGGTCGCCTTCCGCCAGGGCGATGCCTCGGCACTTGCCTGGCCGGAACGCAGTTTCGACCTCGTGACGCTGGTCAACATGCCGCTGTTCTTCGGCGAGATCGATCGTGTGCTGCGCCCGGGAGGTTCACTGATAGTGGTTGCGACGCTCGGCGATCAGACGCCCTTCTCGACACCTTCGAAGACGATCGAACGAAAGCTGAAGCGGCGCGGGATCAGCCGCAGTGGGGGTGGCTCCGCCGGACCCGGAACCTGGTTCAGCGGCGTCAAGGAGGGCAAGGGAGGATGAGCGGCACCATCGAGGCGTCCTATGCGCTGATCGTGAACCCGGCTTCCGGCGGCGGCAAGGCACTGCGGATCCTGCCCGAGGTCGAGCGTGCATTCGACGATCTCAGAATGGTCATGCGGGTCGAGCAGACCCGCACGCTCGAGCACGGAGTCGACCTCGCCCTGGACGCGGTCGAGGCCGGTGAGGTCCCGGTGGTGCTGAGCGGCGACGGACTGATCGGGGCGATCGGTGGCGCGATGGCCGGCAGCCGGATCCCTCTCGGGATCGTACCCGGCGGCCGTGGCAACGACCTCGCCCGCGGTCTCGGCATCCCCACAGATCCTCGGCTCGCCGTCGTTTCGATAGCCGTCGGGCACTGTGTGAACATAGACGTCGGTGAAGCCAACGGAGAGCGATTCCTGGGGATCGCTTCAGTCGGCTTCGATTCGGACGCAAACCGGATTGCGAACGCCTCCCGGCTGAGCGGACGAATGGTCTACGCCTGGGCTGCGCTGAGGGCGCTGGCCGGTTGGAAGCCCCAGCGCTTCTCCCTGATCGAAGCCGGAGTGCAGACCCGCTTCACCGGGTACACCGTCGCGGTGGCAAACAACGGCTTTTACGGCGCCGGTATGCACATGGCACCCGACGCAGATCCCAGTGATGGTGAGCTCGATGTGGTCACGGTCGGCGATGTCAGCCGGCTGCGCTTCCTGCTTCAGCTGCCCAGCGTGTTCAGAGGCAGCCACGTAAACGGAGAAGAGGTCAAGTCATGGCGGACCGCCGGGATCGAGATTCGGGCGGGTAGGCCGATGACCGTTTACGCAGACGGTGACCCGCTCACCGAACTGCCGGCAAAAGTGAGACTTCTGCCCGCAGCGCTACCCCTGATCGTGCCGGAGGACCGCCGATGATCCGTGCCAAGGCCGCGTTCGCACGGAGCATCGGAAAGCTGAGCCGGGCGACCGGTCGCGGCGGCGGCACCACGCTTCCGGGAAGGGTGCTGCTGAAGCTCGACGCCGACGCGATCGACAAGCTCGGTGGGTCCTTTGAGCATGGAAGCACCCTGATCAGCGCGACCAACGGAAAGACGACCACAGCCTCGATGCTCGCCACGATCCTCCACGCGGCCGGGCGCGACCCGGTCCACAACCGGGCCGGCTCGAACATGACCTGGGGAGTCGCAACCGCATTGCTGGAACAGAAAGGCGACGAAGGTCTTTTCGAGGTGGATGAAGCCTGGCTGCCTGAAGTCGCCGCGCGCCTGAAGCCTCGGACGATCCTGCTTGGCAACCTCTTCCGGGACCAGCTCGACCGGTACGGAGAAACGGAGGTACTTGCCGACGCCTGGGCCAAGATGGCAGCCTCGCTGGGTGACCGGACGGCGTTCGTACTGAATGCCGACGATCCGATGATTGCCGACATCGCGCGCTCGAGTGGCCCGGATACCACCACGTTCGGGATCGACGACCCGTCCCAGGCGGTGCTCGAGCTGCAGCACGCCCGGGACGCCAAGCAGTGCCGGGTTTGCGGGACCGGACTGGACTACGAGTGCGCCTTCGTCGGCCACCTCGGCCACTACTCCTGCCCCGGATGTGGTCTGGTCCGGCCGACCCCGGATCTGTCAGCAACCGAGGTCCGGCTGATCGGTATGGATGGCCTCGAAGCGACCATCACTGCTGGAGAAGAGACCACACGGCTCCGGCTTCCCCTGCCGGGTCTCTACAACCTCTACAACGCCCTGGCCGCAATCGCGACCGCGCGCAGTCTCGGAATCGGCCTCGCTGACGCGGCCGAAGCCCTGTCTGAGATGGAGGCCGTATTCGGCAGGGTCGAGCGAATTCAGATCGCGGACACTCAGCTTTCAATCCTGCTGGTGAAGAATCCGGCGGGTGCCAACGAGGTGCTTCGAACCCTCGAGCTCGAGCCCGGCGAGCTGACCCTCTGGCTGGCGCTGAACGACCGCATCGCCGACGGACGTGACGTCTCCTGGATATGGGACGCAGACTTCGAGCTGCTGGCCGGCCGGGTTGGCAACTTCGTCTGCAGCGGCACCCGTGCAGCGGAGATAGCGTTGCGGCTGAAGTACGCCGGATGGCCGGAAGACCGGCTCACGGTTGTCCGTGACATCGAGCGCTCGCTCGAGGTGGTCATGGAAGGCCGGCCGGAGAAGGTGTTCGCGCTCCCCACCTACACGGCACTGCTCGAGCTGCGCGAGCTGCTGACCGAGAACCGCAGTGCCGGTCACTACTGGAAGGCATGAGCAGCAGGGGTGCGGGCCTGTCGGACACTGGTCTCTGGCAGCTCGTTGAATCGGACGGCTACCGGGTCGACCTGAACATCTGGGCCCTGCTGGCTGCCGGGGCTGCCGGGCAGGTCCTCGATCTCGGCTGTGGAATCGGGCGCGTTTCTCACCACCTGAATCGTCTCGGCCATGTCACCACCGGGGTCGACCGCGATTCGGAACTGGTCGCTGACTTCAACCGGACCCGCCCCGGGGGCAGCCCACCGGCGCTTGAAGTGGACGTCACCGGGCTGCTCGAACCGGGCAGTCCCCTTCACGACCGGACCTTCAGCCTGGTAATCGCACCCCAGCAACTCGTTCAGATCCTCGGGGGCCACAAGAAACGAACCGAGCTGCTCACAGCCTTGCCCCGCCTGATCGTGCCGGGTGGACGGGCCGCTTTTGCCATCTGTGAAGATCTGCCGGAGGCGCCGGTCGACTACCCGGCTGTCCCTCCCGACCTTCGCGAAGTAGGAGGCTGGGTTCACTCGAGCCAACCGGTAGCGATCGAAACCGCACCCGGAGCAGTGACAGCGGTGCGGACCCGGCGCAGTCTCAGTCCCGACGGTGCGATCCGGGAGGGCCAGGACTCAGTCACTCTGGATCGTCTTGACCGGTCCGGGCTGGAGGCGGAGCTGCTCGAAGCCGGGCTGACCGTGATCGCCGGCTCGCCGATCCCCGCAACCGACCGCCACATGGCTTCGACCCTCGTCCTTGCCCGGCCCTCCACCTCGTAGAGTCTGACCGGTGAAGTTCCGACTGCTCAGCCTCTACCCCGACCAGATGAACATCTATGCGGACCGGGGAAACATCCTTTTCCTGAAGAACCGGTGCGAGTGGCGGGGGATCGACTTCGAGCTGACCGGCTGCTCCATCGCAGAGGAGTTCGACCCGGCCGCGCACGATCTGCTTTACATCGGTGGCGGCCAGGATCGCGATCAGAAGACGGTTGCCAATGATCTGGTCCGGAACAAGCGTGGGCTGATCCGCGAATCCGTTGAGCAGGGCATCAGCCTGCTGGCGGTCTGCGGTGGCTACCAACTGCTGGGCAACTACTACGAACTCGGTTCCGGGCAGATCGAGGGCCTCGGCCTGGTCGATCTCCACACAGTCAGGTCAGACGGACCCCGTCTGATCGGTCCCGTCGCCATCGAGATCGAGGTGCAAGGTCGCAAGCGTACCCTGGCCGGTTTTGAGAACCACGGCGGCCGGACATGGCTCGGTTCCGGAGTGCAGCCACTCGGCCGGGTTGTCGCCGGCCACGGAAACAACGACGAAGACGGGTTCGAGGGTGTCAGGGAAGGCAACGTGATCGGCACCTACCTTCATGGCCCGCTACTGCCGAAGAACGCCTGGCTGGCCGATCACCTGATCGAGACTTCTCTGAGGAGGACCTACGGATCGCGGGTTGAGCTGGCCGGCCTTGAAGACGGCCTTGAAGATGCCGCTCACCAGGTGGCACTGGCGGCGGCGCTCAGCGGCCGCTAGAGCCGAAGCCGCCCTCGCCACGCTCGGAGCCGGCTAGTTCGGCGACGCTGACCGGTTCCAGACCCGCGATCGGCACGACCACCAGCTGAGCTATCCGATCACCGGGTTCGACCCGAAAGACTTCGGCCGGGTCGTTGTTGAGCAGCAGCACCCCGATCTCACCGCGATACCCGGAGTCGATCAACCCCGGGGCGTTGACCAGCGAGATCCCGTAGCGCAGGGCGAGGCCCGACCTCGGCACCACCAGGCCGGCATGACCTTCAGGTATCTCCACTGCCAGGCCGGTCGATATCTGCCAACGCTCGTGAGGACCGATGTGGGCCGACTGCGCTGAGTGAAGGTCAAGACCGGCGTCGCTCTCATGCGCCCGCGAAGGCAGGGTCGCCGCTTCATCGAGAAATCGGAACCTGATCTCCATAGCCGGGACTCTACCCGGCCGACCCGGATGCCAGCCGCTCGGCTTTCAGTGGACCGCGAGGTCCTCGAAGCGATGGATCTGCCCTGAGGGCAGTCTGGTCCTGACTCTGACCCCGTCGGGCTCGTCTTCACGGTCGATCCGTCCTGCTACCTCGTGGAGGTCGTGCAGGCGCGCCCCTTGTGAATACGGGATGAAGAGCTCGACCGGAGCCATCGTCTCCTCGAAGATGCGGTCGATCTGACCTTTCAGGACCTCGAGCCCTTCGCCGGTGACAGCAGAAACCGGAATCGCATCGGGCAACCTGATCCTGACCTCGGTCCGCTGGTCGGCATCAAGCAGGTCGATCTTGTTGAGCACCAGGATCCGCGGCTTCCCGCCGGCGCCGATCTCTGCCAGCACCGAATCGGCGGCCTCCATCTGGACGAGCATCCCGTCCTCGTCGGAGGAGGCATCAACCACATGAATCAACAGGTCGGCCAGCACCGTCTCCTCGAGTGTGGCCTTGAAAGCTTCAACCAGCTGATGGGGCAGTTTCTCGATGAAGCCGACGGTGTCGGTTACCAGGTAACGGCGACCCTCGAACTCGTAGCCGCGGGTGGTCGGATCGAGGGTGTGGAAGAGCCGGTCCCCCACTCCCACTTCGGCCCCGGTCAGGGCGTTCAGCAGGGTTGACTTTCCGGCGTTGGTGTAGCCGGCCAGAGCAACCTGGGGGATCATCGACTCCTGCCTGCGTTCGCGCATCACTCCGCGGTTCTTCTCGACTCCCTTCAGCCGGCGCCTCAGTGCCGCAATCCGGTCACGGGCCAGCCGGCGGTCGGTTTCGATCTGGGACTCCCCCGGCCCCCTCGTACCGATTCCGGCACCGAGTCGTTCGAGATGAGTCCACAGGCCGCGCATCCGGGCAAGGTTGTATTCGAGCTGGGCAAGTTCAACCTGCAGTTTTCCTTCGGCAGAGTGAGCATGATCAGCGAAGATGTCCAGGATCACGGCGGTCCGGTCGATCACAGGCACACCGAGGGCAGCCTCGAGATTTCGCTCCTGACGCGGCGCGAGTTCGTCGTCGCAGGCGACCAGGTTCGCTCCGGTGCGCTTGACCTCGGCCTTGACTTCCTCCAGCTTTCCCTGACCGAAGTATCTGTCGGGATCAGGCTGCGCGCGTCGCTGGAGCATCTCCCCCACGGTTGCGACGCCGGCCGTTCGCAGCAGTTCCGCCATCTCTTCAAGGGTGCTCGTACCGGTCGTATCAACCGCGATCATCACTGCCCTCTGGCGGGCCCGCCGGCTGGCCGGGCTTTCGGTCTTCTCCGCCCCGTCGTCGCGGCCGGAGCCGTTCTTGCTGCCGCTTGACATTGATTCATCCTAGGCGCTGCGCTCGGCCGACGAGCCGGTCGCCGGCCTGCTGCGCGAGCAAGGCAGTGAGACAGCCAGTCCGGGCTGATCAGCTCAAGTGCTGCCTCATGCGCTCGAGCGCTTCGACCAGGCGGTCGTCCGGTGTGGTCAGCGAGATCCTGAAGAAGCCTTCGCCGCTTCGACCATACATCGAGCCCGGCGAGATCACGACGGCGGCTTCTTCGAGGACCATCTCGGCAAAACTGGTCGAGCTGTGCCCCTCCGGCACCGGCGCCCAGACGTAGATCGTGCCTTTCGGGCTGGCCACGTCAACACCGATCGCATTCAGCGTGTCGACCACCAGGTCGCGTCGACGCGTGTAGATCCGGTTCATCTCCTCCATCGGTTCGGCCGGCCCTTCCAGCGCCGCGACGGCAGCCAGCTGTATCGCCTCGAACAGGCCCGAGTCCACATTGGTCTTGAGTCGCCAGTAGCTCTGAACTGCTTCTGCGTTTCCGAGAACCGCTCCGACCCGCCAGCCGGTCATGTTGTAGCCCTTTGACAGCGAGAAGACCTCGACCCCGACCTCTTTGGCGCCAGGCGTGGCGAGGAAGCTCGGGGCGACATAGCCGTCGTAGGTCGTCTCCGAGTAGGCGTTGTCGTGAACCACGAGGATCTCGTTCTCGCGTGCGAACTCGACCACCTTCTCGAACAGGCCGTCCGGTACGACCGCGCCAGTGGGGTTATTCGGGTAGTTGAGAAAGAGCAGGCGGGCGCGCTTGGCCGTCAGCGCATCGATCGCATCCAGGTCCGGAGCAAAGCCGAGTTCAGGCCTGATCGGCACCATGACGGCTTCGGCGCCGGCCAGGATCGGGCCACCGACATAGACCGGGTAGCCGGGGTCCGAGGCGAGCGCGACATCTCCGGGGTCGAGGAAAGCGAAGCAGAGGTTGTAGATCGCTTCTTTGGCACCGATTGCGGGCATGACTTCCCCGTCGGGCACGATCTCGACCCCGAAACGCCGCAGGTAGAAATCCGAGAACGCCCTCCTGAAATCCTCGGTGCCGCGGTTGCTCGGGTACTTCTGATTCGAGTTCTCGGCAACCGCTGACTGCATCGCCTTGACGACGTGCTCGTATGTCGGCATGTCCGGGTCTCCGATCCCGAGGCTGATCACGTCGATCCCGGCGGCCCGTTTGTCGGCGATTCGCCGTTCGAGTTCGGCAAACATGTAGGGAGGCATGGCCTCGAGTCGCTTGGACGGGTCTGTGAGGGCCACTTGTTCTCCTATCGCTCGGTGGTTGTCAACGGCTGATTCTTGTCATTGGCGCCCCGGATCGCAGGCGCCGTTCAGGCGGAAAGGCCGGCAAGGGTACTCGTGAACTCCGGTGAGAGCTCTCCGGACATGACCGGCTCGGCCCAGCCGGTCAGGGTCACTTCAAGGTCTTCGCCAACTTCAACCAGCAGCTCACCGCCGTCCAGTTCAACCGTGATCGGGCTCGGTGCGCCGCTTAGAAACGCTGCCACGGCCGCACCACTTGCCCCGGTTCCGGAGGAGAGAGTCTCGCCTACCCCACGTTCGTAAATCCTGGCCCGGACCCGCGAACCGGAAACCCTGAAGAACGAGACGTTGGTCCGGTTCGGGAACAGACCGCTGTTCTCGATTTCGGGACCGATCCGGGAGAGATCGAGTCCTTCGAGTGCCGCCCCAACCTCGATCGCACACTGCGGGTTGCCGATCGAAACGTGGCGAAAGTCCCACTGCCTGCCGTCGGCCGAGACACCGCCGATGCCGTCGTCGTCGCCGCTCGGAAAGTCCGGCGATGCGGTCGAAGCCTTGCCCATCTGGACCGAGCAGGTCCGCGAGCTGGTGATCCGTGGAGTCACCGGGCCCGCGTTGGTCAGGATCGTGAAGGAGTCCTGGTTCGTCCAGCCTTGCCGGCGCAGGTAGAGAATCGCTTCGCGTGCACCGTTCCCGGACAGTTCCGCTTCGGACCCATCCGGATTGAAGATGCGAAGATCGGCCAGGTACCGCTCGTCCTCACTCGGTGCGATCAGGAGAATCCCGTCGGAGCCGACTCCGAAATGCGGGTCGCAGATCACCTGGATCCGGGCTTCGTTCAACTCCCACGGAAGGTTGCGTTTCTCAACGATCAGGTAGTCGTTGCCCAGTGCTTGCCATTTCTCAAACTTCATCGAACGCCGCAAGCTATCCGGATGGGCTGTCGCCTGCATTGCGGGCGCTTGCCGACATGGCAAGGGCGAGAATGCTCGCTGCCAGGCCACTGTCATCACGCCCCGAGCGCTCAAGAACCTCGACACCCTCCATGCGACGCATCCAGGTCATCTGGCGTTTCGAGTACTGCCTGTGGCGCGCGGCGGCGAGCTCCAGATCGCCCGCAAGAAACTCTTCGAAGCCGATCGCTGCCCGGGCGGTCCGGGAGGCTCCAGCCTCGAGCGCCGCGGCTGCCTCCCTCCCGGCCCCGTCCGAAGCCATGCGCTCCACCCTGGCGCTAATCCGCCCCCGAAGCGCTTCATCCTCGTCCACTAGTCCGATCAGGAGCGACGGACGTCGCAGGCTGGCCGTCCAGAGCTCGCCGCCACCGGCATGGTCGGGAGCCGGCTCCTGGCCGGTGGCAAGCAGCTCCGCAATTCGTGCAATCCGGCTGCGATCATTGGGGTGGATCCGGACTCGGAACCGCTCTGGCAGACCCTCGTGAACCGCAGCCGTTCCACGGGCCTCGATCTCGGACTCGACCGCGAGGCGAACCCCCTCCGGGACAGGCGGCCGGAACTCCATGTCGGTCAGGGCACCACGCAGGTACAGGCCCGTGCCGCCGACGAGTAGCGGCACTACACCCCGCCCGGTCAGGTCGTCTATCTCACGGTGGGCCGGCTTCGAGTAGCGCCCGGCGCTGTACTGCTCGTCCACAGGCACGAAGGAGAGCAGGCGGTGCTCCAGCTGCCGCTGCTGAAGTGGGTCGGCCGCCCCGCTGATCACCTCGAGCCCGCGGTAGACCTGAATCGAATCGCAGTTGACCGCGACCGCTGATCCACCTTGTTCGGCGATCAGCCTCGCAAGCTCGACCGCCACACCCGTCTTGCCGACGGCGGTTGGACCGAAAATCGCGATCAGAGGCAGGACCTGCCCATCTGTGGCCTGCTCCTTGGCCGGCGAAGCGCCCGGCGGAAGGTCCGCTCCCTGGCTCAAGCCCCGATGCCGCTGAGCAGACGCTGGGTGCCGGTCAGCGACTGCGACGATGCCGAGCCGATCTCGACCTCGACCATCTGTCCGGGCTCGGCGGTTCCTTCGAAGTTGACCGCCTTGTTATGGCGTATGCGGCCGCGGATCCGGGTCGCGTCGTTGCGGCTTTGTCCTTCGACGAGGACCTCCATAGACCGGCCGACAAAGCGCTGGGAGCGCTCAAGGGCCCGACGCTGGATCACTTCGAGCAGCACCGCCATTCGCTCCTTCTTGACCGGATGCGCAACCTGGTTGTCCATCTCCGCAGCGAGCGTGCCCCGGCGGGGCGAGTAGTTGAATGTGTAGGCGCCGTCGTAACCGACCTCCTCCGCCACTTCAATGGTTTGCGCAAAGTCTTCATCGCTCTCGCCGGGAAAGCCGACGATGATGTCGGTTGTGATCGAGCAGTCCGGCAGGGCATCCCGGATCATCGCCACCCTGTCCATGTAGCGCTCGCGGGTGTAAGTGCGGCGCATCGCCTTGAGGATCGGGCTCGATCCGGACTGCAGCGGCAGATGGATGTGCTCGCATAATGCCGGCAGCTCGGCATGGGCCGCAATTACGTCTTCACGCATGTCCTTGGGGTGAGGGCTGGTGTAGCGGATCCGGTCGATCCCGTCCACTTGATCAATCATCCGCAGCAGGTCCGAGAACCGGATCTTTTCGCCCGGTGGCAGGTCACGCCCGTAGCTGTTGACGTTCTGGCCGAGCAGCGTCACTTCACGAACTCCGTCGACTGCAAGCCGCCGGGTCTCCTCGATCAGGTCCACTGGGCGCCGGCTCTGCTCCCGACCACGGGTGGAAGGCACGATGCAGTACGAGCAGGCGCAGTTGCATCCCTGCGAGATCTGCAGCCAGCCCTGGAACGGACGAACCCGTTGAGCAGGCAGGTCACCAGAGAACTCCTCGAACTCGAAATAGCCCTGGGCGCTGAGCGAGTCCGAATTCAGGAATTCGGCAAGGCGGTGGATCTGACCGGGGCCGAAGGCGACGTCGACGAACGGAAAGCGCCGAAAGACCTCGTCCTTGACCGACTGGGCCCAGCAACCGCCTACACCGACCACCCGCTCCGGGTCTTCCGTCTTCAGGCGCCTGGCTTCACCGAGATGGGAGATGAAGCGGTTGTCGGCGTTCTCGCGGATCGAGCAGGTATTGAAAAGAATCAGGTCCGCCTCGCCGCGCTCCTTGACCTCGCTGTAGCCCAGCGAAGACAGCATGCCCTTCATGCGCTCGGAATCGTGCTCGTTCATCTGGCACCCGAAGGTGGTGAGGTGAAAGCGCTTCATCGAGGACTCAGGTTACCCGCCGTGCGGCGCGCGGGCTCAGAAAGCCGCAGGAACCCTCAGCGGCGTGATCGAGGCTTCTTCCCCGATCACTTCCTTGCTGTGTTCCTTGCGCTCTTCTGCCTCTTCGATCGAGAGTTCGACCGCGTAGAAGCCCGTGCCGATCACAAGGAACGCGGCCAGGCCCAGCAGCGCGTACATCGCCCGTGGGCTGGGGAAATTCTCCGACCGCATACCCACAATGGTCACGATCACCGCCATCGCTGCCGTCGCAAGGCCAAAGATAAGGAAAAGGTTCTTGATCTCCATCGCGCAGAATCCTACCGTCTCAACCGGTGGAAGTGGCTAGTGGGCGACACTGGTCGCCCGTAGCTCCCTTATGACCGTGATCTTGACCTGTCCCGGGTACTCCATCTCCCGTTCGATCGCGGTCGCGATTTCGTGCGAGAGCAGGGCCACGGCCTGGTCGTCAATCCGACCCGGATCAACCATCACCCGTAGCTCCCGGCCGGCCTGCATCGCGTAGACCTTCTTCACTCCCGGCTGCCGAAGTGCGATCTGCTCGAGATCACCAAGCCTTCTGACGTACTGCTCAAGCGAATCTCCACGAGCGCCTGGCCGTGCCCCCGATAGTGCGTCGGCAGCCTGGACCAGCACCGCTTCGACGGTCCGTGGTTCGACTTCGTTGTGGTGGGCCTCGATCGCGTGGACGACCGGCTCAACCTCCTCATAACGCCGGGCCAGCATGGCCCCCACCTCGGCGTGGGTACCTTCGACCTCGTGGCTGACCGCTTTGCCGATGTCATGCAGCAGCGCGGCCCGGCGGGCGATCTCCACCGAGGCGCCGATCTCACCCGCCATCATCGCGGCCAGATGAGAACACTCGACCAGGTGGGCCAGCACGTTCTGCCCGTAGCTGGTGCGAAAGCGCAACCTGCCCAGCAGCCTGACTATCTCCGGATGGACACCGGTCACCCGGGTTTCCAGCAAGGCGGCCTCGGCCGCGCGCAGCATCACTTCCTCGACTTCGGCTTCTGCCTTGAGGAACGCGGCTTCGCAGGCGGCCGGATGAATTCGCCCGTCGTCGATCAGCTTCTCCAGCGTGATCCGGGCGATTTCCCTCCTGACGGCATCGAAGCTGGATAGCACTACCGACTCGGGAGTCTCGTCAATGATCACGTCGACCCCGGTCAAAGTCTGGAGTGCCCGAATGTTGCGGCCCTCCTTGCCGATGATCCGGCCTTTCATTTCTTCGTTGGGAAGGTGAACGGTCTGGGTGTTGCTTTCAGTCGACTGGCTTGAGGCCAGACGCTGGGTCGCAACGGCAAGGATTCCACGGGCACGACGATCTGCCTCGAGCCGGGCTTCATCTTCAGTCCGCTTGATGATCAGTCCGGCCTGGTGCTCGGCTTCCCGCCGGGTCCGTTCGAGCACCATCTCCGTGGCCTCCGCCTTCGAAAGACCGGCAACGAGTTCGAGTTCAGCTTCCTGTTTGGCGATCGCTTCGGCGAGGCCTCGTTCAGCCTCCGCCATCGCCCGTTCGCGCTCGTCGAGAACATCCGCCCGGCGTTCCGCGTCCCAAGGACCGACCGGCGCCGACCTGCCATCTTCGGAGGCTGGTCCGCCGGGACTGGATCCGTTGTCGCTTCTGAGCCAGCCTGGAATGAGCGATCGAATCGACATTGGGTCCTGCCTAGGCTACTGGACCGTTCAAGGCCTCTCGGCGGGGTCTGACCCCGCCCTGTCGGCCCGCCGGATGGCAGCGTAGGCGTCCTCTGCGCAAAAACCCCTCCTCGCGAGCAGGCTCAGCGCCCGCTGCCTGCCCCGGTCGTCATCCAGCCGGCTGCCACGCTCGAGCAGCACCCGCGTCGCACGGTCCACTTCACTCTCTCCATCATCGCGCCCGAGCGCAGCGGCAATCAGCCCGCGAGGCACCCCTCGACTCCAAAGGGCTGACTCGATGCGATCGTTGCCCCAACCGGAAAGCCGGCGCTTATCCTCCACGTAGCCGACTGCGAAGCGCCGGTCGTCGATTGCAAGGTTCTCGACCAGGTAGCAGATCACCCTTTCGACCTCCTCCGGCTCGACTTCGCGCCGCGCAAGCCACTCCCGCATATCGGCCTCGGTGCGCTCCTTGTGCCCGATCGCTGTCAGTGCGGTGGCGAGGATTTCATCGGCCAACCTTCAGACCTATGCGGCCTTCTTCTCGGGTTGCACTGCCGGCTCTCCCTTGACTGCTACCGGAGCATCTGCTCCCTCTGCGGCAGCCTCGGTCCCCTCCAGCGGCTTGCCGTCACGGGAAATCCCCTCCGCCTTCAGGATGCGCTCTTCGATCTCGTTGGCGATGTCGGGGTTCTCGACCAGGAACTGCTTCGAGTTGCTGCGACCCTGGCCGAGGCGAGTGTCTCCATAAGAGAAGAAGGAACCGGACTTCTGGACCAGGTCATGATCGATGCCGAGATCGATCAGGCTGCCCTCGCGGGAAATGCCGACCCCGTACTCGATGTCGAATTCGGCCTGTTTGAACGGGGCCGCGACCTTGTTCTTGACCACCTTGACGCGGACCCGGTTGGCGACCGCCTCGGTGCCGTCCTTCAAGGTCTCGATCCGGCGGATGTCGAGCCGCTGCGAGGAGTAGAACTTCAGCGCACGGCCGCCGGGCTGTGTCTCCGGCGAGCCGAACGAAACACCGATCTTCTCCCGAATCTGATTGGTGAACAGGCACATCGTATTGGCCCGGTTCAGGTTGCCCGCCAGCTTTCGCAGTGCCTGGGACATCAGCCTTGCCTGGAGACCGACGGTCACTTCGCCCATCTGGCCTTCGAGCTCCGTGCGCGGCGTGAGCGCCGCGACCGAGTCGACAGCGACGACGTCTACCGCGCCTGAGCGGGTCAGGACATCAACGATCTCGAGTGCCTGCTCACCGTAATCCGGCTGGGAGATGAGCAGCTCGTCGGTGTTGACTCCGATCCGCCGCGCGTAGACGGGGTCGATCGCGTGCTCCGCGTCGATAAAGGCACAAATCCCGCCGCGCTTCTGGGCCTCGGCGATGATGTGGTAAACAAGGGTCGTCTTGCCTGAGGACTCCGGCCCGAAGATCTCGATGATCCGGCCACGCGGGATGCCGCCGACGCCAAGCGCGATGTCCAGCGGGAGCGCCCCGGTCGATACCGCTTCGATGCTGAGCGCGGCCTTGTCGCCAAGCCTCATCAGCGAGCCGACGCCGAATGTCTTCTCGATGTGGCTCTTGGCGGCGTCCAGCGCCGCGTTGCGGGCCTTGACCTCCTTGTCGGTCGCGGGCTCCATGTCATTGATCCTGTCTACGCTCATCTCAAAATCACCTCGCCGCGGCCAGTTTCGCGGCCGCATCGCATTGTTCGGTTCGTCGGGCTCGATCGAACACAGGTTCGGATATTCACCCTACGGCCCCCGTCGGACGCGATTCTGTCCTGGTGACCGCAACCAGAACTCTCGCCCGGAATCGCATAAAAATGGTCCACAAAGCGAAAGATCCACAGAAGAAAGAGTCAGGAAAGCAGACGTCGCAGCAGATGCATACCGACCAGCGCCGAGCGGTCACGAATGTCGCTCCGGCCACCAGGAATGACCAGGCTGCGCGCTTCGCAGCCACCTTCGGCGGTGAGCACCTCGAAGCAGACGAATCCGACCGGCTTCTCTTCGGTACCACCACCCGGTCCGGCGATGCCGGTAATCGAAACCGCTACATCCGCTCCGAACCGCATGAGCGCGCCCCGGGCCATCTGCCCGGCCACCTCGGGGGAAACGGCGCCGTGTTTCTCGATGGCCCCGGGTTCGACGCCCAACAGGTCCACCTTGGCCTCATTCGAGTAGGCAACCACTCCTCCGGCGAAGTATTTCGAGGCCCCGGGCTGACTGGTAATCCGGGCCGCCAGCAGCCCCGAGCTGCAGGACTCAGCCAGAGCCAGCTGCCGACCCCGGAGCAGGTCCGCCACGATCTCATCGATCGTCGTGCCGTCAAGGCTGAAAAGGGTGTCGGCATGGCGCTCCGCCAGAGCCAGACGCAGGGCATCCGCAGTCGATTCTGCACCCTCGCGGTAACGCACGTCGATCTCGACCTCCCCGCGTCGCAGACAGGTCGTGATCTCGAGCCGGGCTGTCTCGATGCCTTCTGCCTCGATTTCGCGAAGTGAGGAGGCAAGCTCCGACTCCGGGGTTCCGAACATGCGCAGCCGGTAGAAAAGCAGCGGGGTGGCCCGGTCCAGAACGTCCTTGAGCATCGGCTCCGACAGGGCGGCCTCCCACATCGGGCGGAGCTCACGCGGCGGCCCGGGCAGCACGAGCACCACCAGACCGTCGCCGGGCACGATCAGCCCGGGTGCAGTGCCGATCGGATCCAGCGTGACCGCCCCTTCCGGAACCATCGCCTGTTTGCGGTTCGCGGCAAGCAGCGCCTCGGCGGTCAGGTTGATCGGAGTCGAGGCGGCATAACGGGCGAGGATCGCAGAGATCTTCGCCTCCATGGACGCGTCAAGGGTGAGTGCGCGTTGGGTGAACCCGGCAACCACTTCGGCCGTCAGATCGTCAGCGGTTGGACCAAGGCCGCCGGTGGTGACGATCAGATCGATGCCTGACGCCCGCATGTGTTCGAGGCCGGCCAGCAAGTCGGCGGGGCGATCGGCAACCACCATGATCTCGATCAGATCCACGCCGAGCGCGGAAAGGCGTTCTGACAGCCAGGGGCCGTTCTCGTCGCGGATGGTCGCGCTCAGCACCTCGGTCCCGGTGACGAGGATTCCCGCCTTCACCTGTTGTTCCGCATTGGTCGTCATGGCTCGCAGACGACCCTACCGGCAGCCCTCGACGGGCTGCGGGGAAATCGGCTCAGGCGTCAGCCACAGGGACCGGACCGGCAAGCTCGGCGGTGATTTCGTCTTCGCCGTCGTCAGGCCCTGCGGATTCGTCGCCCGGATCGGCCTCGTTCAGCGAAGTCCCGGATGCCTCAAGGTCGGACCCCTCATCGGCCTTCGCACCGCCGAGCACCCGTGGAAGGTCGGCTGCGGTAATCAGCACCTGTCTGGGCTTCGAACCCTCGTAGCCGGAAATAACCCCTCGCCGCTCAAGCATGTCGATCAGGCGGCCGGCGCGGGTGTACCCGACCCGGAGCCGCCTCTGGATCATCGAGACAGATGCCGTCTCGGTATCAACCACCAGATGTATCGCTTCGTCGAGGAGATCGTCCTGATCCGGGTCGAAATCACCCTCGGAAGCTCCGTTCTTGACCGGCGTACGATCATCCAGGAGCTCCTGTTCGAAGTCCGGTTCGCCCTGCGCGGACCAATGGTCGGTAATCCTTGCGATCTCCTCCTCCGAGACGAAGGCGCCCTGGATCCTCTGAAGCTTGGAAGTGCCGGGGCCGCGAAAGAGCATGTCGCCCTGGCCGAGCAGCGATTCGGCCCCACCCTGGTCGAGGATCACCCTCGAATCGGTCTGGGACGAAACCGCGAACGCAATCCGCGAAGGAATGTTGACCTTGATCGTGCCCGTGATGATGTCGGTCGACGGACGCTGAGTGGCCAGCACCAGGTGGATGCCGGTGGCCCTGGACTTCTGCGCCAGCCGGATGATCGAAGACTCGACGTCGGCCGGCGCGACCATCATCAGGTCGGCAAGCTCGTCGATCACACAGAGGATGTAGGGAAGCCCCGGCTCTCCCTGCTCGACCTGGATCCGGTTGTAGTCGATGATGTTGCGGGCGCGTACGCCCTTCATCAGCCCGTACCGGCTTTCCATCTCCGCGATCAGGTTGCTGAGTACGTTCGCCGCCAGCTTCGGGTTGGTCACGACCGGAGTCAGCAGGTGCGGGACCGCCTCGTAATGGTTCAGCTCGACCTGTTTCGGGTCGACCAGGACCAGCCTCACCTCGTTCGGAGAGGAATGCATCAGGATCGAAGAAAGGATCGCGTTGACACAGCCTGACTTGCCCGAGCCGGTGGTGCCGGCGACCAGAACATGTGGCATGGTCGCCAGGTCGGTCGAGACCTGCTTGCCGTCGATACCTTTGCCCAGCCAGGCACGCAAGGGGGAAGAAGCGGCTTCGGTGCGCTTGTAGATATCGCCTAGCCTGACCATGTTGCGACTCGAGTTGGGAACCTCGACTCCGACCGCCTGCTTGCCCGGAATCGGTGCCAGGATCCGGATGTCGGTGGAAGCGAGCGCGTAGGCGATGTCGTTGGCGAGCTCGCTCACCTTCTTGACCTTCGTGCCGGGCGCCAGCTGTAGCTCGAACCGGGAGACATGTGGTCCGGTAACGACACCGACGAGCGAAGCTTCCACACCGAAATGGCCGAGAGTCTCGACCAGCTTGCGCGCCAGTTCCTTCTGCTCAACCGGGTCGGGGCCTGCGTCCTCCTTGCCACGGTCCAGGACCTTGAGCGGCGGCGGGCGGTAAGTGACCTGCTCCGAGCGGGTCGCACCGCGCTCCTTGCCCATCGGCGTCAGCGGAAGCTGCTCTCCGGCCCGGGACGCGGGGACCGCAATAACGGGTGCTACTTCGACCTCGTCTTCGAGGTCTGCGAGCTCCTCGTCGAAATCGCCGGAAATCGTCCCCGCTGGTTCGGTTTCGACCGCGTCTGCGCCCGGGTACGTGGAGGTCGGCTCGCCGCTTTGAGAGCCGGGAAAGATGTCGATTGGCTCCAACGGTTCGGTGTGACCGGAAATGGTTGGCTCATCGCCGTCTTCGCCCCAGATGTCGACTTCGATCGGCGACGGTTTATCCGCATCGCCGCCGACGACACCGGTGAGATCTTCATCGCCGAGCAATGCCGTCTGCTCTTCGTCACCGAGGACTGCCGTTTCTTCTCCCTCTCCGGGGCCTTCTTTCGATGCGCCCCGGGACGCCGTGCGGGCGAGTACCCGGGTGGCTTCAGCCGAGTTCGCTCCGGCCTTCTTCAGCGCACTGCCGCTACGGGAGAGCAAGGCGGCGACAGTCGTACCGGTGAGCAGAAGCAGGGCTGCGGTCAGGGCGAACACCGCCACGAGGTGAGCACCGAAAGGCTGGATCAGACTGGCAAAAGCCCAGTACATGCTCTCTCCGGTTACTCCGCCATGCCCGGGAAACCATCCGGAATCGAAGTAAACGACCCCGTCACCACGGCCACCGGCGAGACCGAAAGTGCCCGCCGCGAAAGCAAGAAGCAGCCCGGCCAGCAGGAAAGCCGCCCCGGCGCGAAGTGGTTTTGTCGACGCCAGCGATGGCCGGAACATCAGGATCCCGCCGGCCGCGAAGAGCGCAACCGGTGTCATGTAAGCGACCAGGCCGAAGAGGTAGGTAAGCCCCTCGCTGAATCCCGTTCCGAGGCGCCCTCCCTGCCAGCCGAAATACAGGACGAAGATCAGATATACCGCGAGAAGGATGAGCCCTATTCCGATCAGGTCGAGATGCCGCTGCTCGAGCCGGGCCTGCGCCTGCCAGGCGCCGCCCTTCGTGGCGCTGGACTTCGGGCGCCGCTTGCCGCCGCGCCTGGATTTTCGGACGAACATGTCTTATCTGTTCTACGGAGAGCCCGCTAAACCTTCCGCGGCACCTGAGTGGGCCGTTGAGGGCCTCGCGACACCGATACGTACCCGGCAGTGCTTAGACTGCTGAAATGGTGAGTGATGCGGATTCCGTCGGTGGCCGGATCCTGGTCGTTGAAGACGACGAGGACATCGTTGACGTGCTCAGGCGCACCCTGAGGGCGGAGGGCTACGAGGTTCGTGCCGCCGGGGACGGCGCGGAAGCACTCGAAGACCTGGTCGACTTCGCCCCCGACCTGGTGATTCTCGACCTCGGATTGCCTGGAATGGACGGAATCGAGGTATGCGACCGGATCCGCAAGAGCGAAAACGGCGAAGTACCGGTGCTGATGCTGACCGCCCGCGCCGACGCAGAGGACCGTGTCACCGGACTCGACAGTGGCGCCGACGACTATCTGGTGAAGCCTTTCGACCGGGCCGAGCTACTGGCCCGGATCAGGGCTTTGCTCAGGCGCCACCCGCCTCGCGGGTCGGCCATGGTTTCGGTCGGCGACCTGAGACTCAACCCTGACCTCCAGGAAGCCACGAGGGGGGATCGTGAAATCGAGCTGACCAAGCGAGAGTTCGAACTGCTCGAATACCTGATGAGAAACCAGAGGCTCGTCATCTCGCGCGAGCGTCTGCTCGAAGAGGTCTGGGGATATGACCCGCTCGATGAAACCAACACCATCGATGTATTCATCTCCAACCTCAGGCGCAAGCTTGAGGAAGGTGGCGAGCCGCGCATCCTCCACACCAAGCGCGGAGCCGGTTACGTAATCAAGGCCTGAGTGGCATGAGCGCCCCGAAAAGGTTGCGGCTGTGGCGCGGGTGGCCTTCGCGCTGGCCGATCAGGTGGAAGCTGGCCGCAGTCTCCTCCGGCCTCACCTTCGTGATCCTGGTTGCCTTCGGCCTCGCGGTCGGACAGTTCACCACCCAGCAGCTCCGCGACAACTACGAGGCAGAGACCGCCGCCGCGGCCCTGGCGCTCAAACAGACGGTGCAGGAGCGGGTACAACTGACACCCGGTTTCGTGACTGAGGACGACCTGCTCGCAGTCCTGGCGCAGGCGAACGGTCCGGCCGCCATCACCCTCACGGCAAACTTCCGAACCATCCCGGAGGAGAAGTCAACTGTCCTCGGGCCGGTCACGGCTCTGGGTGTGACCACGGTCGGGGAGTACCAGGTGGCTACAGTCGGCATTGACCCCGTGCTCGGACAGACCATCCCCTACGGGGTATTGCAGTTCGGTCGCCGGATAGACCGCCTCGACCGCTCGATCGGACGGGTCTGGATCTCGGTTCTGGCCGGCACACTCGGGGCGACCCTCCTGGCCGCGCTGGCCGGTGTTGTGCTCTCTGCCCGCGCGATGAGGCCGATCTCGAACCTTACCTCGGCCGCCCGGGAGATCGCCCGCACGCGAAATCCTTCGGTGACCCTGAACGACCCGGTGGCTGACGACGAAGTCGCCGAGCTGACCCGCACCCTCAACGGCATGCTCCGGGAACTCTCGCTCGCCCGGGTCGAAAGGGAGAGGTCTCTTTCCAGGCAGCGCGAGTTCATCGCCGACGCCTCGCACGAATTGCGGACCCCCCTTACCAGCGTGCTGGCCAACCTGGAACTTCTCGAGGAGGCATTCGGCCGTTCGCCGAGCCTCGAACTCGAGAGGGAATCGATCGAATCGGCGCTCAGGTCCTCACAGCGGATGCGGCGGCTGGTTGCCGACCTCCAGATTCTCGCCCGGGCGGATTCCGGTCGCAACCCCCTACAGGAGGCCTGCGACCTCTCGAAGATCGCCGGAAACGCAGTCGACGAAGTACGTCCCCTCGCCGCAGATCACACAGTTGAACTTGAGGCCCTCGAAAGGGCCGCGGTCTGGGGCAGCCCCGATGACCTCCACCGGGTCGTAGTCAACCTGGTTGACAACGCGGCCCGCCACACTCCCGCCGGAAGCACTATCCGGGTGGCAGTCACCCGATCAACCGAGGCGGATACCGCAGTGCTCACGGTCAGCGACAACGGTCCAGGAATCCCCGAGGAGGTTCGCCCCCAGATCTTCGACCGGTTCGTGAGAAACACCGGCCCAGGTGACCGCTCGTCTTCGAACGGCACAGGTCTGGGCCTGGCGATCGTGCAGGCAATAGCGATCGAGCAC
>Ga0209591_10000341_pt1 | contig 61951 bp, 64 predicted proteins | sample MAT01_FD_187207 | JGI IMG/M metagenome (GOLD analysis project Ga0209591, IMG submission 187207) | Freshwater microbial communities from Lake Fryxell liftoff mats and glacier meltwater in Antarctica - MAT-01 (SPAdes) (version 2) | ecosystem: Environmental > Aquatic > Freshwater > Ice > Liftoff...
TTTACCCCGTAAGTATTTCAACCAAAATAATATGTTGAAGCTTGATAAGCCTTGCCTTATAAGACTTTCACCCTGATTGAGGTTTAATTACCATAAGGGGATCGGTAGAGCCGATTAGTCTTTCTTTGCAGGGAAGTCATAAATTGTATTACAAGTAAATTATTTCAAAATTCTTCTCCCTCATCCCCCTCTAATCACTACGATCCAGTTGGCATTACCTGTGGTTCTAAATAGCAAATCAAATCCTGAATTCCCTTTTGCAGATACCGCGTTACTGTCATTGGACTAGTGCCAATATTCTTAGCAGCATCCTTACGAGAAAGTTCCTTCAAAAATACCATTTCAACTGCCATGCGGGGCTTTTCTTCTAACATATTTATTGCACCTTGCAGTTGTTGGCGTTCTTCTTCTTGTTGCAAAAGTACATGAGAACGAGGACAAGGAAGTGCTTCACCCAAAGTTATTTGGCAATCAACATAGTTAACTGCGGTTGCATCTAAACTCAAAGGCATCCGGTTTTGAGCAGCTAACTTGGTTTCTTGCCATTCTTGCACAGATACTCGGAGGTGGCTGGCAATTTCAGCATCCTTGGGCTGGCGACCTAAAGACATGGACAAGTCCTTGCGAATCTTTTGCCCTTCATTGTACAACTCTTGCCAACGACGGGGAATTTTTAATAGAGTACTGCGATCGCGTAAAAAGTGGAGCATCTCACCGCGAATATATGGCACAGCAAAGGAACTAAAAGCATATCCTTGACTAGGGTCGAAGCGCTCAATAGCCCTAATCAAACCAAAATAACCGATTTGTTCTAAATCTTCATAAGGTTCATTACATTGATGGCTGAATTTATGAGCCATCTTCCGTACTAAGCCAGTATGTAACTGTACAAGTTTATTACGAAGTTTAATAGAAGGATTCTGGTGGTACAAGTGTAATAATTCTATACCATCAGTTCGTAAAGAGGACTCACTTGTTGCCATATACATTCCTTTGTTGTAACTCTTATTCCTGAGAAAATAGAGCTGCGTATATTTTCTTCTAAGCTGTTATTATTTTGCTTAGTCAGGGAAGAATAAGCCATCGTCGTTTCACTGAACTTGTTAGGGGTCTAACTCCACAATTCAGTATTTGTACGCATGATTTTCCTAACCTCTCTGTTGCAGGTTATTTTTGTTTTTTAGATAGCTCTTGAATGGCACATAATATTTAGCTTTTGCAACAAAAACTAGCTATTTATGCTTAAAAATGCATAACTGACCTAATACCCATCTGTCATACTGAGAGCAACGTGAATCGGTGCTGAATTAATTGCAAAAGAGGCTGGGCAACTTTATCTCTAAGTACGCACCGTCATTAATAAAGGTCGAAAATTCAAATTGGAAGTTGGGTTGAGCAACAGAACCCAAACTATAAAAAACAGAATTCCGACTCATTTTTACGGGAATTTGTACTTAGTTGGGTGTTGAGGGACATTTCCATTTATAGTAAAATTGAAACTTCGGAAACTTAGTGGAAACATAGAAACAGTTTGTTGACACGCAAGTTTGCTGGGTGTCACACTTCTGCTAAACAGGAGGGTGAACGTACCAGTTGCTATTGTTAAAGATTTCTCCTGAGAGTCGAACTAGTGGAGTTTACCGATGGCAGGGTGTGTGTGATGATGGGGAGCGATCGCTCTACCTGAGCGTTAGAAAGGCGTTGTATACTGAACGAGGCACAACAATATTACAAAAAAATCAGTCTCGCCTTGACAATGGCAGCAGGGAACCTGGAAGAGCCAGAATTTTAGAAATAGCCTTGATTCATCACCCAGAAATCAAGGGCGACAAGCTAGCTCATGTCCACTCTCTCCGAAGTCGCTGGCCTTATTTTGCCAATGACGTTGCTCTACCTTTGCCTTTTCCCTTTGCAATCAAGGCTAAAGAGTATGCTATCAGTACTAAAGATCCAGTCGAATCCTCAGAGACTGACGATTCCAATTTTTAACAACGAAGCTACCTTTCAGATTTTGCAACAATATTAAATCGTTGGCTGTTAACCGCAAAGATTGGTAACAATAGGAATAAGCACAACGTTTTCCTAAAAAACAGTTTTTCAATATGAGCAATACCAGTAATTTTCGTGAAGCTATCCGTGAGGCTAAATCTCACGCCCTCGTTGGCCCTAACGTGATTGCCAACGCCCTCCCCTACGTCGGTGGTGGTTTGGTGCTAACGGCATTAGGAACCTACGGCGGTTTGGGAGTTATCCGTACTAACCCCGAAATATTCTTTCCCACCTTCATTGGTGCGGTGATTTTGGAGTTAATTTTGTTTTTTGTTGCCCAAAATGTTGCCCAAAAAGGTAACAAGGGTCTTGCACTACCCCTGTTGGCAACCTACAGCCTCTTGTCTGGATATACCCTCAGTGGTTTAATATTTGTCGCTTTGAGATCCCAAGGTGTTGGCATTCAAGGCATTGGGTTGGCTGCCCTTGGTTGTGGCGTTACTTTTATTGCTGCCCGTCAAATTGGTTCAAATCTCTCTGAACAAGATGGGATGGCTTTGACAAAAACCATCAATCTCGGCGTTATCGCCTTGGTGGTTGTGTGCCTTGCCCAATTCGGCTTTGCCATGTTTGGTGTTTACACGCCAAATTGGTTAGAAATTGCCATCTCCGGTTTAGGAGTATTCCTGTTTGTTGGGGTTTCTGTTGTCGATTTCTACATCTTGCCCCGCACTTACAGCGATGACCAATATCTACCTGCTGCTTTATCGATGTACCTTACTTACATCAACTTGTTTGTCTTTATCTTGCGGTTGCTAATTGCCATAAATGGCCGCGATTAATTGTCTGTAGACGCTAACACAAGTAAAGTTTTATAAAGTAAAAACCGTGGTTAAATTTTTAGCAACCACGGTTTTTTTCATTTGTTTAACAGTAGAATATGTAGATAAGTTAAGCCTCAAGTGAGCAAAACTATGCTTGAACTCTTAAAAATAAAAATTGAAGTAGAAAAGTTGTCTAATATCTTGGGGAAGGCCGAAGACTGTCTTTGACCTCCAATATTTGACTGCAAGAATTCAATATTTAGATCAAGTAATTGCTCAACCGGATTTTTGGAATAATCCAACCCGTGCTTATGAAGTACTTCAAGAAATTGAATACTCCATATTCTACAAACATCAGCAATATCATTGCTGGTGTTCGATTCTAGAAGATATCAAGGCTGCGTTGGAATTGCTGGAATTATCAGCCGATGAGCAATTGTGGCAAGAGGTGCAAAGCAACCTTACCCAACTGCAACAAGAACTCGAAACAGCAGAAATACGACAATTATTGTCTGACCCCGAAGACAAAAAAGGTGTATTTCTCACTATTGCTGCTGAGGTTGATAATGCAGACAGTCAATACTGGGCATATATGTTGCTGCAAATGTACTGTCGTTGGGGAAAAAGCCACAATTACCAATTGCATTTAGTAGAGATTTCTGAGGGGAATGAAGCCGGAATTAAGTATGCAACCTTAGAAATTACAACACGTTATGCATACGGCTACCTCAAATCAGAAACAGGCACAGATATAGCCCTTCGATGTTATTAACAGCTTGCACACGAGTTTAGCTAGTGTGGAAGTTATCCCAATATTGGGTGAGTCTGTTGATTTTGAGATTCCAGGGAAGGATTTGGAAATTACTTACTGTCGCTATCGGGGGAATGTCAACCGTCTAGAAACATGGGTAAATATAGTTCACATTCGTACTGGAATTAGTGTACTTTGCGACCAAGAGCGCAGTCTGATGCAAAACAAAGAGAAAGCCTTAGCTATTCTCAAGAGTAAACTGTTTGCGATCGCACAAGCCCAAGGTGTCCAGCTTGACAAAATTCAACCTCGGCTGATAAAGTCTCTATCTAACAAGCTCATTCGTGAATATATCTTGCATCCTTACACCAAGGTGAAAGATTTACGTACCAATATAGAAACACCTGCTGCGGCAGAGGTATTAGACGGTAAAATTGATTTGTTAATCAAAGCTTATCTGCAACAGCTAAATCACACTACTTCAGTGGGTAAAGAAACGCTTGATAATTTCAAGTAACTTTTGTAACTTAATACAAGTAGTGCGGAGAGAATTTGCCCAACTACAGCTAAAATTAATAAACATAAGTAGAATAAAGAGCAATTTTCAAATCTAAAGCGCTCTATCTATCATTCAGCAAGCACTATGGAAGTTTTAGAACTCAAACGCGAAATCGAAACGTTGTCTGGCCGCCTGGGTAAAACCCAGGACTATCTTTGACGTACCTGCACTGACAGCCAAAATTCAAGACCTCGAAAAAATATCAGCACAGCCAGAATTTTGGAATGACCAAACCCAAGCCCAAGAAACTCTACAAGAACTCAATGACCTGAAAGCCCACCTCCAGCAATACGATCGCTGGCACACCAATCTAGAAGATACTAGGGCAGTTGTTGAATTATTGGAGTTAGAAACCGATGAGGCACTACTCCAAGAAGCCGAATCTACCATCACTAAGCTGAATCGTGACCTGGATCAGTGGGAATTACAACAGTTACTTTCCGGCCCATACGATGCGGAAGGTGCTGTACTGACGATTAGTGCTGGTGCTGGTGGCACAGATGCTCAAGACTGGGCATTTATGCTGATGCGGATGTACACCCGTTGGGGCGAAGCTCACGGTTATAAGGTAACTTTAGCTGAAGAGTCGGAGGGTGATGAAGCCGGAATTAAATCGGCAACCCTAGAAATTACTGGTCGCTATGCTTATGGTTACTTGCGTTCAGAAATGGGTACACATCGCTTAGTGCGGATTTCACCTTTTAATGCCAACGGTAAGCGACAAACCAGTTTTGCAGGGGTGGAAGTGATGCCGCAGATTGATAACTCTGTGCAATTAGATATTCCAGATAAGGATTTGGAAATTACCACAACTCGTTCTGGTGGTAAAGGTGGGCAAAACGTCAACAAAGTAGAAACTGCGGTAAGGGTTGTTCACCTTCCTACTGGTCTTGCTGTGCGCTGTACAGAAGAGCGATCGCAACTGCAAAATAAAGAAAAAGCCCTAAATCGCCTCAAAGCAAAGCTGTTGGTCATCGCCAAGGAGCAACGCGCCCAAGAAATTGCCGAAATTCGCGGCGATATGGTGGAAGCCTCCTGGGGAAACCAAATCCGTAACTATGTGTTTCACCCTTACCAGATGGTGAAGGATTTGCGTACAAATACAGAAACGACAGCGATTGGCGATATCATGAATGGTGAACTTGATACATTCATCCAAGCTTATCTGCGCCAAGAAAATAAATTAGTAGAAAATACTTCTGCATAATTTGGGATTATTTACAAGTGCTAAGTAATTATTTTTAATATTACTTAGCACTTGTGATTTATTTTTAGTGTTTCAGATTGGCGCGATGCATAGCATTCCCTCTTCTTGGGGCGTTTTCAGAGAAATTCCTTATTCTATATACAGGCGATCGCCATTCTATCCCAGACCAACTGTTACAGTTATAAAAGAGTCTGTAGACAAATAATTATGAGCAACTCTCCTTCAACAGAACCTCAACCTAGCTACGTAAAACTCGCCATGCGAAACATGGTGCGGAAGGGTGGAACTTCCCTGAAGCATTTTGCGTTGACTACCGTAGGGCTTTTAGCTCTCCTTGTTGGTCTTGCTTACCTAACTCACTAACGACAAACCGTAAACCTCAGACTAGGAGACTGTGTGCCCCTGAGCGTTGAACTATATGTGGAGGATGATTTTTACGAGTTGTCCCCGACAACATCTGTAAAAATTGGGGACACTGATCCCCGAATTCCTCCTGAAACTTGGGAAAATTGGTTTAATCACTGGTTGGAAATACTTCACCCTCATATTCCGCCAGCGCCAAGTTATGAGATAGGGCTGCGTTTCACAGATGACTCGCAAATTCAAGAACTAAATAGCCAATATCGTCAACAAAATAAGCCCACAGACGTTTTAGCCTTTGCTGCTTTAGAGGTGGATTTTCCTCAAAGCAAAGAAATGCTTGCCTCTCTACCATTATACTTAGGTGATATTATTGTGTCTGTAGACACAGCAAAACGTCAAGCTCAACAGCAGGAACATAGCTTACCAACTGAGCTAACCTGGTTAGCTAGTCACGGTTTGCTACATCTCTTGGGCTGGGATCATCCTGATGAAGAAAGTTTGGGGCGAATGTTAGAACAGCAAGTGAGATTGCTGAATGCAATAGGTATTGCTATTGACATGGAATAGTAGTAGTTCGTGTATTTCTATAGTGTTAATTTTGGGTAATACTTTTATAATACTTCTGTGGAAAATTGCTTAAAGATTACCTCAAATTTAATTTCGCCATTAAAATCGGCGAATATTCCCACTGTAGCAACCCTGTTCTTGTGTTTTTAAGTCTATGTCCCAAAAAATTTCTTCATCACCAACACCCACCTCGTTACAAACACTCGTGTCTAACGAACGCGAATTCTCTTGGAAAGTAGCCTCTAATTTATTTGTTAGTTTTAAATATGCCTGGGCTGGAATCAGCTATAGTTTTCAAACTCAACGTAATTTTCGCATCCACGTAAGTGTTTGCGCTTTAGCGATCGGTTTAAGCGTTTTTTTGCATCTGCAAGCGGTAGAAATAGCGGTAATTGGTGTAACGAGTGGTTTAGTTTTGGCATTAGAGTTACTAAATACCGCGATCGAGTCGCTTGTGGACTTAACCGTTAAGCAGACATACCATGATTTGGCAAAAATTGCTAAAGATTGTGCGGCTGGCGCAGTCCTTGTCTCTGCTTTGGTAGCGGTGTTAGTAGCTGGTACGCTATTGCTCCCTCCTCTAGTAAAGTTAATTATATCGGCTTTATAGATGTGATTTGCGATGCCGAATAGCCCACCGCAGGCATCAACAAGTGACTCGGTAAGAGGATCACACTCTGTGCGATCGCTTTTGGAGAACACATTATCAGCAATTCCAAATTTAAGTAATGCGATGTCTACGACGGGCTACGCCTACGCGCCAAGCATCCTGGCTAAAGTGTTACTTGGTAATCTTGAGGAAGTGGCTTATGGTATAGTAGGCACTTTATATTTACGCATCCACGTTAGCGTTATTTTTACCCTAGCGAACAAATAGCATGAGAGATTGGTCTATGCTCTTTGCAACTGATGAGTGGTAAAAACCAGGAGTGATGAGCTTTGATTATAGTTATCGACAATTACGACAGTTTTACATATAATTTAGTGCAATATCTGGGAGAATTGGCAGCAGAATTCCCAGTGGCAGATGATATTAAAGTTTTTCGTAACGACAAAATATCCATAGATGAGATTCGGGCATTAAAGCCGGAAGCCGTGGTTATTTCTCCTGGGCCTGGTCGCCCGGAAGATGCCGGTATTTCCCTAAAATTGATTGAACAGCTAGGAGAAGAGTTGCCAATCTTGGGTGTTTGTTTAGGACATCAAAGCATTGGTCAAGTGTTCGGTGGTAAAATAATTCCTGCTCCAGAGTTGATGCATGGCAAAACTTCTCAGGTGTCTCACACTGGGGTGGGGGTTTTCCGGGGATTAGAAAATCCTCTAACCGCCACCAGGTATCATAGTTTGGTAATCGAACGTGAGACTTGCCCAGATGTGTTAGAAATCACCGCTTGGGTTGAAGATAACACCATTATGGGAGTGCGACACCGGAAGTACCCTCACATTCAGGGCGTCCAGTTTCACCCAGAGAGTGTCCTGACATCTTCAGGAAAACAGTTATTGCGAAATTTTCTGGAACAGTTACAGTCGAGAGCATAATTAATGAAACGACGACAGTTGATGGGCTATGCTGGGGCGGGGTTAGTCACAGCTTTGGTTGCTAACTTGGGTTCTGAATCTCAAGCTGACGCACAATCTAGCGGTTTATCAGTTCAGTGGTTGGGTCATACTTGCTTTCTTTTTACTGGTGGCGGTGCGAAAATTCTTGTTAATCCATTTCGGGCGGTCGGTTGTACTGCTGGATATCGTCTACCAAAAGTTGCAGCAGATTTAGTACTTATTAGCAGCCAACTGCTGGATGAAGGTGCTGTGGACGTACTACCGGGAAATGCAAAACTCATCTACGAACCAGGAGTTTACGAGTTCAAAGGCATTAAGTTCCAAGGAATTGCCATAGACCACGATCGCAAAGGTGGTAAGCAATTTGGTTCAAATACCGCTTGGAGTTGGAAGCAAGGCGGAATTAATATTTTACACTTGGGGGGAGCTGCTGCACCCATTTCAATTGAGCAAAAAATCCTGATGGGGCGTCCCGATGTAGCATTGATTCCAGTGGGAGGCAGTGCAAAAGCCTACAATGCTGAGGAAGCAAAGCAGGCTGTGCAAATCTTAAATCCCAAGGTGGTGATTCCTACCCATTACCGGACACAAGCTGCTGATGCTGCTACGTGCGATATTTCGCCGCTCGATGATTTTCTGACCTTGATGCAAGGTATGACAGTGCGGCGTAGCAACGGAGATAGTATTTCCATTAGCCCTAAAGATTTGCCGGAAAATAGCGTGATTCAGGTTTTGAGTTATAAATTTTGAGTTACCAGTTTTGAGGAGTAGAGGAGTAGGGGAAGCAGTGGAAGATTTCTAACTTCTAACTCCAAACTCCAAACTCCAAACTCCAAACTCCAAACTCCAAACTCCAAACTCCAAACTCCAAACTCCAAACTCCAAACTCCAAACTCCAAACTCCAAACTCCAAACTCCAAACTCCAAACTCCAAACTCCAGCTTTTAGAACGTATACCACTGTGGGCCAAGCTTATCTGCGTCGCTGATGGGAGTCTCAACGGCTGTCGTCTCATTTATAGTCCAAATATTGTCTGTACCTGCTGTCTGATCGCGCCAGTAGATGTCGGTCTTACCATCGCCGTTGAAATCGCCAAGAGATGGTGTCAAGGCCGCGTTATTAGTCGGTAAGAAAGCTTCAGTAGCAACTGTTGTACCATCCATCAACCAAGCGGTGTTCGCACCTGTGGTTCCATTGTGCCAGAAGATATCGGTCTTGCCATCACCGTTGAAATCACCAATTTTGGAAGTCCAGGATGAGTCAAGTGTTGCCAAAGCGCCTTCTGCGACTAAGATGCCTCTCATCGTCCAAACCTTGTTCTCACCTGTTTGAGCGTTTCTCCACAGCAAGTCAGTGCTTAAATCGCCGTTGAAATCACCAAGGGTAGCAGTCCAGGCGGCATCTTGTGATTGCAGCGCAAATTCAGTCTTTTGTGTACCATCCATAAACCAAGCGGTATTATCGCCGGTTGTCTGATTGCGCCAGAAAATGTCACTCTTGCCATTGCCGTCAAAATCAACAATGGTAGGAGTAAATGCTGCGTCTGTAGTGTCTAGAACAGTTGCATTCAGAACGGTGGCGCCATCCATCTCCCAAATAGCGTTCTCACCAGTTGTAGCATTATGCCAGAAGATATCGGTTTTGCGATCGCCATTAAAATCTCCAATCTGAGGAGTCCAGGCGGGATCAACGCTAGCTAGAGAAGCCGCACCACCAACTCTTGTACCATCCATCAGCACAATACTATTCTCACCGGTTGTCTTATTGCGTAATAAGAAGTCGGTTTTGCCATCAGCGTTAAAGTCGGCAATTTTGTAATCATAGGCGGATAGGTCGAAATTACCTAGAGAACCCTGCTCAACAACTTTTGTCCCATCCATCAACCGAATGATAATCTCACCGGTTGTAGAATCGACCCAAACTTTATCCGTTTTGCCATCACCGTTAAAGTCAGGAGTAATCGCCGCACTAGTTAAGTAAGGATTAGGATTGGGATTTGCTGACAGCAATCCAGATGATGGTGGTTGTGAGGAACTCTTACTCCGTAGAGGCAAATCAGAAGTTAGAGGAGTTGAACTAGCAATAACCGATCCTAATGATTCTATTTTTTGGGTAGTTGCTGCCCATAGTCTATCGGAATTTTCTGAAGTATTTTGAGTTCCAAACATGGTGTGTTTTTATGGTTGGTTGTCATATTTTTTTAACTTTTTTTGGCAATCTATTTCTGTAACGAAATAACATTTACCAGGTTTTTAAAGTTTCTTTAGAACTATTTTTTATTTATAAATGTCATTGTTTAAAGATAAAAAATGTTCGTTTTATCCGATTTTAATAAAAATTGCAAGCTCTTTATAAGCAATTAAAAATATTTTTCCTATTTTGTATATATGATGATTTTTAGACAAAACATAATTGGTTTATCTATTTACTTTGACATTTAAAATTTGGAATTAAAAAATACAATACATCTTGATTTAATTGTTACTTGGTTACATAAAATAGTTAGACTATATAATCACATTCGGATTACATCGTTGTTTGTATAGTAAGTCTAAATTATCGATGAATAATAAGATACCCGACTTTTATGAGAAGTCTGGTATTTGAAATTTTGAAGATTATTGATTATTCATCAATAAATTATGACTTGAGTTGAAACAAATATTGGTTAGAATAACTTAGATAAGCAACTATTAAGAGGCATAATCTGTGCATCCTCTAGTTGTCAAAAGTGTAAAATAACACAATACTTTCATAAATACATCAGCTATGCAAGCAGAATATCGGCAGCGTCGTGAGCAGTTAATGGCAAAAATTGGTGATGGCACAGCCATTTTTCGCAGTGCGCCAATGGCAGTGATGCACAACGATGTCGAGTATGTTTATCGCCAAGACAGTGATTTTTTCTACTTGACTGGTTTTAATGAACCACAGGCAGTAGCAGTGTTAGCGCCGCATCATTCAGAACATCGGTTTGTGCTATTTGTCCAACCGAAGGATCGTGAAAAGGAAGTATGGACTGGTTATCTTTCAGGGGTAGATGCAGCCAAGGAAATTTATGGCGCTGATGAAGCATACCCCATTAGCGAGTTAGATGAAAAGTTGGCGCAGTATTTGGAAAAAGCTAGTCGGATTTACTATCACTTCGGACGCGATCGCACTTTTAATGACCAAATCCTGAGACATTACCAAAGCTTACTGCGGACTTATCCTAAGCGCGGTACTGGGCCGATCGCCATTGAAGATACAGGCCCTGTACTCAATAGCATGAGACTAATCAAAAGTGAAGCTGAGTTGGCATTGATGCGTCAAGCAGTAGCGATCGCAGTCGAAGCACATAATTATGCCCAAGAAATCGCCGCACCCGGACGTTATGAGTACGAAATTCAGGCGGAGATGGAACGCATTTTTCGAGTGCGGGGTGGCTTAGGGCCAGCTTATCCTTCGATTGTGGCTTCCGGTGTGAATGCTTGCGTACTGCACTACATTGAAAATAATCGTCAAATGCAGGATGGAGAATTACTGCTAATTGATGCCGGTTGTGCTTACGGTTATTACAACTCTGATATTACCCGGACATTTCCTGTGGGTGGTAAATTTACGCCCGAACAGAAGATACTGTATGAGATTGTACTAGAAGCGCAAAAACAAGCGATCGCTCAAGTGCAACCAGGTAATCCCTTCAAATTAGTTCACGATACAGCAGTACGCGTCCTCACGGAAGGTTTAGTTGAACTTGGCATTCTCAAAGGTGAAGTTGATAAGTTAATTGAAGAAGAGAAATATAAGCCATATTATATGCATCGCACCAGTCATTGGTTAGGTTTGGATGTCCATGATGTGGGAGTTTACCAGCATGGTGAAGACAAACCCCAGATTTTACAACCAGGCCAAATTTTGACAGTGGAACCGGGACTATATATTGTGCCAGATACCAAACTAGCAGAAGACCAACCAGAGACTGATCCTCGATGGGTTGGTATTGGTATTCGGATTGAGGATGATGTGTTAGTTACATCTGATGGACATGAAGTTTTAACTGCGGGAGTTCCCAAGGCAGTGGATGAAGTGGAAAGATAAAAAATAGGGAGCATCTCAGTTTTGCAAATATACCAGATGAGAAACAAGATTCTTGCTCCCTCTCCTTACCAAGGAGAGGGTTGGGGTGAGGTTTTATAAGGCTTTTTACACTCATTGAGATGCTCCCAAAAAATGGGGATGGTACGAACCATCCCCAAACTAAAATTGAGGGCAAGCCATCAGCATAGTTGTCAGAATTCCTAAGATTTTATCTATTTCTTTAATAAAGTAATCGTTCTTATCGATAAAGATGGTATTCTCACAAAGTTTGAGAAATTTCCAATCTGTTCCTGTTGTGACTACACCATAAATTTCATTTATAATATTTCCTTGTTGCTGGTTAAACAATTGAGATGCAATCATTGTCGCAATACATTGTCCTAAACCAGATTTAATACTCTCATTTTTAGCTTCCACAATAGTCACGACAGGACTAGTAATATCATATTGTTCTGGTGAACAACTGAGAATAAAATCACAGTGCCCTTCTAAGCCTTTAGCAGCATCTACATTAAACTCTGAACCAGAAAATATACTAATTTGGTATTTAAAGAAGCGTTTAACTTCAATTAAAACAGGCATAATAATTAGTTCAGAACGAGCTTTTTCTGTATTTATTGCTGTCACCAATGGTAGATGTTCAGAGAAAATCAAATTTAGATATTCACTAGGTGAAACTGTCTGCACATCTGTAAATAAATCTTGATTTTCAACAAAGATTAATTTAAAGTCTGTAGACTCAATAATTTAGCTTTGCTATTCATTTACTTCATTTACTGCAAATAAAAATGGGTACATGTTTATATACAATAGCCATGTTGCCAGTTTCGGATTTTCAATCTATTGACTGACGAAACTCAGCTATCACTTCATGAAGCCAATAAAGCAACATTACGATTTAACTCAGGTAAATTGACGCAATTTTAAATTTTATTGAAATAACTTTAAGTTTTTGTAGCTTGAATACCAAGCATCTATAGTCAATGTATAAATTTGTAAAATACTTTGTAATCCCTAAACTCACTCCTGATATTGGTTATATAAATCCAGTAATACTTTTCAGGAGTTGCTTTATGAAATTATTCAAGTTTTTTACAACTCTATGTGCATCTATGATTTTAGCTTCTGCTCTTGCTGGCGTAGCAAAAGCTTCTGATTTTGATGGCGACGGCAAAGACGATTATGTGGTGTGGCGTCCTAGTGATGGTACGTGGTACGTAACTACGTCTTCTAGCAACTTCACTACCTCCATCACCCGTTCCTGGGGTATAGCTGGAGACATTCCCATAGGAGAATCAGATTTTGATAAGGACGGCAAAGACGATATGGTAGTGTGGCGTCCTAGTTCTGGTACGTGGTTTGTGCGTACATCCTCTAGCAACTTTAATAGCTCTTTCACCCGTACGTGGGGTCAAGGTGGGGATATTCCTATAGGGAATTTAGATTTTGATAACGACGGCAGAGACGATATGGTGGTGTGGCGTCCTAACAATGGAGGTTTTCCTGGCGGTCTTGGTACGTGGTTTGTGCTTTCATCCTCTAGCAACTTTAATAGCTCTTTCAACCGGGTGTGGGGTATAGGTGGAGATATTCCAGTCGGAGGAGCTAAGTAATTAGAAATTCTTTATTAAGGCTCTTACTTTGTTGAATCAAGAGGCATACATCCCCGTGTCCCCATTCGGTAGCTCTTTTTATCAAAGCTTTTACAGCATTTCAGGCATCGGCTGGAATTGAACAAAGAATTTATCCATTAAAGCTTTCACCTTGAAAGAGCTAGTTATAAAACTATAAAATTTCACCTAAAAAAATGAGGATGGTATGCGCCATCCTCATTTTATTTTTTGTTCTTTTCTCCTTCCCAGGTATTAGCCTAGAAAAGAGTCAACTATTATAGTTGCGGTACGTACTGCTGCTTCTCAGGGAGTTCAGCGTACTCAGCCACAATCTGACGGAATTCTTCGCCGTCAATGGTTTCTTTTTCGATGAGTAGATCGACTAAGCGATCGGTGACACTGCGATGGTCACGGATAATCTTCTTAGAGTTTTCGTAGCATTCTTCCACGATCGCTCGCACTTGTCCATCAATGCGAGAGGCGATAGATTCGGAATACTCAGATCGGGTTGTCCAGTCACGACCCAAGAATACTTCACCCTGCTGGCTTTCCAACGATAGTGGCCCTAAGTCGGACATCCCGAAACGAGTCACCATTTGCCGCGCCATTCCCGATAACTGCTGCAAGTCTCCACCAGCGCCAGTTGTGACTTCGGCAGGGCCAAAAATGACTTCCTCAGCAGCGCGACCGCCCAAAGCACCAGTAATCCTGGCTTTCAACTGAGAACGAGAAATTAACCCTTGCTCTTCGTTGGGAGTAAACCAAGTCAAACCTTGCGCTTGTCCTCTTGGGATCAAAGTGACTTTCTGCACTGGGTCATGGTCTTTTAACAAAGTCCCAACTAAGGCGTGTCCAATTTCGTGGTATGCAATTAAGCGCTTGCTCTTGCTGTCTACCAAAGGAGTACCTTCCATCCCCGCAACTACCCGATCCACCGCATCATCAACTTCGCGGAGGGTGATAGCTTCTTTGCGTCTTCTAGCAGTGAGAATTGCTGCTTCGTTGAGTAAGTTGGCTAAGTCAGCACCAGTGAATCCAGGAGTGCGGCGAGCGATCGCATCCAAAGATACGCTAGTGTCTAGTTTCTTGTTTCGTGCGTGGACTTGCAAGATTTCCAAACGCCCTTTGATATCGGGTGGATCGACTGTTACTTGGCGATCAAAGCGACCCGGACGCAATAAGGCTGAGTCTAGTACGTCGGGACGGTTGGTGGCAGCAATAATAATGATGCCTGTGTTACCTTCAAACCCGTCCATTTCGGTGAGGAGTTGGTTGAGGGTTTGCTCTCTCTCATCGTTACCGCCACCGATACCAGCGCCCCGTTGGCGTCCAACTGCGTCGATTTCATCGATGAAGATGATACAGGGGGCGTTGTCTTTAGCTTTCTTGAACAAATCGCGGACGCGAGATGCACCCACACCAACGAACATTTCCACAAATTCCGAACCGGAAATACTGAAGAAAGGTACACCTGCTTCGCCAGCGATCGCTTTTGCTAGTAAAGTTTTACCAGTTCCAGGAGGCCCAACTAACAGCACTCCCTTGGGAATCCGTGCGCCTACAGCAGTAAATCTTTCTGGCTGCTTAAGGAAAGTGACAACTTCTTGCAATTCTTCCTTAGCTTCTTCAATCCCGGCTACGTCGTCAAATTTGACCCCGGTTTTTGCCTCCATTTGGAAACGTGCTTTGGATTTGCCGAAGTTCATCGCTTGACCTGGCCCGCCGGGGAGGTTGCTAGAACGCCGGAACAAAAAGAACAGCCCAGTAATCAATAAAACTGGAAATATGAGATTACCCAACAATCCCCAAATTGCGCCATCATTCCGCATGGGGTGAGCATCAAAACTGATGTCTTTTTCTTTGAGCTTGCTGATTAACTCAGGAGCGTTAATAGGCAAATCTACCCGCCACCTTTGGACGCGATTTTCGATGTCTGGATCGCGGGCTTCTATAATTGCTGTCCTACCACCTTCGTACAGATCAACGCTGGTGACGCGATCGCCGTCCAAGTATTCTAGAAAGCGGCCATAAGTCATGCGGGTATTGGCTGTATTCTTACTCATGTCAGCAGGAGCGCCTGCAAAGGCTCCTTGCCAGAAGAAAAAGCCAATTACCAAAGCCGGCAATGTCCAGAGTACTACGACTTTCCAAGAGAATTTCATCTTAATTTGCCTCTAGATGCCTATACAATTCATCAGCCTTATGTAACCGAATGTTCATCACTCTGCCACTTTAAGCTGTTAAACGGATGTTTATAAATCCATTTTGTGTAATTTGATCTCTTATATGCACTGCCATAAGGCACTTAGGGCATTATGGCGATGCCAACAAGAATCTTAATCAAAGTTAACTTAATTTTAATACAAAATCGCACGAGAAAAGGGAGCGCAACAGGATGCAAAGACACGGAGTATTTTTCTACAATGCTCCTCGTGTAGTTCCAGCCTCTCTCAATCATCATTAGGGGGAGTAGGGAGTAGGGAGTAGGGAGAGAAATAACCAATGCCTCATTCCCCATTCCCTACTTAACTTCCGTAATTTTTATAGTGTAAGGAAGATACTTGTCTTTTTCGTAGGAACCAACCCAAACTTCGTAATTTCCAGCCAGCCATTCACCAATCATGCCAGCATTTTTACCATCAAAATCGTCATTGCACCAAGTACCACCGGGGCCCTTGATAATGATGGTGGTGTCTTCAGGACTTTGCACTTGCAGCTTTAGGTAGTCAAATTTACTTGTTAGCGCTAATGTGTGGTCTGGTGTTTCATCAACAAATCCGGTACAAGGGCCAGTGGCTGTTTCACTTCTCCCACCTACTTGAATCCCAGATATTGAACCACCACTCATCCCGCGAACTGTCAGGGGGTCTGGAGAAAACTGAGGGCCAATGGTGACATCTCCAAATATCGTTGGCGCTTCCTGAGCATCAACCGCAGCATTAGCTGTCGATGTGATCAAGAGTGTAACTATTATGAACGATAATCTCATCCCTCTATTGAGCGCTTTTGTCGGCATTGTAATTACGTTCGCTTCTAAGTATTTTTGAAGACATTATTTTTACACACAAAGTTCCCAACGTGAGGAGAATTGACTACCTATTTTAGATTTGAAATTAGGGATAATTCATTAGTAATTAGTCAATGATTTCTTGTTCTTATAGTTGCTCTATTACTCGATCAATCCAAAATTTCTGGGTGAAGGCGGGGAATAGAGAATGGGGAATGGGGGAAGAATTCTTATAATCCCTCACTCACCACTCCCCACTCCCAGACCCATCTAAAATTTGTTGTAATCGTTAACTAGCTTCTATTATTGCCTTACTCAAGCGTGACTTATCTAAACCAATCTGATTTAGTAGTAACCAAGATTGGATCAGGTCGGGGCCATGAACATCCCCAGTTAAGGCTGCTCTGAGCGATCGCATTACTAAGCCTTTTTTGACTTTTTGCTCTTTCACCACTTGTTTGATAATGTCTTGGGCGGCGGCTTCCGACAGTTGCGGCTGATTTTCCAAAGCTGTGACAATCCCCTCAAGGACAGCAGTAGAACCTTCTTGCTTCAGTTGTGTACTACCTTCTTCGCTAAATTCAACTGTGTCGTTAAAAAACAGTTGGCTTTGAGGTACTGCATCTACTAAACGAGTCAAGCTTTGGCTAATTAAAGTTACTAGCTGCTCTAACCAGGCGCGATCTCTTCCACCATCAAATTTATACCCAGCCGCTTCCCAATAGGGTATGAGTAAATCTGTGAGTTTATCTACTGGCGTCTTGTGGATATACTGACTGTTCAACCAATCCAGCTTGTCCCAGTCAAACTTTGCACCTGCTTTATTTACACGCTCAAAGCCAAACTCTTTGGCTGCTGTTTCTAAGGTAAATATTTCTTGCGTCGAGTCTGGTGGCGACCAACCCAACAATGTCATGTAATTCACCAAGCCTTCAGCAATAAAGCCCATTTGCTGAAAGTCAGAAATGGAAGTGACACCATCCCGCTTAGAAAGCTTGCGCCCTTCCATGTTCAAAATCAAGGGTGTGTGGGAGAACTCTGGAATTTTTGCACCCATTGCTTCATACAGCAGAATTTGCTTGGCGGTATTGGCGATGTGGTCTTCTCCGCGAATGACATGGGTGATTTGCATATCAATGTCATCCACTACAACTACAAAGTTGTATAAAGGTTGACCGCTACCCTCTTCTGAGGCGCGGGCGATGACCATATCACCACCTAAATCGCTACCTCGCCAAGACATCTTTCCCCTTACTAGGTCATTCCAGACAATTTCCCGCCCATCTTCGATTTTGAAGCGAATCACAGAGGAGCGACCTTCTGCTTCATAAGCGGCGCGTTGTTCTGGGGTGAGATTGCGGTGACGGTTATCATAGCGAGGAGCTTCGCCTCTAGCTTTCTGGGCTTCTCTTAGAGTTTCTAGTTCTTCAGAAGTGGTGTAGCAGCGATAAGCTAATCCTTGATCTAGCAGTTTTTGCACTGCTTTTTTATAAATATCCAGGCGTTGAGATTGGAAAAATGGCCCTTCATCCCAGTTAAGCCCTAGCCACCGCAGCCCTTCAAGAATATTGTCGGTGTATTCGGGACGCGATCGCTCTAAATCTGTGTCTTCTATTCGCAGTATAAATTTCCCGCCGTGGTGGCGGGCAAATAACCAGTTAAATACAGCCGTTCTAGCTGTACCAATATGTAAATTTCCGGTTGGACTCGGCGCAATTCTGACTCTGACAGTCACAGTTAATTCTCTCTTTTGCAAAGCATGATAAATGTAGCTTATATTCAAACCCTGAATTCTGGGTCAATCCCTTTGGGGAATTCAAAATCTAAAATCACCGAAGTTCAGTTCAGTGATTGACTACTCATAAATTTAAAACGGGACTGACGGGGCTCGAACCCGCAACTTCCGCCGTGACAGGGCGGTGCTCTAACCAATTGAACTACAGTCCCTTGTTTGGCAACTTTGCTATTATCACTATTTTTTTTCAACTTGTCAAGCGTTTTGGAGTTAGAAATTAGGAATTCTTTTTGTCCCGTCTCTCCAAGGTGCGGATTTTTCCTTAAATAGAGCCTGATAATACAACCTGTGGCTGTGATTCCAGATGCTGCAATATGCGGGATTGTATTTGTTTATACTGCTGCTTTAATAGCTGTTTGCTCAACTGGGGTTGAGAAGCTGGCGGTAGACTATGAATTTGTTGCGCCCAGTTTTTCAACATTTGTCGCTGAGTTGGCTCGATGCGACTGCTGAGAACGTTGGTGCAAGAATGTGGTGCTTCCAGAGTAAAGAAAATTAGAGGATACTGTTCATTTTCAGCCAGCAAACTTACCAGCTTAAGATTTTGGGGATTTTGCATATCTAAGTAGCATGGTAGCCACTTAGGAGCCAATTGCCGATTGTAGAGTACAGTCACCCACAACAGCATTGGGTGAGGGGATGTCATGAAGATAAACTGGTTGTAACGGGTAGAAAGGGCATAGTTTTTGATTTCTTGTTTAGCCAACATCAACCATAGGGCTGTCATAGATCCCTGTGCGGTGTCTATAAGCTGGGGAAAAACAATTTCTTGAATTGGTTTATTTTGAGGCCACAAAAGTTTGCGACAGCTTTGTTCTACTGTAATTGGTAAACCTGAATCTAAAGGACAGCTAAGGATGGAACTAGAGGGTAAAATTGTAGGTAGACTGGGAAAATTAGATTCTTCTAAACTGTTTAATACTTGCAAAATTTGAGCGATATTTTGGGGGCGATCGCTTGCTTTTTTCGCAATACAAGACATGATTAAATTATTTAGCTTTTGAGGTATTTGAAGAGTAGGTTTAACATCTGCGATTGCTTTTGGTTGCTCAAAGTGATGTGCTTTATACCAAGCACCAAAGTAATCAGTTTCTGGTTGCCAGGGTTTTTTGCCTGTGAGCATTTCAAACATCATCACACCCAAGCTATAAATATCAGAACGACTATCTAATTTTTCCCCATCTAGCTGTTCTGGTGAACAGTAGGGTAAAGTGCCATTAAATCCCCTGCTTGTACTAGCTGTTGATGCATAATTTAAAAATCTAGCAATACCAAAATCGAGAATTTTAACTAACTGACCTAATATCGGATCAGGAATAACTAATATATTGGCAGGCTTGATATCTCTATGAACTAACGGACAAATTTTGCCATCAATGTTAATGCCTTGATGGGCGCACTGTAAGCCCAAACAAATTTGGCGGGAAAGAGTCAAAAACATCGGCAGTGATAGCGGAATTAAATCCTTTAAACTCTTCCCACATAGATATTCCATAACATAATATGGTTTTCCTTTCTCATTCACACCATAATCATACGCCCGCACTATATGTAAGCTCTTTTGGCTCAAAGCTGCACTCATTAAAGCTTCACGAGCAAAGTCTTGTTCCATCTTGTTATCGACAACAGTTTGAGTCAAAAACTTGATAGCAACTGGTGTGCCTCCTAACAAAATATCATTTGCTAAAAAAACTTTACCCATGCCACCGCTACCAATTAATTGCTTGAGTTGATAACGATTAGCAAGCAAGCCCGTACTACTTGAAGATGTAAATAAGCTCTGATTCACTTTATTCACCTCTGTTGGTGAGTCTATTTAAAGTTAGCAATACACACATAAAAATATCATTAGGTAATGGTATCAAGAATTTTGATTTTAAAAGCATACTTTCAAGAACGTGATAAAAGTTTTAAAAACATCTCCAAAAATTTATCCATCCAATTTTGTAAACCTTCTGTCTCAGCTTTTTGATCTGCGGCTAACTTTCGTAAAATGTCTAACTTCAGCTTTTCATAATCTGTTTTTAGAAGATTTTTGGCTTGATTAGACAGAATTAATTCATTTGAATGTTGACTCATGTCTAAGCAATCCATAAGTTGTTGGCGCTGTTTAGCCGTAAGGATTAAAGTTGTTACATGAGAGCATTTAGTTGGGTCTTCTATGGCAAAAAATAATAGATGATAGTACCCTACTTCCGCTAAAGTACGTGCTATATTCTGGCCTTTATTATCTTTAAAATCTAGAAAATAAGGTAGCCACTTAGTCATAGAAGGTTGGGTGTCGTATAGTACTGTTACCCACAATAGCATCGGGTAAATATTCATTTTACTAATAAATTCAGTACCATGTATTTTATCCAAAAACCTTGTAATCTCTTGTTTGGGTAACATTGCCCAAAAAGTTGGTATAGCTCTTTCAGTCGTTTGTAGTAAATGGGGAAACCCAATTGGCGCAATTGGTTTATTTTTAGGCCAAGTCTTCTGCAAACACTCTTTTTCTGATAATAAAGTTGAAGGTACTAATTGAACCGGAAATGAAAGTTTAATAATCTCACTGCTATTGTTAGGAAAACCATCATTAATCGGAACATTAACTTTTTTTAAATCTTCTAATATTTGGTTGATATTTTGAGGGCGATCGCTTACTTCTTTAGCTAAACAACTCATCACTATTTTTTCTAACACCTGCGGGATTTTGACTTGCGGGTTCACTTCCTCAAGCGTAGGTGGAATTTGAAAGCGATGCGCTTGATACCAAGTACCAAAGGAGTTACTTTTTGTCTGAATCTGAAATGGATGCTTTCCTGTCAGCATCTCAAACATTAGTACTCCCAAACTGTAGATATCAGAGCGCACATCTAGCAATTTGCGCCCTTCCATGTGTTCTGGAGAACAGTAAGGTAAACTGCCAATAAAAGAATCTGTCAGAGTCATCCCACTTCGCTCTGTTAAAAACTTGGCAATACCAAAATCTAGTATTTTAACAATTTCTCCTTGTTTACTATCTTCAGTAATGAATATATTTTCTGGTTTAATATCTCTATGAACAATAGGATAAATCTCTCCTTTGAGGCTGATACCTTGGTGGGCACATTGTAAACCTAAACAAATTTGATTACAAATCTTTAAAAAATTCGATATTGTTAAGGGCTGAATTTTGAGAATTTGTTTGAGATTTTTTCCTTGGAGGTATTCCATTACATAAAATGGAGTTTTATCCTCAGTAACGCCGTAATTTAAAATGCGAACAATATGTTTACTTTTGCGACCCAATTGAGCGCCAATAAAAATCTCTCTGGCAAAGCGTTGGGACATGTGCTGGTTAGCCAAATTAAATGATAAGACTTTGACTGCGATCGCCATACCACCTTTAGCAGTATCTTCTGCTAAATAAACTCTACTCATTCCCCCTTTGCCAATCAAATCTCTGATTAAGTAGCGATTATTTAAGAACTGTCCAATGTAATCGTCTAATTCTGCTTTTTCCTCTACCATATTCTCAACTTTACTTAGTGGCATAAAAATCATTTATGAAAAATATTGTTGGCAAAATACTTGAATAAATCTAGCTAATTATTAAATTTAAATTTAAAAAATATCAGAATTTGTAGAAAATTAATCATATTTTGTAATCATGGTTAATATGGTTGCAAAACTTCCTAACTATTGTCTAACATATTTATTAAGGAGTACGGTTGAGAAATTACACGGAAACTACAAATAAGCTAGATAAAGCTGCCTAGTAGATTCCGTGAATACACAGGAGAAAGTAAATGGTAGTAAAGACCCGATACCTCTGTACAACTAACGGTTTAGATTCGGGAGTAAACGGCGTAATAATCTGATTAGTGGTGTTTCGATTTTAATTTTAAAGGCTAGTATCTGAGTGCGTTGCAGGGAGTTGAAATTGTTATCACTGATGAGAATTAATGATTGCTGACCATCAGGTAGTTTAGGGCCAAGAGTTAAGCCTTCGATGTTGTCTAGCAGTACATCTAGGGTTCTCAAATCTAACAGCAGTTTTTTCTTAACTGGTTTAATATTCTTGGAGTCAACTGCTAAAAGACTATTTATTTGATGAATATCATCAGATCCTTCTAAAGAAACCTGAAACAGGGAAATAGCAAATCCTAAACCAGTAAAAGACCGTTCTAAACTTAGGAAGTGTCCTTGATTATCGAGAGCAAGTAAATCAGGTAATCCACTAGCGAATTTGCCAGTCACATTCAAAAAGGGAGAAACTGGTTCTGTTTGGTAAAGAAATTCCTTTTCTGGCTGGTTGTTGAGCAAGTTGTATTGCAAAATCCGGCAAGGAGTACCGATGTTAGCTTTCGCTGCGACACCATCTTGAATTAGAGCATTCTCGGTAGCTGTGAATAAATGCTTTTTATCAGGTGTGATGGTAAGGCTTTCAAAAGCCAAGTTGTTGCGGATACCTTTTTGACCACTTTTATCGGGCAAAAATTTGTTTGGTATGGGAAGTGTGGTAATTTCTCTACCAGAAGATAATGAGAACTCTTTAATAAAAGGATTAATTAATTTTGCAACATCGCCTTCAGAAGAAATAAATACAGTTACTTTATTAGTTAAGGCAATACCTTCTGTATCAGTTTCACCAGGGCGAAATGTTTGACCATTTTCATTTAATAATGTGGTAACATTGACAGGAGCAACTCCACCCTGTTGTAGGGAACCCTTACTTAAGTCGATTTTCAGGGTGTAGAAACGGGCATTAGCTTTTTGTCCACGGTCATCGGAAATAGCATAATAAAAGTTGTTTTTGGCATCATAAGTAATTCCAGATAAACCTCCAATTTGAGTTTTTTGTAAGTTTAAACCTTTTGCTAAAGTAGCTTCTCCGATAAACTCTATGCTACTGATTTCAACAGCATTTAAGGGTAAAAATTTTAATAAAAGGATGATAATTATAATTGTGATAAAAAAGTAAATAATTCGTGGAATTTTGAAGATATTTTTAATTAACTGCATAAATTTTTGCTTGAAATGGGAAAATTACAAATAAGATATCACGTTGAAGAAAGCAGGGTTACACATCTGTATACCGCTACAAATAATATCTATTCAAACTAATTGAAAACCTTTAAAAAATACGAAATTACTTAAGCTAGCCGCAAACCATATTCATCCTGAAAAAAGTTTACAAGCCAGTTTTTCACTCTGAGGGTAGCGCGACAGTCATCTTCGTTATAGCTTTGAATAATTTCTAGTAAGGTGCGATCGCCTGTTTCTAGCCACTGATCATACCAGTAAATACATTTAGCACCACTAGCTTCTTTTTCCCGCCACTCGAATCCTAACCAACGAGCGATCGCTTTCAGGGCATAACTTTCTACAGGCAATGCTACACTTTGGGTTAATTGTTCATATACATCCACAAATCGACTCAGTACAGGACGCACTAAGGAGGAAGGAGTTTTGTAAAGCCTTGCCAAACGTTTGACTGTATCAAACTCGTACACACAAAAATGATAAATTGGGGCTTCGGGATATTGCCAAACCAAATCCAAAAATTGCTGCCAAACTAATTCTTCGTCTTCTGGTTTATCTGCTAAAAACGAATAAAACTGTTCTGTATTGGCAAGTCTATCAACGACCAAAACCCCTAAAAGATAATTTAAATCTAAGTCTGGCTGTGCCTCAATATCAAAATAAAGCTCTATGGGTGCTGTGAATGTAATATCTTCTGTTGGTAGCGGGTAGGGTAAGATTAATGGTCGTTTTTCCAGTGAAGATTGAGCTTGCACTATCAGCTTGGGCGCTACTTCCCTGTCAAAACCAAGCAAGTTTTCTAAGGTGCTGGGACTGGTGTTAGCGAGAGATTCTAGTGTGGTGATGGCTACGTCTTGGAGTTGAGTGTAGCGAAGAGGTGTTACACCTGGTAATAATGAGAGATGTTTTTCAGATTGAGCGATCGCATAACATTGACTATACCAATGGCAAAGATTGCACTTTTGCCGAGAAATAAACACCTCTGGCGGATTCGGTAACTCTAAAACTTCAACAAAATCCTCCAGAATTTGCTGCATCCGTGGTGTCCATTTGAGCAAATCCACAGGATAATTTCTATCTTTGGTACGCAATATCAGCCAAGCTGTTTCTGGTACAAAGTCTTGTATTGTTGCCAATACTTGGGTGTGAAATGCGGCAACAACTTGATATTCTTGCTTAGGGCGCTTACCCAGTTCAATACTAGCCGGAACGTACATCCAATCTCCAAAGCAAGATTTTCCTGGCCGTTTGACGAGTAAATCTGGACGACTTAGCAGGGTGTATCCTTCAGAATAAGTTGCTAACAGTACTCCCTTATAGATGTACTCAACCCCACGCTGCATCAATTCTAAAGTTGCTGCCTCTGCCGCTTCCCAGTTTCCATAAGAATAATCTGGTTGGTGATAAGTCACCTTTGCCAAAGTACTCAGCTGATGAGCGATTTTGTCCTGTTGCAGTTTCCGTAGCAACTCATTGGGAGCATCGCGTTGACTTTTGTCACCGTGGATATCTAGAAAAGTCCGGCGTTTACAGCGTTGATATTGCAGTAGGAGTTCAGCATTAATTAGCATTCTTTTAAGTTAACAAGAATTAGCACAGTCTGGGAGTAACTTAGACAATTAATGATGGAGTGGGAGAATGGAGGAGATGAGAGGGATGGGTAAAAAATAACTAACGATCAATAGACCTCTTGCATAAATCAAAAATAAGAACCCCACCCCGCCAAAGCTACGCTTTGTCTCCCCTCCCTGCTTGCGGGGAGGGGTTGGGGGTGGGGTGTTAGGGACTTTTGCAAAAGGTCTAATTACTTTTGACTAATCCAAAATCTACAATCTAAAATCTAAAATTGGTATGACCAGTACTTCTGTCGCACAAACCAGGTTGCATAGCCATCGAGAGCAATTTCCGGCTTTGGGGAATAAGACTTATTTCAATTATGGGGGACAAGGGCCGATGCCCCAAAGGGCAATGGATGCGATCGCTCAAACTCAAGCTTATGTTCAGCAAATAGGCCCTTTTGGTAATGAGGTGTATCGCTGGATAGCGCCCCAGACTCAAGCTGCAAGAGAAGCGATCGCTTTTGAGTTACATGCACCAAGTCCAACAATTACTCTTACCCAGAATGTCACTGTTGGCTGTAATATCGCCATGTGGGGCATTGAGTGGCGGGCTGGCGACCATATACTGCTCTCAGACTGCGAACATCCAGGCGTAATTGCCACAACACAGGAAATCTCACGGAGATTCGCGGTGGAAGTTACCACCTGTCCCCTAAAGGCAACTTTAAATGAGGGCGACCCTGTAAAAGTCATTGTCCAGCACTTACGCCCCAATACCCGTCTTGTAATCTTAAGTCATGTTTTCTGGAATACTGGTCAAGTTTTACCTCTTGACAAAATTGCTGAAGTATGCAGGAATAATCATTCTTTTTTACTGATAGATGCTGCCCAATCTGCTGGTTTGTTGCCTTTAAACTTGACTGAATTGGGAGTAGATTTTTATGCTTTCACTGGTCACAAATGGTTATGTGGCCCAGCAGGTGCTGGTGGTTTGTATGTCCGACCAGAAGCACGAGAAAGCCTGAAACCTACTTTTATTGGCTTGAATGGTATTGTTGTGGATAGTCAATCTCAGCCTGTCGATTGGCTTCCAGATGGGCGACGATATGAAGTGTCTACATTATCTTATCCCTTGTATCTTGGGTTAAAAGAAGCGATCGCAATCCATCAGCAATGGGGAACCTCACAGGAACGTTACGAGCAAATTTGCCAAAACAGTGACTACCTCTGGCGGCGCTTAGTGGCGTTACCTGATGTTAAATGTTTGCGAACTTCCCCACCCGAAAGCGGTATAGTCTCGTTCCAACTTGCAAATAATCAGCCGCAGCCTAATCTAAAGTTAGTGCAATTTTTAGACTCACAAAGAATATTAACTCGGACAATTGCCGATCCTAGCTGTGTACGAGTTACCGTCCATTACCTTACTTTAGAATCGGAAATCGACCAATTGATTGAGGCGATTCAAAGTTTTAGCAAAATAGTTAAAAGTTAGGAATTAAGTAAGTGGGTCAAATTAAATATAAAACCTCACCCTGCCTCCGGCTTCCCTCGACAATAACAAGGAGAGGGATTGAGGGTGAGGTTTGATATAGATGTTTAATTACGCCTACCTACTTATAAGTTATAGCAGTCCTATTTGATTCGTGAAAAATATAAAATTTGAAAACGAACCGCAAAGTACGCTATCGCGTAGCGTCTCGTTAGAGAAGGGCGCGAAGGGAAAAAAGAAGAAAGAGATATATAATTTTCACAAATGATTTAGGACTGCTATATCAATGTGAAAATTATAATTTTCACCCCTAACTCTGCCGATTTTAGATTTTTACTTCAATCCAAAATCTAAAATCTAAAATCCAAAATTGAATGACTCCTGACTTTAAAATGAATGGAACGCCCAATCTTATACTTAGCCATAACTAACCACGGCTTTGGTCATGCTACTCGCATGGCTTCTGTAGCTGCGACAATTCAAAAATTATGTCCAGAAGTTCTGCTAATTCTGGTAACTACTGCCCCGCGCTGGTTGCTAGACTGCTATATAGAAGGCGATTTTATCTATCGTCCCCGTGCATTTGATTTGGGTGTGGTGCAAACCGATAGTTTGACAATGGATAAAGTAGCGACTTTAGAGAAGTTGCTAGATATTAAGAAGCATCAAAATTCCCTCATTGCTTCAGAAGTGAATTTTATCCGCCAAAATCGCGTTAATCTCATTTTGGCAGACATTCCCTTCCTGACTCCTGGGTTTGCCAAAGGTGCAAATATTCCCTGCTGGATGATGAGTAACTTTGGCTGGGACTTTATCTATCGAGATTGGGGGGGTGAATTTACAGCAGTTGCAGATTGGATTAGTGATTGGTACTCAAAGTGCGATCGCCTATTTCGTCTACCCTTCCACGAACCAATGCAAGCTTTTAACAATATCACAGATGTCGGTTTAACAGGCGGTTCCCCCCGCCACTCTGCTGATGATTTACGTTCTCTTTGGGGAATAACTGCACCAGTCGAAAAAACTATTTTGTTAACCTTTGGCGGCTTGGGTTTACAGCAAATTCCCTACGATAACCTGCGGCGATTCCCAGATTGGCAATTTATCGTCTTTGATCAATCTGCCCCTGATTTACCTAATTTAGTGAAAATTAATGACCGCAAATACCGCCCTGTAGATTTTATGCCTATTTGTGGGCGAGTCGTTTCTAAACCTGGTTACAGTACTTTTGCTGAAGCCTCACTATTAGGAGTACCTATTGTTACTATCCCCCGTGAGGACTTTGCCGAAGCAACTTTTCTAATAGAAGGCATTACAAATTATAATCAGCATCAAATCATCACCCCATCTGAGTTTTTTCAAGGGACTTGGGATTTTCTGCGTGAGTTACCTCAATTACCAAAGCAATCTGAATTAATTGCTAAGGATGGAAATGAAGCGATCGCTCATGCTGTAATTAATTATTTCGAGTCGAATAAAGTTGTTCAAAACAACATAAATTAATAGTGGAACAATGGCAACATCCAGCAGATTCAACCGCTAATTAGCTCTTACCAACATCAATAACAGTGTTCTAGATGACTCACTACCAAAAGCTACTAAAAATTTCCACCACTGGTAAATCTTTTTACAATATCACTGCAAAAATTGAAGCCACAGTTGTAGAATCGGGAGTTGAAACTGGTCTTTGTACTCTATTTTTACGCCACACTTCAGCCAGTTTAGTCATCCAAGAAAATGCCGATCCCGATGTCCTTGTGGATTTAGCTAACTTTATGGCAAAACTCGTGCCAGAATCGGGAAAATACATTCACGATGCAGAAGGCCCCGATGATATGCCGGCACACATTCGTACCGCACTCACCCACACTTCTGAACATATCCCCATTAATCGTGGTCATTTAGTACTGGGAACTTGGCAGGGAATTTATATTTGGGAACATCGCCAGCGCAGTCATTTAAGAGAATTGGTTGTCCATATCTCTGGATAACCGATTCTCAAGTTTTATTTAAGCAGGACTTACGCAAAAAAGTTCTGAGGTAGCGGTAATTCATGAATTACCGCTACGACAAATCAGGTTTTTGAGACAATTTTGCGTAAGTCCTATTAAGGTGGAGTTCTGTAGAGTTTAAATACTCTGGTTATCCTGCCTACCCTTTGGGTATAATCTCATAAACTCGCGGTGAGATACATGAAATAAATTTCGCCGCGATCGCTTTGTCATAAAAATTAATCAGATACACGCCAAATAATTTGTGTCAATTTGTAAATTAAAAAGTAAAGTTTATTTGTGATTATTTAGAAACCTACTTATTTCGATATAAACTAATATTCAGTGCAAGCTGTCTGGGCTATTTCAATTACTATGAAGCAAGAACTGATACCAACTCATACTCTCCAATTTATTGATGAAATTCTTGCCCAAAAGTCTATTAATCTATTATCACTTAATCCCAAAAAAACATTAATTACCAGTTTCGCAGAATTAGGAAATTTAATTGCTGAAGAAAACACCGAAATTCAATTCCTAATAACCCTTGAAGAAACTATCGAATCTATAGTCCTTACTCAATTGCAAAACTTTCCAGAAAACATATTCTGGGATTTTGATTTTATGGTGAGTAGTATGCTAAGGCAGGCTCTTATAGCAGATGAGGGTGCTGTTCCTTTTTTAAAAATTTTTGGTCAAAAGATGGTTTTGCTGACGGAGATGTTCGGAAGTAAAACAGAAATCCGCTTCCGTTACGTTCACGATTTTATCTATGGGTTTGAGTGGGCAAGGTGGGTACAAAAAGAGCCACAAAAACGCGCACAAATAGAGCCTTTTAGCCCGGTTTTTTTGGATTATTTGCTCGTCAAAGGTAAAGAACTTTTACAACGGATTAATCACGGTCAAGTCACATCTTATAAACTATGTGACACAGGCTACCGTAATCCCTTCACTTTTTCTCGTGAACCAGAAGATGAATATCGTCTGCTGACTTATCTTGCTGAAGAAGAACTGATTCCAGTAGCAGTGTGGAACTGGAATGCTAGCCCTGTCTGGAACAAACCTTTCCAAGAAATGCGCCAGCAATTAGCATTAAAATTAAATATTCAACCACAGAGACACTGATTTGCAATTAAAAATTGCTGAAGAAAATAATTATGAAAATTGCTGACTTAATTACTTGGTTTGAAGCATGGGCAAATCCCGCTTGGTGTGAAAGCTGGGATAATTGCGGCTGGCAGATTGAACCAGGAGTGTTGCAGGAAAAAGCACGGGTTTTAGTATGTTTGACACCGACTTTGGCAGTAATGCAGGAAGCGATCGCTCTGAATGCTAATCTGATATTTGCTCATCACCCTTTAATTTTTAATCCTCTCAAATCTTTACGCACTGGTGAAGCGATCGCAGAAATGGTACGGTTATCCTTTACCCACAATATTGGTATTTACAGCGCCCACACGAATTTTGATCAAGTGCAGGATGGTACTGCTGACGTTTTAGCTCAAATTTTAGAACTCAAAGAAGTTACTCCCATACAACCTACACAAGCAGGGTTAGGATATGGTCGTATTGGTTTGCTAGAGCCATTTTTGACACTACAGGAATTACTCGCAGCCATTCAAACACGACTTGCTCCCCCTAATTTAATTTTTTCCCCAAGTGCTGATTTACAGCAAACAATTTCACGAGTTGCTGTTTTGGGTGGTTCGGGGGCTAGTTACATTTCAGCCGTCGCCAAAACTGGTGCCCAAGCTTATCTGACTTCTGACTGTAAGTTTCATCAATTTCAAGAAAGCCGCGATTGCAATCTCATTTTAATCGATGCCGGACATTACGCTACCGAACGTCCAGCTTGCGATCGCTTGGTGCAAAAATTCCAGTCCTTAAACTTAGACTGGGTGCAATTAAGTCAAAAGGATGAAGATTTCCGCCAGTTTTTTGCTTGATTGCTTATGTTTCATTATATTTTTGGGATACTTGCTTACAAATTTATTGATGTGATCTAAATCACTAACTAAGTGTAATTATAATCACATGATATTCATGTTCCATATCAATTAATATCAGAGATAAATGTTCCACACTTGACGTAACAATTCGTTTACTGTGTCCTAACCAAGATGATTCGCACACTCGTTGAATCTGCTTTCCAAACTGGATATCTTAGTGTTGAATCTGAGGGTTTACTCCATCAAGTGCTTGTCACTAAATGCTGGAAGGAAAAGGATTTGTCAGCCCTCGCAGCCCTATACGATGCAGTTCGGGCAGGTAAAATTAAAAGAGAAGCCTCATCGTCAAACGTGCTTATAGAATTTTCGCTACCATATAAATCTTGCTGATAGTCCAAAATAAGCGGAGGGTCATTTTCTTATGTTTCCCCTTAGCCCCCTGCCTCCCCTGCCTTTTCATAAGCTATCATCAGGCAAAAACCTTCAAAAATCAAAACTATTTAGGTGTTGTTGTTGAAAAGCATCAAGGTCAGCAAGAGAATGAGTTAAGATCATATACACATGGGTAAAAGTAAAACTAAGTCCCCGGACTTCCCAGCAATGCCAATGATTAAAAGTAGGCAAGTTAAACAACCGCAATCAACGATTGGTTTTGAGTATTCTTTATTACATAATAGTAACAAGGACTCACCAGCAAATATGAGCCTGGTTAGGACAGGTTCCGAATTGTTTGACTTCGATGAAGCAGACATTGAGTAGAATGAGCCGGAGGGAGATTGAGTTCATTGCTAAAGCAAGCATTGATTTATGACCCAAAGTTTCCCAATATTTGACAACTACATGCAAGTTTTGGGATTGGGTGATGAAGCGTACTTGTTCTGAATGGTGAAATTAACCTCTTAAAGGTGTAATGTAATTGGGTAGAACCCAGATTTTGACAGGTTTAACTACGTTGTTTAAAAAGGCAGAAACAGTACATGCTACACCGCAAGATTTATCAACTCTGTTGCGATGGGCGCGAGGTATGTGTTTTCTTGCGGGACCAGCAACGCTGGATTGAACGCGCCCGCATCATCGACATAGAGGGAGATTTAGTGACCCTACGCTATGAAACAGAAGAAGAGGACGAAGTTTGTTCTTGGGAAGAAATGGTTCGCCTCGAGAGCATTGGTGCTGTAACGCAAAAACTGGCTTCAGTACCACGCGGTAATGTGGAACCTTTGATGACTGAAGACTGTCCCGAAGCCGAACGCATCCACAACCGTTACACTGACTCGAATCCAGAATAATCAGTCATTAGTTAATAGTCAGTAGTCATTAGTCATTCGTCATTAGTCATTAATTAAAAATGACAAAAGACACCGGATTAATGACTATTGGCTATCATTCAAAGCTTCAAAAGCAGGACAGTAACCTTCTAGAGTTACCTTAAAGTGATACAATGGGGAAGCTGGATTCCAACATCGCTGCCCCCTTTGATGTCGGCAAGTACCGCAACAGTCTACATCTGTCGATGTATAGCGATCGCTATTTTGATTGAGCAATTCTCGTTGAGACAATCCCCTCAATACTAGTTCTTCCCCTTGCCAACGAGCTTCGATCAAACCAGTATCGGCAAATTGCCGCCAACGCGGATCAGTAGTAATCACATCGGCTAAGGTGATTGTGATTACTCTTCCCAACTCTGTCAGTTCGCCTTCGTAGTTAGTTTCTGGTGGTGCCGGTTGTAAAAATGTATCGCCGATAGGCAATTCTACTAAGGTTTCAGCCGCCGGGGAATGTACGTGGTAGCGGTTTTGCAACTCCTCTAAGCTAGTCAAATCTGCCAAGTAGGCAGGAGAGCCGTGAATAAAAATGACGTGCTGGGGTCGCAAATTATGAATTAGCTGGGTAGTACCAGGGCCATCACTATGTTGAGCCAAGAGATAAGTTTCAACAGTGGTGGGTGCTAAATATTCTTTATTAACTTTTATATCAATTTTTTCGGGTAGGAGGATCAGCCAAGGGCCAGTGTCTAGTTGGCAGTGTTTACCCAAATCATCTGTAGAGTCAGTAAGGACTATACAAGGTGACTTACCCACAGTGGGACGATGTTCTGATTGTAAACGACGCACGCAAGGACGCACCCGTTCATCCCAAAACAAGGGTTGATGGCGGGCAAAGTTCTGTACAGATGGGGGAAGGTGGGGTAGCAGTTCTAGGTAGGCATCACACCCAGTAGCGACAGCACCATCTACCCAGATATCTAAATCTCGTCCAGTGAAGTGGTGATGAGAGCGTAAAAGCATTAGTAGTTCTTGACCCAGCCCTAAAGCAGGAGTGGGAAGGATCACAGAACAATGGTCAGCGATCGCACGATTAATTCGTTCTGCTAGTTGATTTTCTTGGTTGCGGCGGTGAGGATGACGGGATGTGCCATAACTACCTTCAATAATTAGCACATCCAAGTCTAATCCTCGCAGTTCCTCTAAACGCAAACCTTCTACCAACCGGGAGTTTGACAGGAAAAAATCTCCTGTATACAGTAGCTTGTAAGTATGCTGCTTGGTAGTGTAGGTAAGGAGAATTGCCACAGCCCCCGGTAGATGCCCGGAGGGAAATAATTCTGCCACCAAACCATCTTGGATTTCCACAGGCGATCGCAACGGCAAGGCATGACAAAATTCGGAGATTTTCTCAGGATCTTGGTCTAGCCAATTCAGAGGCAGTAACTTGCTGGTTACTTCGCTACCATAAATAGGTAACTTTGGAAAAGCTTTATGCAGTGCCAGTAAGCCTCTGGCGTGATCTGGGTGAGCGTGACTAATCAAAACGAAATCTGCTGGTGGGGACGAACCAACTCCCCGTACCGACTTAGTAAGCCCCTTCGCCAGCGATGAAATATCCTCCAAACCACAATCCAACAGGATGCGGTGTGGCCCCATCTTCACCAATAAACACACGCCCTCATCGTAATGCTGGACACCATAGGGGAAACATTCTAATTCAGTACCCCCTTCCGCAGCATCTACGCGAGAGGATGCCGACAGATTATCCCTCATGCTCTCCTCCCCTCAAACCTCATCATCATGGACATATCCCAAAAGCCAAAAATTACACAAATTTTGGTTTTGTGACTCAGGGGTAAGTTTTATCGTGCGCCCCTACACCCTGAGAATACAGATTTTTGATTGGGGAGGACGCCTCCACTGAACCCGCACTGGTTCAGAAAGGTGGACTAACGAGAAGCCATCAAATTACTAGCTAAATGATGCCTCTTGTTTATTTTCCCTTTGCAAGTTCTGAGCGGTATTAGCCAACTCATCCTACGGAAAATCGCCCAAGCGTCTACAGACTTATCTCAATGTGCAGAGCCATTGCCGTGATAGTTATCTGAATCATAAAATCCATTTTTCGTGCCAAAAAATAAGCACGAAAGCGTAAAGATAACTGTTAATCCAGCTAGAATCAGCTTTACATCCATTTTTTTGCTGCCCCTTACTTAAAGACTTTCCTATATTAATTTAGTGCTTCCGCAATCAAACGTAATCACTAGAAAATCTTTACTATGGTTATGTGGATTGGGCAATAGGTAAATTTACCGCAATCAGTCAGATTGTAGAACCTTTCGGTTCACCTGTCCATTGATCTAGATGTAAACCAATATGACACCAGGAGCAATCCTCTACAGCCTGTAAAAATCCTCAGTAGTTAGGATTGATCCACCGTTCAAATAAGCTTTTGAGGCTCATTAGATACAAACCTTTAATAATTTACAAAACTTTACCAAAAACGCCAAACTCAAGTCATCACCTTTAGGACTTACGCAAAATATCTCTCAAACTCTGATTTCTTCGTGCCCTCTGTGCCTCTGCGGTTTGTTATTCCGTAACTCATGCATAAGTCATCACCTTAATATTAAAAATAAGGAGCAATTACTTCCCAACCCCTAAATAAAAATACCTGTGTTGTATGACTATCGAACGACTTCCCCAAAAACACTATCCAAAGGCTGAGATTGGGCGGCGAGGTATGGCATTAGGGCTTGATTTCCTTGGTGTCTGGTTAGTCAGTTCCCTACTGGGAGGTGGCGATATTGGGATTCAAATTGTGCAAATCCTAGTTTTTGTGATATTTTGGCTGATTTTGCGGGTGCTGGTGGTATACAACAATCAAGGGCAAAGTTTAGGGCGTTGGGCGTTCGATTTAAAGGTATTGGAAGTTGAAGATGGGGAAGTAGTGGGCAGAATTCCAGATTTGCTCTCACTGCTCAAGCGAGAGGCGATCGTCGGCTTGGGTGCCCTTTTAGTGTCAATTGCCCTGAGTAATATTAGAGCCAATCCCACTGCTATACTGCTAGTACTTCCCCTAGCTATTGATTGTGGGACTGCCTTATCTGATGCCCAGATGCGGCAGGCTTTACACGATCGCTATTGCGGAACTTTCATAGTTTCGTCGCGTCGTGGCTACTCGCTTGACATAAAAATTAAAAGATTAGTTGATAATATGCGGCGGAATGTGAGAAGATAGTCATTTGTGTTAATTCTCTTCAGGCTTCACTGTTTGTAAGATTATGGCTAAGAGTAAAGGTGCCCGCATTATTGTGACACTAGAGTGTACCGAGTGTCGGACAAATTCAGACAAGCGTTCTGCTGGTGTTTCACGTTATACCAGCACCAAGAATCGCCGCAACACCACTAACCGGCTAGAACTTAAAAAGTTCTGCACCCACTGCAACAAACATACTGTTCACAAGGAAATTAAATAGAGATGAGTTATTTCCGTCGTCGCCTTTCTCCAATCAAGCCAGGAGAACCAATCGATTATAAAGATGTTGATTTATTGCGTAAGTTTGTCACCGAGCGGGGTAAAATATTGCCACGTCGGATTACTGGGCTTACGTCTCAGCAACAGCGAGAGTTGACATTAGCAATTAAACGTTCGCGGATTGTGGCTTTGTTGCCATTCATCAATGCGGAAGGCTAAAAAGACTGATGAGTTAGAAGTTATGAGTTAGAAGTTATGAGTTAGAAGTTATGAGTTATTAATTAACTCTTCACTCCTTACTCCTAACTAATTTAAACTGTTCACCAAAATTAAAGTGCGAGAGTTGTGGAGAAGGGGACGCTAGTTGAATTTAGGGTTCAAGGCGATCGCCGTCTGGGCATCGTAGAACGCCCAGACGGTAAAACCCGCTGGTTTGTGGTAGACGAACGTGGTCAATCCCACAGCCTCGCGCCTAGACAAATAACTTATACAGTTACCGGACAGACGTACAAGCCCTCAGAGATTGCCAGCTTTTTGGAAGAGATCAAGCCTTATTTAGATCCATCTAGCTTAGAAGTGGCTTGGGAACTACTGGTTGAGGATGGGGAAACAGTCACCCCTGTGCAAATGGCGAATCTGCTATTTTCTGAATCAACTGCGCCTCCTTGTTACGCCGCCTATTGCTTGTTATCCGACGACAAACTTTATTTCAAGCAAAAAGGAGACGCTTACGAGCCGCGAACTGCTGCTCAGGTGGCAGAACGCCAGCACCAGGTGGAAGTAGAGGCATTAAAAGCTAAGGGACAGCAGGAATTTTTAACTCGTGTAGAGCAGGCGCTCAAAGGTGAAGCAGTAGAATGGGAGCGCCACGATCGCCAGCGCTTAGAAGGACTCGAAAAATACGCCGCGTTGCTTGCTGACACCGTGCGGACAGGGGTCAATTATGATTCCTTGGCTCGTGCTTATCCGCCAAGCGCTCCAGTATTAGAAACTATGACCATGCTGGGACGGCCCACAACACCCCAAGGAGCCTTTCAACTGTTGGTGGATTTGGGTTGCTGGAGTCCTTATGAAAACTTGTTCCTGCGTCGTTCTTCAATTCCGATTCAATTTCCTAATAAGGTATTAGAAGTGGCGCAACAGCGTTTGGATTTTCCGCCGATTGACTCAGATACAAACCGCCTTGATCTGACTCACCTGAAGGTCTACACCATTGATGATGAAACTACCACAGAGATCGACGATGGTCTAAGTTGGGAAGTCCTCCCCGATGGCCAAGAACGCCTGTGGGTGCATATCGCCGATCCCACTAGATGGTTAGTGCCGGAAGATGAATTAGATTTGGAAGCGAGAAAGCGAGGTAGTACAGTCTATTTACCTACTGGGATGATTCCCATGTTTCCAGAGGTGTTAGCGACTGGGCCAATGAGTCTGATCCAGGGACGGGTTTGTTGCGCCCTCAGTTTCGGAATTATTTTAGGTGCAAGTGGGGGAGTAGAAGATTACAGCATTCATACCAGCTCGATTAAGCCGACTTATCGTCTCACCTACGAAGATGTAGATGAAATGCTGCAATTACGGGTACAGGCAGAACCAGAAATTGCTGCGATCGCAACTTGGGCACAAAAACGCAAAGCTTGGCGTTACGCTCAAGGGGCAATTAGCATCACAATGCCGGAAGCGATGATCAAAGTCAAAGATGACGAGATCAATATTGACATTTTGGACGATTCCCCATCGCGGCAAGTAGTGGCAGAAATGATGATTGTTGCCGGTGAAGTTGCGGCTCGTTATGGTAAAGCTCATAACATACCTTTGCCCTTTCGCGGTCAGCCGCAACCAGAATTACCTCCAGATGAGGAATTGCTGCTACTTCCGGCTGGATTCGTTCGTGCCTGCGCCATGCGTCGTTGTATGCCCAAGAGCGAAATGAGCATTACGCCTTTGCGCCATGCTGGTTTGGGCTTGGATACCTACACTCAAGCAACCTCTCCCATCCGCCGCTACAGTGACTTGCTTACCCACTTCCAACTTAAAGCCCATTTGCGCGGTGAAGTTCTGCCATTTTCCGCAGATCAACTTAAAGAAGTGATGATGACTGTCACCAGCATCACCCAAGAGGTGACGATGGTAGAACGGCAAACTAATAGATATTATGCTCTAGAGTATTTGCGCCGTCATCCAGAGGAAACTTGGGATGTAACAGTGTTGATGTGGCTGCGGGAAGACAGCAACTTGGCTCTAATTTTGATAGAAGATTTGGGCTTGCAATTACCAATGGTTTTCAAACGTTCTGTGAAGTTGGGCGAACAGATATTGGTGAAAGTCAGCCACGCCGATCCGCAAAAAGATATGATCCAGTTTCAAGAAATAATTTATCAAGAAGCTCAAACAGCCGCGAATTAACTAATTTGTCATTTGTCATTTGTCATTCGTAATACTTGCCAGAGGCTAGTGTTATCAATTACGAATTGCTTTAGCTTTGCTCCAATTCCTATAGGTTAGGATAGGGAGCATCCCAAATGTGCAAAAACCTTAATAGCCCTCATCCCCTAACCCCTTCTCCCAAAGATGGGAGAAGGGGAACTAGAATTATGTCTCCCCTCTCCCATCTTTGGGAGAGGGGCTGGGGGTGAGGGAAAAGATTTAAGCAAAATTGGGATGCTCCCGTTAGGATATAGGGTAAATGGAATGAGGTAATAGTTGTGAATATATCTTTGACCCCAGAACTGGAGCAGTTGGTTAAGGATAAGGTTATTAGTGGGAAATACCACTCAGTTAGTGAAGTGATGGGTGAAGCATTGAGATTGCTAGAAGAACGCGATCGCATTCGAGATCAGCGTATAGCAGAGTTGAAAGCTAAAATCCAAGTTGGTATTGAAGAACTCGAACGTGGTGAAGGAATTGATGGTGAAGAGGTATTTGCTGAACTAGAAGAAGATATCCGACGTGCTGAAGCGCAAATGCAACAAATAGAGGCTGCTAAGTAATGAGTAGGTGTATTTTAGCGCCTTCAGCTAGATTAGATTTGAAAGAAATCAGCAGCTATATTACCCGCTTTAATTCTGGTGCGGCTCGAAGATTCAACAAAAAAATTATTCAGCAATGTAAACTGGTGGCTGATTTTCCTAATATGGGGCAAAGTTGCGATAACTTTGCAAATGGTTTACGGAGTTTCCTCATAGAAGATTACTTAATATTTTATCGCCCCATTGATTCTGGCGTAGAAGTTGTACGTGTTGTCAGTGGTTATCAAGATTTAGAGACAGTTTTCTTAAGTGAGGATATTCCTTAAAATTGCATTTGATGTAAGCGTAGGCGTAGCCCTTCGGCTGCGCTCAGGAACCAGCCACCGCAGGCATCGCTCCGAAAAGCAAAATATTTCCATTCAAGCAATTTTATTAGTATAATAATGGATCGTGTCGAATTAAAGCTATACCATGCCTAAACTCAAGACTCGTAAAGCCGCAGCGAAGCGATTCCGTGCCACCGGCACCGGTAAAATCGTCCGTCGAAAAGCTGGCAAAAGCCACCTTTTAGAGCACAAATCTTCAGACAAAAAACGTAGTATGTCCAAGAGCGCACTTGTACATGAACGCGATGAACTCAACGTGCGCTTGATGCTCCCATATTTGTAAGTCCTTCAGGAAATAAGTTATGACACGGGTAAAACGCGGTAATGTAGCTCGGAAGCGCCGCAATAAAATTCTCAAACTAGCTAAAGGTTTTCGTGGTTCTCACTCAACTCTGTTTAGAACTGCCAACCAACAAGTGATGAAGGCGCTACGGAGTGCCTACCGCGATCGCAAAAAGAAAAAGCGCGATTTTCGTCGCCTCTGGATCACCCGCATCAACGCTGCTTCAAGACAACACGGCTTGAGCTACAGCCAGTTGATCGGTAACTTGAAAAAAGCTGATATCCAACTAAATCGCAAGATGTTGGCACAATTGGCAGTTCTCGATCCAGCTAGCTTCGGCAAAGTCGCTGAACTAGCAGTTCAAGCTAAAGGATAAAGGTGGCCACGGATGCATAACAGATGTAACAGATGGCAAGTAATTACTCGGTTACATCTGGTATTATCCGCCACTATTTTTTGGATATCTTGCTTTTCTATAGTGGGGACAGGATTAACTGCATCTGCTGCCGAAATGCCAGAAATTCAGCAGCGAGGCTATCTAACTGTTGCCGTTAAAGATAACTTGCGTCCGTTAGGATTTAGAGATGCCAGTGGCAATTTGCAAGGCTTAGAAATTGACTTAGCACAGCGATTGGCACTTGACTTGGTTGGGAAAGCAGATGCTGTCAAATTGAAACCAATAGCGAATCGCGATCGCCTGTCTGTAGTCTTAGACAAGAAAGTTGATTTTGCGATCGCTAGGGTAACAGCAACTGAATCTCGTAGCCGCATAGTTAGTTTCAGTGTTCCCTACTATTTGGATAGCACTGTATTAGTTACAAAAGATGCTTCTGTACAGCAGTTGAGTGATTTGGCAAAACAAAAAATTGCTGTACTCAATAACTCCAGCACCATTGCTCAAGTGCGGTACTATGTACCAAACGCCGAGTTAGTAGGAGTGAATTCTTATCAGGAAGCGCGAGAGAAAATAGAAACTAATACCGCCGTAGCCTTTGCCGCAGATGCTAGCGTTCTGAGCGGTTGGGTGCAACAATATCCTCAATATCGGCTACTGCCAACTAAACTATCAACTGAACCCTTATCTGTAGTCATGCCCAAGGGATTGCAGTACGATGAGTTGAGACGAAATGTCAATGAAGCGATCGCTCGTTACTTAGCAGAAGGCTGGCTCCAGCAACGTGTTCAATATTGGGGCTTACCATAAGTTGGTCATTAGTCATTGGTCATTGGTCATTAGTGAATAACAAAGGACAAATGTCAATAAGCTGATAATAGATTACAGAAGTAACTTTTAATACTTGTATTTGCAACAATGGATAACAGTCTGGCCGTTGTTTATCTCTCAGTTTTGGTGGTTATACTCACAATTGCAGCCGTGAGTGTTTTTCGCCAGATTTTCAAAACTCGCAAGATTGAAGGCTCCTTTGGAAGATTGCGGAAGAAGTTAGAGAAAGAAAAGGGTACGACTCAAGAATATTATGAGTTAGGCAGTATTTATTCAGACAAAAAAATGTATTCTCAAGCGATACTGCTATTTCAAAAAGCTATCAAAGCTGCCCAAGAAGAGGGAGAAGAAAATATTGCTCCTATTTATAACGGGCTGGGTTATATTTATTTTACCCAAGAGCAATATGACCTAGCAATTCGCCAGTATAAAGAAGCCCTAAAAGCTAAACCAGACTACGTAACAGGGTTGAATAATCTCGGTCACGCTTACGAGAAAAAAAAGTTAACTACTCAGGCGTTACAAAGTTACGAAGAAGCACTAAAATTGGCTCCAAATAACCCTATTGCTAAACGCCGTGCTGAATCTTTACGTCGTTTAGTTTCTGCGTAATTGCTAACGGATCATAGTTTATCAGTTATGAACAGAGGATTATAGCCTTGATTTCCCGTAGGGGCAATTCATGAATTGCCCCTGGGTTTCTTGATGCGTAAGTCCTAAATATGAAAATATATGAATATTTACTTTTAAACCTTACACATCAAAGTGATAACGGATAGCTCCAGTATTAGGATCATTGTTGACCTCAGCGTACCCTATCTTCGTTGCTTCAAGAAGCAGCTCTTTCAGATGCTCTGATTCTAGCTCAGTATACATAGCCGCTTGAGCGATGGAAAGTTGCCCATTATGTTCCTTTGCAGCTTTGAGCAGCTTCTGCATTGGACTACCTGTAGATATTGGCGGCTGTATCGCTTGTAACTGTTGAAGTTGGGGAATATCACCAATGTTCAACGTAATTGATTGATTAACACTAGGGGTTCCATTACCATGTAACCCACGCAAGTAAATATTTCGCTTGTCAACCATACCAGGGATGAGAGCCAAATCAATTAATTGACCAATCCCAAAAAAACCAATTGTGAAGAAATATATCAAACCAGTACCAATCTGTCCGGTGTAGAATCTTTGCCCACCACAGATACCAAAGAAGCACAAACACCAAAGAATATATGCGACGCCTGAATTTGCTTGCTGCATGACAGTGTACTCCCATTTCCTATGAATACCTGTATACAGTGTTCCCAGGTTTGAATGTAAAGCTAACAATTGATTAGACTCATGGGTTTTATTGGGGATACTGCAAATTAATTTGGCGTTAGTTTCTTAATCTATCGGTTTCTGAGCTATTGCTTAGAAATAAATAACTATACGTTTGTTGAAAGAATGTGAAAGCTTTGCCGAGGGATGAGAAAAATCCTTTAGGAAATGCGATCGCAATTACAGAAACCCCACTAACAAAAGAAACGGCTGCTGTCCGCGATTTGGATATGAAAAGCAGTCGGGAATGGATGATTGTTAGTGCAGATAAGAAAAATATGCTAGGGGCTGCACCTGGATATATGCTGATGCCTGGTGGAAATTCCATATTTTTCCCTGTTGAAGGCTCCAACATCCGTCAAAAGGCAGAATTTGCAACTCACCACGTTTGGGTAACAAAATATAAACCTGCTGAACTCTATGCTGGAGGAGATTATCCAAACCAGACTCAACCAGGACAGGGTTTACCAAAATATATTGCAGACGATGAATCCTTGATGGGTGAAGATATCGTGCTGTGGTACACAATGGGCGTAACTCATATTCCGCGATCGGAAGATTGGACTGTAATGCCTGTCCACCGAGTTGGCTTTAAGCTAATCCCTAGAGGATTCTTTAGCCGTAATCCAGGGATTAATTTACCAGAGTAAAATATTCGTTTTCTAAAGTTTGCTTGGTTCACTTTTTTCGTAATGTGTAAACCTGTAACTTGAATGCTGATAAGCTTATCGTAGGTCAAATACTGGCAGTTTTCAAAATAGGATACCTCATGAATTTTCCAGAAATTAATATTCCCGGTGAAGGGACACTGCACGCTCGTTTAATTACTTCCTTGGGTGAAATTATAGTTCTTTTGGAGGAAGACAAAACCCCCAACACCGTTAAAAATTTTGTCGGTCTAGCAACCGGGACAATCGACTGGAAAGACCCTAAGACAGGTCAATCTCAGAAAGGGACTCCTGCCTACGATGGAGTTCGCTTTCACCGAGTCATCCCTGATTTTATGATTCAGTGTGGCGATCCCCTGGCTCGTTATCCAGATATGGCCAACCGTTGGGGTACTGGTGGCCCGGGATATCAATTTGAAGATGAATTTCATCCTGAATTGAAACATTCTAGTGCGGGTATCCTCTCAATGGCAAATGCAGGACGCGGTACTAATGGTTCGCAATGGTTCATTACAGAAGGGCCAACGCCTCATCTTGACCGCAAACACAGTGTTTTTGGTAAAGTTGTCGAAGGTATGGATATAGTCAACCGCATCGCCAATGTGCCTACGACTAGAGATCGTCCGAATCAAGAAGTGGTGTTACAAAAAGTAGAAATTTTTCGGCAGTAATTAACACCTGTCTAGGTTAATTCATCAATGAGCAAACCTTGCATGTATCTCAGGCTGCTTGGTTCTCCCGTTCGATTGACTGTCAAAATTTGACTGGCAAAAAAGCTGTGGTCTTTGGTGACAACACCCACGCCGCCGCCATTACCAAGATTCTGGCGCGAGAAATGGGGATTCATGTTGTTTGGGCTGGAACCTACTGTAAATATGATGCAGACTGGTTCCGCGAACAGGTTAGCGAGTATTGCGATGAAGTGCTAATTTCCGAAGATCATGGTGAAATTGGGGATGCGATCGCTCGTGTCGAACCCTCTGCCATCTTCGGTACCCAAATGGAACGCCACGTTGGTAAGCGTTTGGATATCCCCTGTGGCGTAATTGCAGCACCCATCCACGTCCAAAACTTCCCTATTGGTTACAAACCATTTATGGGTTATGAAGGCACGAATCAGATTACAGATTTGATCTACAATTCCTTCACTTTGGGAATGGAAGATCACCTGTTAAAAATCTTCGGTGGTCATGATACCAAAGAAGTTATTACTAGGGGAATTTCTGCTGATTCTGATTTGAATTGGACAAAAGATGGTCAAGCAGAATTGAATAAGATTCCTGGATTTGTGCGCGGTAAAGTGAAGCGTAATACTGAAAAATTTGCCCGCGATCGCGGTTTCAAAGAAATCAATGCTGAGGTATTGTACGCCGCGAAGGAAGCTGTTGGGGCGTAGATTCGGGAGTTAGCGATTATTTAAATTAAAGGGTGTCCTGTATGGATGCCCTTTTTGCTTACTTATCCTTGATTTACTCATGATGTACAAAAAACTGTAGTACATACAGTTTTTTTCATAAATTTCATATTTTTACAAAGATTTTATGTTTTTGACTGCTAAATTATTAGAGAAGAATTAATGTAAATTATATATAAATGAATATTGAAGAATTTAACTATGAAAAATCAGCTTTAATTGCCGAACTCCTCCAAGTTAGCGTTAAACACAGTCCTGAGAAAATTGTGCGGATTGCCAAGCAAACTGATGGTAAAATTGTATTTTTAGAAGAGGGAAATGCTGAAGCAGGACTTCAACACATATTGCAAGAACATTCTTTAGAGTTTGCTTAACAGGGAATCGAGCCAAGCCAGATACCAGATGCAATTATCACCGCAGCAACCCAAGGTAAAATAATTGGTTATCAAGGAAGAAAAAACTCGCACTATTTATGAAGTTAATTTTAATGGCAAAATCCAATACATCTGTGTGACTGTAAGCGATAACGGATATATAGTTGGTGCTAATCCCAGAACTTCCTCATAATTCGGTGAACTAACTATGGCAGAAAAAATCAAACTTATGGCTGATTATGGATGCTACCCGCTATGGTGGGCTAGTTCCGATAAAGCTGGAGATATTGATCCAGAGATAATGCCATTAAGTCAAGAAACTATTAGCCGTTTGGAAAAATGGGCAGAAGTTTATGATGCAAAGTTAAACTGGAAAGATCCTAATTCTTCAGGTTTTCCCAGTTTAGAGGCTAAAACGGCTTTTGAAGCAGAAGGAATTAGCTTGTGGAAGCGACTGCAAAAAGAACTTGCACCCAACTATGAAGTTTTCTATTTCAGTGAAATATTACGTAAAGTTGTAACTGATACTAATGAATTAGACTCTTTGCGTACTATCTATGCTTAACTGATAGTCCACGAAAAAATTAAGCAATGACAACAGCTAGTTTATTTCAGTGGGTAGAACTGAAGCAAGATGTTCCTAACAGCCCTGTAAAAGCTGGCGATAGAGGGGTTGTGTTGGATCATCTGCGTCCTACTAAAACTCAGCAAGAACCAGGATATATTTTAGAAATCTTTAAAGACGGTAAAACTCTAGATGTAGTTAGTGTGCCTATTTCCTGGATCAATCCTCTACCTGAAACCTGGGGAAGTATTGAACATGATACAAGACAGACAGTTGAAAGCAGAAAAAATCAAACTCATGGCTGACTATGGATGCTATCCGCTATGGTGGGAAAGCCCTAAAAAAGTTGATAATATTGACCCAAAAACATTGCCATTAATTCAAGAAACTATTAAACGCCTGAATAAATGGGAAGAAATTTATAATGCAAAGTTGAACTGGGAAGATCCTGCTAACTCACCAGATTTGAGTGCAGAGGCTGAAGCGGCTTTTGAAGAAGAGGGAATTAGTCTGTGGAAGCAACTGCAAACAGAACTTGCACCTAATTATCAAGTTGTTTATTTCAGTGAATTATTAGGCAAGGTTTTAACTTATCTTAATGAATTAGAAGTTTTACCTGCTATTTAGCAATGATTTTACCTAACATAATATAAATCTAGTGCAGCATAAAGAAAATTAATTGCGATCGCGGTTTCAAGGAAATTAATGGTGAGGTGTTGTACGCAGCAAAAGAGGCTGTAGGGGCTATATAGCAATCCTGAATCAAACGCGCAGAAACAAGATCCCCGACTTCTCAAAGAAGTCGGGGATCTTGGGGTTGCAATTCTCACAAATCAAATAGGATTGCTATAGTTAGAACTACATTTTTTGAGATTAATTTCAATCGTTTCGCTGATGTTTCAGCGAAACGATTTTTTAGTAGTATTACTCAGGACATCTGTAGTCATATCAGTTCACTATAGTTTTTAATAAACCACCCATATAAGTCAATGAATCAAGTTATCAATTTCTACGCAACAGTAGTCAACTGTAAAAACTCAGAAAGAGAGTGTCCAAATACTTTTAACATGAATCGACTAAATAATGAAGCAAATAGTCCTGCGTTAGATTCTCCACCAAGAGGATTTTACACAGAAGGAAATCCCGAAAATATCCAAGTGATGCTTGTTGCCAAAAATCCCGGACATATTATTAACGCTGAAATTGGCTACTATAGAGGTTCATCTAAAGATATTGTTCAAAAACATATAGATTGGAATCGGGGCTTATTTACTGGTAATGTCATAACAAAGCCAGGAGAAAAGGGCAATCTAGTTTTCCACAAAAATATATTGAACTATATGTCAACTATACTGGACGTTGATCAAGGTGAAGTCTTTAAGTATTGTGTCCTGACTAACCTTGTCAAATGTTCAACAATTGGAGAACAAGATAAGCTAAAAAAGAATACTATAAAAAACTGTTTTAAATGTCACTTTATGCGCGAAATCGAGTTTTTTAACCCAAAGGTAATCATTGCTTTTGGAAGAGAAGTTGAAAAGTTTCTTCAAAGCTATCAAAGTTTACATGGTAAGCCAGTAATTTATGTGAAACATCCAAGCTACCACTATAGAAAAGATGAAAAAGATTCTAAAATTGTAATAATTAAGTCAGAAGTAAGAAAATATTTAAATATACAAACAACTGAAATTATAAAGAAAAGCAATTAGAAAGTATTAAGCGATCGCATTACCCCAAATAAGAAATTTATTATTTACTTGGGATAAATGAGAAGTATATGATCGCATTATGATAAACTCAAGTACTAATCATACGCTAAAGTCTAACTAAAAACTGTAAATAACGAGTTTTCATTCTTCAACAATTACTACTCCCATCCCAGGAACATACTTAATAGGCAAACCCTTATCTAACTCGCCGGGTTGCCAATCATAAGGCTCATAGCTACCCAAATTTGATAAGTCAGTCTCTAGCCATCTTGCATCAGATTCTTGACTAACTACAGATAACTGAGATTCCTGACGATTCTCCTTTCTCCACTCTAGAAACTCAACAAAATCTAGAACTTCCTGCTGTGCATTTTTTGGGAGGCGTTCTAGTTTCTCCAATATCTTTGTTTTGAGAGAATCCATACTTGCAGCCACCATATTTGCATAATAGTGTAACTCATAAGCTGTTCTTGTAAGATGTTACCCTATAGCGATCGCTGCGGCAACCTCTGGTGCGATCGCATTCCTTAACCAATAAATTTACTGATAAATAAAAATTAATCGCAAACAAATATCACAATACAAAATTATTACTTTGGGGATCTAATAGGCAGAATAACCCACTAGAGGCTTAACCGATGTGTCTCCTATAACGAAGTAAAAAAAGCATCATTAAAGCCTCGCAATATCTCGTATAGAAAAAAAGCAGATGCATGTTAATCTTTTAATCTCATTGACTTTCCCTTCGCGCCTTTCCCTATGCATCTGCACTATTTACACCCCCAACACCTTGAAGAATTAGTCAAGAGTAGTGGTATAGACTTACACTTAGTGCAACTCAATTTTAAGTTACTCCAAGGCATAACTGCTTATGAGTACCTATTAATTTCTGAGTTACTCCCTCGCACCAATACAGGAATGGTGAAAGCTGGATGGTTGCAGCGTTATGCTCATATTACTGAAGGTGGTTGGTGGTGTTCCGGGCTAGACCCTTTGAATAATTGGCAAATGATGGAATGGGGATGCTTTAAGCCAAACCAACCCCGACAGAATCACAATGGTAAGTCCATCAAATACGAGCATCCCCCCAGCACGCCAACGCGGGTATTTTGTTTGCGGGTAACGCTGCAAGTGTGGCAGCAAGTCGCTGGACGTTACAATCTGGTCATGCCTGACAATATCACCATTACTGCTGACGGTGAAGCTGAAGGCTTTTGGCAATGGGTGATGCAACATAATATTTCCCTGATTCTGTGCGAGGGTGTGAAGAAAGCAGCCACACTGTTGACGCAAGGATATGTAGCTATTGCCATTCCCGGAATTACTAGTGGTTATCGGGTTGTTAAAGATGAATTTGGCAAAGTTACCCGTCGTCAGCTAATTCCTGATTTAGCAGCGTTTGCAATGACAAAGCGTAGCTTTTATATTTGCTTTGATTTTGAAACTCAACCTAAAACAATTGCTGCTGTAAATAATGCTATTTCTCAACTTGGTTGTTTATTCCAGCAAAAAAATTGCCCTGTTAAAGTCATCGAACTTCCAGGAATAGAAAAAGGTGTTGATGAGTTTATCGTTGCCAAAGGTGCAAGTAGCTTCGAGAAAGTTTATCGGCAAAGCGTTGACTTAGAAATTTATCTTGCTCAAACCAAACCGCACACTGAGTTAACTATTCCTGCTGCACTCATCTTGAACCGCCCTTATATAGGTGAAATTCCTTTCCCTACTTCTGGATTAGTAGGAGTTAAGTCTGCAAAAGGAACAGGTAAAACTACAGCACTGCAAGCCGTTGTTCAGCAAGCTAAAATTAGAAATCAACCTGTTTTGTTAATTACTCACAGAATTCTATTAGGAAGATTTTTGTGTGAGAAAATTGGTATTCAATGGGGAACACATAAAGAAGATGCGGATAAAAGAATTGATAAAACACTTACCCCCGCTCCTCCCATTCTCCGCTCTCTCTCTCCTCAGCAATCTCTTGGATTGTGCGTTGATTCTATTTGGAAACTTAACCCGGAAAATTGGCGCGGGGCAATAGTAATTTTAGATGAAGTAGAGCAATCTTTGTGGCATTTATTAAATAGTAATACTTGTAAACACAAACGTGTAAAAATATTAAAATTATTCCAGCAACTAATTTCCACAGTTTTAACAACTGGGGGGTTAGTAATTGCCCAAGATGCTGATTTATCAGATGTGTCACTTGAATATTTACAAGGATTGGCAGGAATTAAATTAACACCTTGGGTAGTTCTCAACCAGTGGAAACCTCAACATGGTTGGGACGTAACTTTTTATGATTCACCGAACCCAACACCGCTAATTCACCAACTAGAATTAGATTTACTTGCGGGACGTAAATGTTATGTTACTACCGATAGTCGCGCTGGGCGTTACAGTTGCGAAACAATTGAACGTTATCTGAAAGAGCGGTTACAAAAACTACGACGGCAATTTCCCAAAACCTTGGTAGTTAGTAGCCACACTACAAACACACCTGGCCATGCAGCCGTTGATTTTATCGCAGCAATCAATCAAAAAATATCTGAATATGACGGCGTTTTTGTTACCCCTAGCCTTGGTACAGGAATTAGTATTGATGTCCAACATTTCGACCGAGTTTATGGCATTTTTCAAGGGGTAATTCCTGACTCGGAAGCAAGACAAGCATTAGCAAGAGTGCGGGATGATGTGCCGCGTGTTGTCTGGTGCGCTAAACGAGGCATTGGTTTAATTGGTAGTGGTAGTACAAATTATCGCTTGCTATCTGATTGGTATCAAGAAAATCAAAAAGAAAACTTAGCTTTGCTTAGTCCACTGCATAAAATAGATGTGGATTTACCTTTAGTTCATGACCCGATTCATTTGCGAACTTGGGCCAAGTTATCTGCACGGGTAAATGCCTCTATCCGCCTCTACCGTCAATCGATGCAAGATGGTTTGATTGCTGATGGGCATCAAATTCAGATGCGGAGTAATGCTGTTCATAATAATATTATTCGAGATTTACGCCTTGCATTTTTGGCAACTGACGCTGATGATTTAGCTACCCGCAGAAGATTAGTTTTAGAAATTGTCAAAGTTCAAAAAGATTGGGCGCAAAGCCGTCAAAAAGCTAAAGAAATTAAACGTAAAATTAAAGATATTAAACAGCAAAATCAACTATCAGTAGCAACTGCTGTAGCTAATGCTAAAGATATCGATTATGTAGAATATGAGCAGCTATTAGTGAAGCATTCTTTGACTGATGGAGAACGTAACCAAATCAATAAATATGTTCTCAGACAAAGGTATGGTGGAGAAGTTACTCCTTGGTTGAAATTGCAGGATGACCAAGGATATTATCGTCAACTGTTAATTCATTATTATCTAACTCACGAAAGCGAGTATTTTCACGTCAGAGATCAGCAAGAATGGCATCAGCAATTGTCTTGGGGTGAAGGGAAAGTTTTTCTCCCAGATTTAAAAACTTACACGCTCAAAGTTGAGGCGATGAGAGCTTTGGGAATGCTTCAGTTTCTCGAAGCAGAACGAGAGTTTACCGAGAATAATCCAGATTTGATATTGCTGAAAAATGTTGTTTTTCAGCATAGTAAGCACATTAAAAGAGCGCTTGGTATTAACTTAGTCGGTGAGAAAGAGCAGATTTCAGCAATAAAAATACTCAGCCGACTGTTAAATTTGTTGGGCTTGAAACTAAAGCGGGTAAACGAGGTTTATCAAATCGACCTAGAAACACTTTATGATGGCAGGGAGAGAATATTTGCAGTTTGGCATCAACGGGATGAGTTGATGTTGGCTCATGTTAAGAGTGTCGGCTATGAGTTGCCTGATTATTCTTCAGACTGGAAGCTTGAAATTATCCAAACCAAGGCTTATGCCACAGTAGCCAATATCCTTGACAGCTAAGATAAAGCGAAACGGCGTGTCTAAAGACAGCCAAGCATTAGTCATATCAATTAGCCCAATTTTTAATTTGCCTTCACCCGCGCCTGCTTCACCATCGCAATTAGAGTTTGATGGGCATCTTCCGCATCTGCTAAAACATGATCAAACTGGATGCGAATTGGCACAGTTTTCCCATCCACTTGCGCTGTTAAATCCATACCTTGTGCATCAATTGACAGCATTTGTGCTGCGTTTACATCTGTTATACCACCAAAAGCCTTAGCATAAACAACTATGGCATCAGCATGATCATCATTCATGTGCTTGCAGATGCGCGAACTAATATCAGCAGAAAAATCCTTAGACATTGTTGAAATAGAAGCAACAGCTTAAATTTTAAGCTAACAACGCGAATGAAATTTGCTGATTTTCTTTCTTAGCACTCAAGACGATGCATTTTATCCCACTGCATAATAAATTAATTTTATTTATGGGGGAATAATTAAATTAAAATAAAATTTATTCAGTATTTCTACCTTCTACTACGGAAACCAGACAGCTTAAACTGTAGCAGAAGTATTAGCCAAACTATTGAAGCTAAGAGAAAATGAGCGAAACTAGCCCCAGACGAATTGTAATTGGGGATGTACATGGCCACTATGAAGGTTTGATGACATTGTTGGAGGCGATCGCCCCCACCTCAGACGATCAAATCTATTTTCTGGGAGACTTAATTGATCGTGGGCCTCATAGCTCACAAGTGGTGAATTTTGTCAAGCGACATAACTACTCATGTTTGCTGGGAAATCATGAGCAGATGTTATTAAACATTCTGACCAATGAAAGAACTTCCTCCCCGACGATGCAAGCATGGCTTTACAGTGGGGGGCAAGCTACCGTAGCCAGTTACCACGAGGCTTCAATTCCTGATGACCATCTGGATTGGTTCAAGAGTTTGCCTACATATCTCGACTTAGGGGATATTTGGTTAACTCATGCTGGTGTTGACCCTTCCAAGTTGGTGACAGAACAAACTGCCGATGAACTGTGCTGGATACGAGAAGAATTTCACAGCATTGAAAAACCCTACTTTCCAGATAAGCTGATTATCATCGGTCACACCATTACCTTTACTCTGCCGGGTGTTTCTCCTGGCAAACTGGCACAAGGAGAGGGATGGCTAGACATAGATACTGGCGCTTATCATCCCCGGAGTGGCTGGTTGACTGGACTAGATGTCACAAATCAATTGGTTTATCAAGTTAACATTTTTAAAAACTATCTCCGTACCCTGCCTTTAGAAGATGTAGTTATCAGAGTTGATCCAGGCAAAATCAAAGTTGATCGCCGCAATAAGAATTGAGCAATATTCGAGATGAGTGGGGAGTGGGAAGATGAGGGGGATGAGGGGGATGAAGGGGATGAAGGGGATGAGGGGGATGAGGGAGACAATGGGAATAACCAATGCCCAATGCCCAATGCCTAATACCCTCAAGACCTCATTAATGGTCGAATATTAGCTTTATAACTAGCTTTATCCAAGCCATAATTTTCCTTACTAGGTTGAGAGTTAATTGCACGTCTGAGGCCATCAATGCGATCGCTCGTTCCGGGGTGCGTACTCAAAAATGTCGGGACAGAACCACCCTTTTTCAGCAGCTTTTGCATAAAAGTAACCATCCCAGACTGAGCATAACCAGCGCGTGTTAAAGTTCGCAGTCCTCTTTGATCGGCATCAAATTCATCTTGACGACTGCGGGGACGATTCAAAGCAAGTTCTACACCAATGCCTACGGCTGTATTGCGATCTAAACCAGTTGCGCTTGCCAAACCACTAGCGATCGCTTTTTGCCGCATCTGTTTAACCAGGTGTTTCCCGCCAATGTGACCAATTTCATGGGCAATAACACTTGCAAGTTCTGCTTCATTATCTGCGGCTTTCAGTAAACCTGTGTGGATATATACATAGCCTCCTAAAGTTGCAAAGGCATTAATAGCATCATCATCAACTACTTGGAAAGTAAAGGGAAGATTGGGGCGATCGCTACTAGCTACTAAACGCCGACCAATTTGTTCTACATAGCGATTAACTTCAGAATTTCGGTAAAGTTTGACTTGACTCCCCAGAATTTCCTGATTAATCTGCTTGCCAATATCAGTTTCCTGGCGATCGGATATATTAGAAAGCTGAAGTACCTGGACTCCCTGCAATATAAGAGGCAAGAAGTCTAAAGTTCTTCCAGGCAAGGGTGTACTCAGGCACAGACTCAGGGCGACTACCACCGAAATTAGGGGATAAAACCAGCGACGCCGCCACACACGGTAACTTGCAACAAAACTTTTCCAATTGAACATAATACGCTCTAAAGATTATTTCGGGAGAACATAAAAATAATGGGACAAATTATGAGACGAATTTAGAGTATTCTAAGTTGCATTCTTAACTCAAGACCAAAGGAGTTGTGATACAGCTAATGCTTACGCAAATTTACCGAATTGTGGGGAGTTAAAGATTCTCTCTAGAGATAGGCTTAAACACTAGATATTACTTTCTGGGTGCGTCAGTCTCAACGGACAAAAATTTTAGGGTTAGCTGCCACCCCTGCAAACTTACGAACTCGTGATAAACTGTCGCATAACCGCAACGCCCAGCCGCTTTGAGTTATTAGCAAATAGGGAAAATTACTATTCCCATTGAAAACCTTCTTGCTACAATCAATTACTTCGCTATTACCTCGGAAAACTTTTTATGGCTATTTTAGATTCAAAAGGTCGCTTGTTCGGCAAAATCAACCTCTTAGATTTAGGTGCTGCGCTAGTAATTCTGCTAGTTATATTTGGCATCTTTATCTTTCCTGGCACTTCTGGTTCTGTTGCCCAAGTCGGTGCGAAAACAGTACCCATAGAAGTAGACTTAGTAGTTCGTGGTTTGAATGTCCGTGACCCTGAACAATTATTCAATAACGGATTAAAAAAAGGCGGTAAAACTAATGTGATTATTCGCAATCAACCCCACGGGGCGATTGAGATTAAATCCATTCAACAGCTACCTAGAACAATCAATGTTTCCCAACCTGATGGCACTGTTAAAGAATTACCAGATCCAAAAAGCAACAATTTTAGTACAGATTTACTTTTGACTTTAGATGGCAAAGCTCAACTCACTGATAATGGCCCCGTTCTCGGTAACAGTAAAGTTAAAATTGGAATGCCATTTGAGTTAGAAGGCTTTAACTATAACTTCAATGCAACTGTTATTGATATCAGATTAAAAGATAAATAGCCTTCGCTTTTTAGTCATCAAAAAATAGGCTGATAAACCGAATTTTCTATTATTTAAAAAAATCGGTTTATCAGATTAATCAATTGAGGTACATCATAGCCCTCTCTTCAAAAGCGGGGAGCAGGGTGTTAGGTTTAGTACCTACTCAACTGCGAACCACTATATAACTACTTAGCAGCTTTCGCTTGAAACATTAAATACGTCCCTCCTAACCCTTCTACAATTGTGCGTGTATTGGCAATCATCATTTTCTGATAAGTGTCCGCCTCGCTTCCGGGTTCACCAAGTCCCTCGGCATACAACTTCCTGTCAGAAATTTTAACTTGAGCTTGTCTGGCTACAGATTGAAGCAAATTAGGGTTAGTTGCCGCCTGAGGAAAAATTGTTGATACTTTAGCCCGTTTTATATTTGTAACCAAATTTTTCACTCTTGCATCTGTCAGGTTTTCGTTAGTACTAATACCTTGTAATCCCCCTGCGAATGGAATACCGTATGCTTTGGCGTAATAACTCAGTGCATCAGAGGTTGTAACTAACTTGCGTTCTTTGGGCGGAATACTGGCAATTCTTGACTTAATCCAGCTATCTAGTTGAGTGAGTTCATTTGTGATTCTTTTGGTATTACTGGTATAAGCCTCTGCATCGTTAGATTCTAATTTTCTCAGATTACTATTAATTACCTCCACCATCCTGATAGTATTCTTGGTATTGTGCCAAAGATGAGGATTAGTTACATTCTTGTCACCTTTCTGAAATTTTTGTGGCTTAGACACCGCAAGTTGACCAACAGCTATTTTCGGTGCAGTGTTTTTAGTCACTTTAATTAATTTGATCAGATTTGGTTCTAAATTATAGCCACTATAGAGAATAAGATTAGCTTGCTCAATGGCTCTACGATCTTCCGGCTTTGGTTTATAAAATTGGGGATTGGCACTAGGGTCAATTAAGCAGGTGAGGTTAACTGTATTTCCGGCAACTTGTCTGGTTAAGTCACATAATACACTTGTAGTTGCAACGACTCTGGGAAGATTCTCATTTACCTGAGTGGTAGTCTGAGTGAATGCAGTTCTTGCAGTTTGATTTCCACACCCAACAAATCCAATCGTCAAGGCAACAAGAATAGCTCGGAAGGAATTGGTTGATGGTAATTTTTTTGACATCCTAAACTCCTACTGGATGTATAGAAAAAATAATCATTATCAGTAACGGATTAGTGAAATACCAGGTGGAAGCCTTTAACAAGGAAGAGGTTAAAGGCAATACGCTTGGGTTAAGGCTTGATCCTCCTTAACCCTTTTTAACAAGGAGGGAATTAGAGCAAGCCTTTTTAAGGGAAGAGGAATTAATAGACTCTCTCCTTTCTCATCGCACATCCAGCAATTTTTGCTTGGGGAACCCCAAGTGAGGTTTTTGCAGGCAAAATGTTAGTTAACTTCACGCGATAGACTGGAAAACTGGTAGAGGTAAAAGCACAATAATAAAGGTGATGCTGGGGAGCCTCCGGTAAAGAGTGTAGTGTAGTTCTCTCACCGTCTGTTGAAGGGGCTATACCATTGTGCTTACATTCCACAAAGGTCGCAAATGCTCTAGGATTATCAAGTTAAGGAGTGGAACATAGTCATGCTGGGGCTTATTGAGCATACGGGTTGATTTCGCAAACCGAGTCGTGAATCTAAGGCAATTGTAGCTGTGGTTTTGCGAACTGTGGGTATATGGTGGTTACAAAGTCGGCGAATTGGTGATTTTTTAGCTGTCAGCCTTTGTTAGACTAAATTTTATCTAGTATAAGCCTTTCAATAACGCTCAGAGCATCATTTAACTGCTTTTTATTGCATAATACTGGCTATACTTTATGGCATAATTTTTATTTTTTAGTTTCTTAGCCATTAAATAAGAACTAAGTCAAGTATATAGAAAAATTCCTCAAAGCTGATATTGGTGTAGATAAACAATGGTTATTTTAGTTATCCTCGTTAACACCCTCATTTCGCTGATACTGCTGTATGTGGCTTGGCGGGTGTGGCAACTCAAGCAGCAGCTAGCATACATAGCAGATAGATTAACCGCCTATGAAAGTTGTACCCATGCAGCACTGAATAAAGCACCCGAAAATATTTATCTCAGCCAGCAGAATATTTATAATTTACGGCAGAAAAATCAAGTGCTACAAATGCAAATCCAACAAGTGCGGCAAATTATCAGTCTGCTTTTGCTAGGAAGGCAAATCTGGCAGCGTTATTTTCGTAGGCTAGAGTTAACACCAGCGAAAAGAACTGTTGGAAAATGAGTTATGTCAAGTTCACATGAACAATTTATAATTAGGGGTGAGACAGGGACGTGGTGACACGGTGAGACGGGGACGCCCTGAGTTTTGAATTATAAGTAATTAATGTTTTTGATATTTAATGAATAAAAGCAACATTTTTGGCTGATATTTTGTCACGATAGATCAACTGAATAAAATCGGTGGAGTCTTGCAAGGAGAGAAAACCCACCTAAAATGGGTCTAAGGAGAGAAACAACAAGATGTCTAATAACCGTTCTGGAGTATTTTTTGGCGGTTTGATGCTGGGAGCTACCATCGGTGCTTTGACCGGTTTGCTCGTGGCTCCCCGCACAGGGCGCGAAACGCGTAAAATTTTGAAAAAATCTGCTAATGCTATCCCAGAATTGGCAGAAGATTTATCAACGAGTGTGCAAATCCAGGCAGATCGTCTCTCTGCGATCGCACTACGAAACTGGGATGATACTTTAGATAGATTACAGGAAGCGATCGCAGCAGGTGTAGATGCCAGTCAGCGAGAAAGCCAAGTCTTGAAGCGGCAAACATCTGTTGAAGACTCAGATTCTCTTCCCCAGCAATTAGAACGCTCATAAATGACATAACCGTGATTGATCCCCTGTTTTGGTTGGGACTTTCTTTACTCTTAGTCGCCACAAGTTTGACTGCGGTTTTAGTGGCGGCAATACCTGCTTTGCAGGAGTTAGCACGCGCTGCTCGTAGTGCAGAGAAGCTATTTGATACACTCTCGCGGGAGTTACCGCCCACTCTAGAAGCTATCCGTGTGACTGGTTTGGAAATCACTGACTTAACTGATGATGTCAGTGAAGGTGTAAAAAGTGCTAATCAAGTCGTGAAACAAGTTGATAAAAGCCTTGATAGTGCAAGAATTCAGGCTCAAAATCTGCAAGTAGGTACACGCAGCATCTTTGTTGGCGCAAAAGCTGCTTGGAGAAACTTCACGCGCCAAAAACCCACAAGGCGAACAAGCGATCGCTTGCCAAGCAATGAAAAACCACCACTAACTTTGCGAGAACGAGAAGTACTCAAGCAAGAAAATCGCCGGGTCAAAGCAGAAGTATACCGCGCTAATGACGGTTACAGCGACGCCGCAAACTGGGAAAAAAATTTCGATGATGAAGATTGATTAAAAAATGCACCATATTAGGACTTACGCACTGTACAAATGCATCGTGATGTGCGTTACCTAAAAATCTCTCACCTCTAATCATTCCACTTTTATTGTATGGGGAACTCCGCTATGGCTTAGTCAATTTTAAGTATTTTAACTAATTGACAAAATGCACTTTCTCTTAAATTTTCACGAATGTCACTCCCAATCTCCACTCCCCAAAAAGGCTTTGCTTTGATCCCTTAGATTAGAGTAAAGTAAACAAGTGTAAAGAACTATCATTTTTCTAGTACTCTTTTAAAACAACTTGTTCGCTTTTACCGTTGATATTTGTATAAAAACGTCCATGCAATCTTGTTTTTGGCGACGAATTCTGGTATCTATTGCAGTATTTTTCCTGGCTGGGTCAATTTGGGTCATGCATTCTCCCCCAGCACTGGCTTATGACAATCCTGACTTACTTCCTAGCACCTTTACCCCAGTTGTAGACTTAGCAAAATCTCTTCCTGTGCTGCAAGAAGAAAAGCTTGTCAAAGATTTAGAGCAGTTTGAAGCCGATACGGGCTGGAAACTGCGAGTATTGACCCAGTATGACCGCACCCCAGGTCGGGCAGTCATCAAATATTGGGGTTTGGATGACAAAAGCATTCTACTAGTTGCCGATTCTCGTGGCGGTAACATCCTCAGTTTTAGCGTCGGCGATGCTGTTTATGAACTTTTACCCCGGACGTTCTGGATAGAATTGCAAACCCGCTTCGGTAATTTGTTCTTTGTCCGCGAACAAGGCGAAGACCAAGCCATTCTCCAAGCCTTAGAATCGGTTAAAGGCTGTTTGCTCAAGGGTGGTTGCAATGTTGTCCCCGGGCTGCCACGAGAGCAATGGATTCTCACCTTGATTTCTTCAGTTGTTGGTGGGGTGATTTGTGGGTTTGCAGCTCAACCCCGCGAGAAAGGACAAGTTTTCGCTTGGCAATGGGCTTTAATTTTCTCACCTTTGTGGGGAATCTTGTTTCTTGCCTTTGGCATTGGCCCAGTAGTGACACGCACAAGCGACTGGTTACCTCTAGTTCGCAATATCTCTGGGTTTCTTATTGGCGTCTTGGTTGCCTACCTATCTCCTGTTTTCAGTCGGCCTTCTTCTAGTAATGAGTTATGAGTGAGTAGTTAGGAGTTTTTAATTAACTTATAACTCCTAACTACTCACTCTCTGAAGCTGATAAGCTGAAAACTAATATTTGAGAAGCTCAACAAAAATGGAATGGCACGTAAGTGATGCTCAAAGTTTAGCAATCATTGATAGTGAAATTGAAAATCATGTCTTTTCACCCGCAGAGTATGAGATCGTGCGTCGGGTAATATACTCTACAGCTGACTTTGAGTATAAGTCTTTAATTCGTTTCTCTGAGCGTGCCTTGCAAGCAGGAGCAGCAGCACTAGCCGCACGTACCACAATTGTGGTAGATGTCCCGATGGTGCAAGTAGGTATTGCCTATGAGATTCAAAACACCTTTGCTAATCCCCTGTATTGCAGCATGGAAGCTCTGACACGTCCTCAAAAAGAAAAAACTCGCGCAGCATGGGGAATAGAAACCTTAGCAAAGCGTTATCCAGAGGGCATTTTTGTGGTGGGCCAAGCGCAAACGGCACTAACAGCACTGGTGGATTTAATTGAAGCTGAGGAAATTAGACCTGCTTTGATAATTGCTACTCCAGTGGGATTTGTAGATGTTGATGAAGCTAAGAGACGCTTACAAGACTCTCTAGTGCCTAACATCACAATTGATAGCCGCAAAGGTAATGCAGTTGTAGCAGCTGCGATCGTTGATGGATTGGTAGACTTGGCTTGGCAAGCCTATGGACAAGATGGAAATCGCGGGAGTTAGGAACGTCGGCTCTATTGGACTCTTTATGGCAAATACTATTTTAAAATACTGAATATCCAGATATTTTTGTTAATTAGTGCCGAGCAAGGAGCCTTTTCTTGTGGTAATTTAAGGTTTCAGTTTAAGCGCATATCTTGCAATTTCCCTGGTGTTAAGTCTTTTGGCAGAGGGAGGAAAGATAGTTTACCAGAATTAATGGGTCTAAAGCCCCGTGCTAGTAGCACGGCTTTTAATTCTCCGGTTCAAAGACCGGATCAACTCTCTGAGTACTTCTGTTTGGTTCCTTGCCTCTTGTTCGCAGTAGAGTTTCAGCAAATCTTTTTCCTGTTGAGTGACGCGAAATGTTATAAATATTTCCGGCTTGGACATTGATGACTACCTCAAGATGTGGTATCTTTATTATAGTGGATAAGGTAATCAACCACTTTAAAACACCTTGTCGCCGAGAGGCACGCTGAACCTTGAAAATTGGATCTATGCGGTTCTACTGCATTTTTCTAGACTCCACCTCGCAGTAGGTAAAAGATTCAGAGGAGCTAGACGACTCAGAATTTTGAAGCATTTTTGTTTCAAACTAAACAGGACTTGCAGTAATGCAACTAGGGTAGGGCATACCCGAAGTAACTCTTGCGGAGAGTCTCACCTCTGGCTTGGATGACGCAAGGACTCCAGGTTAAGTGATCTCGTTGATTCAAGAATCCCCGTCCGTTCACGGCGGGGAGTGTCAATCTTCTGTGCTACGACGCCGCCGACGCGGCTTTTGTTGTTGGTCTTCACGCAAGCGGCGACCGATTTCGTTAAAGAAATCCCGCCGCAGATAAGGATAATCGCTGACCCAGAGGTTACGATTGGGAAAGTATATATCGCTGAATTCTTCAATACTGCTCAAATCTGGGCGATTTGACATCACTACCATTTCGGCAATTTGGCCGCGAGTAATAACTTTGTAGGCAGAACGTAATGGTGCTACAAACTCAATGCTAAATCCTGTTTCATCACCCACCTCTAAGTTAATCTGTTTTTCTCGGTTTTCTACAATCACCAATTCGCCTTTGCTGTTGACTGTTTCGGTTTTACCCATCAACTGGTCTGTAATCCACCAATCTAGCACTCGACCACGGAAAAAGCCGCCATACTTATAACGGCGGCATTGCAAATTCCGCATACTTGCTTGAAACACTGGATACCACAGCCAAAAAAAAGCGCTAACTACCCCTAGCACAAATACTATTGAAGCAAACTCAAGCTTAAAAACGACTGTCACAAGCAATATAACAACTACGGCAACTACAGAAATTAACAGCCGTTGCAAAAAATTTGAGAATTTCCCCCAGTAGTACTTGTACTGCAAACCAGTGCCAATTAGGGGGATAACTTGTTCAAATTTCTGGCGAGTCAGTGGTACTAACATGAGTCTGAGTGATGAATGAGCAATAGTGTGTTTAAAGTATCTTTTCTAATCCATATACTAACGACTTTAGCGCTAAGATTTTGCGAATCGCTAGTAACACTCCTGGCATATAACAAGCGCGATCGCTCGTATCATGTCGTAAAGTATAAATCTGTCCTGCTGCGCCAAAAATTACTTCTTGATGGGCAATCAATCCTGGCAAGCGCACGCTATGAATTCTAATCCCTTCATCTGCTACGCTGCCTCTGGCTCCTGGTAATTTCTCCGTTTCTTCTACAAGAGCAGGATTAAAAGTTTTACCCAATTCTCCTAATAACTGCGCCGTTTGAATGGCAGTACCACTGGGAGCATCAGCTTTTTGGTTGTGATGTAGTTCGATAATTTCCACATGGTCAAAATATTTAGAGGCTGCAACTGCCGCTTGTTGTAACAGCACCATACCAATGGAAAAATTAGGAATAATTAGACAACCAGTGCTAGCTTTGTCGGCAAAGTCTGCCAAGTTTTGAATTTGTTCTGGACTTAACCCAGTGGTGCCAACTACAGGACGAATACCGTAGGCGATCGCACTACGAATATTGTCATAAACTGAATCAGGATGCGTAAAGTCTACAATCACCCCAGGAGGAGACTTTCTATCGCCAGCCACATACCCCAACATCGGTTCTAATTGATTGGTAATTGGCACTTCCAGGGGTTCGCTTAAACCCGCCAACTCTCCAGCGTCTTTATCTTGATGTTCTAAACTGTGGTCAATTGCACCCACTAGGTTTAAGTCAGGCGCTTGTGCCACCGCCTTAATCACCTCACGGCCCATTTTACCAGCAGCACCGTTGACAATAACCGGGATAGGAGCTTGATTCGTCATAGGTCGAGAAATACTTTTTGAGGTAACAAAGGAATTGTAAAGACTTTGGTGATCTAGTAGCTAGCTTCTCAAATCTCTGGCTTAATTCCGGCTACCCGATTTGTGCAGCTAATCGCTCAGTTTTTCTACTCTCTACAGCAGATCGGTTCTCATTTTCACCCACTATCTTAGCTAGTAACTACTTATTTTCCCTACTTCACCTACCACACCTTCAAAAATTATCCCATACTGTCTCTTATAAGTAGTTTGAATAATATATATCAGTCTTTTTGTCAAGCTTAGTTGACTATTCGTAATATTATTGTTAGATTTATTTACATAACTTAGCAAAGACCAAACTTAACTATCTAACTGGTGTTAGCTAAGAAAAAAAGATTTCGGCATTGGTATATCCCATCGACATTTGGACTTCTCCCATCTACCTCGGCTATTAAGTCGGGGTTTTTTGTGTTTTCAGTTAGTCCTTAATTTCTTTAACTTTTCTTTAGTCATCTCAAAGATGACTTTCGCTATTAGCCGTAGGTTTCTAACCTATGACGGGTGATGGTTCCGGCGCGAGATTGGAGATTACGTATTTGAATAATTGTAGAATATTGGCTGATGGCGGGTGATGGTTCTGGCGCGAGATTGGAGATTACGTATTTGAATAATTGTAGAATATTGGCTGATGGCGGGTGATGGTTCTGGCGCGAGATTGGAGATTACGTATTTGAATAATTGCGGAATATTGGCTTGACAACAAGTCCGCCTCAGAATGAATTCTGAGGCTTATAGCTCAAGTCAGCTTAAGCTGACTATGGTTTAATGAACGTGAAGATTAATGGAATTCATTGGTTTAGCTGCGTGAGTTTTGGCCCATCATCTTCATGATTATGCAGTTCCAAAGACGAAATTGTAGTTCCATTGGAATGATGCGCTTTCTGATTCTCTACATACACAACAGCTTGCTCAAGTTGTTTTCTTCCCATTAAAAAAACGCCATATCCGCGTTGCCAGCCAAACAAATCTTGCGAGGGCGAGAGATGATTTAGATAATGAGCGCTACTGCCTTTAAGATTTTGGACAAAATCAGAGATAGAAAATCTCGGTGGTATAGAAGCCACTAAATGGATTTGACACTCCCCGGTCTAAAGACACGGGGATTCTTAATTGAATAGCGTTAACTACTCAGTTAATATCCGTTTTTCAGGCATAGCCTTGGATTACGGTTCCTGCCCCGATTCCGTTTGCCTTTTCAGG
>Ga0209591_10000342_pt1 | contig 61934 bp, 53 predicted proteins | sample MAT01_FD_187207 | JGI IMG/M metagenome (GOLD analysis project Ga0209591, IMG submission 187207) | Freshwater microbial communities from Lake Fryxell liftoff mats and glacier meltwater in Antarctica - MAT-01 (SPAdes) (version 2) | ecosystem: Environmental > Aquatic > Freshwater > Ice > Liftoff...
AAGGAGTGCCTGGAAACTCCGGCACGGATGCTGCTCGAAGTCTGACCCGTTGACATCGGTGTCAGTTGAATCCGTCCACCTTCCGCGCGCGGTGACCGGTGGACGGATTCAACTGACACCGATATCAACAGGCGCGCACGACCGGTCCAAGGGATTCGCCATGCCTCCCGCCACCCACACGATCCGGCTCCATCGCGTCCTCACGGCTCCGCCCGAGCGCGTCTATCGCGCCTTCATCGACCCTGCCGCCATGGTGAGGTGGCTGCCGCCGCACGGGTTCACCGGCACGATCCACTCGATGGACGCGCGCGTCGGCGGCGGCTATCGCATGTCGTTCACGAACTTCGCCAACGGCGGTTCGCACTCGTTCGGCGGCAAGTACGTCGAGATGGTGCCGGGTGAGCGTCTGCGCTACACGGACGAGTTCGAGGACCCGAACCTGCCGGGCGAGATGAGCGTGACGATCGTGCTGAAGAAGGTCTCGGTCGGCACGGACATCTCGATCGTGCAAGAAGGCGTGCCGGGCGTCATCCCCGCCGAAGCCTGCTACCTCGGTTGGCAGGAGTCGCTCGGGATGCTCGCGAACCTCGTCGAAGCCGACATCCCTGCTGGGACCTGATGGAAGAGCGTTCGCCGCGCCGAGATCGCGCTCGATCATGGCCACAGGACGACGGACACGGAATCCGTCCGCCCGGCGTCGTTCAGCGGCGAACTCCGGGTCGCGGGCATGCATCCGCCGGCCGCGAACTACGCTTCGGACACCGTCCCCGTCTTGCGCCGACGAACCCGCTGACGATCACGTGGTTCATCTGATCTGCACGCACCAGTCGACCCACGTCGACGTCCTGGCGCGCTATCCACTCGCTGCGTCGCGACTACGGACAGGACGCCGCATTCACGTTCCGACGCCAATCCCGCACCACGAGATGCTCGACGCGCGGCACGCGCACGAAGTGGTAGGGCTGCGTGATGACGAAGAGCACGTTGCACCCAGCACCCGGCGCGTTCTCGAGCGTGGAGACGTCGAGCGCGGCGACGGACAAATCGAGCCCGCGAATCACGAATTGGTGCCCACCGGTGGACCGCCGGCCCGCGAACACGGCCACGACCATTTCCTGGCTGAAATTGACGGTCGGCAACGGCGTGCGGGGAATGGCGCCGTCGTGCAAGTCCCACAGCGCGGCCCACTGCGCAGCGTCGCGCGCGATCTCGATGCCGCCCTCGTTCGTCCATCCGAGCGGGTGGCTGCTGTAGACGCCGCTCTCGATCGTCGACGCGCCGAGTAGCGGCTCAGGCGGGCCGAACACCACTTGGATCGCGTCGGTCAAGTCGAAGCTCGGCCCCGAGCGGAACCAGAACTGGTACGTCCAAGCGGAGCCGGGCGTGATCATGCTCGCGGCGCTCCCTGCGTCGGTGTAGTCGAGCGCGAGCGACGCCTGTCCGGCGACGGACGTGACGGCACCGAGGCGGAAGATCGGCCCCGCAACGCAGCGGAAACCCTGACCGAAAGGGATCGCCGGCGTGATTCCGGAGCCCATGAGGAACACACCCGTCGCGCCGGTCGGAACGTTCCTCGCGCGCAGCACGAAGTCGCCCATCCCGCTTTGCGCGGTGAAGCTCGCGCTGCCCGAGGCGGAGAGTCGAGCACCGGCCGCACCGGGCGTGCAGTAGTGGAGCACTCCTCCCTGCGCGGATGCGGTCGCGGAGAGAGTGAGAGTGGCGAGGAGCAAGCGGGCTGCGATCATGACGGTCTCCGTGTTCGAGCAGTGGATCGGACACCTCGCGCTCAGCAAGGCACGTTCCATCCTGCCGCGACCGAGCCCGCGCGGATCGCCACTCATGGTTCGATGTGGGTTCGACGTGGCGCCGGCTTCACTCACGACGCTGGCGAAGCACACGACGCGCGTCCCTGCTACGCGGAAGTTTGCGAGTGTGTCGCGGGCCACGTGCTTCAGCGTGCGGCCACCGCGCGGTCGGCCGTGCGACTGCGCGCAGCATACGGAGTCAGGCTCCCCTCCGCCGTTCTCACCACACGACGCACAGAACCCCGAGTCACTCGCGAGCACGAGCGGAGCCGACTTCGATGTTGTGCACCCCGGCACATGGGTACCACCTTTGACCGGGCACCTGGGTAACACTCTGCCGCGCTACCTGGAGCTGCCCGAATCTGCCGCGACGCCCGGGCATTGGGACCACGTCCTTTACTGCTCCTTCCTCGCCGCGGCCTGTTCGAGGCGAACCACGAGGCGCAGCGACCTGTCCGGGGAGCCACCGTTGCCGCGGGGTCGCGCGTTCCTGTCCTCTGCGCCGCGGCGCGCGCGCTCGGCCGCCCCACCACCCCCATGATCACGATCCAAGCCCTGCTCCTCGCCGCTCCCGGCCTCCTCGCCAGCGGCCCCGACCGTGTCACGCTCCAGGACGGCAAAGTCCTCGAGGGGCGCGTCGTCCACGAGGGTCGGGACTCGATCGTTCTGCGCCAGGGCACCAAGGACGAGACGATCGCGCGCACGAAACTCCAGGGGATCGTGTCGCTCGAGCGCAGCTTGGCGAAAGTGCTGGAGCGCGACTTCACCGCCGACAGCGCTTCGACCTACGCGACGATGGCCGTCGACTGCCGCAACGTCGGACTCGCGGCCGAAGCGCGCAACTTGTGGCTGCGCGTGCTGCTGCTCGAGCCGGCGAACGAGCTCGCACGCAAAGCGCTCGAGGTCCGCGGCGCCAAGGACGACCCGACCGTCCACCTCGGCAAGGAACACTTGAAGCTCAGCACGTTGGGCGAGACGCAGGCCAAGTGGTCGAACGCGTACCAACTCGTGACCACGCACTTCGAGTCGAAGACGGACGTTGCGCTGAAGCGCGCGCTCGACGTCGGCATCGGACTCGAGCGCTTCCACAAGACGTTCTACGACCTGCTCCAAGAACCGCTCGGGTTGTACGTCTTCGACGAGAAGCAACTGCCCGAGATCCGCGTCTACGGAACGGCCTCGTCGTATCCGGCGCCGCCCACGCCCGGCGATCGCGTCTGGTACGGCGAAGGCGAGAACTGCCTGCACGCGCTGGCCGACGAACCTGTCCATTTGCCCGAGGTCGTGTCCGTGCTCGCGCGGCAGATGCTCTTCACCGCGCTGCGTCGAAGCGAGGGTCCGACGGCGAACCTCTCGCCGTGGGTCGCGAGCGGCATCGAGGACTACTTCGCCTGGACCGTTCCGCAGAAGCTCGGCGGCGAGTGGCCCAGTCCGGCCACGCCGGTCAAGGAACTCTTCGTGAGCGCGAACGGCACGGACGTCACGTTCGAGCGCCTTTTCCGCGGCGCGCGTGACGATTTCACCAACTCGAAAGACGCGGCGCAGATGTCGGCGTGTGCGTACACGCTCGTGCATTTCCTCGCGCATGGTGAAGACGGCGCGTTGCGACCGGGCTTCGGCAAGTTCATTCGCGAGGGTGCGAAGGGCAAGCTCTCGCTCGAGGCTTTGACGGACGCGGTCGAGCGCAAGCCCGATGCGATCGAAGCGTCGTGGCGTGAGCACGTGAAGAAGCACGCGCAGTAGCGCGCTCGCGGGCTCGGACGACGTCGAGCGACTGGGAGAATTCCGTTCGCGGGGGGACCGTCGACGAGGTTCTCGCGCGTGGGCGGGGCCGGTCGCACAGCGCGCTCGAGGCGCCCGCTCGGAGGATCCGTTGGACGCTGTCCGCTCGCTGATGAAGTGTGCAACGAAGCGCACGAGTTCAGCCGACCGCAACGGGTAGCGAAGCAGACTGTTGCGGGTCGACTCGAGCGCGATGTCGCGCCTACTTTCTACGGCGCCGAACATCGTTGTCGAAGCAGAGGCTGCGGTCCCACCGACATCCACGATCCGGGACAGGCTCGCGTGCACGTTTCGCCACGCGTTTCAGAGGAACCACGGCACCGCGACCGCATTCGTCAGGTTGAAAGTCGCCGGGCCGCAGAACGTCGCGTTGTTGCGGTACAGCGCTTGGTAGTAGCGCGTGACGCTGCCCGACGCCGGAATGCCGCCCTGCACCGAGATGCGCGGGTCCGCTCCCGACGGGTACTGCGACAGTCCCGCGCTCGAGAGTTTCGTTCCTAGTCGCACGATCGTGCCGCTCGTGCAGCGCAAGCCGTCTCCGAACCGAGCGCCGAGCCCGCTGTTCACTTGCAGCGTGCCTTGGAAGTAGAGGATCGGTGCACTGCCCGTTCCCGCTCCGTGCAGGACGAACGTGTCGTCGGAAACTCTCGGGGATCCGCTCCACGAGAGGCGTGCGCCCAGCGGATCCAGCGAACTCGCGCAGCCGCGTCCTACACCGCCGCTGTTGCCGCATGGGCACGCCGTCCCGGATCCATCACCGAAGCAGAACGCCGTGATCGGATGCGGCGTGAATTGGTAGGTCAGCGTGAGCGCCACCCGCACCGTCTGCGTGACCTGTGCAACGATTCCGCTCGACCACGACGACGCGTCCACCGCAGTAACGGGCAGATCGATCGTGCCCGGGCCCGTGAACAAGGCGAGGAAACTCGCGGGCGGAGGGTAGGTCGTCGAGACCGAGTCCGTCGCGGAGATGCCCGTGTGCGTGAGGCCGGAATTGCCGACGAACTCGACTGTCCCGTCGAACGCGCCGAGCGTGTCGTCGAAGATCGCCAGCGGCGTCGGTCAGACCAGGACCGTCGTGTCAGGGAAAGTCACGGCGACGTCGGCCGAGAACGTCGCGTGCGACGAGACGGGCGACGGACCCATGTTCTCGAGCGCGAGCGAGCCCTCGGCCGTGGGCGTGAGTGTGATCGTGATCGACTCGGGCGTTCCGTTGGACGGATCCCACTTCGGGACAGTCACCGACCTCGCCCAGTTCGTCGGCGCCGCACTGAGAACGACGCTGAACGAGTGCGTTTCGGCGTGTGCCGACGCTGCGATCAGAATGCACGCGAGACTGCTCGAAATGCGCATGACGGACCTTTCGTCCTCGGTGTGTGCGGGCTGGGAAAACCGGCGGAGCCGACGCGAGTCTACGCTCGGACGATCTCGACGGCGGCAGACCGAGCACGAGCCTCGGGCGGACCATTCCGCGTTCGGGAGCGAGGACGAGGCTCGAGCCAACCCATCCGTGGACGGGCGCGAGCGACTCTGATCTCGCTGCACGCCGCACTGAGGTCGGCCGCCTCGCGGGTCATCCTCCTCGCAAGTGAACGGATTCCGCGCGCCCAGGTCGGCGGCTCTCGTCGTAATCTGAAGTCACGCATGAACGCAGAGCGCGAACTCGGTCCGCAACCCCTCCTCGAGGTCCTCGCGAAGCACGGACTCTCCGCGACCGACCTGGTCGAAGCATCGAGCGAGCAGCTCACGCACAAGATGGTCGCGCGCGCGGTCAAGGGGCGACGGTTGACGACCAATGCGATGGGCAAGGTCGTGCGCGCGCTGAACAAGAGCGCGACGAGCGCCTACACCGAAGCCGATCTGTTCTCGTACTCGCCCGTGCGCAGATCCGCCGCTGACGAGTAGTTTCGCCGGCGAATCCGGCGGTCCGCGTGCAGAGACGCGGGCTTCGCAGAGCCTCCGGCTGGAGCCCGTCGCGGGTCGGCACGCGAGCCCGTAGGCTGTTGCGCCCGAAGTCCGGCCCAACCAGGGCCCTAGCACAGCAACGCGCCTCCATGCCTCAACACGACGTCGTCATCCTCGGCGCCGGCCCCGGCGGTTATGTCGCGGCCATCCGCGCGGCTCAGCTCGGTCTCGACGTCGCATGCGTCGAAAAGGAGAAGGCGCTCGGCGGCACGTGCCTGCGCATCGGCTGCATCCCGAGCAAGGCGCTGCTCGAGTCGAGTGATCTCTTCCACGAGGCGAAGGACGGTTTCGCGCGGCACGGCATCCTGTTCGAGAGCGTGCGCGCCGATCTGGCCGCGATGCTGAAGCGCAAGGACGAGGTCGTGAAGGCGAACACGAGCGGCGTCGACTACCTGTTCAAGAAGAACAAGGTGACGCGCTATCTCGGCCACGGACGGCTCGCGGGGCCCGGCAAGGTCGTCGTCGAAGGCGCGGAGAAGGTCGAGATCGCTGCGAAACACGTGATCATTGCCACGGGAAGCGTTTCGTCGCCGCTCAAGGGCGTCGAACTCGACGGCGACGTCATCGGCACGAGCACCGAAGCGCTGACGTGGCCCGGCGTTCCGAAGCACCTCGTCGTCATCGGCGCGGGCGCTATCGGGCTCGAGATGGGATCAGTGTGGTTGCGCCTCGGCGCGAAGGTCACCGTGCTCGAGTACGCGGACCGCATCCTGCCCGGCATGGACGCGGAGATTTCGGCGGAGGCGCTGAAGATCCTGAAAAAGCAGGGCTTTTCGTTCCGTCTCGGCGTGCGCGTCACCGGTGCGAAGCGCAAGGGCGCGGGCGCCGTCGTCACGATCGACGGCGCGGATCCGGTCGAGTGCGATCGCGTGCTCTTGTCCGTCGGTCGCAAGCCGTACACGGAGAACTTGGGCCTGGAGACGGTCGGCCTCGCGCTCGACGAGCGCGGTCGCGTGCCCGTGGACGATCACTTCGCGACGAGCGCGAAGGGCGTTTATGCGATCGGCGACGTCATTCGCGGCCCGATGCTCGCGCACAAAGCCGAGGACGAGGGCGTCGCGGTCGCCGAGTTCTTGGCCACGGGTCACGGCCACGTGAATTACGACGCGATTCCGAACGTCGTCTACACGGCGCCCGAGATCGCGTCCGTCGGCAAGACCGAAGAGGAGCTCAAAGCGTCCGGCGTTCCGTTCAAGAAGGGCTCGTTCCCCTTCATGGCGAACGGTCGCGCGCGCGCGCTCGGTCATATGGACGGCAAGGTCAAGATCCTGGCGCATGCGGAGACGGATCGGATCCTCGGCGCGCACATCATCGGGCCGCGTGCCGGCGACTTGATCGCCGAGCTCGTAGCCGCGATCGAGTTCGGCGCGTCGAGCGAAGACGTCGCGCGCACGTGCCACGCCCACCCGACCTTGGCCGAGGCCGTGAAAGAAGCGGCGCTCGCCGTCGACGGCCGCGCCTTGCACATCTGAGGGGTCGTGAAGAGATCGATTCGACGGTCACCACGAAATGAGTGGCGTCGCTTCGCCACGCGAGAGCCCGTGAATTCTTCACGAGCTGTGAGCCCTTTCAGCCGGGATAGCCGCATTCGAACCGTCTGGCTGGAGGGCTGATCTTCGAAATCCATGCAACGATTCCGAGGTCCGCGCAGACTGGATCGGCCCAACCGACCCTGGCCTGGCGCTCGCGATGACCCGATTCACGACTGCGGTCCCCGTAGTGGGTAGACCGATCACGGACACGCTGATTCGTCGTGCGACCTTCGGGGCGGACGGGGAGATCGATCGAGCGGCTCGAGAACTCGGCTGGGACGCCTTCCTCGAACGCCAATTGCATCCGAGCGCGATCGACGACCAGGAGCTCGATCGGCGTCTCTGCTCCGAGTTCCCAGAGCTCCGGCTCTCGGCCAAGGAGGTGCTGAAGGCGTTCGAAGCTCCCGCTCGTCGGTCGCGCTCCTTGGTCTTACTGCGCGCGGTCTACTCGAAGCGTCAACTGTTCGAGCGTATGGTCGATTTCTGGAACGATCACTTCAGTATCGACGTGACAGCCGGGGAGTGTCGCGTCCTCAAGACAATCGAAGACAGCACGGCCATTCGTGCGCACGCCCTCGGCCGTTTCCGTGACCTGCTCGAAGCCGTCACGAAGAGCGCCGCGATGCTCGAGTACCTCGACAATCGCAAGAACCTGAAGGCAGCCCCGAACGAGAACTTCGCGCGCGAGCTCCTCGAGCTGCACACGTTGGGTGTCGGTGAGTACGACGAGAGCGACGTGCGCGACACCGCGCGCTGCTTCACGGGATGGACCATGGTTCCCCGGCAGGACTCGCGATTCGGAGACTTCGTGTTCGACGCAGCAGAGCACGACGAAAGCCCGAAGGTCGTCCTCGGGACGCCCATCCCAGCGAACGGCGGCGAGGCCGACGGTCAGTTGGTGCTCGACCTCGTCGCATGTCACCCTGCGACCGCCCAGCGCATCGCGCGCAAACTGTGCCAGCGGTTCATTTCCGAGTCTCCGCCGTGCGCAGTCGTGAAGGCTGTCGCGTTGGCTTTCACCAACTCCGACGGCGATCTGCGCGAGACTCTCCGGGTCCTGTTCCGGAGTGAGTACTTCACTCACGATCCGCTCGATCCAGTGGGCGAAACCGCAGCGGAACCGGCCGTATCCGTCAGCGAGATCGCACAACCAAAGTTCGTCCGACCCTTCCACCTGGTGGTCGCGCTCCTGCGCGCGACTCGCGCCAATATCGAGGACGCGGGTGGATTGATCGATGAACTTGCCGACCTAGGCGACGCGCCTTTCAGCTGGCCGACGCCCGACGGACCGCCCGACGATCGCGAATGGTGGGAGTCCTCGCTCCTCTCACGTTGGCGATTCGCCGAACGGTACGCGCGTCAGGAGATCGCTGGCGTGTCGTTCGACATCGGCGCACTCACCTTGGGCTCGACACCCGAGGGAATCGTCAATCGACTCGACGAGTGCCTCATGCACGGGCGCATGTCCGCGGTGGATCGTGCCGTGTTGCAGGCACGGGCGGAGGCACTGACGACTCTCGATGCGGGCGCGCTCGAACGGTTGCTGACGTTGGCCGCGTGTTCGCCGAGCTTCCAGGTGACCTGACGATGGCCACGAACCGCACAGATCATCCGCTGCAAGCCGCGGGCGCCGGGCTCTCGCGCCGCGAGTTCCTGTCGCGCGGCGCGGTGGCGACCACCGCCTTGACGGTTTCCGCGTGCTCGACACGTTCGAGCGCCGTCCGATCGATGACTCGCGGCGTCGAGCAGCGTCCGCAACGCGACGTGCTCGTCGTCGTCTTCCTGCGCGGCGGGATGGATGGGCTCTCACTGTGCGTTCCGTACGGCGAGGACGCGCTGTACACGCTGCGTCCGGAGCTCGCGATCCCGCCGCCAGGCTCCTCGCGAGGAGCGGTCGATCTCGACGGATTCTTCGCGCTCGCTCCCGCGGCCCGAGCGCTGTACGCACCGTTCCGCGCGGGAGAGCTCGCGATCGTCCAGGCTGTTGGCCTGCAGCACCCGACGCGCTCTCACTTCGATGCGATGCGGAACATGGAGTACGGATCTCTCGGCCGCGCTGCACACGGTTCCCGACCAGGCTGGATCGCACGGCTCCTGGCCGTGACCGAGCCGCGCGGTGATTCGATGCTGCGCGCGGTCGCCGTCGAGCGATTCCTGCCGGCCGCGCTCGCGGGATCGAGCGACGCACTGGCGATTTCCGACCCGCGCACGTTCACGGTTCTCGGGCGTGATCGGGAAGATCGGCGCGCACTCGCGGCGATGTACGACCACGAACGCGGCTTTGGGCGTGATGTCGCGCGCAACACGCTCAGGACCCTCGAGCAGATCGAGCGTACGCGCTTCGACGTCCGCGAGCCGCCCACCGGCGAGGCCTATCCCGACACAGAGTTCGGTCGCAAGCTCGCGCTCACTTCGGCCTGGATTCGCGCCGAAAACGACGTCGAGGTGCTGACCCTCGACTACGGTGGCTGGGATCATCACCGGAACCTCGGCGCGCAGGACGGAATGATGGCGATGCAGCTCGACGGGCTTGCGCGAGGACTCTCGGCGTTCGCGCGCGATCTCGGTCCCGACCTCGGCCGCGTCACGCTCGTCGCTTTCTCCGAGTTCGGTCGCCGCGCGGCCGAGAACGCGAGTGGCGGCCTCGATCACGGTCACGGCGGCACGATGCTCGTGCTCGGCGGCCACGTCAAGGGAGGCCGCGTGCACGGATGCTGGCCGACGCTCGGCGCCGACGCCCTCGACGACGGCGATCTGGCGATCACCACGGATGCCCGCGACGTGCTGGCCGAGATCGCCCTCGAACGATTCGGTGCGAGCGCACTCGGGAACGTCTTCCCGTCGTTCGAGCCGCGAACGTGCGGCGTCGTCTCGTGATCCGTGCCAGGACTGCGCTCCGTCACGTGTGCGCGGCGTCCGGGCCGCTCCGCGCGGGCACGGATCGCGTCCCCTGAAGGATCCACCAGACACTGAACGTGCCGATCGCGAGGACCATCTGCCCGATCACGAGCGAGTCCACGAGCGAACGCTGGATGCATAGGTCCGCTGCATCCGACTCGGACTGGAAGCCCGAGGGCCCCATGGGTTTCAACGTAACGCAGCGAGCGAAATCGGGCCCGACTCGTATCTGGGCAGCGTGGACGAGATCGGAGGATTCGCAGGCCGTATGGGCGAGATCCGCCGAGGCTCGTATCCTCTCGCCCCATGTTCCTCCTCGGTACCCTGCTCGCCTTCGCCACGATCCAGGATGCGGCGCCGGCTCCGCTGCTGACGATCTCGCCGCCCAACGTCGCGGCAAAATCGGGCGCGGTCGTCCCGATCGGCGTCTACTTCAGGAACGGCGGGACGGAGCCGCTCGACGTGGTCGCGCCGGAGCGGATCGACGCCGAGATCGTCACGCCGAATGCACGCTCGGCGGCGGAGCTCGTGCGCACGGACGCGGCGATCGTGGACAAGCGTCTCGCGCCCGGCGAAATCCACTTCGTCGAGTACACGCTCGATCTGCCCGATGAAATCGCGGGGCGCGTGGTCGTCCAACTCGTACGTCTCGGCGCAGCGCCGGCCGTGATCGACGTCGAGGAACCCGCCAAGCCGGACGAAGCGCCAGCGGCCGCGGCGCAAGATCCGGGCGACGGTCCGGTCGATCCGGCGGCCGCACCCGAAGCGCCTTCACCGTTCCGCTTCACGGAAGCCGCCTGGCAGCGCTTCCGCGCCCACGAGCCGGTGTATTTCCTCGGCGGCACCGACCGACCGAACGTGCGCTACCAGTTCAGCTTCGCGTACCAGTTCTTCAATCCCGAGGGGCCGTGGGCTTCGGACGTCCCGTTCATCTCGGGCCTGTTCCTCGGGTACACGCAGACCAGCCTGTGGGATCTCGAAGGCGACTCGAAACCGTTCACCGACACGAATTACCGGCCGGGAATCGGGTGGTCGAAGGACAGCCTCGACTGGTTGAAGCTGCCCGGCATTGCGCAAACAGGATTCCAATTCGGCGTTCAGCACGAATCGAATGGAAGCGACGCAGACGAATCACGCTCGATCAACATCGCTTATGTGCGACCTGTCCTTCACTTCGGCGACCCGCAGGGGTTCGAGGCGCAGGTCGCGCCCAAAATCTACTTCTACCTCCCCGACCGCGAGGACAACCCCGACATCAGCGAGTATCGCGGCTACTGCGACCTGCGCGTCACCGCCGGCTGGGCGAACGGGTTCCAAGCCGCGGCGATCGGCCGGCTCGGCAAGAGCAGCGAACACGGCAGCATCCAGGTGGACCTGACGTTTCCGATGCGCGCGATCGGCAGCGGGAACTTCGACCTCTACCTACAGCTCCAGTGGTTCAGCGGTTACGGCGAGAGCTTGATCACGTACGACCGCTACACGGACGCGCTACGCCTGGGGATCGGGTTCGTGCGCTGAGAGCCCGTGAAGAAATCGATCGTACGGGCTCTCAGATTCATGTGGCGACGCTTCGCGTCGCGAGAGCGTCTGATTTCTTCACACGCTCTGAGAGCCCGTGAAGAAATCGAGTCTGCGGGTTCTCAGACTCGAGTGGCGCCGCTCCGCAGCGCGAGAGGCCGTCACGGACGCTGCGTGAAGAACACGAACTGGCCCGTGCCGCCCTTCGGCCGATGGCCCATCTGCGGCGTCTGATCCGGGAACTCACGTAGCGCGTTCGTGATGGCCACGTTGAGATCGGACGAAGTGACGGACTTTCGAGCGGGATCCTTGAGCACGTCGAGGAACGCTTGCGCGAACGGCGAGTGATTCCCGGTCGTGCCGTCCGAGGCCTGTTCGTCCTTGAGGCTCGACGCGAACACGATGTGCGCCTTGCGCCGGAGCAACTTGTCGATCGGCTGATCGCTCGAGCCGCGGAGTTCCGATACGCCTCCGCCGTAACAACAGTCGAGCGCCAACAGCACGTGCTTCGCCTTCGTGCCACCGAAGAAGAGGTCGAACCCCTCCTGGTAGAGAAGGTACGACTCCCGACCCGCGTCTTCCGCGTAGGGCTTCGCGTCCGCCGGCACGATGAAGCCGTGATCGGGGCTGTACTTGTCCTTGTCGCCGTGGCCGGCGTAGTAGATGAAGACGCGCGTCTCGGGATCCTGCGTCGCTTCGGTCAACCGCGCGAGCTCGGCCTTGATGGCATGCTTCGTGGCCTCTTTCCCGATCAGAGTCCGGACGTCCCAACCGTCCCATTCGCGCGTCGAATTCAGGTACTCGGCCAGCGCGCCGGCGTCCCGTTCGGCGTTCGGCAGGTTCTTCCAACCCGTCGCGCTGTAATCGCCGATGCCGATCACGAGCGCCTTGGCCGCGTTGAAGCCCGGGCCGTATTCCGCGCCGCCCTTCGCGACGATCTCCTCGGATCGCGCGAGCCCACGGGGCGTTTCGCCGCCGCTCGCGTTCGTGTCCGCGCTGCGCAGCACGAGGAAGAGCGCGACACCCGCGATTGCGACGCCCGCACCCAGAAGGATGGGAACGAGTCGGGATTTCTCGCTTCGATTCGTCGCGGGCCCGCTCGTCGAACTCGGCGAGGTCGACAACGGCGCGGGCCCGACCGCCGCGCGGAACTCCGCCGTCGACGCGAATCGCTGCACAGGGTTCTTCTTCAGAGTACGCAAGAGCGCGTTCGCGAGTGCCTTCGGAGTGCCCGGTGCGAGCTTCGCCGGATCGGTCGGTTCGCCCCACGTCTCGGGATCACGATCACGCGGATACGGCGGCTTGCCGGTCAGCGCCTCGTACATCACCCACCCGAGTCCGAACTGATCCGCGCGCGCATCGGCCGCGGCTCCGGCGATCTGCTCGGGAGCGGGATGCGGCGGCAGAGCGGTCGGAGCGGTTTCGCCGCGGTCGCGGAACTGGATCGAGGACTGGCCCCCATCGCGGTCCACGAACTTCGCGAACACGAAACCCGCGAGGCAAGGCGTACCGTCGCCGCGGACGACGATGTTCGCCGAGGAGACGCCGCGGTGGACGACACCTTGTGCGTGCACGGCGGTCAACGCGTCGGCGAGGTCCACGGAGAGCGCGCGCACGCGCTCCGCATCGAGCCGGCCCTCGCGCGCGAGGATCTCGGCCAGCGACTCACCCGCGACGGGTTCGAGCACCACGAGCGCGCCGTCGGGCGTGGCGAGGACATCGAGCAGCTTGACGACGCCCGCGTGACGAACTTGGGCGAGAGCGCGCGCCGAACGCAGCTCGGCATCCTTCATCTTCGCGTCGGGCCAGGTGCGCGCGAGCTCGGGCGCGGGCAGGCGCAGCACGACCTCGCGTTGGAGGAAAGTGTCGCGCGCGCGGAGCAAAATCTCGCCCTCGCCGTGTGCGAGTTCGTCGAGGACTTCGAAGCGCTCGGGGATCCGCGAGTCGGTCATGGCAGCGGGGGGGTGCGCCGGGAAAGCGCCTGTTCAGGGTACACGAGGAGCGAGCGGCCGATAGGTCCGCTCGCTCCCGGAGATCCGTGACGGTCGCTGGCGAACGCTCGTCGCCCCACCGAACTCGTTTCGGGGTGACACTCGTTTCGGGGCGACGGGCCGCCGACCCTGATCAGCCGGCCTTCTTGATGCGACCGTGCGCCGCCTTGATCAGCGGCACGATGAGGACGCGGTCGCCCTTCTGGATGCCGACCTTGCCGCTCTTGATCGCCTTCGTCGAGAGCTTCACACGTGTGACGGTGCCGTCCGGCAGCACCACGCGGATCTTCTGGATGTTCGCCTTGAACTTGCGCTTCGTGCGGCCGGTGCAGCGCAGGCCGACGCCGCCTTTCGCCTTGGCGAGACCACGGCGGGCGACGGCGTTGCCGACGCGGGTGCGACGGCCGGTGACGATGCAGGTGCGGGACATGGCGGATCGGAGTCGTTCGGGCGGTGGATCAGGAAATCGAGCGGGGGAGGATAGCAAGGGTCGGCCTCGGCCGCATCACGGGAGGCGCCCGGTCCAGACAACGTCCCGGAAGACTGTTTCCGGGCCCCCACCGGGGTCTTCAGCGCTCTTGCCGGACCGTCGGGGCGTGGTCGAGGGCCTGCCCAACCCAGGCGCACGAGCTCGGGGTCAAAGCGTTCGACGTCGGGAAAGCCGAGGCCGAGCCGGGGACCTTGCGCCACGACCCCCGGACGGGCGAGCGCAAGAGAGCGGCGTGGTCACGCGGGTCGGCGGGCCGCCTGCGTGACGTGAGTCGGATTCGGACGTCGCGCGGCCCTTCGGGCTCGTGACGGCTTCTCGGCGTGCTCGATGGAAACGCCGGCGATCTCGGCCAGTTCCGCACGCGAGAGCGGCCCCGAGGCACAGATGCAGCTCTTGTCCGGATGGAGATGATCCGCGGCGACGCGACGCACGTCCTCGGGCGTCACCGCCGCGAACTCGTGGAGCAGTCGCGTGAGGTGATCGGGCGGGAACCCGTGCAGTTCCGCGGCGGTCAGGTAGCCCGTGCGCCGCGACGAGCGCTCGAACCCGAGGGGGAACGAGCCGAGGAGGTAGCCCTTGACGAGATCGAGCTCGTCCGCGCCCGGCGCTTCGGTCTGGATGCGCCTGATTTCAGCGCGAAAACCGTCGATCGCAGTCTTCGCATGCTGCGGCGACGTGCCGATGTAGGCCGTGAACGTGCCGGGCAGGATTCCCGCCGACGAGTGGATCGAGGCGTGCACGGAGTACGCCAGCCCGAGTTCGTCGCGCAACTTGCGCGAGATCCGATTCGTGAACCCCGGACCCGTTCCGAGGACGTGGTCCATGAGCACGAGCGCCGCGTAGTCCGGGTCGCTCCGCCGCACGCCGAGGTGCCCGAGATAGAGGTGCACTTGCTGACGCTCCGCGCGGAAGGCGTCGACGCGCGGCTCGATCGCGGGCAGGACGGGCGGTGTCGTCGCGAGCAACGTGCCCGTTCGCCACTTCGCGAGGTGGCGCTCGAACACGCGCTTCACGCGCGCCGGATCGACGTCTCCGCACACCGAGATCACCGCGCGTCGTCCCACCCAATTCGCGGCGCGGTGAGCGCGCAAGTCCTCGGGGCGGATGCGCGCCATGCTCGCCCGACTGCCGTACGCGGCGCGTCCGAGCCAGTGATCGCCATAGACGAGCTTGCGGAAGCGCAGGCCGCCTTGTTGCCGCGGATCGTCGCGCTCGATCAACAGCCGATCGAGGACGCGCGTCTTCTGTCGGCGCACTTCTTCGGCCGGGAACGTCGCGTTGGTGAGCGAGTCGCACAGGAGATCCGCGAGGAGCTCCCACTCGTCGTTCACGATGCTGCCGGCGAGACCCGACGCGTCGCCGGAGATGTCGCCGCCGGCCGGTTCGAGGAGACCGGCAATTTGCTCTTCCGTGCGGCGTTTCGTGCCCTGTTCAGCGAGGGCTCCCGTGAGCCAAGCGACCCCTTCGCGGCCTTTCGGATCCAGCGCGGGTCCGCCGCGGATGTGCGCCTGGATCGCGCACACCGGAGCTCCGGCACGCGGCGACACGAGCAAGATCGCTCCCGAGGTGAGGACGTGCCTCTCGAACGGCACGGAGAGCGAGGGAATGGTCCGCGGCGGTGTGAACGTCGTGCTCATCGGCGCTTCCCCGAACTCGCCGCGCGTTTCGCGGGCGACTTCCTCTGTTTCTCCGTCGGATGACTCCACGCGACGACGCGACGCGAAGTCGCGAGCACGCGTCGAGCCGCATCACGCACCTCCGCCACGGTCACCGCGCGGATGTGATCGAGCGACTCCAACGAGAGTCGCCAGTGCGCGTCGATCGCGAATTCGCCCAGCTCCTCCGCGAGATCGCTCACGGTCTCGCTGTCGTACGCTTCGCCGGAAGCGATGATCTTCTTCGCGCGATCGAGTTCCTTGGCGGGAATCGTCTCGTCGCACAGTCGGGCGAGCTCGTCGTCGATTGCTTTCTCGAGACGCTCGGGCGCGACGCCTTGCGCGCACTCCGCCATCAGCCAGAACGCGCCGCAATCCACGCGTGCGTCGTTCTGCGTCGACACGGTCGTCGCGAGGCCGCGTTCGAGCACGAGGCGTCGATGAAGCCGCGACAGACGTCCGCCGGTGAGCAGCGTCGAGACGACGTCCAGGACCCAGTCCTCCTTCGACCCGACGGCGCCGCTCGGCCAGACCATCGCGACGCGATGACACTCGTCGTCCCACGTCATCGTGAAGCGCTTCTCTCCTACCGGTTCCGTCGGAACCGGACGGAAGGGTTCGTCCACGAGAAGAGCAGCCGGCCAGGGTGCACCGAGGTGGCTCTCGACGATGCGCAGCGTGCTCCGCGAATCGAAGTCCCCGCACACGACCAGAATTGCGTTCTCGGGCCGATAGTGCCGCGCGTAGTGCGCGCGCATCTCCTCCACCGTGAGACGCTTCAGTGCGTCTGCGTGGCCGATGATCGGACGGCGGTAAGGATGTCGGCCGAACACGGCCTCTTGCGCCAACTCGGTGAGACGCCGCCACGGGTCGTCGAGGCCCATGGCGAGTTCTTCGAGAACCACGGCCTTTTCCGCGGCGAATTCCAGCGGATCGAGGAGGAGCGCCCGCATCCGATCCGCTTCGATCAAGAGCGCCGCCTCGAAGCGGTCCGACGCCAACTCGAACCAGTACGCCGTGTGATCGTTCGTCGTGAACGCGTTGTTGCTGCCGCCGAGCAGCGTCGTCACACGGTCGACCTCGCCCTTCCCGAACGCGGAGCTGCCCTTGAACATCATGTGCTCGAGGAAGTGCGACACGCCGGCCGTGCGCTCGTCTTCGTCGCGCGAACCGACGCGGTACCAGAGCATCACGGCGACAACGGGATCGAGGTGACGCTCGACGAGGAGGACGCGCAATCCGTTGGCGAGCGCAGTCTCACGGATCGAGGCGCCGGCTTTCGTCGCGAGAACGGGCAATTCGGTGGTCATCGGGGTACTCAACGGTTCTTACGACCGACCTTCTGCTTCGGAGCTGCACCCGGGATGCGCGGCGAACGCGACACGCGTTTCACAGCGGGCTTCGACGCTCCGCCGCGCCCCTTCGGACCGTCGTCACGCGGCCGTTCGCCAAATCGCGGCGGCGCATCGGGCCGTCGCGCGACGGCCTTGCCGCCCACGACGAGATGGCGCGCATATCCGCGTTTTTTGGGCTTTCCCAGCGGGGATTCGCCGCGCGGACGGTTCGCGGGTCTGCCGCCACGGCCGCCGCCGCCGCGCGAGTCGCCACGTCCGGCTGCGTTACCACGTCCGGCTGCGTTAACACGTCCGGCTGCGTCACCACGCCCGCGTGCAGCGCCGGCACCACGCCGCTCGCCGCCACGTTCGACCCGACTGCGCGAACCGGAACCGCGTCGACTCGCGGGGCCGCGTTTGGCATCGCCGCCCGCTGCCGGCGGCGCATCTTGGTGCGCGCTCTCACCCGCCAGGAGTGCCGCCACTTCTCCGGGGAGGAGCTCGCGCCACCGTCCGGGCTTCAGGCCGCGATCCGTGAGCGAACCGACGCGAATGCGCTTCAGCTCCGTCACCTTGAATCCGAAGCGCGCGAACACACGACGGATCTCGCGGTTCATGCCCTCGCGGATCGTGATCGAGAGCAGCGAATGCGTGCGGCCTCGATCGTGCACGATGATGCGCGCGCCGGCCGTCCGGCCCTCGGACAAGTGCACGCCTTCGCGCACTTCCTTCAACGTGCCGTCGTCGATCTCACCCTCGACCCGGACCAAGTACGTCTTCTCGACGCCGAAGCGCGGGTGTTGGATCTTGTGCGCGAACTCGCCGTCGTTCGTGAGGATGATCAGGCCCTTCGACTCCTCGTCGAGACGTCCGACCGTGTAGATGCGGCCCTTGAACGGATCGGTGACCAAGTCGACGGCGCGCGGCCGCGTCTCCCGCGACTCGTTCGTGCAGACGACGCCCGAGGGCTTGTTCAGCACGTAGTACTTCTTGCGCGTGTGCTTCGAGCGGAACACGAATCCGTCGATCTCGATCTCTTGCTTCGCGGGATCGATCTTCAGGCCGAGTTCGCTCACGGCTTCACCATCCACGGTGACCTTCCCCTCGGCAATCAGCTCGTCGCAACGCCGCCTGGATGCGACGCCGTGATCGGCCAGGAACTTGTTCAGCCGCACGAGGCGCGGTTCGAGCTCGAGCTCGAGTTCGGGCGCTTCCGACACCGGCGTCGACGTGATTGCCTGCTTCTTTTTCATGGTCTTGTCGCGATCCGCACCGCGGAGAGCGGGCTGCCGGAGGCCTCGATGCGATGGTGCCCGATGCAGGCCGGCACGAGCCAGACGTCGCCGGGCGCGAGGTTCACGCTTCCGGCAGCGCTCTCGAGCTGCCCGGATCCGCCGAGGATCGCCCACATGACGGCGACGTCCTCGGTCACGTCGTCCTGCGCGGTGAGCACCTCGACGCGCTGCAGCTCGAAGAGCGTGCAGTCCGTCAGCATCGCGCGGCGTCCGCCCGCCACATCGCGCCACGCGGCGGAGCGCGGACCGTCGTGGCACTCGGCGTAGTCGGTCGCACGCAACGCGGATTCGACGTGGATCGGTCGCGGCCGACCATCGACTCCTGCGCGATCCCAATCGTAGAGACGATGCGTCGTGTCCGAGTTTTCTTGGACTTCGAGCACCGTGACTCCGGGGCCGATCGCGTGCACGGTCCCGCCGCGAACGAACGCGACCTCGCCGGCGTGCACGGGCCATTCGCGCACGAGCGGGACGATCGCGCTCGATCCAGCAGCTTTCGTGAACTCTTCGCGCGTGACGCCGGGAGCGAGGCCGAGCCATACGCGGCTCTCCGGTTCGGCGTGGAGGAAGTACCACGCCTCCGACTTCGCCTCTTCTCCCGTCGTCGGATCGCTCGTGATCGGATGGACCTGGATCGAGAGCGGCTGCGCCGTGTCGAGATACTTCACGAGCAGCGGGAAGCGTCCACCCGCCGTCGTGCGCGCTCGACCGAGGAGTTCGATGCGACGTCGCGCGACGAGGTCGCGCAGCGGCGTGCCCGCGAGCGGACCTTCCGCCACGATCGACGGCTCCTCGTCGCGATCGGAGACCTCCCAGCTCTCGCCGATCGGCAGTGCCGGCGGCAAACGGATGCCCGGTACGCGCTCGAGTCGACGGCCGCCCCACACTCGCTCGAGAGTGCGGCGTCGGAAACGCAACGGAGGCAAAGACACGATCGCGGGGGTCATGGCGGACCGAGAAGGGTAGCGTCCCGCGAGTTGGATTCGTCACGGAGCGAGGCGGCGCGCCGCGGAGGCGAAGCGCGGATCGTCGCGCAGGGCGTCGATTTCGCGACCATCCAGGATCTTCCTCGCCCGAGGACCTCCGACAGCCCGTTCGAGCAGATCGAGCGCGCGCCCGTAGCAAGCGGGCGAATCCTCCCCCGTGAACGCCGCCCCACACCGTGCCCAGAGCGCTGCATGGAGCAGCCGATTCCTCTCGTCCAACTCCCCCGCGGCGACGAGCTCGGAACGCGCGGCGTCGGGCGAGTTCGAGTCGAGATGATGGAGAGCGCGCGTGTAGCGCACGTTCTCCACGAGATTGCGCGAGTAAGGATCGTTGGGCTCGACGACCCTGTGACCTTCGAGCTCCTCCAACGCCCTGGTGGACGACTCCAGGAACTCGTCGGGGCGACCGAGTCGCCGCAGGTTCGGCGCACAGTTCCAGCGCGTGATTCCGACGCCAGCACGCAGCTTCGTCTGGCCGGGATTCGCCGCCAGAAGCCGCCCACGCACTGCGAGTGCTTCTTCGTACGCGGCGAGCCCCGCGGTGAACTCCTGTCGACCGGAGTGCACGGACGCCAGAGACGCGATGGCATTCGCGAGCGCGCGATCGTGCCGCGACACACCGGGATGACGACGCGCATGCTCGCGCAGGATCGCCACGCATTCCTCCCAGACGGGCAGGCTCTCCTCGTGGCGACGGAGATCGAACAGCATCTGTCCGCGCACGGCCATCGTCCGGGCGAGTAGCGCAGCCTCCGCCTCGCGATCCGTTCCTCGCGCGCGCAACTTCGCGATGACTCCGTCGGCGAGATCGAGGATGTTGCCCCGGCCCTCTCAGCGTCGCCGGCTCGCGCGTGCGCAAGGCTTCGACGACGGACGCGAGCGATGCGCCGTGCACGTACTCCATAGCGAGGTAGGGCACGCCGTCCGCCTCGCCGAACGCGAAGAGCGGCACGATCGCCGGATGCGTGGGCCGCGCGACGGACTCGGCTTCGCGACGGAATCGATCGCGCGCGCCGTCGAACCACACCTGCTCGGGACGCAGGACCTCGAGGGCGACGATGCGGCCGAGCGGTTCCTGGAGCGCGCGATGGACGACGCCCATGCCGCCGCCGATCTTCTCGAGGATGCGGAACTCGCCCAGTCGTTCGGGCGCGCGATCGGGCGTTGCGCCGGGTAGGAATCCCATCCGGCCGAGGGACGCCACGCGCGAGCGCAACTCGTCCGCGCGGTCCGGATTCCGCGCGCAGAGATCGCCGAGGACGCCCGCGCCCTCGGACTCGCTGCGATCCAAGTACTCGACGACGAGGTCCTCGAGCGAGTTACGATTCGCGCTCATCTCGAAACCACCAGCGTACTCGCGCGACTCGCACCGCGCCCTTCGCATGCGACTCCTACTCCTCAGCAATTCGAAGAAGTCCGGTTTCGGCTACCTGGAATGGGCGATGCCGACCTTGCGTGATTTCGTGGGCGATCGAGCGCGGCGAGCACTCTTCGTCCCCTACGCGATCGTCACGCGCAGTCACGACGACTACATCGAGCTCGTGCGGCGGCCGTTCCGCGAAATGGGCCTCGAGGTCGACGGTCTGCATCGCGCCGCGGATCTCCATGAGGCGATCGCTCGCGCGGAACTGATCGTCGTGGGCGGCGGGAACACGTGGAAGCTCGCGCGGGAGCTGCATGTGCGCGGCCTGCTCGATCCCGTGCGCCGCGCGGTCCGCGGCGGAACACCGTTCGTCGGTTGGAGCGCGGGCTCGAACGTCGCCTGCCCGACGTTCCAGACCACGAACGACATGCCGATCGTGGACCCGCTCGGATTCGACGCGCTGGGATTAGTGCCGTTTCAACTGAACCCGCACTACCTGCACGGGAATCCGCCCGGATTCCACGGCGAAACGCGCGAGGAGCGGATCCTCGAGTACCTCGAGGCGAACCCCGGCGTCACGGTCGTCGGCTTGCGCGAGGGCACGTTGTTGCGCGTCGAAGGCGACTCGATCCAACTCGTCGGCGACGATCCCGTGCGGATCTTCCGTCGAGGCGAAGCCCCGACCGAAGTCGTCGCAGGTGGCGATCTCCGGTTCCTGATGCGCGCCTGACCCGACCCCCGAAACACGGCCGATCCAGGGGACTTACCAAGTCGGGACGGCCGAACCCACAATTCGGGGTGCAGACTGGAGGTGTGCACAATGTCTCAACTTGAGTGCACTCATCCCAGAGGCCCCATGATCCGCCCGCCTTCCGAACACACTTCCCAGCCCGCTCCGTCCGCTCGCACGTCGAGCCCCACGAATCCTCGCAACCAGGCACCGAGTTCCGCGCCTACGAACACGCGCGACGCGATCCTCGACGCCGCCGGAGTCCTGCTCGGTCGCTACGGCTACCACAAGACGACGATGGACGACCTCGCGACGCAGGCGGGGATCGCGCGGCGCACGCTGTACCTCCACTTCCGCTGCAAGGACGACATTTTCCTCGCGCGCATCGACCGCGTCGTCGATCGATTGCTCGCGGAAGAACGGCGCATCGCGGACGGAACGGGCCCTGCACTCGAACGGCTGGAGCGCCTGCTGACGTTCAGAGTCGTCTACCGCCTCGATGTCGTGAAGGACTACACGAAGAGCCTCGACGAGATCTTCGCCGCCCTACGCGGACCGTATCTCGAGCGCCGCGCGAGCTGGTTCGCGGCCGAGTCAGCGATCCTCGCGCGCGTGCTCGAGGCGGGTCGATCGTCCCGCGAGCTCGAGTGCGAGGACGCTAATGCGACTGCTTTGGCGCTGATTTCGGCCACGAATTCGCTGATCCCCTACTCCCTGTCGACGAAGGAGATGGGATCGCGGCGTGAAATCGAACGCACACTGACGACGATCGTGGCGCTGACGCTACGAGGCTTGCGCGCGGAGCCGACGCGCAAGAAGCGCTGAACGCGCGCTTTTTACCGACCTCGCGAGCGGCATAACGCGCTACTCGAGCTCGCCCGACCAGTGCACCGGGGACGACGAACTCACGGCTCGAGCGACTGCGCGCTCTTCTCGAGCGCCGGCTTGTATCGATCGAATGCGTCCTGCGGGCCCCACGCTTCGAACGTGTGCACCTTGTCCTTGGTCCGCACGCGGAAGAGAACGCCCCGAGGTCGAATCGCTCAACGAACTGATCTGTGCAGGAGTAGGATTGGCCGTACATGGATCAGTCAGCCGTCGTCGCACAAATCGTCATCGCCGCCTCGGTCCTCTACGTGTGGATCTTCCGCTTCGACAACATCGTCAGGGAGTTCCGCGAGTACGGACTTTCGGACCTGTTCCGCAGCGTGGTCGGAGCGGCGAAGATCGCGCTGTCGACCTTGTTGGTCGCGGGCATCTGGTACCCCGCGCTCGTGCTCGTTCCGGCGATCGCCATGGCGGTCCTCATGGCGGGCGCTCAGGCTTCGCACTTCAAGGTTCGGCACAAGTGGGCGGCGTTCGTTCCTTCTCTGATCCTGCTGCTCCTGTCCCTGTTCGTCGCCGCTGTGCGCGCGAAACTGATCGCCTGATTGTGGTTCTGGACCCTCCTCGTCATCGCCTCGAGCCTCGCCTTCGTCGCTTACGGAGCGCACTGCTTGCGCTCGGAGTCGATGCGCGGTGAGTTCGCGCGCTATGGCCTGGAGAACCTGCGCGTGCTCACCGGCGTGCTGGAGATCCTGGCCGGCGCGGGGCTGCTCGTCGGGCTCTGGTGGCCGTTCGCACTCCAGTTCTCCTCGGGCGGACTCGCGCTGCTGATGCTGTTCGCGCTCCTGGCAAGGATCCGAGTCGGCGACTCCATCCGTGCCTCGCTGCCGGCGTCGGTCCTTCTGGTGATCAACGTGCTGATCCTGCTGCATTCCATCGGCTGGCTCGGCTGACCGGTCGAGATCGCTGCTCAGCACGACGCTCCGCTCCGGAGCGCGAAGCAAGCTCGATGCTGAAGTCCCTCGATCGACGGTTGCCGCGCGCACTCGGTTGCCGCGCGCACTCGACTGCCGCGCGCACTCGACTGCCGCGCGCACTCGATTGCCGCGCGCACTCGACTGCCGCGCGCACTCGATTGCCGCGCGCAGCGCTGGCCGCGGCGTCGGCGCAAGCCAAGACGGAACTGGGTCCGACCACCCGCAACATCAACCCGCGTAGCGATCGGTCGCTGCGACGAGCGCGCGCGCGATCCCCACCTCGAACGCGCTGTGTCCCGCGTCGGGCACGACGAACAGGTCAGCTTCGGGCCAAGCTTGCGACAAGTCGTGCGCGCTGCGGATCGGACACACGCAGTCGTAGCGGCCCTGCACGATCGTCCCCGGGATACTGCGGATCTTCGCGACGTCGCGCAGCAACTGATCGTCCGACGTGAACCAACCCTTGTTCACGAAGTAGTGGCACTCGATGCGCGCGAACGCGAGCGTCGTCGCGTCGGCACCGAACTTCGCAGCGAACTCCGGGTCGGGCAGCAACTTCGACGTCGAGCCTTCCCACATGCTCCACGCTTTCGCGGCCGGCAGGTTCACGGCGGGATCGTCGGAGAAAAGGCGCTTCGCGTAGGCACTCACGAGATCAGTGTGCTCCGCCTTCGGGATCGCCGCGAGGTACGCATCCCACGCGTCAGGAAAGAGCCAACTCGTCCCCTCCTGGTAGAACCAAGCGATCTCCTTCTTGCGCAGGAGGAAAATGCCGCGCAAGACGAGTTCGGTGACGCGTTCCGGGTGCTTCTCGGCGTACGCGAGTGCCAACGTGCTTCCCCACGAGCCGCCGAAGACTTGCCAGCGCTCGATCCCGAGGTGCGCGCGCAACTTTTCCATGTCCAGGACGAGATCCCACGTCGTGTTCTCGCGGATCTCGGCGTACGGCGTGCTCTGTCCGCAGCCGCGCTGGTCGAACAAGACGATCCTGTACTTGCGCGGATCGAAGAAGCGCCGGTGCGCGGGCGCCGTCCCGCCGCCGGGTCCGCCGTGCAGGAAAACGGCCGGTTTCCCGCGCGGATTGCCCGACTCTTCCCAGTAGAGCTCGTGCAAGTCGGACACGCGCAACCGACCGATGCGGTTCGGTTCGGGCGTCGGATACAGGAAGGAGATCGGATCGCGTTGCATGTGCATCGTCATCGAGGTGATCACTTCGCGTGCTGTTCTGTCTTCGAGAGTGCGCCCTTCGCCGTGTAGACACGCCACACGCCGACCTTCTTGCTCGCGCGAAACGCGCCCTGATCGAGCAGCTCGCCGTTCGGGTGATAGCGCTTGAAGAGACCCGTCTTCGTGTCCGCGACGAACTTGCCGACCTGCCAGAGCTCGCCGTTCTCGCGCCACCACTTCCACGTGCCCTGCATCTTCCCGTCCACGAACTTGCCGACGGCGCGCAGTTGGCCGTTGCGCAGGTAGTAGCGCCACGTGCCCGCCTTCAAGCCCTGCGCATAGCGGCCGGAACACATCACTCCGCCGCCTTCGTAGCGATCGACGAACGAGCCGTCCTTTTGGTGTGAGATCGCAGCCGCTTTCGGGCCTGCCGAGGTCTTCTTCCGGACCGCCGTCCGCGCGGTTCTGGTCTTCTTCGTCGCAGTCTTCTTCTTGGCTGCCATGTTCACACCTTGGGGTTTCGAGTGGCGATGCTAACGGACTCGATGGCAGCATGGCGCACGTGATCATCGCACTCGCACTCGCGATTTCCCTGCAGACCGCGCCGCGCTTCGACCTGCTGCACGTGTCGGACGTGCACGTCGAAGCCCGCGCGCGGGGATCCGAGGCTCCGGAGTCGCTCCGCGGCCAGGAAACCTTCGAGTGGATGGCCAAGACCCTCGCGGGCGAGTCCGCGCAGCCCGACTTCGTGCTCGCCACCGGCGACATCACCGAGTTCGGGGCGCCCGGCGACACATGGATCGACGTCGAGAGACTGTTCGCGCGCTTCTCCGTGCCCTGGTACCCGGTCCCGGGAAACCACGATCAGACGTGGAACCCGATCGATCGACCGTACTTCGCGCGGCTCGACACTCTGGCTGAGAAATTGCGCGCCGGACGTTCGTACATCGTGGAGCGCGACGGTTGGGCGTTGCTCGCCTTGAACTCGGCGTCGCTCTTCGAACCGCGGCCGTCGTTCGATCCGGAAGAGATCGAGGAGCTCGAAGGCTTGCTCGCACGACACGCGTGGAACCGTCCACTGTTGCTCGCGATGCACCATCCGCCGGACAGCAAGGAGTTCGCGCAACCTCACGCGTCGCGGATGCTCTTCAGCGCGCTCGACGGCTACGACGTCGAGCTCTTGATGTACGGTCACGGACACGCGGTGCGGCACCATCGCGTCTTCGGCGTGGATTGCGTGCAGGGCGGTAGCACGTTCGCGTCGAAGGGCAACGACTCGCGCGGGTTCGGGCGCGCGACGCTCGCGGAGGGGACGTTGCGCTATGCGTATCGCCACTTCGACACGACGAAGCCGGAGAGCGTGCTCGTCGACCGCAAGTTGCACGCGCGGCCTGCGAGCGTGCCCGTGCTGAGTCTCGTCATCGAGCTCGCCACGGACTCCGACCCGACGCGCCTCGTGGCGGAATGGACCCCTCCGGCGCCCGAACTCGGGCCGGAAAAAGCCTCGTGGCGCCTGCTCGTCGATGGTGACGCGATCGCGGAACCAGGTTGGAAGGTCGCGCCCTGCGAGGATTGCGATCGCTACGAACTGCCGCTCGACGCACTGCGTCTCGGCGAAGGCCTGCGGCTCGTGACTCTCGAAGTCACTCGACCTGACGGCCGCATTCGGCAGCGATCGGTCACGACGGAGAGTTCCCGCTTCTCCTCGCAACCGCGCGGGATCTCGGGACACCCGCAGTTCGTGCCGCCTCCTTTCTATCCGCACTGGTTCGACGTCGCCGAGCACCTGGACCATCGCGTCGAACCGCTCTTTCGCGACTGCATTCCGGGGCGACCGCTCCGCGTCGGCGACACCGTGTACCTCGGTGACGATCGAGGTCGTATGCACGCCGTCGAGTCGAGCGAGAAGGACGGCACGCAGGCGCACCGCTTCCTGTGGAGCACGTCACCCATCGGCATGGCCATCGAGTCCGCGCCCGCGCTCGCCGGTGATCTCCTCGTCGTCGGCGCCTGGGACGGGAACGTGCACGCGTTCGACGCGAAGACCGGCGAGCGTCGTTGGTCGCGCCCGGGCCCGAAGTCGAGCGACAGCCTGGCTGCGCGCTACTACGCTCCCGCCGATTGCTCACCGGTCGTACTCGGCGATCGAATCTACGTGTGCGACCGCGGCTACGCCCTCGCGTGGTACGAGCTCGACGGGACGATGCACCGACTTCCGTTCACGGACGTCGCCGCGATCGACGCGAGCTCGGACGGCGCGCATCTCCTCTTGCGTGGCACCGAAGGCGCGCTGACGCGCATCGACCGCGACGGTGCGGTCGTGTGGCGCGCGGAAGTCCCGCTGGGACGCGCGCCCGTTCCACCGCTCGAGAAGAACGGCGTCGTACACGTCGTGTCCGATCAAGGTCTGTGGTCGCGCGTCGATGCGAAATCGGGCGCCGTGATCGCGACGATTCCGACGAGCGCGACGGCCTACGTCTTCGCGAGGCCGATCGTCCACGATGACGGCCACGTCGAGATCAGAAGCCAGGCCGGGACAAAGTTCCTCTGGTCCCCGAGCCCGGATTCGGCGCCGGCGGCCCCGCGCTGACGCGCATCTCGCGTCGTTCGCCGCGTTGCGGACCCGCGACGATTTCACGCGACGCGCTGCGCCCCGGCGCGCGGACGACGACCGCGATGCCCTCGTTCGGCGAGACGTCGACTTCGAGCCGACCACGCGCGTCGGCTCGGCGCGCGCTGCGAATCCCGCGGTACTCGACCTCGACTTCGGCCCACGCGAGCGGCTCGCCATCGGCGACGACGTCGAGCGCGAGCTTCGCGCTCGGGATGAGCAGATCGACGTCGCTCGACGGCGCTCGAATCGATTCGGGCGCCAGCGCTCCCGGCGGGAACACGGCCCCCGGACAGCGGAACGCATGGGGACGAACCATCCACGTTCCCGGCGCAAGTCCTCCGAACGACCAGGCTCCGTCCGCGTCGGTCGTGCAGCGCGGCGTGCCCCATTCGATTCTGCCGTCGATCAGCGCGAGTTCGTCCTCGCCCACGCGAATGCGACGAGCGAATCGCGGCGCGACGGCTTCGAGCTCGACCTTGGAGAGCGGCTCCCCGCTCGCGAGCACTCGACCCGAAATCGCGGCACCGCGTTCGAGTCGGAGCGGTTGCACGAGATCGACGAAGCCCTCGTCGACGACGAGTCGATGCACCGTGGGTCGTCGATCCGGCGCGTAGGCGACGACCCACACGTCCCCGGGTTTCGCCGTGCGCACATCGAAGCTGCCCAGTTCGTCGGTGAGTGATTCACCGCGGGATTTCAGCCCGTCCGCGGCATGCGGCGCGGCCAGGATCGCGACCTTCGCGGCGGGCACGGGCTCGCCCTCTTCGTCCACGACTCGACCCGTGATCGAAGTGTGGCCGTACTCGAGGCACGGTGACTCCGACAAGGCGATCGGGAGTGAGCTCGTGCGGAGCGATGCCGACGATACCGCTACCAGTTCACCGCCTGTCGGTCCCCGCTCGACGGGAGCATGCGCAGCCCGCGTGAACTCGACGAGTTCGTGTCCAAGCCCCTCGGGCACCATCCACCACGCGACGACCGCTCCAAGACCCGCCGTTCCGGCGAGCGCGAGAAGCAGCCGGGAGGGGCTGGTGCGGGTGGGCATCGCACCCGTCGCCTACGGCGATGTGCGAGTGCGCGTGAGAACGGTGTGAGGATTCTCGAAGTTCGTCGCCGAGTTTCGAACTGGCGCGGCGGTCACTTGCAGTTCACGCCTGGCGGATGGTCCGCTCGGGAGTCGCAACGGTGAGTTCCTGTGGAAGAGTGCGGGATCGCGCGACATCCCCCTGGGCTGCGAGTGTGCCCGTCGAACCACGGATCGCCGCGTGGCCGGCGCGAACCCGAGCAGAATCGTCAGGCCCCGAGCAACCGCCGCGCCTCGGCGCGTGCCGTCGCGTGCGCGGCGCCGCCGGCGATCATGTCGGCGACCTCGTCGATGCGCGCGTCGCCGGCGAGCTTCGCGACCTCCGTCCGTGTGCGGCCGGCTTTCACGGACTTCGATACGCGGAAATGATGGTCGGCGAGAGCTGCGATCGCGGGCAAGTGCGTGACGCACAGGACTTGATGGCCGCGGCCGAGCGTCCGCAGGTGCTCGCCGACTTGCGGCCCGAGACGACCGCCGACGCCGGCGTCCACTTCGTCGAAGACGAGGGTCGGGATCGCGGCTTTCAGCGCCAAGGCGACGCGCACGGCGAGCAGGATGCGCGCGGCCTCGCCGCCCGACGCGACGTGGCGCAATGGACGTGAGGGTTCGCCGGGGTTCGCTGCCAGGAAGAACTCGAAGGCGAGCGGATCCACCTCGTTGGTGCGCGGTTTCGAGTCGGTCTCGGAAGGCGCGTAGCAGAACTCGGCTTTCCCGAGTCCCAGTTGACCGAGGCTCTCGTGTACAGACTTCGCGAGTTTCGCGGCGGCTGCGGTGCGCTTCTTCGCGAGATCGTTGGCTAGCGTCGTCGCGGTCTTGCGCGCGCTGTCGACGCGCGCTTGGAGCACTTCGACGGATTCGTCGCGCGCTTCGAGTTGCGCGAGCTCCTTCGCGATCAGGGCGACGCGCTCGGCCAGCCCGGCGACGTCCGTGCGGTGCTTCTTGCGCAGCGATTCGAGGCGGTAGAGGCGCTCTTCGATCTGTTCGAGCTTCGACGGATCCGCTTCGAGGCTCGACAGGAAGCGTTCGAGTCCCGCTGATGCTTCTTCGGCATGCGCGACGGCACCCTCGATCTGGGCGTGCAGCTCGCGCAACTCCCCCACGCGACTCGTCCACGTTTCGAGGACGCGGCGCGCGCGGCGCAGTTCGTCGAGCGCACCGCCTTCCTCGCCCGCGAGCGCGCGAGCGAGTCCGCCGAGATCGCGCGAAAGGTCCTCGGCCCAGCGCAATCGATCGCGTTCCGCGAGCAGCTCCGCATGTTGTTCGGGCGTGATCCGCGCACCTTCGAGTTCCTGCGCCTGGAAGCGCAGCAAATCGAGGCGTTCGGCGCGTTCACGGACCCGCGTATCGAAGTCTTCGAGCTCCGCGCGCGCCGCCGTGTACGCAGCGCGAGCTTCGCGCCAACGTTCCGCGAGCGGCTCGAGGGAGCCGAAGGCGTCGAGCACGCGCGTCTGCTCGGCCGGTTCGAACAGTCTTTGATGATCGTTCTGCCCGTGGATCTCGACGAGCAGGCCTGCGACCCGCTTGAGTGCACCCAGCGTCGCCGGGCGATGGTTGATCCACGCGCGCGTGCGGCCGGACGCGCCGACTGCGCGCGCCAGGACCAGCTCGCGCTCGTCCTTCGCGCCGAGCGTGGACCAATCCTCGAGCACCGTCGGCGCCACCTCGCGCAACGTCTCGACGAGATCGCGACCGACCGCGTGCTCGATCGGCAACAGGAAGCGTCCTTCGACGCGCGCCTCCTCGGCTCCCGTCCGCACGATCCCCGTCCGCGGTCGCTCGCCGAGCAAGAGCTCGAGCGCACCGACGATCAAGCTCTTACCCGCGCCCGTTTCGCCGGTGATCGCGTGCAGGCCCGTTCCGAGTTCGAGCGCGGCGCGGTCGAAGAGTGCCAGGTTTTCGAGTGCGAGGTCGGCCAGCATGGTGCGGCCGGATCTTACGGACGAAGCGCCTCGGCGCATCCACTCCCGTCACGAGGCGCGGAAGTCCGCTCGGCCTCGCGATCCACGGCCACACTTCGGCGATTCGCGGACCGGTTCAGACTCGATGACTCCGCCGCCAGCCCCAGACGAACAGTTCCGGCCGCGAGGTGCGATGCCTCGCGGCCGGTCTCGTTCCCGGTTCCGAAACCGCGGCGGGAAAGCCGCGGAGGTTGCCATCAGAACTCCGGGAAGACTTCGGCGATGAAGAGCTCGATTCGAGCTTCGATCGCGCCGCTGGCGCCTTCCGGAACCCACCAGGAGTAGGTGTGCCCGCGCGGGTCGGTGCCCGCCTTCAGCATCGTCAGCGTGTGCAGCGGAACGTCCGTGGCCTGAATCGTCGCGTCGCATTCGAGCATGCCGCCGTAGCGTTCGAGATCGAGCATCAGGTCCGAAACAGCCTCGGGGTCGACCAGGCCGCGATCGGCGAGCGGCGCGTCCGTGTCCGCGATGTCGGCGATGCGCACGGCCCCGTCCGAGTAGACGACCAGGTGCAGGTCGACGGGTCCGATGAGCGTGCTGCCGGTCACTTCGTAGACGAGCAGGGGTTCGTGCTGGATCACGTTCACGCAGCCGCTTTGGACGGGAACGGGACGGAACGAGGATCGTTCACCAGCGAGCGGGACGGCGGACAAAGCGAGCAGGAGCGAGTGGCGGAGCATGGCAACCTCGTGGGGTCGGAGGGCCGGAGGGACGCGAAGGACGAGTCGAAAACCCGTCCCTTCGAAGAGGCCGATCCGCACGCATCGCGAACGCGCCGAGTTGAAAAAAACTTCAGTTGCCGCGCGGTCGGATCGGCGCAGGCTTCGGATCCGCCATCTCCTCGATGCAGATCTCGCGTAGTCGGCCGAGCGCTTCGCGAGCGTGCGGCGGCAATGCGTCTTGTTGCAGCGCCTGTTGCAGGGCCTCGTCGGCGATGACGAAGGTGCCGACTTCCATGAGCTCGAGCGCGCGCGCGGCGTGGAAGACGGTGGCCTCGCCGATCGCTTCTTCGAGCGGGGTCGCGGCGACGATCTCGATCCACGGGCGGTCCAGCCAGACCTCGCGCACGTAGCCCTCCACCTCGAAACGCTGGTGCGGGGTCGCACTCGCGAACGTGCGCTCGATCTCGGTCCCGCGGCGCACGAAGAATCGCGCGGCGGGGTTCTCGAACTCGTTCTCGAACCAGGGGAACTGCTCGTCGGCCCAGGCCGAGACCGCGACGAACGCTCCCGGGCCGAACCGGGTCGGGCCGGCCGACCAGCGGGCGGGCAGGCTGTGGAATTGGATCGTGAGGCGGACCCGGGTCCCGTGGTGACGACAGGGGAAACCGGCCAGCTCGGACCAAGCGACACCGGGGGCGGGAATGGTGATCTCGGGCCCCCCGGGTGTCGGTCGGGGCCCGGCAGCCGTCCCGAAGCCGGCGGCAGCGACGGCGGCGAGCAGGGCCAGCGCAAGGGAACGAGGGCGGAGCGGCACGGGTCAGGATCGGAAGGAGTGACCGGGAACTGAAGGCCCGAGTCGCGGCCGAGGCAGCGCGCTCCAAGCCCATCAACAGGTCCCTTGTTCAGGACTTTGCACTGCGTTGCCGGCGCAGGACTGCGTGCGCTGCCGGCGCGCGTTCCCACCGACCCGCGCCTTCACACAGCCCGCACCGGCCGTTCACGAGATCCTCGCAGAGCCCACCTACCCTCCCAGACCTTCCAGCGTCCGCCCCCCTCCGCTTCTCCCCTTTCCGGACGTCCCCTAGGAACTGACTTGCACTCGCGCGTTCGGTCCAGCCCCGACGCCGCGCCCCATCGCGGCTCCAGCGCGCCTGTCCTCGGACCGGTCTTTGCGTTGTGGCAGCCGCTCTGTTGGGTTCTCTTCGGAGCCCTCGTGACCATGGGGCGCGCGCGCGGGCAGGAAGGCGCCGCCGGATCCATCCGCGGCGTGATCTTCGACAAGGACTTCGACGCCCCTCTCGGTGCGGCGACCGTCTTGGCCGTCGAGACCGGACGTCAGGTGCAAGCCAGCGACCAGGGACAATACGTCCTCGAAGGTTTGGCACCGGGTCGCTACACGATCGTCTTCTCCAAGGACGGTTACGTGCGCCAAGTGCGCACCGATGTCGTCGTCACGGCGGGTCAGCTCACCGACCTCGATGCGCATCTGTCCGGCGAGTTCACGGAGATGGAGGAATTCGTCGTCGAGGACGTCCTCCAACTCGGCGCTGGGACCGAAGCCGCGCTGCTCTCGCTGAAGCTCGACAGTCCCTCGCTGCTCGACTCCATCGGATCCGACCTGATGAGCCGCGCCGGCGCGAGCGATGCGGCCAGCGCACTCAAGCTCGTCTCCGGTGCGTCGGTGCAGGACGGGAAGTTCGCCGTGATCCGCGGTCTACCCGACCGCTACGTCAGCTCGCAGCTGAACGGGGTGCGCCTGCCGAGCGCGGACGAGGACACGCGCGCGGTCGAGCTCGACCAATTCCCCTCGGCCGTCATCGAGAGCATCCAGGTTTCGAAGACGTTCACCCCAGATCAGCAGGGTGACGCCTCCGGCGGCGCCGTCGACGTGCGGCTCAAGAGTGTTCCCAACGAGACGACCCTCTCGTTCAGCGCGCAAACGAGCTTCAATTCACAGGTTTCCGGCCGGGGCGACTTCCTCACGTACGAAGGCGGCGGTGTAGGCGCTTGGGGCCGCGAAGGCGACAGTCGCGAGATCCCGTACGACAACTTGGGCGGGAACTGGGACGGCGCAGTCGGCACGATCACCGAAGACGCGCCCATCGACTACAAGTGGTCGCTCTCAGCCGGCGGCAAGCACCAGATTTCGGACGATGTCCGCATCGGCGGATTCGCGAACTTCTTCTACGAGAAGGACAGCTCGTTCTACGACAACGGGGTCGACGACTCGTACTGGGTCGACAGCCCGGGCGAAGGTCTCACGCCTCAATACAGCCAGGGCGCGCCGACGCCCGACAGGCCGCAGGAAGGCGACTTCAAGACATCGCTCTTCGACGTCACGCAGTCCGAGCAGTCCGTGCAGTGGGGCGGCCTCGGGACGTTCGGCATCGAGTCGGAGAACCACCTCGTCGCCGCGACGTTCTTGTACTCGCGGACGACTGACGACAAGTCGACGCTGGCGACGGACACGCGCGGCAAGGAGTACTACTTCCCGGGGTACACCCGACGGGATCCGATGGGCCCGGGAAACACGCCGAACTCGCGGATGGCGGCGCCGTACCTGCGCACCGAGACGCTGGAGTACACGGAGCGGGAAACGTCCAGCCTCCAACTCGGTGGTCGCAGTTTGATCTCGATGGGCGAGTTCTCGATCGGCTCGTTCCGCTTCCAGGAGCCGACCTTCCACTGGAGCGTCTCGAAGAACTACGCGGAGCTGTATCAGCCCGACAAGCGTCAATTCGGCGCGCAGTGGTACGCGCCGTCGTTCAATCCTGGCTTCCCGCCCTTCGTGCCGCCCTCGATCGACGCCGCGATCTGGCTTCCCTTCACGCCGGCCGCGAACTTCAATTTGGGCAACTTCCAGCGCATCTGGAAGGAAATCGACGAAGAGAGCCAACAGGGCTCGTTCGATTTGAAGTTCCCCTTCCTGCAGTGGGACGATCACGAGGGGTACGTCAAAGCCGGCCTCTTCGATGACAAGGTCGAGCGCAACTTCGACCAGGAGACGTTCAGCAATTTCGCCGACCAATCCAGCTACGAAGCGGGATTCGAGGAGCCCTGGAGCGCGGTATTCGCCGACGAGAACCATCCGATCACGGCTTCGTCTCTGGACGTCGACTACCGCGGCGATATCGACATCTTCGCCTGGTACGGGATGATCGATGTACCCGTGTCGTCCACGGTGGACGTCATCACCGGAGCGCGATTCGAGCGCACCAGCATCTCGGTCTTCAACTTCCCCGAAATAGATGCCACGTGGTATCCGCCCGGCGCGGTGGCTCCGGTCGACCTGGGCGACATCGACAATGACGGACGCAGCGACGCCGACGTCGACATCGACCAGACCGACACGCTGCCGGCTCTGGCCGTGAACTGGGCGCCCTTCGAAGAGCTCACGTTCCGCAGCTCCGTCAGCCGCACGCTGGCACGACAGACGTTCAAGGAACTGACGCCGATCGTCCAGCAGGAGTTCCTCGGTGGGCCTGTGTTCATCGGCAATCCCGATCTGACGGCGAGCAGCCTGACGAATTACGACTTGCGCGCGGACTGGCGTCCCTATGAGAGCGCACTCGTGTCGGTGTCGTGGTTCCACAAGGACATCGACGATCCGATCGAGTACGTGCAGAGGCCCATCGACTTCACGTTCACGACCCCGGTGAACTATCCGAAGGGGCGCCTGACCGGCTTCGAACTCGAAGTGCGTCAGGACCTCGGCCGAATGGCGGACGCGTTGGAAGGATTGTCGGTCGGAGCGAACGGAACGCTGATCGATTCCAGCGTGACGCTGCCCGAAGACGAGGCCGCGATGTTCGCGATGCCACTTCTCGACGTACCGATCACCGAGCGCGACATGACCAACGCGCCCGAGTACCTCTACAACATCTACGGAACCTACGACATCGAGTCGACAGGCACGCAGATCTCGCTCTTCTACACGGTGCAGGGCGACACGCTGGTCGCCGGTGCCGGACAAGACGACGGCAACTTCGTTCCGAGCGTCTACGCCAACGACTACGACACGCTGAACTTCTCGATCAGTCAAAAGCTCGGGAGGTTCTTCAAGCTGCAATTCCAGGCCAAGAACCTCACGAATCCGACGATCGAAGAGGTCTATCGGTCCGAGTACATCGACGCGGACGTCGTGAAGACGTCGTACACGAAAGGCATCGAGTACTCGATCACTTTCGGGGCCAGCTTCAACTTCTGAATCACCCGCATGAATCCCATCGCTCGACATCGACCCCGAGGACATCCAATGAACACGAAGAAGGTCTCCCTGACGCGCTGCGCCGGGACCGTCGCGATTCTGGGCCTGTGCGCGAGCGCGGTCTTCCCGAGCGACGATGTGGCGGACATCGCGGAAACGCGCGCCATTCTCGAGAAGTGGGTCGACACGCGGCGCGTGATCTCAGCGGAGCGCAATGATTGGAAGCTCGCTCGCGAGATCCTCGCCAGCCGTGTCGAGGTCCTCCAGCGCGAGATCGACTCGCTGAAGTCCCGGATCGTCGATGCACAGAGCAGCATCGCCGAGGCCGACAAGAAGCGGGAGGCGCTCGTCGAAGACAACGCGCGACTCGTGACCTCGTCCGAGGCACTGGGCACGGTCGTCACTGGTTTCGAGACACGCACGCGCACCCTGCTCGCGCGCCTCCCCGATCCCATTCGGGATCGCGTGAAGCCGCTCAGCCAAAGGCTCCCCGACGGCAAGGCCCCGGTGAAGACCCCCTTGGGCGAGCGCTTCCAGAACGTCGTCGGGATCCTGAACGAAGTCGACAAGTTCCAGCGCGACATCACGCTGTCGAGTGAAGTGCGGCAACTCGGAGACGGGACGACCGCCGAGGTCACCGCGATCTACCTCGGTATCGCGCAGGGGTACTACGTGACGGCCAACGGCAAATCGGCCGGTGTCGGCACCGCAGGCGTCGACGGCTGGGCGTGGACACCCGCCAACGACGCCGCGCCGCGGATCGCGCGCTCGATCGCGATCTTGAAGAACGAAGGGGTGGCGGAGTTCGTCCCCCTTCCGATGCGCATCCAGTGAGCGGCGAGGTGAACACCATGAACCCGATGAACATCCTCAGCACCCTCACTCTCGCGTGCATCACGGCGACAGCTCATGCGCAGACGGCTCCCGCGAAGAGCGACGCGCAGCCGACGTTCGCGAGCGCCGCCTTGGACGTGCAGAAGCGGCTCGACTCGAGCGTCGCAGAGCTCGACACCCTGCGGACGCAGATCGTCGACGAGAAGCTGCCGCTGGCGCGTCGGATCAGCGACCTGGAGTCCGAACTCGTCAAGGCGCGACAGGAGTTCCAGCAGACGACGCGACTCCTCGACGGACGAACGCTCGACCTCACGAACCTGCGCGGCGAGATCAAGTCGCGTCAGGACGAGAAGGCGTACCTCGCGACGCTGCTCAGCGAGTACGCACGGAACTTCGAGTCGCGTCTACACATCACGGAGCTCCAGCGTTACGGACCGGAGTTGCAAGCGGCGAAGCTGGCACACGAGAACACGACGCTGACTCCGGAGCAGGTCCTGGAAGCACAGGCCGCTCTGATCGCGACTTCGCTCGCACGTCTCGAGGACGCGATCGGAGGTACGCGATTCGAGGGGACAGCCGTGAACCCCGACGGCATCGTGAACCGCGGGATGTTCGCTTTGGTCGGGCCGATCGCGCTCTTCCGCTCGACGGACGGCGCGTGGATCGGAACAGCGGAGCAGCGGCTGGGATCACTCGAGCCGGCACAAGTCCCGTTCGACGAACTCGAGGACAAGGACGCCGCCAGCTCCCTCGTCGTGTCGGGCGTCGGAGCGCTGCCCGTCGACACGACCCTGGGCGACGCGCACAAGGTCGCCGCGACCGAGGAGAGCCTGTGGGAGCACATCAAGAAGGGCGGCCCGGTCATGTGGCCCATCTTCTTGTTGGCCGGCGCGGCTCTCGCTGTCGCGCTCTACCGCTGGTTCGGCTTGGCGTTCTTGAAGAGCCCGCCGCGCGCGAAGCTCGAGGAGCTCTACGCTGCGGTCGACCGCGGTGAACACGTCGTCGCACGCGAGAAGGCCGCGAAGATCCGTGGACCGGTCGGGCAGATGCTCCTCGTCGGGGCCGAACACCTCGGCGAGCCGCGCGAGCTGGTCGAGGAGGTCATGTACGAGACCGTCCTCACGACACGACTGAAGCTGCAGCGCTTCCTGCCCTTCATCGCGATCAGCGCTGCCGCCGCACCTCTACTCGGACTCCTCGGGACGGTCACGGGGATCATGAACACGTTCCAACTCATCACCGTCTTCGGCACGGGCGACGTGAAGACGCTCTCCAGCGGCATCTCGGAAGCACTCATCACGACCGAGTACGGTCTCATCGTCGCGATTCCGTCTTTGCTCATCCACGCACTCCTCACGCGCAAGGCGAAGAGCGTGGTCGATGACATGGAGACCTCGGCCGTCGCGTTCCTGAACCACGTCGCGAGATCGGAATCCGGCACGCTCTCGAGAGCGGCCTGAAGCGAGGCCTCTTCATGGAACTCATGCTCGAACGTGCCGGCGCGATCTGGGACCAAGCCGTCGTGATCTGGGTCGCTGGCGGATGGGCGATGATCGCGATCGCGATCATCGCACTGGTCCTGTTCGCACTCGGGAGCCACGTGTTCCTGAAGCTCCAGGAGAAAGGCTTCGAATCCATCGACGAGTCCAAGTGGCGTCGCTGGATCGATCATCCCGAGGAACGTCGCGGTCAAATCGGCGATCAGATCGCCCTCGTGACGCGGGCACGCACGCTCGAAGAGATGTCGCGTGCGTTCCAAGAGCTGCGCTTGGGAGAGGTCGCCCCGTTCGCGCGGGATCTCCGCGTCATGAAAGTCTGCATCGGCGCCGCGCCGCTCTTCGGGCTGCTCGGAACGGTGACGGGGATGCTGGCGACGTTCGGCGCACTCGCGACGGGATCAGGCGGAGAGAAGACGATGGGGCTGATCGCCGCCGGGATCTCCGAGGCGCTGATCACGACCGAGACGGGCCTCGTGATCGCCTTGCCGGGTCTCTTCTTCCAGTACCAGCTCGCGCGGAAGTACGAACGCTACAAGGCATTCCTGGCGCACATGGAGACGGTGTGCACGCAGCTCTTGCATCGCGAACTCGGCCTGAAGCGCGCCGTGCCGATCGTGCCGGAGCCGGGCCCAGAAGCCAACGGCACGGGGAACTCGTCGCCCCGCGCCGGACGCATCCACAAGCCCGCAACGATCCTCGGATAGGAGCACACCATGGGACGCTTCCGCGAAATGGGCTCGGACGAAGGCGGTGATGTCGGCATCGACATGTCGCCGATGATCGACTGCGTCTTCATCCTGCTCATCTTCTTCATCGTCACCACGACCTTCGTCGAGGAGACGGGAGTCCAGGTCGACAAGCCGCAAGCCGCGTCCGCGGTTCGCCTCGAGAAGACCAGCATCCTCATCGCGCTCACGTCGAACGGCGAAGTGGTCTACGGCGGCCGCGAAATCGGCATCGGCGGTGTGCAGGCGCTGGTCAAACGCATGCTCCAAAAGGAGGACCTGCCCGTGATCATCCAAGCCGACACGGTCGCCCAGTCGGGCCTGCTCGTGCGCATCGTCGACGAGGCCAAGCTCGCCGGTGCGACGAAAGTCAGCATCGCCACGCGGAGCGCTCAGGGCTGATGAACGCCACCGGTCACACGCGGATCGAGGGACCTTCCCTCTCGAGACGGGTCCTGCACAGGGTCCTGGTCCTCGTCGGCGCAGTGGGCTTCGCGCTCGGCCTGTTCTTGGTATTGCCGCTCATCCAAGCGATCTCGGCGACTCCGCTCGCCGACAGCGAGCTGCGCTCGATCGACACGGCGAACCTGCCTCCTCCGCCTCCGCCCCCTCCCGAGGAAGAGAAGAAGGAAGAGGAGCCGGAGCCGGAAGAGAAGCCGCCGGACCTCGAGGAGGTCTCGCAGCCGCTCGATCTCTCGCAACTCGAACTCGCACTCGGCGGCGGCATCGGGGATGGCTGGATGACGGCCGACTTCGCTGTGAAGCTCGACACGAAAGTCGCGAGCGCGCAGGAATCCGAAGCGCTGTTCTCGCTGGAGGATCTCGATCAGAAGCCGCGCGTCGTCCACCAGCCCGGTCCGAAGTTGGACAAGGCTCTGAGACAGAAGGCGCCCGGCACCGCCTACGTGCTCTTCGTCGTCGATCCGAGCGGCCGAGTCGAGAACCCGACGATCCAGAGTTCGACGGACCCCATCTTCGAGAAACCGGCCCTCGCGGCGGTGAAGCAGTGGAAGTTCGAACCAGGCATGCGCAAGGGCCAACCCGTGCGCTTCCGCATGCGCGTGCCCGTCACGTTTCCGAAGAACTGACTCCGATGAACCGCACACTCCTCAGTCACCTGTTCACCATCCCGTCGTGCGCACTCGTCCTCGGTGCGTGCTCGAGCCTCGAGGATCAGGCTGGAGATCCAGTCCACGATGCAGGCCTGGATCCCGCGACTTCTCTCGCGGCGTGGACGGCCCCGACAGAGGCTTCTCTGCCCGCGACGCCGACTTGGCCGGTCGAGCCCGCGAGCACACGTGCGCTGGAAGGCGGCGATTTTGCGCTCCAGGTGTGGAACGACCCGATGTTCCAACGTCAGTTCGCGGAGAGCTACGCGGCGGAGACCGATATCGAACCGCGGCTGGCAGCGCCCGAGCGCGAGACCATGCAGCAAGTCCTCGACCTGATGGCCGCGGACAAGATGGACGAGGCCGCGCAGTTCATCACCAAGCAGATGACGCCCGCTTCGAGCGCTGTCTTCGATTTCACGCTCGCGAACATCCGCTTCCAGCAAGAGCGCCTGCCCGAAGCGATCGGTGCGTATGAGCTCGCCACGCAGAAGTTCCCCAAGTTCCGTCGGGCTTGGCGCAACTTGGCCTTGATCTTCGTTCGACGAAACGAGCACGCGAAGGCCGCGCGCGCGCTCGTGCGAGTCGTCGAACTCGGCGGCGGAGACGCGGTCACCTACGGTTTGCTCGCCTTTTCCTACTCCAATCTAGACGACCACATGTCCGCCGAGTCCGGCTTCCGCATGGCGGCGATGCTCGACCCGCAAACGCTCGACTGGAAAATGGGGCTGGCGAAGAGCTTCTTCCACCAGAAGCGGTATGCCGACGCCGCTGCGCTGTGCGACTCGATGCTCGCCAACGATCCGAACCGTGCGGACTTGTGGTTGCTCCAGGCGAATGCATTCATCGGCCAGAACCAGCCACGAAGGGCTGCGGAGAACTACGAGCTCGTCGACGGACTGGGCAAGTCGACCCCGGACAGCTTGAACATGCTGGCCGACATCTACGTGAACGACGAGCTGTACGATTTGGCCGTCGACACGTACGTCCGCGCGATGGAGAAGAACCTCGGAGTCGGCGCGTCGCGCGCGATCCGCGCAGCCAAGGTCCTGAGTTCACGCGGGGCTTCGGAATCGACGAAGAGACTCGTCGAGCGCATCGAGGACATTCACACCGGGCGGCTTTCGTCGGACGAGCGGAAAGACCTGCTCAAGCTCCGTGCTCGCCTGGCGGTCGCGGATGGCGCCGGCGAGGAAGAAGCGCGCGTGCTCGAGGAGATCGTGCAGCTCGACCCCCTCGATGGTGAGGCCCTGATCCTCCTCGGGCAGCACCAAGCCCGAGCCGGCGACGTGGAGAGGGCGATCTTCTGGTACGAGCGCGCGGCGAGCGTCGAGGCCTTCGAGGCCGAGGCCAAAGTCCGGCACGCCCAATTGTTGGTGAGCAAGGGCCGCTATTCCGAAGCGCTGCCGTTGCTCCGTCGTGCGCAAACCATCAAGCCGCGCGAGAACGTTCAACAGTACTTGGAGCAGGTCGAGCGCGTCGCTCAGTCCCGCTGAACAGAGCGCATCGCTCCGTGAGACGTCGAGCTCTGCTCGCTACGTCAGGGGACCTCGTGCGACATCGGCTCTGCTGTCAGCGCGGAACAACCGGTCGAAGCGCCGCCTGTTTGAGTGGACTTGAATCAGCTCTTCATCGGCCCGCAACACGATCTCGCAATCCTTCTCGCCGTTCGCGCAGCACGTATCCAGGAGACCGGCTCCAGTCGTGCTCCGCGAATTCCCTCCAGTGACGGATCGAGTGAGCAGCTCCATGAAGAAGACAGTCCTCCTGACCGCCGTGACGGGCTTTGGCCTCGTCGCAGCGGCCAACGCCGCCGAGATCCTCGTGACGACCGACATCGCCGTGTCGACCACGTGGTTCTCCACCGACACCTACAACCTCCAACAGCAGATCTACGTCCTCCCCGGAGCGACGTTGACGATCCAAGCCGGCACGGTCATCGCCAGCGACACCGGCATCGGTGGCAGCCTCGCAGTGACGCGCGGCGGGCAGATCATCGCCAACGGAACCGCAGCGGCTCCGATCATCTTCACGTCGAAGGCCGACGTGGCGACGTGGATCGGCGGCAACCCGAAGACGGGGACGGCCCGCCTCGGCGTCAACGAATGGGGCAACCTGACCATCTGCGGCAACGGTTACATCTCCGAGAATTCGATCGTCGCGAACACGCCGGCTCCGAACGCCGCGAACTTCGCCACGATGGAGGGTCTGACCGAGGCCTTCCCGGGCGACACGCGCGTTCGCTACGGCGGCGGCAACGACGATGACGACAGCGGCTCGCTGCGTTACGTCTCGTTCCGCTACGGCGGCCGGGTCATTGCGCTCAACAACGAGTTGAACGGTCTCTCCCTCGGCGGCGTCGGCCGCAACACGGACATCGACCACGTCGAGATCTTCAACAACGTCGACGACGGCATCGAGATCTGGGGCGGCACGTGCAACCTCAAATACTTCAGCATCTGGAACATCGGCGACGACAGCCTCGACGTCGACCAGGGCTGGCGCGGCAAAGCGCAGTTCGGCCTGATCGTCCAGGGCTACAGCGCGGTGGCCACCCAGGGATCGGGCGTCGGCGACAACGCCATCGAGATGGACGGCGCGGAGCAGTCCGACTACCAGCCGGTCACGACGACCTCGATCTACAACATGACTGTCATCGGTCAGCCGATCAGCGGCGACCACGGCACGGCTTGGCGTGACAACGCTCGCGCTCAAGTCCGCAACTCGATCTTCATGGATCTCGGCGAGCGGCTCGTCTCCTTCGACAACATCGACGGTGACGGCGGCGCGGGCTACGGCTCGGGCGGCACGCTCTCCTGGGTCAACACGTGGACGACCGCCTACAACGGCGCGCCGGTCACGCTGAACGATCCGATCGGTCTGCCGGGCTTCTACTCGGCGCAGACGAACGGCAACCTCGCGGAGATCACGGACAGCGTGTTCTTCAACAACCTGAATGGTTCGGCCTACACGGAAGCGACGGCTCGCGGCGTCCTCCCGGGCAACGTGACGAACAACAACGTCAATGCGGGCTCGGCCGCGATCGACCAGCCGATCAAGTCGATCACGCGCGGTCCGGTGACGCCGGTCCTCGCGCTGACGATGTTGCCGGTCATCGGTCTCGACCCGCGTCCGGCCGCTGCCGCTCTCACGAGCGTCAACGCGGCTCCGGTCGACGGGTTCTTCACCGCCGCGCAGTACCGCGGCGCGTTCGCGCCGGGCAACGTTCAGCACTGGCTCTGCGACTGGACGGCCACGTTCGCGTACGGCATCACGCCGGCCGCTGATCTCGGCACGCCCTTCTGCTTCGGTGACGGCACGGGCACGGCCTGCCCGTGCGCGAACAACAGCGTGGTCGGCGACCAAGTCGGCTGCCTGAGCTCGATCGGATCGGGCGGCAAGCTCCGCGCGACGGGTTGCTCGAGCATCTCGAACGACACGCTCGTCCTGCTCGGCACGCAAATGCCGGCGACGGCGCAGTGCCTCTACTTCCAAGGCGCGAGCCAACAGTCCGCGGGCGCCGGTGCAGTCTTCGGCGACGGCAAGCGCTGCGCCGGGGGCCAGATCTTCCGTCTCGGCACGAAGGCGAACGTCGGTGGCGCGTCTCAGTATCCGGTCAGCGGTGACCTTTCGGTCTCCGTCCGTGGTGTCGTCCTGACGCCTGGCGTCCGCACGTACCAGGCCTGGTACCGCAACGCGGCCGCCTTCTGCACGGCCTCGACCTTCAACCTGTCGAACGGGTTGGAGATCATCTGGGAGCTGTGATCTCGCACCTGAGATCCTGATCCAATGGCGGCCCCCGGGCCGCGCTGCGCCGCTTGAAACGAGCGGTGGGCGCGACCGGGGGCCGCCTGCATCCACGCAACGAGCGCGACACGACCACGACCGCCCGAACGACGCACATGAATCCGATCCAACGAGTCCTCTTCATCGCGACCTGTGCAGCGCTCACCACTTCGTGCTCGGAGTCGAAGGCGATCGACGTTGCGCGCACAACGGTGGCGAGCGGTCCTCCGTCACCAGCGATCGCAGCTTGGCGGGGCGAGCTCTTGGATCTCGCTTTCGAGGCGGCCAGCGCGTTTCCGCTGAATCCGCACGTGAAAAACCGCTCGCGTGCACAGGCCGACGCCGTGACGGCGGCGCTCGCCGTCGATCAGCCCGACCGCGCGGTGCGCTTCGCGGAAGGCATCGCCAACTGGCGTCGCGGCGAAGCTTACGCGGACATCGCCTTCCATCAGGCCGATCACGGACGCCTCGGGCGCGTGCAGGAATTCCTCGACTTGGCGCAGCGCATCGCGGACGAGGGCGTCGCTGCGGACGCGAACTCGCCGAGCGATTCCGTCGAGACGTCCCAAGAGTGGCGACGCGACCGCGTTCGAGCGCAGATCGCGCGCACGTACTTGCGGCTGGGCCAGGACTCCCGCGCGGACACCGCCGCCAGCGGAGCGATCGACTCCGAGACGGCACCCATTCATGCAGAGCGCGCGCGCGGGGTCGACGCGGCGAACTTCGATGCACACATGACGTCGCTCGATGCGCTGGTCGCAACGGGCTCGTTCGATCCGCTTCGTTCCGCGCTCGACGCGTATGCGGAGCTCTTCTCGACCTTCTACGGCGACGCCGAGCGTCGGCGGATCGTCGAGGAGAAGATCCCGCTCGCCTGGGCGAAGCTGCCGATCCAAGTCCGGCTCGAAACGCAGGAGAAACTCGTCGGCAAAGCGCTCGAGCATGGCGACGAGGCCAAGGCTCTCGAACTGGTCGACGCCGCGAGCGTGATGCTCGATTCGACGAACTGGAACGCCGAGGCCAACGTGCCGCTCCGAGCTCGGCTGGCCGGCCTCCGTGCGCGCGCGGGCGACGTCGTACTGGCCCGCGAGGAGGCCGACGCTGCGCTCGCGGCCTACGACCGGGAGCGCGAGCAGATCGTGAACATCTATCGCGCGGGTGTGCTGCGACCGCTGGCCCAGGCCTACCACGAGATCGGGGACAGCGAGAAGGCGCGCGCGGTCTACTCCAAGGCACTCGACGAGGGCGTTCTGAATCCGAACGCGCGTCCGCGTGCGGACGATCTCGTCGCGACGATTTGTTCGATGGTCACGACGAACGTGGAGCCCGACGCAGCGATGCGCACGCGCATCGGCGAGATCAGGTCGAAGTTGGGCGCGCCGTGGTGACCAGCCGGTGTTGTGGTGACCAGCCGGTGTTGCGGTGACCAGCCAGTGATGTGGTGACCAGCCAGTGTTGCGGTGACCAGCCAGTGTTGTGGTGACCAGCCAGTGTTGTGGTGAACCGCTGGGGATGTGGTGACCAGCCGGTGACGTCTTGATCAGCTGGTGAGTCGCGCACCTCGGACGTAGACGCTCTCGAGAGCGAGGGCGGACCCGCGCAGCACTACGAAATCAGCTGCGAAACCGGCGCGGAGCGAGCCCAGCTCTTGCTCGAGGCCCAAGGCTCGCGCGGGCGTCGTGCTGGCCATCGTCAAGGCGTCGACGAGCCCCACGACGCCGCGTTCGACGAGTCGGCGCACCATTTCGAGCTGGCTCATCGCGGAACCCGCGAGTTTCGGCGGCCCACCGGCCGACGACGGGTAGTACGCGCTGCCTCCCTCGAGCCTGTGTTCGCGCCCGTGACTGTGAAAGTGCTGGCATCCAGTCCCCGCACCGCGCAGCGCGTCGCTGACGAGACACAGTCCTGCGGGCCCACGCGCGCGCAGCGCCAGCTCGAACATCTCAGGCCCGACGTGCACGAGGTCGCCGATGATCTCGGCGAAAAGCGCCGCGTCCGTCAGCGCGAATCCCGCGACTCCGACTTCCCGGTGATGCAGCGGCGGCATCGCGTTGAAGAGATGCGTGGCGCCGACCGCGCCAGCCATCGCGGCCGATCGCGATTCGGCACTCGTGGCGCGGCTGTGTCCGAGCGACACGCGCACCCCCGACCGCGTGAGTTCGCGCACGAGATCCAGAGCGCCCGGAAGTTCCGGCGCGAGAGTCATCGTACGCACGCCGCGACCATCCCCGCTCGCGGGCCCGAGGATCGCACGCAAACTCGCCACCGAAGGCTCGTGCAAGTCGTCCGGCGGAAGAGCGCCCGCCGCGAGTCGGTTCACGAACGGACCTTCGAGGTGCGCACCGATCACGCGCGCACCCTGACTCGGACGCAGCGCACGCACGCGACGTTGGAGCTCCACGCAGGCTTCACCGAGGACCTCGGGGCGCCCGGGAAACAGAGTCGGCTGGAAGGCCGTGGTTCCCGCCAAGGCGAGCGCGCGCGCCATCCCGGCAATGTCCTCGAGCGGATCGAAACCGCCGAAACCGTGCACGTGCAGGTCGATGAAACCCGGCGCGACGACGGGCAAGTCGGCGCCACCGATCTCGCCCTCGGTGAGAACGGTCGCGATCCGCTCACCCTCCCACGAGAGAGTCCCCGTGAGCAGTTTGCCGTCGACGAGGAGACGTCCGCGCAGGCTTTCCACGCGCGCTTCGTCGCACGATTCGAGCGCGAGGTCAATCGGCGCGCATCGAAGCGTGCTCAGCCAATCGTGAAGCACGAGTCCGATTCACCGTCGCTGCCCGGCCCTCTCCAGCTGGGCTGTACGGCGCGTCGGCAGCCGCGCTCCACGTTATCGATTGCGTCGAGTGATCTGGAACCTCCCCCGCACTAACGACCGGACGTGGCGCCTTCTCGGCTGCGAGCTGCAAGAGTTCGCGCTTGCGCTCGGGATCCGTCTCGTTCGCGGCCAACTGCTCGAATGCGAGCGAGCAGGCGCGGTCGAGGGAGACGTCGTCCTGGGCATCGACATCCGTTCGAGTTCGGAGGCGAGCTTCGTGACGACGTCGGCGGAACGCACGACTTCGCCGAGCGGCGCGGGGCTCGGCGGCGGGAAGGTGAAAGCGACCGTGAGGAAGGCGTTTGTCAGACACACTTGCTTGGGGGTTCCCGCGTTTGGATCTGACGAGCCCAGGGTCGGTCTCACTCACGCAGGATACGAGTGCACACTTTCGACGTTCGAGTGCATTCGAGATCCATGCGCGACGGAACCCATCTCGAACATCCCGCGCACCCCTCCTCTCAGGCCGACGGCCGCGAGAGCAACGCGATTCCGGATCCGCCGTACTCGTGCACGTCGAATCCCCAGTTCGGCCCCGGCCTGAGCGCTCCGACATCACGAATCGCTGCATGGGCCACGATCAACCCCTGCTCGGTCATGTTCTCGAGCGCCAACGCTTCGAGCGCGCGGACGAGCAATGGACTGGTGTCCGGATTCGTGACGAGCTTGTACGGCGGATCGAAGAACGCGAGGTCGTACAGCGCTTCGTCTTTCCGACGATCGCGCCAGCTATCGTGCTTCAGTGCGTCGCCGCGCCAGATCCGCACGCGCGCTTTCACATCGAGCTCGTCGACATTGCGGGCTAATGCCGCGAGGGCCGGTGCGCCGCGCTCGACGAAGCGGACGTGGGTCGCGCCGCGCGACAGAGCCTCGAGACCCAAACTGCCGCAGCCCGCGAACAGGTCGAGAACCCGCGCTCCCGCGAGACGATCCTCGATCCGCGCGAACACGGCTTCCCTCACGCGATCGAGCATGGGTCGCGTCACGTCACCGTCGGGCGTGACGAGGCGGCGTCCTCCGAGTTCCCCGGCGATGATCCTCACAGCTCGTCGAGCCTACTGACCGGAGCCGCGGAAAGAGCGGCGGAATTCCGCACGTATCTCGTGGTCCGAGTCCGGTCGCTCGACGGATCGCGCCGAGCGCTGTTGGAGACGGGCGTGGCCGCTGAGCACGGCTATCGAGGTCGACGAACCAGGGCGGTGGCATGATCCGTAGAGCGACCGGACTGGCGCCACGTCTTGCTAGAATCCGCGCATCACGATGCCGCGCCTCCACGTCAACATCGATCATGTCGCGACGCTGCGCCAAGCGCGCCGCGAACCATTCCCCGACCCCGTCGAGTGGGCCCTGCGGGCCGAACGCGCTGGCGCCGAAGGAATCACGGTGCACCTGCGTGCGGACCGTCGCCACATCCAGGACGACGACGTGAAGCGCCTCCGCAAGCAGCTCGCGACGCGCCTGAACTTCGAGATGAGCCTCGAACCGCAGATCGTCGCCATCGCTCTGCGCACGAAACCCCACGCCGTGTGCATCGTGCCGGAGAACCGCGCGGAAGTGACGACGGAGGGCGGACTCGACGTCGTGCGCGAGGCGCGTAGGCTCTGCGCCGTCGTGCCCAAACTCGCACGAATCGGCGTGCAGGTCAGCCTCTTCGTCGATCCCGACGTGCGCCAAGTCGAAGCAGCTTGCGAGGTCGGGGCGGAATTCGTCGAGCTCCACACCGGCGCGTATGCGCGTGCGAAGGGCCGAGCTCGCGCCAAGGAGCTCGCACGGCTCATGACCGCGGTTCTCCACGCACGCGCTATCGGACTGCGGGTCAATGCGGGGCACGGCCTCGACTACGAGAACGTCAGCGACGTCGCGGCTCTCCCCCACGTGGAGGAACTCAACATCGGCTTCGCGATCGTCGCGCGATCCGTCTTCGATGGGCTCGAAGCTTCCGTCTCGGAGATGGCTCGGCTCGTTCGCGGCCGGAAGATCGCCGCCCGCGCGGCACGGAGGAGCGCATGATCGTGTCGCACGGACGTTGCACGTTCCAAGGCAGCATCGTGGCGCTCCCCACACCGTTCCGCGATGGACGCATCGACTTGCCGGCGCTACACGCCCTCGTCGATTTCCACATCGAACGCAGCACGGATGGTCTCGTCGTGTGCGGCACCACGGGCGAAGCACCGACACTCGTCGACTGGGAGCGCCGCGCCATCGTCGAGGCAACGGTCGGGCGCGCTCGGGGCCGTGTCAGCGTGATCGCGGGCGTCGGCACGAACGACACGCGCTCCACCATCGTGCACGCGAAAGCGGCTCTAGAACTGGGCGTCGATGGACTCCTCGTCGTGACGCCGTACTACAACCGACCGACGCAACGCGGTCTCGACGCACACTTCAGCGCGGTCGCGGAAGCCGTGGCGGCACCGATCGTGCTCTACAACGTGCCCTCGCGGACGGGCTGCGATCTCCAACCCGAGACGGTCGCGGCGATCGCAGCGCGATTCACGCACGTCGTTGCGGTGAAGGAAGCGCTGCCGTCCGTCGAGCGCGCGAAGGCGCTCCTCGCCGAGACACCCTGCGGCCTGCTCGCCGGGGACGACGCCTCGATCGCGGACTTCGTCAGCCTCGGCGCGGTCGGTGCCGTGAACGTCATCGGCAACGTCGCTCCGGAAAAGGTCGCCGAGCTCGTGCGGTGTTCGATGCCGGGCCGTGATTCGCGACGCGCCGCAGAGCTCGTCGAATGGCTGGCACCGATCATCCGCGACCTCTACATCGAGACCAATCCGGCGCCGGTGAAGGCGGCACTCGCGCATCTCTTGCCCATGGTCCGCGACGACGTACGGCTGCCGCTCGTCACGATGACGGCCGCGAATCAGAAGAAGCTCACCGACACGCTGCGATCTGCTGGAATTCTCGAATGAGACGTGCGTTCGCCGCTTGCGCGCTGACTCTCCTCGCAGCTTGCTCGAGCACGCCGCCGCCGGTTCCCGAACGAGACATGCGCGGTCTCCAAGATGCCATCGCCGAGCTCTGCGATTCGTTCCAGGGCGTCGCGGGCGTGTTCGTCCGAGACCTGACGACCGGCGCAGAAGCCAAGGTCAACGCGGATGTAGTGGTGCCGACTGCCTCGCTGGTCAAGGTGCCGATCTTGATCGGCGTGTTCGACCGACTCGAGCGCGGCGAGCTGGCGTATCGAAAGCCACTCGCGTACGACGTCGAGCGGAAGTACCCCGGCGAGGATCTTCTCGCGCGCTTCGAGAACGGTTCCACGATTCCGCTTGCTGAACTGTGCATGTTGATGAGCGCGATGAGCGACAACACCGCCAGCCTGTGGTGTCAGGAACTCGCGGGCGGCGGCGCCTCGATCAACACGTGGCTCGAGCGGAACGGGTTCGCCGAGACGCGCGTGAACTCGCGCACTGAAGGCCGGAAAGACGCGCAAAAGGATTACGGCTGGGGCCAGACGACTCCGCGCGAGATGGCGAACCTCTTGGTCGCGATTCGTGAGCGCCGCGTCGTTTCGCGTGCGGCGAGTGAGGAGATGGAGCGCATCCTCTCGCGCTCGTACTGGTCGACCGAAGCGTTGTCGTCGATCCCGCCATCCGTGCACGTGATGAGCAAACAGGGCGCCGTGAACCGCTCACGATCCGAAGTGCTCCTCGTCGATGCCCCGAGCGGCCCGTTCGCCCTGTGCGTCGCGACGATGGATCAATCGGATGAGTCGTGGGAGCACGCGAACGAGGGGTTCCAGCTCATTCGCGACGTCACGGCGGCCGCGTGGAAGTTCATGGAACCGTCGAGTCCCTACGCACCAGCCGCCGGTTCGAACCGCTTCTGGTAGCGCGACGTCAGCGCCGGAATCGCGGCTCGGGCAGCTCGACGACCTGGCTCTCGACTTTCTCGCCGCGCAAGAAGGCGAGGAGCAAGGCCCGAAACTCGGCCGAGAGCATCTCGATCGATTCGTGGCCCGCGTTCTGCGCGATCACGTGCGCGTGGTTCGGGAACCACGCACGGATTTCCTCCACGTTCTCGGGCGGAGTCCGAGCGTCGAGGTCTCCGCTGACGAAGAGCACGGGCACTTCGCAGCGAAACGGCCTGTGGAATTCGTCACTCAACCGACTCTTGCCGCAGCCCGAGCACGCACCGGGGTAAGGCCCGTTGACCGCGTCGGACAGCAGATTGAGCGGGTCTTTCTGCTCCAACTCGATGCGTGCGAGCCGCGTTGCGCTGCCTCCGGATGCGCAGTCCATTGCGAACGCCATCGCGGAACCGATCTCTCCACGTCTGCATTCGAAGGCCACCTCGCGCAGATCGCTCCAGTCCCCCGACGACATGCGCAGGATCGCTGCGGGAACGTCGCGGAACTCGAATGCGAGGCCCAGTCGCCCTGCGAGCCAGATCTGGAAGTCGAGCGGGCCGACCGTGATCGGGGATGCGTCGGATGCCGAGGTCGCGAGGATCGCGGGCTCCTTCACGAGCTTCGCCAAGAGTGATTTCACCGTCCCCACGAGATCGGGTAGCTCTTCCGCGAAGCCCGGATCCGCCGCGACCAGCGCGCCGAGTCGCTCGAGGTGTCTTTGTGTGGTGCTCGGGTACTTCCAAGTCTGATCCGGGCCTTCGACACGGAACATCGCCGATCGATCGACGTGCGCGCCGTGTCGCCGCAAGTAAGCGATCGAGAGGTGCGTGCCATAGCTCTCGCCCCACGTGATCACCTTCTCGATGCCGAGGGCGCGCCGCACGTCGTCCGCGTCGTCCGCGCTGGCTTCGGTGTGATAGCTCGCGAGATCGACGCCGCGTTCTTTCCAGTACGCCGCGCTCCGCTCGACCGCCTTCGTCCACGCCGTGATGACTTCGTCGCGCGTGACCGGCCGATCGAGCGGCAATTCCCACGTGAACGGGCCGCCCTCTTCGAGGTTCGGTCGCGACAGTCCCGTGCCGCGCTGATCGATGCCGATCACGTCGTGGTGATCGAGCAGTCGCAACATGCGCCCGGTGGCGGGGCGCACGCAGTACTCGACTCCCGACGCGCCGGGTCCGCCGGCGAAATAAACGATCGAGGGGCCGGGTTTCGGATCCTTCGTGCGGAAACGTACGAACGCGATCTCGATCTTCGCTCCGTCGGTGAGCCCACGATTCTCGGGGACCGTGATACGACCGAGCTCGCCCTCGATCGGTTGTCTGTCGGAACCAGTCGCCGAGTAAGGCTCCCAACGGATGCTCGGAGGAGACTCCGCTTCGACACCGGGCGAACCGAAGGACGAAGCGAGGAGGACGACGATTTGGAGCATCATGAAAACACCTTTCATTCCCGTGGTAGTGGGGTGAGCGGGAAGTACGCAGCCAAAGTCGGGCTGACGGCGACTTCCTGGCTAGGCGCGCTGACGACGCGGGTTCGCTGCATCCCTCGGAGGAGGCGCAACGACGCCAAGGTGGCGCGGGCGGCCCGACTTTGGCTGCGCACTTCCGGCTCACCCCACTGGACGTGAACGACCGCGAGCGCTCTCGACACGCGCCATGAACCATGCGCCGGCGAAAGCGACGGCCGGCATGCCGAAGACCACCAACACGATCTCGCGCCACGGCACCGCGAACTCGAGCCGCGCGCTCGAGAGCTGCACGAGTCCGTAGCTCGGGATCATTCCGGCGGGCACGGCGAGCACCGCACCGAGTGCCGCCAAGTACGCAGCGCGCGCAGCACTGTGCATCGAGAGGACGCGCGGAGCTGCTCCGACGAGGCTCAGGACGTGCGCGTCCGCCGCCGACTCGATGGAGGTCAAGGCGGTCGCAACGAGCACGACGATGACGCCGGTCACGAGCGCCAGCACGAGAACGACGGCGAGGATCGGGCCGGTTTCCGCGCGCAGGAGCAGATCGGCGTCCACGGAGGAGCCAGGCGACGAAGCTGCGATCGCGACGGCGCGTTCGACGTCGTTCGCGGTCGCGTCGCGGCCCAGCCGCACCAACCACGGCGCGTGCGCCTTGCGGTGTGGAGGACCCGCGCGAAGTCCGAGTTCCGTCAGCAGACTCTCGCCGATGACGACACGCGGAGTCGACGGAAGGCCCTCGACCTCGAGCCAGATGCTCGGCACGGAGGCGAGATCGACGCCGGACTCCGTCGCGAGAGCGATCGTCGTTCCACGCGCCGCGCCACGATCGCCGTCGGGACCGACGAGAACGACGAGTTTTCCGGCAGCCAGCGCCGAGCCTCCATCCTCGAACGCTCCTGCGCGGGCGTGAGCGGCATCACCGACGATCACGGTGGGTCCGAGCGGCGCGCCGCTCGCGAATCGAGCACGGACGGCCTCGGCTCCAGACCAAGCCGTGCGAATCGGTGCGACGGCGACCGCGCCGAGTTCGAGAGCGACCTCTTCCGCGATCGTCTCGGCCAGAGGGCCGTCGACGAACAACTGATCGGGTCGCAGCGGGGAACGGTTCGTGGCGAGCAACCGCTCGACGCCGCCGATCAACGTCGCGAGCATCAAGCTGACCGAAACGCCGGCCAGGACCGCGGTCACCACGGGGCCGTTGCGCGCGCGAAATCGTCCGGCGTCGCGCGCGGCGAGGCGCCAAGCGAGCGGCAACGGCGCAGCGGCGCGCGCGAGCACGCCGAGTAGCCACGGACTGCACGCACCGAGTCCGAGTACGCCGAGGATGGAACCGCCGAGGACTCCCACGGCCGCCGTCGCGCCGTCGCGGCTCGCGCCGAAGGCGACGGCTGCCAGCCCGAGCGAAACCAAGGCGAGTCCGATCACGAACCACGTGCGGGTCCCTTCCGTGACGGGGCGGCGCCCGCTCAACGCGACGCGGATCGGGAGTCGGGTCGCGGAGAACGCCGGCACGACCGCGGCGCCGAGCGCGGAGAGAAGGCCGAGCAGGCTCGTGGCGCCGATCAAATCGAGCGGGATTTCCAGCTCTCCGTTGCGCCGCAGGTTCCAACCGTCGAAAGCCGGTTGGAGCAGTCGCGCCGTGCCGAGGCCGACGGTGAGACCGAGTAGGACACCGACGGAGGCTTGGAGGAGCGCCGAGCCGATGAGCGCCGATCGCAGCGCGCCGAGCGGCGCTCCCGTTGCGCCGAGCAGACCGATTTCGCGCTGACGGCGACGCAAGCCGACGGCAAACGCGGCCGAGACGACGAGCGCCGCTTCGAAGAACCCGAATCCGCCGATGACGACGATCGCGAGTCGTTCGAAGTCGTCGCCCGATCCGATCTCGGAGCGCGCGGTCACGGCGAGACCGCTCGTGCGCAGCCGATCGGCCGCGAGAAGCGCGACATCGCTTCCACGGTCCGGGAGATCGACGAGCCAAGTCGTCGCGCTGGCCTCGGAGTTCGGGCGAAGGACGATGAGGCTCGCGAGATCCTCCGGATCCACGGCGATCCCGACGATGCGCGCCGTCGCGCCCGCGATCTCGACCGTGCCCTCGAGTCGTGCACCCAGGCGATCCGCAACCGACTGCGACACGGCGATCTCGTCCGGTTCGGACGGAGCGCGCCCCGCGGAGATCGAGGTCATGCCGTGCGCGAGACCGCCTTCGCGAAGCGCCTCGCTCTCGATCGCGATGGAACGCGCCGCGACACGCCGACCGGGCGCGCGCAATTCCACGCGTCCGACGGCGACGGGCACCGCGCGATGCGCTTCCGGCAGCAAATCCAGGATGCGCTCGGGCTCGATCGCCGCGTCGATGCGCAAGTCCGCGTCCCCCATCGCCTGGATGCGCGCTTCCTCGGGAGTACGGCGCGTCGTCGAGTACATCGCGCTACCTCCGGCCATCGCGGCGACCGGCACCGCGACGAGGAGCACGACGAGCATCGCGCGGCCCGGATGACGTCGGATGCCGCGCCATTCCACGCGCATCAGTGCGCGCAGGCCTGAAGCGAACTTCACGGCCCCACCGCGTTCGAGCGATTCGGGCGCGGCTGCGTGCGCGGGGAGGAGGCGGCGTCGACGATCCGCCCGTCGACGAGGTGGAGCACGCGGTCCGCCCAGGCCGCATGCGTCGCGTCGTGCGTGACGAGCAACGCGGTTCCGCCGGCGTCGCACTGGTCGCGCAGCAGACGCATGACGAGCTCGCCCGTAACGGAATCGAGCGCGCCGGTCGGCTCGTCCGCGAGCAGCATCGACCTCTTACCGACGAATGCGCGCGCGATCGCGACGCGTTGCTGTTCGCCGCCCGACAGGTCCTCGGGGAAACGATCGGCGAGGTGCTGCATCTTGACGCGAGCCAGCGCGGCGCGCGCTTCGTCACGCGCTGCGGGAAGCGAAGCGCCGTCCAACTCGAGCGGAAGCGCCACGTTTTCGAGCGCCGTGAGCCCGGGCAGGAGGTTCAGATCCTGGAAGACGTAGCCCAACGTGCGCCGTCGGAGTTCCGCGAGCTGCGCCGCGGAGAGGTCCGCGAGATCGCGTCCAGCCACGACCACGCGGCCTTCGGTCGGCCGATCGAGCGCGCCCGCGATGGCGAGCAACGTGGACTTGCCCGAACCGGACGGCCCCGTGATCGCGACGAGTTCGCCGCGCCCGACCTCGAGGCTCACGGGTCCGAGGACGCGAACCGGACCGTTGCGGCTCGCGTGGACACGACCGACATCGCGGATTTCGAGGACCGGTGCCGCGACACTCACCGCTCGCCCCGCGCCGCGAGTCGCGCCGCGCACAAGTCGAGCCAGCGGATCTGCGCCTCGGCCGTGAGGATCCAGGCATCGAGGATGAGGAGCCACGCGAGATCGCGATCCGGATCCGCGCGCACCTTGTGACGCGTGAGTTCCTGCAGGCGCTCCATCGTCGTGGCGCGCTGCGCGGCGAGGATCCCGCCGACGTCCTCGCCCTCCGCTGCGATCGCGAGGAGGACCTTGATCGCGAGCTCATCACGTTGCGGCGGGTCGTCGACGACCGGCGAGGCGTACCAACCGGCGAGCTGCGCGCGCCCGGCGTCCGTGATGCTCCAAGTCTGGCGCGGACCTTCTTCGCCGGTCCGCGGTGTGACGAGCCCGTCGCGCTCGAGCCGCGCGAGCGTCGTGTAGACCTGCCCGACGTTGAGCGGCCAGGCGTTCGAGGTGCGCTCCTCGAAGGCCGTCTTGAGGCCGTAGCCGTGCGTGGGTTCGCGATCGAGAAGGGCGAGCAGACTGTGGCGGACGGTCATAGGAGCTTCAAGAAATTGGATACGCCGTATGCATACCCGGTATTCTAGCGCATCCGCAAGGGGCTGACCCAGTTGGCTGTCCGTCCCCCGAGCGCGAAAAGTGCCCCGGGTCGGGTCCAGGAGGTCACTCACCCCCAAGAAACTAGCGACGCAGAATCGCCTCGAACCAAGGCGCCGAATGTGAGGCACCCCGTTCAGACGACGCGCGGCGTCGTCGCTTCGCCGAACTTCGCGCCCAGATCGCGCAGATACGCCTCGATCCTGCGCGAGTACCCGAACCCATAGTGCGTGAGCACGCGGAACAGCGAGTTCGAGATGAACCCGTTCTCGGTGATCGTCAACTCACAGCCGTTCGCCACCTCGCGCAGGTGCCACGTCCACGTGCCGCCGAACGACAACTTCCGCGTGTCGTCGGCCACGCGCGTGACCAGCTTGCGCGGCGCGTCCGACTCGACGACTTCGAACGGCAACGTGCCGTGCTTCGAGCGCTCGATCCAGGCCATGCGGCCAGCGATGTCGGGCAATCGCTCGATGGAACGGACATCGCTGCGCCAGGTGGGTAGAGCAGATATGTCCGTGATGACCGCCCACACGACCTTCGGAGACTGGTCGTAGCGCGCACGCACCGACACGGCGTGTTTGCGCGGCACGAACGCTGCGACCGAGAGAACGAGCGCGACGAGTCCGAGCAAGAAGACAGCGACGATCCAGATCGTGGGCATGGGGAACGGTCGGGGCGGGGGGACAATTCGCCTTCCGCGCCGAACCTACCATCCGTGCGCCCACGACGGCCCAGCCGTGGCCAGAGAGCACCGAACGTGGCGGCCGACATCGCCGCTCGTGTCGGTCGTCGGGGGCGCTTTCGCGAGACCGACCGCGCGCCTGCGGGTGCCCGACCCCTGTAGCGATGACGAGTGCGGTTCACGCGCGGTCGTGACGCACTAGGATTCCCCGCGTGAGCGCCCTGACACATCTCGTGATCCTCGCCGCCGCGGCGACCGTCGGAGACTCGGCGAAGGAGCTCGCACGCTTGGCCAAGCTCCCGCCGCGTGAACACTGCCTCGGTCTCGAGCGGTTGATCGACTCACGGGAACTCGACGAGGAATCACGCCGTGCCGCGCTCACGCTGATACGCGATCTGGCGCACAACGCGGCACCTGCGCTCAGCGATGCGGAGCGCCTGATCCTCGAGGAGCTGCGAGCGCGCGGGACTTCGGTCGTCGAACCGCTGCTCTCGCGCTATGCGATCGTCTTGGGCAGTGAACCGTTCGTGCGCAACGCGCGGAACGGGCAGGTGCCCGGACTCCTCGATGCGATCTATGTGGTGCAGCGCCAACTGTTCGCGGTCGATCCCGTTCGCGACGTGGGACGCCGCTACGTCTTCTTCCCCGAGAACTCGAAGCCCAGCGGTTGGACGATCCAGCCGGCGAATCTCACGGTCGCGTACGGCCGGTCGCTCGCCGACCAGGGTGGTTTCGACGAGCTGATGGCGCACGAGATGTCGCACGGATTCACCTCGCGACATCCCGCGCGACACTGGTTCTTCAATGGTTTCGCCGAGGGTTGGTCCGATCTGGCGATCGCGCACGCGGGCGAGCGCCTCGGGTTCCTCGGTGGACCGCTCGAGAAGACGTGGCCGAACTGGCGCGACGGAATCCTCGGTGCAGGCAAGCGCGAGTACCTCGCCACTCGCCTCCCCATCGAAGAGATCATCGGGTACGGGCCAGCCGCTTCCGTGGTCCTCCGACTCGCTCTCGACTCAGGGGCGGGAGGGACGGGCTCGATGTGGACTCCGCTCGAGAATTTCTTCCGAAAGGGAGTCGAATCGCCTGCGCCGGTGCTGCCCGCGCACCTCGCGCCGGCACGACTCGCGCGCGATTTGGAAGCTGTTTTCCTGGCGGAATCGACGCGCGACGTCCTCTCACTCTGGCGCTTCCCCCTCGATGCGGGTTCGCGGAGGGAGATCGAGACGGGCACACGACGCGCACGCCAAGAGCCGCCTCCTACGCGCGCGGAAAGTTGGAAGGCCGACGGCGAGACGCCGGTCCTCGCGTGGCGAGTGCTGGGACCGATCCACTTGCCCGAGGATCGGTTTCCAACTCCGGATTTCGATCCCATCGATGCCTGGAACTTCACGGAGCGCGACGAGTACGAGTTCGCTGGGACGAAGCACAGCTGGCGCGCGGACGTGCGCGTGGATGCAGAAGGCGTCGTGCACCTCGGGGACCTTGCTCGTGCGAGCGCCGCTTCGCTCTTCCATCTGCGCGCCGATCTTCCGCCCGAAGCCGAGGGACCGATCACGCTCTCGATCGCGAGCGACGACGATTGCCTGGTGTGGATCGACGGCCAACTCGTGCACGCCTTCCGCGGCGAGCGCAGCACGCGCCCCGACGATCCCGATCGCGCGTTCGCGCACGTCGCGAAAGGCGGGGGTCGCGTGCTCGTCGCCGTCGTGAATCGCACGGGCTCCACCGGGTTCCATCTGCGCTATGCGAAGGCGACGCCGTTCGAGGGCAGCCTGCGCACGGAGCTGCGCGCTCCCGATGCGCGGCGTCGACTCATGGCCGTGCGTCGGTTCGGGACGATGCGTGTCCCCTACCCGCTCGTCGCCGCGCTCTACGACACGGCGCTCGGTGATCGATCGGCGGAGATCCGGGCGGAAGCGGCGCGCCTACTCGGCGGTCGGCGCGGCGAGCCCGGCGCCATCGACGAACTCCTCGCGGCGTGGACGCGCGAGAAGGACTCGGGTGTGTCCCACGCGATCCGCCGCACGCTCGCGGAGCTCTCGTTCGAGGACTTCTCGGAATCCGGCGCAGCGCATCGTTGGTGGCGCGACGACAGCGGGCCGTGGCGCGAAACCGAGCACGTCGAGGCCGAGTCGGCTTTCGTGATGGGCAGCGCTTTCGGCGGCTTCTACGGCAACAACGCGGGCAGTTACGGAGGCCAAAACGTCGGACGTTGCTTCGGTGGTGATCCGACGCACGCGCTGAGCGTCGTACTCGGAGCCAAGCGCACGAGCTCGTACTCGCTCTTCGTGCGCTATGCGTCCGCGGACGGAGATCGCCGGGCCGACGTGCGTGTGCGACGCGGCGAATTGCCGGTCACTGTTCGCACGGGAGCCGTCTTCGGGAAGACCGAGACGTGGGAAGCTTGGACGTGGCAGGAGATCCCGCTCGGCGTGTTGCCCGCCGGCCGACAGCGCATCGAGATCGGGAACGTCGACGGCTGTTTGGATCTGGACGTGATCGGCTTGCGGCCGTCGAAGCCGTGAGTCGCGCGGAACCGCAGACCGGCCGCGACGTGACGACGCGTGTGGGCTTTTGGAGCCGCGCAAGGCCGCTCCTCCTGATCGTGTCGTTGTGCGTCGCGGCTTTCGCGCCCGTGCTGACGGCGGATTGGGTGCAGTGGGACGACGATCGCAACTTCACGGAGCATTGGGCCTGGCGTGGACTGTCGCTCGACCACCTCGCGTGGATGTTCACGACGTTCCACATGGGCCACTACCAGCCGCTCTCGTGGCTCTCCTTGGGAATCGACTGGACCGTGTTCGGTCTCGATGCGCGTGGTTTCCACGCGACGAATCTCGCGCTTCACGTCTTCACCGCCGTGGCCTTCTGGTTCTTGGCGCGGCGTGTGCTCGCGCTGGCGACAGCGAGCACGGTCGAACCGCACGCCGTCGAGATCGGCGCGACCTGCGCAGCAGCCTTCTTCGCGGTCCACCCACTGCGGGTCGAGTCCGTGGCGTGGATCACCGAGCGCCGCGACGTGCTCGGCGGACTGTTCTTCGTCCTCGCGGTAGGAGCCTGGGTTCGTCACGCGACGAGCCTCTCGACCCATCGCCGGCTCTGGTACGCGGCCACTTTCGTATTCGCTCTCCTTTCCCTCCTCTCGAAGGCTTCCGCGATCGTTCTGCCGGCAGTGTTCGTCGTCCTCGACGTCTGGCCTCTCCGTCGCGCGAAACTCGCGTCCGCCCGCTGGATCCTGGACAAGCTGCCGTTTCTCGCACTTTCTTGCCTGTTCGGCTTCTTGGCGCTGCGCGCGCAACTCGCGGCGGACGCGGCCCTCGCCGATATCGGCCGTCACGGAATCGTGGAGCGCGGTGTGCAGTCCGCGTACTCGCTCGCGTTCTACCTCGGAAAGACCGTTTGGCCGACGGACCTGGTCCCCATCCGCGAACTGCCGGCTTCTCTCTTCGAAGCGCGCTTCCTCGTGCCGGCGATGTCGGCTGTGGTGCTCACCGCGATCCTCTTCGCATTCCGGCGGCGCCATCCGGCTTTCCTCGCGGCGTGGATCGCCTACGCCGTGATCCTGTCGCCGACGAGCGGCGTCGCGCAAGCAGGACCGCAACTCGTCGCCGACCGCTACTCCTACTTCTCGACGTTGCCGTTCGCCTTGCTCGTCGGTGGCTTTGTGATGTGGATCGCGCGTCGCAACCGTCTCGGAGCTCGGGTGGCGACCGCAGTCCTTTCGATAGGACTCGCCGTCCTGACGAACTCGCAGTCAGAGGCGTGGCGGAACACGCGCACGCTTTGGGAGCACACGCTCGGCGTCGATCCCGACTCGAGTGTCGCTCGGCACAACTTGGGCTCGTGGATCCTCGTCCACGGCGCGAGCGAGGTGGATCCGGTTCGTCGCACAGCGCAGCTGATGGAGGCTCGCGACCATTTCGAGCACGGGCTGATCGTCACGCAGCGACCCCAGTTCGACATCGGTCTGGGTCTCGTCGCGGGCCAACTCGCGGACCTCGACCCGGCTCATGCCACAGAGCTTCGACGCGAGGCTCTGGAACGGATCGAGCGTGGTGTACGCGCGGGCGAAGCGCTCGGTCGAGTCGAGACAGCTTGGCGCTTCCAACTGGGCGCGGCGCTGCTCGGAGTCGGGCGCAACGCCGACGCGCGGCGTGAACTCGCCATCGTCGTCCGCGCGTGGCCCGACAACCCGCAAGGTCATCGTGTTCTGGCCCTCGCTTGCGCAGCGGAGCACGACTGGACGGACGCCGCGCATCACGTCGAGTTGGCGCTCCGCGTGCAGGAAACGGACGCGCTGCTGTGGCTGCGACTCGGTACGTTCCGCGCTCGGGCGGGCCAGGTCGATGAAGCGCGGGTGGCACTGGAGCGCGCGCTCGACTTGACCCGTGTCAATCCGGCATTTCCCGGGGTCGCGGAGCTCGCGAGTGGCGAATTGAAAGCTCTTCCGAAGAAGCGCTCCCCCTAGTCGACCCACTTGTGGTCACGACCGCCCGCGTGGGCGATCATGAAGCTGGATTCCGATGGAGAATCTCGACCCCTGGATCACGACGTCGACGGTTCTCGGGCGGCTGCAGCGCTTCGAAGATGCCGACGCGTGGGCCAAGTTCGCGAACCGGTTCCGAGCACCGATCGAACGCTTCGCGCGCAAGCAAGGTCTGTCGGAAGCGGACAGCGAAGACGTCGCACAGGAAACGCTTCTCGGGTTCGCGAAGGCCTATCGCGAGAAGGCTTACGACCGGACGAAGGGACGTCTCTCGACGTGGCTCTTCGGCATCGCGTGGCGACGCGTCGATCACGTGCGACGGAAGGGTGAGCGCGCTTTCGTCGAGCGCACGGCGGCGGATGACGCGACGGCGTCCTGGGCCGCGGTCCCCGACGACGCGGAGGCGAGTCGCGTCTGGGACGCCGCGGGGTAGCAGGCGCTTCTCGAACGCTGCGTGCTGCGCGTGAAGGGCGAAGTCCAAGCCGCGACGTTCCGGGCCTTCGAGTTGCTCGTCCTCGAGAAGCGCACCGTGGAGGAAGTCGTCCTGGAACTCGGGATCACACGCAACGCCGTGTACATCGCGAAACACCGCGTCGCGACGCGCATCCGCGAACTCGTCGCGGAACTCGAGGAGCTCTCCTGATGCACTGTCCGGACCTCGAGGAACTCGTCCTCATCGCGCACGGAGAATGGAACGATTTCGCCGTGGCCGAGCACGCGGCCCTCTGCTCCACGTGCAGCGCGTTCGTCGCCGAGGTTCGACTAGGCGAGGACGTCGCAAAGCGAATTGGTGACGTCCTCGCACCGGAAGCTCGTCGTCCGAGTCGTTTGCCGAACATCGAGGGCTACTCGAGCCTGCGAGAGATCGGCCGCGGCGGCATGGGCGTCCTCTACTCCGCCGTCCAGCAAGCGTCCGGCTGGCGCATCGCGCTGAAAGTCGTGCGCGGTGCGGGTTAGGTCGGTGAGACGACGCTGAAACTGTTCCAGCGCGAGATCCAAGTGCTCGCGCGGTTGTCACACAAGGGCATCGCCGCGCTGTACGGCGCCGGCGCGACGGACGACGGCGAGCATTGGTTCGCGATGGAGCTCGTCGATGGGCGCACGCTCCTTTGCGACGTCGAACTGCGCAACCTCCCGCGACGCGATCGCCTCGAACTCTTCGCGAAGCTCTGCGACGCGATCCAGCACGCGCACCAGAAAGGCGTCGTCCACCGCGACATCAAGCCTTCGAACGTGCTCGTCGACGATCACGGCGAGCCGCGCGTCCTCGACTTCGGTCTGGCGCGGATCACGGAAGTCGACGTGACGCTCGCGACCGTGGCCAGCGAGCCGGGTTCGATTCGCGGGACGATCGCGTACATGAGCCCGGAGCAGGCGCGCGGCGATTCGAGCGCCATCGGATCTCCGAGCGACGTCTATTCGCTGGGCGTGGTGCTCTACGAACTGCTGACCAGCGCGCTGCCGCACGACATCACGAGGTCGAGCCTGCACGAGGCAGCACGCGTCATCTGCGAAGTCGCGCCGACGCGGCCGAGTGTGCGCGATCCGTCGCTCGCCGGCGATCTCGAGACCATCGTCCTGACGGCGCTCGACAAGGACCCGGATCGGAGATATCCGAGCGCCGCGGCGTTCGCCGGCGACGTCCGTCGATTCCTCGCCGATGAACTCATCCTCGCACGTCCCGCGAGCACCGCTTACCAACTGAGAAAGCTCATCGCGCGGCACAAGTTGCCGTTCGCGTTGGCGAGCATCGTGTTCACGGTCGCTGTCGGTTCCGCGATCGCCTTGGCCGCCGCGTACGCACGCGCCGACGACGAAGCTCGTGATGCGAAGGTCGCGCGTAATGTGGCCGACGGCGAGAGGATCCGAGCGGAAGGCGCCTTGTCGGAGGAGGCGCGACAACGGCAACTCGCCGACGAACGGCTCGTCGAATCGCAAGCGCAATCCGCGCGCCGGCAAGCGAC
>Ga0209591_10000344_pt1 | contig 61698 bp, 59 predicted proteins | sample MAT01_FD_187207 | JGI IMG/M metagenome (GOLD analysis project Ga0209591, IMG submission 187207) | Freshwater microbial communities from Lake Fryxell liftoff mats and glacier meltwater in Antarctica - MAT-01 (SPAdes) (version 2) | ecosystem: Environmental > Aquatic > Freshwater > Ice > Liftoff...
ATTCGGCGCGCAGTTGCGCCGCTGGCTTAAAGCGGCCGCTTTCGCCGAGGTTGTCCTTGAAGAAGCGCAGTGTTGCGCCCGGGATGTGGCCGGCCACCGGGTCCAGCGGCTCCACGTCGCCACGGAAACGTTCGCCGGCGCGGGCATCGAGTATCAGCACCTCGTGCAAGCGCGCCTGCAGCGTGTCGGCATCGACGGTGGGCATGGCCGCTGCAGCGGCAGCGGGGTAGGGCGGCAGCGAGCGCACGCGGGCGGCTGCTGTGCTGAGGGTGCCGCCGGCAGCCCGCCACGCCGCTGCGCCGCCGTCCAGCACCGCCACGGCCGTGTGGCCCAGCCAGCGCAGCAACCACCAGGCGCGTGCGGCATAGGGTGCGCCCATGTCGTCATAAGCCACCACCTGAACGCCAGGCGCCACGCCCCACGTGCCTGCGGTCGCCGCGAAGGCTGCGCGATCAGGCAGTGGGTGGCGGCCGTTGCGGCCGGTCTTGACGCCGGCCAGATCACGGTCCAGATGCGCGTAGATGGCCCCCGGCAGGTGGCCTGAGGCGTAGGCGCGCGCACCCGCTTCGGTGTCGGCCAGGTCGAAGCTGCAGTCCAGCAGCACGATAGGGGTAGCGCCCGCCTGCAAGGCCTGCAGTTCAGCCGCGGTGATGAGTGTGGTGTGGGTCATGGCGGTCTCTGTGAGCTGAAATCTCAGGTTTCGGTGGGCGCGGCGTCTTGCCGTTGCGGGCGCCCGCGCAGGAAGGTGGCGGCCACGCCTGCGCCAATGATCAACCCCATGCCGGCGAGGGCTTGCGGTGTGACCGGGTCGTCGAAAAGCCACACACCCAGCGCGAAGGCATAGGCAATGCCCAAGTACTGCAGCGTGGCAATGCCCAGTGTGGCGCCGGCGGTGTAGGCACGCGTCATGAGCCATTGCGCAGCCGTGGCAAGCGCGCCGATGGCTGCCAGCAGCAGCAGGCCGCGCGGAGTGTGGTCGTGCAGCGGGCCCGACAGCAGCGCCAGGCCAGCGCCTGCGACGACACCGCTGGCCGAGAAATACAGCACCACCCGTTCGCTGGGTTCGCCCGCCCGGCCCAGCGCCGTCACCCCCAGGTAGGCCACCGCCGAGATCACGCCCGACAGCAGGCCCAGCACGCCGCCCCACATTTGCTGCGGGTCGAGCGTGGGCTTGAGCACCAGGGCCACGCCGGCAAAGCCCACCAGCACGGTGGCCACCAGGCGGCCGTCGATGGCCACCCGGTTCGGCGCCAGCATCACGCTGCCACCGATGAGGAAGAGCGCGATCCACAACGGCGCCGTGTAGTTCAGCGTCGTTGCCGTGCCCAGCGGCAGCACGCCAACGGAATAGAACCACAGGCACAGCGCCACCGTGCCGCTCAAGCTGCGCCAGAAATGCATGGCAGGCACCGGCGTGCGCCATGCGACGCCGCAGCCGCGCAGCGCGGCGGCCATCAGGGCCAAGCCGATGAGCGAGCGGTAGAAAACGATCTCTCCAGCGCCGTACTGCACGGACGCCAGCTTCACGCAGGCTGCCATCAAGGCGAACAGCAGCGACGCACCCAGCATGTAGACCGGTGGCGGCACCGTCACCGCAATCTCACGGCAACACCGGCTGCCGCAGCGGGCTTCAAGCCCGGCCGGGCTCCATGCCCATCTCGCGCCGGTACCACTCGTGGAAGTGCTGCATGCCGTCTTCCATTGGGCTTTGGTAAGGCCCGGCGTCGTCGTCGCCGCGCTGCATCAGCGCCTTGCGACCGGCGTCCATGCGCAGCGCAATCTCGTCGTCTTCGACGCAGGTTTCCATGTAGGCGGCCTGCTGGGCGTCGACGAACTCGCGCTCGAAAGCGCTGATCTCTTCCGGATAGAAAAACTCCACCAGGTTCAGCGTCTTCTGCGGCCCCTGCGGGAACAGCGTGCTCACCACCAGCACGTGCGGGTACCACTCCACCATCACCGTGGGGTAGTAGGTCAGCCAGATGGCGCCCTGCTCGGGAGGCTGGCCGTTGCGGAAGTTCAGCACCGCCTGATGCCAGCGCTCGTAGGTGGGTGAACCGGCGCCTCTGGACGGGTCCACCAGCGCCTTGTTCACGCCCACGGTCTGCACCGAATGGTGGCGGCCGAATTCCCAGTTCAGGTCTTCACAACTCACGAAGCGGCCGAGGCCGGGGTGAAAGGGCCCGACGTGGTAGTCCTCGAGGTAAACCTCGATGAAGGTCTTCCAGTTGTAGTCGCACTGATGCAGGTGGGCGCGGTCGAAGACATGGCCGCTGAAGTCGAGCTGTGCCGCCGTGCCCTGGGCGCTGAGCGCAGCCAGGTCCGTGGCCACCGCGCGTCCGTTGTGCTCGAACAACAAGCCGTTCCAGCTTTGCAACGGGTAGTTGCGCAGATTCAGGCAGGGGTCGTGATCGAAATGCGGCGCCCCGACGAGGGCGCCATGCAGGTCGTAGGTCCAGCGGTGGAGGGGGCAGACCACGTTCTTGCCGGTGTGGCCGCGGCCCTTCAGCATGATGGCCTGGCGGTGGCGGCAGACGTTGGAAATCAGCTCGACGCCATCCTTCGTGCGCACCAGCGCGCGGCCTTCGCTTTCTTGCGCCAACGCCAGATGGTCGCCGACCTCGGGCACGGCAAGTTCGTGGCCGAGGTAGCGGGGTGCGTGCTGAAAGATGAGCTCAAGTTCGCGGCGGAACAGGCTCTCATCGAAATAGCTGGATACAGAAAGTTGAGTGCGGCTGCGCTCAAGAGCTTCGAGACTGGTGCTCAGGTCCGACATGATCCGAATGGATCCTCCTCGACAAGGACATCGACCCTGCCGCCCGGTGGCCCCGCGAGCGGCAACGTATTGAAGAACAAAAACATTCAGGGCCGGCACAGGGACCCAACCCGAAAGAGGGCGCGATTCTAGCCGGCGACGACCCCTCCCCCGCAGGGGCCTGACGCGGTGGTTCCGTGTCAGCGGCGCTTGACTAGAATCAACCGACTTATTTCATCTCCCGAAATGCCCCGCAGCCCTGCCTCCACCCCCAAGGACCCCGCCACCTACGAACAAGCGCTGGCCGAACTGGACCGCCTGGTCGTGCAGATGGAGGGTGGCCAATTGCCGCTGGACCAGTTGCTCGACAGCTACCGACGCGGCGCCGAGTTGCTGACTTTCTGCCGCGGCCGGCTGCAGGCCGTGGAAGAGCAGGTGAAAGTGCTAGAAGACGGCCAGCTCAAGGCTTGGGCACCCACATGACTCACGCGACCCAAACTACCCACGCGGACATCGAAGCCTGGTCGCGCGTGCAGCTGGCGGCCGTTGAGCGGGCGCTGGAAGCCTGGGTGCCGCCGGCTGCGCCTGCGGGCCTGGGCGAGGCCATGCGTTACGGGGTGCTGGATGGCGGCAAGCGTCTGCGTCCCTTGCTGGTGCTGGCGGCCTGCGAGGCCGTGGGCGGAAGCCGCACTGCCGCGATGCGTGCAGCGGTGGCGGTGGAACTCATCCACGCCTACAGCCTGGTGCATGACGACATGCCCTGCATGGACAACGACGTGCTGCGCCGGGGCAAGCCGACGGTGCATGTGCGCTATGGCCAGGCTCAGGCCATGCTGGCCGGCGACGCCATGCAGGCCTTGGCCTTCGAGGTGCTGACGCCTGAAGCAGAAGAGGGCATTCCGCTGCCGCTGCAAGCACGGCTGTGTGCACTGCTGGCCCGTGCGGCCGGCCATGCCGGCATGGCCGGCGGCCAGGCCATCGACCTGGCCAGCATCGGCGTGGCCTTGAACGAAGAAGCCCTGCGCGACATGCACCGCCGCAAGACCGGAGCTTTGCTCCAGGCCAGCGTGCAGATGGGCGCCGCTTGCGGCCCCTGCAGCGCGCAAGCCTGGCACGCGCTAGGCGATTACGGTGCCGCCATCGGCCTGGCTTTCCAGGTCGTGGATGACATTCTTGATGTGACGCAGGCGTCTGAGACCCTGGGCAAGACCGCCGGCAAGGACCAGGACCACAACAAACCCACCTATGTCTCGCTGCTGGGCCTGCAGGCGGCCCGCCGCCATGCCGAGGAACTGCGCGAGCAGGCCCACTCGGCGCTGGCCCGCAGTGGCTTGGGCGGTGCTGCGGGTCTGCTGGCCGTGCTGGCCGACAAGGTGGTGGAGCGAGAACACTGAGATGAAGAAAATGCTCGACAAGATCGATAGCCCCGCCGACCTGCGCAAGCTGAGCCGAGCCGAGTTGCCCGCGCTGGCCAACGAGTTGCGCGCCTTCGTGCTGAACACCGTCAGCCAGACCGGCAACGGCCACCTGGGCAGCAACCTCGGCACGGTGGAGCTCACCGTTGCGCTGCACTACGTGTTCAACACGCCCAACGACCGCATCGTCTGGGACGTCGGCCACCAGACCTACCCGCACAAGGTGCTGACGGGGCGGCGTGACCGCATGCACACGCTGCGCCAGCTTGGCGGCGTGGCCGGCTTTCCGCGCCGTGACGAGAGCGAGTACGACACCTTCGGCACCGCGCACAGCAGCACCAGCATCAGTGCCGCCCTCGGCATGGCGCTGGCCAGCAAGCTGAAGGGCGAAGACCGCCGCGCGGTGGCCGTCATCGGCGACGGCGCCATGAGCGCCGGCATGGCCTTCGAGGCCTTGAACAACGCGGGCGTCACCCATGCCGGCGTCAATGCCGACATCCTGGTCGTGCTGAACGACAACGACATGTCGATCAGCCCGCCCGTGGGCGCGCTCAACAAGTACTTTGCGCGCTTGATGAGCGGCAACTTCTACGAGGCCGCGCGGCAAGGCGCCAAGGCGGTGCTGAAGAACGCGCCGCCGCTGTTCGAGTTGGCAAGGCGTTTCGAGGAACACGCCAAGGGCATGGTCGTGCCCGGCACCATCTTCGAGGAGTTCGGCTTCAACTACGTCGGCCCCATCGACGGCCACGACCTCGATTCGCTGATCCCGACGCTTGAGAACCTGCGCACCAAGCGCGGCCCCCAGTTCCTGCATGTCGTCACCAAGAAAGGCTACGGCTACAAGCCGGCCGAGGCCGACCCGGTGAAGTACCACGCCGCGTCGGCCAAATTCAATGTCGACGAAGGGTTTGCTGTGGCCAAACCGGGCAAGCCGACCTTCACCCAGGTCTTCGGCAATTGGCTGTGCGACATGGCCGAGGCCGACCCGCGCCTCGTCGGCATCACCCCGGCCATGCGCGAGGGCTCGGGCATGGTCGAATTCCACAAGCGCTTCCCGGGCCGCTACCACGACGTGGGCATCGCAGAGCAGCACGCCGTCACCTTCGCCGCCGGCATGGCCTGCGAGGGCCTGAAGCCTGTGCTCGCGATCTACAGCACCTTCCTGCAGCGCGGCTACGACCAGTTCATTCACGACGTGGCACTGCAGAACCTGCCGGTCGTGTTCGCGCTGGACCGCGCGGGCATCGTCGGCGCCGACGGCCCCACCCATGCGGGCCTGTACGACATTGCCTTCGTGCGCTGCATTCCCAACTGCAGCATGCTGGTGCCCAGCGACGAAAACGAGTGCAGGCAGGCGCTGACCACGGCTTTTCGCCAGAGCCACCCCGTGGCGGTGCGCTATCCGCGCGGCTCGGGTGCTGGTGTGGCCGTGGAAAAAGGGTTCAGCGAGTGGCCCTGGGGCAAGGGCGTGGTGCGTCTGGAAGCGCCTCTGCGTGCCGACGCGCGCACGGGCAAGCGCATCGCCATCCTGGCCTTCGGCACCCTGCTGCACCACGCCCTGGCGGTGGGCGCGAAGCTGGGCGCCACGGTGGTCGACATGCGTTTCGTGAAGCCACTGGATGCTGAGCTGGTGTTGCAGCTGGCGCGCAGCCACGACGCGCTGGTGACGCTGGAAGAAGGCTGCGTCATGGGCGGTGCCGGCAGCGCGGTGCTGGAATGCCTGGCAGCAGCGGGCGTGATGGTGCCGGTGCAGGTGCTGGGTGTGCCCGATGTGTTCACCGAACACGGCGACGCGGCCAAGCTGTTGGCCATGTGCGGGCTCGACGCGGCGGGCATCGAGGCCTCGATCGTGCAGCGTTTCGGCGTGCGGCCCACGCTGGCAGCCGTGAACGGCTGAGTGCCTGTTCGTTCACAGGCGCTCAGCCCGGCAACGTTCGCCTGCTGCGAATGCTGTGTTGTAAAGAGCATGACGCCGCGCGCTGCGCAAAGCTGGCATTCTTGTGGCCCTGATGAATACCTTGACTGACGCCCTGCACATCCCCGACACGCAAAGCGCGCGTGATGACCGCCGCCTGGCCATTCAGCGGGTGGGCGTGAAGGATGTGCGCTATCCGCTGCACATCATGGTGGCCGGCGCCGTGCAGCAGACCGCCGCGCTGTGGGCGCTGGACGTGGCGCTGCCGGCCGAGAAGAAGGGCACGCACATGTCACGCTTCATCGCCTGGCTTGATGTGCTGGCGTTGTCGGGGCAGCCGCTGGACGCTGCCACCTTGCGCCAAAAACACGCGGCCATGCTCGACAACCTGGGTGCCGATGAGGGGCGCATCGAGGCGGCGTTCAGTTTTTTCATGCGCAAGCGTGCGCCAGTGTCCGGCCTGCAGAGCCTGCTGGACTACCAGGGCCGCTGGATCAGCGAAACGCGCGCTGGCGTGACCCGCGTGCATGCCGAGGTCGCGGTGCCGGTGAAGAGCCTGTGCCCCTGCAGCAAGGAAATCAGCGACTACGGCGCGCACAACCAACGCTCGGTGGTGACGATGCGGGTGGAACTGCTTCAGCCAGTGGGTTGGCACGAGCTCGTGCGTTTTGCCGAAGAAGAAGCCAGCAGTGAGCTCTGGACGATGCTGAAGCGCCCCGACGAGAAGTGGGTGACCGAGCACGCTTACGAGAACCCCAAGTTCGTCGAGGACCTGGTTCGCGACGTGGCGCTGCGGGTGGGTGGCGATGCGCGCATCGGGCGCTTTCGCGTGGCGGTCGAGAACTTCGAGTCGATCCACAACCACAGCGCCTACGCTTGCATCGAACGCGACTGAGCGGCACTGAGCGGTACTGAGCGGTACTGAGCGCCACTGAGCGCCACTCAGCGTTCTGTGCAGCTGCCGCATCGAGGTGGCAGTGCTCGGCTTTACTTCTTGATGTCGGCGCCGTAGATGTCGAAGCTGAAGTATTTGTCATTCAGCTTCTTGTAGGTGCCGTCGGCGCGCAGTGCGGCCAAAGCCGCGTTCATGGCTTGCAGCAAGGCCGTGTCTTCCTTGCGCAAAGCGATGCCGGCGCCGATGCCGAAGAACGCAGGGTCGTCATAGCTCGGGCCGCGCATGGCGAACCCCTGGCCCTTGGGGGTTTTCAGGAAACCCTGATCCGCAGCCACCACGTCGGCCAGCGTGGCCTCGATGCGGCCGTTGACGAGGTCGAGAAAGACCTCGTCTTGCTTGCTGTAGCGCACGATCTCGCTGCCCTTGAAGGTGGCGGTGGCGTAGCGGTCGTGGATGGTGTTGCGCTGCACGCCGATCCTGCGGCCCTTCAGGCCCTCGGGGCTGATCTCGAACTTCGCACCGGCCCGCGTGACCACACGCGCGGGCGTGCTGTAGTACTTGTCGGTGAAGGCCACCACTTTGCGGCGCTCGGGCGTGATGCTCATCGAAGCCACGATGGCGTCCACCTTCTTCGCTCGCAACGAAGGGATCATGGCGTCGAACTCGACCTGCACCTGCGTGCACGGCACCTGGATGCGCCTGCAGATCTCGGCTGCGATGTCGGCATCGAAACCAGTGACCTTGCCGTCCGGTGCCACGATGCTGAAGGGCGGGTAGCCGCCTTCCATGGCCAGGCGCACGTTCTTGGGCAGCCCGGGCGCGGGTTGGGCCGCAGCGCCTGTGGCGACGCCCAGCAGGCCCAGGCAAGCGATGAAGGGCAGCAGGGCGGCGCAACGCGGCATGGCAATCCTTGGTGGTCAGGGTGTGAGGGGCACGAACAAAGGGCGCTGCACGCACGCCGGCAGGCGCACCGGCAGGCGCACCGGCAGGATATCCAATCTCACGGCGGCCAGGGCCTGTTGCAGCGTCAGCCAGCCGCGAGTGCCTTCGTCGACTCGCGCGTGTCTTGCGTCCTGTGAACCTCGCCAGTCACGGCCCGAGGGATGTTTCATGGCAGCCCGTGGCCCCGGCGTGACGCAGGTCACAGCTGGAAGCACATGTAGGAATTTGCCCTACAAGCGCGCTGGAAGAAGAAGGACTGAAGCCACGGAGAAGGGCTGATGTCTGAAGCCTGTTCGGCTCTCTAGAGTTCGCTTCATCGGCTGGTTCCTTCCAGCTACCACGACGAACCCCGAACACACCGCCGGAGCAGCCCCATGAATACCGAACAAATCCTTGCCGAAATCCGCGAAGCCAACCTGTCCTACCTGATGCTGGCCCAGAGCTTGGTGCGGGCTGACAAGGAACAAGCCCTGTTCCGGCTGGGCGTGAGCGAAGAGACTGCCAGCCTGATCGGCGCACTCACCTCGGCCCAGATGATGAAGGTGGCCAACGGCAACACGCTGCTGTGCCGCTTCCGCATGGACGACGACATGGTGTGGAACCTGCTCACCAACCACGGCAAGGGCGCCGCCAACGACGGCATGAGCCGCTTGCATGCTTCCATCCTGATGGCCGGCCGCCACCAAGAAGCGGCATGAACGTAGGCCCCCACGCTCGCTAGCGCTCGCTGCCCCCCGAGGGGACGCTTGCAGCGGACCGGCGCAGCCGGTTCCGCGCAAGAACCTTGATCTGCAGAACACACCCAGGACGAACTGAACACCATGGCACGCAACAAGAGCATCCTTACCGAAGCCCGGCAGATCGAACGCGCGGTGACGCTGATCAACCTGGGCGCGCGCCTGCAGGTGCTGGAAAGCGAAACCGACCTCAGCTACGAGCGCTTGCTGCGCCTGTACAAGGAAGTGGCGGGCAAGAGCCCGAGCAAGGGCCAGCTGCCGTTTTCTACCGACTGGTTCATGACCTGGCAGCCCAACATCCACGCGAGCCTGTTCCTGAACATTCACGAGTACCTGAACAAGACGGCGGCACTGGATGAGATCGACGCCGTCATCAAGGCCTACCAGCTCTACCTGGAACAGATGCAGGCCCAGGGCCTGGAGCCGCTCTTGTCCGTCACCCGCGCCTGGCGCCTGGTGAAGTTCGTCGACAACGGCATGCTCACGATGACGGCCTGCAGCAAGTGCGGCGGCCACTTCGTGACCCACCCGCATGAAATCGCCCGCCACTACATCTGCGGCCTGTGCCACCCGCCGGCGCGTGCCGGCAAGGGCAAGCTGGCCGGCAGTCTGGGTGCCGAGTACGGCTCCGCGCACGCGCATTGAGGCCCCACACGCTACATACACACCTCACTCGCCCCGAATGCATTCGGTCACGAAAAATGCTGATCGTGTTGCTCAAGGCGCAACGCCGGCGGGTCGATAACCGTCTCAGAGTCAGCGTTTATTGTTTGTCTCCTCCTGGCACAGATCTCTGTGCTTTTCAGCGGGTCCTTCGGGGCCCGCTTTTTTTTCTTCTGACGGCCTGCAGCGCAGAACTGCACCGGCGCTGCCCGGCTTATCCGTGCTTGCCTGGAACGTGCGCGGCAGAAACTGGTAGCCAGCATGCGCCCTGTCTCCGTTCCCGTCGCGGTTCCCGTCACTGCCGCCGTAGCAGCCACCATTGCCACCACAGCGGCCACTACGGGCTGGGCCGCTCGCCTGCCGTGGCCGCTGCCGGCGCTGCTGGTGTGGTCTGGCGGCTGGGTCTTGTGGCCAGGGCTGGCGCACGCCGGCATGGCACCGGCCTGGGCGTTCGGCCTGGCGCTGGTGGCCAGCACCGCCGCCGCGCTGGCCTGCGCCGGGCGCTGGCGGCGCGGCATCGCTGCAGCAGGCTTTCCGCTCTCGGCGCTCGCGCTGGGCGCGGCCGGCGCTTTGCCGCCCTGGGTGTGGCTCTTGTTGTTGCTGCCAGTGCTGGCGCTCTATCCTGTGCGCGCCTGGCGCGATGCGCCGCTGTTTCCCACCCCGCCCGACGCGCTGGCGGGCCTGGATGCGGTAGTCGGCGTGCCGTTGCGTGTGCATGACGCCGGGTGCGGCCTCGGGCATGGCCTGCTGGCGCTGCAGCGGCTGTGGCCGCAGGCCCGGTGCAGTGGCGTGGAATGGAGCCCGCTGCTGGCCCTGGCCGCGCGCTGGCGCTGCCGGGCGGCCCAAACGCCGGCGCTTGTGAAGCGCGGCGACATGTGGGCCGCTTCCTGGGCCGACTACGACCTCGTCTACCTCTTCCAGCGGCCAGAAAGCATGGCGCGTGCGTTTGACAAGGCGCGCGCAGAGATGGCGCCGGGCGCCTGGCTGGTGAGCCTTGAGTTTCCGGTGCCCACAGAAGTGCCGGCGGCCTGCCTGCAGGGCGAAGGGCGCAGGCCCTTGTGGGTGTATCAGCCGGTGCCGGCGCGGCACCCCTCAACACTGACGGCAGGCGGCCGATAACTGAGCCAAGCCCAGCAGCAGCGTCTTGGCTGACAGCGGCACCTTCGCGGATCACTCCACATGTTCGTCATCATCGGTTGGGTCATCGTCTTTGGAGCCATCTTTGGCGTGTTCATCGCGCACGGAGGCAACATGGGCCCCATCCTCAAGGCGCTGCCTTGGGAGATGGGCATGATCGGCGGTGCGACGCTGGGCGCCTTTCTGGTCAACAACCAGATGACGGTGATCAAGGCCACCATTGCAGGCGCGCTGGGTTGCTTCAAAGGCAGCAAGTACACCAAGGCACGCTACATGGAGCTGCTGTCCCTGTTGTTCGACATCCTGCAGAAGGCGCGCAAGGAAGGCCTGATGTCGATCGAGAAGGACGTCGAGGAACCGCACAGCAGCCCGTTGTTCCAGAAGTACCCCAACGTCGGCAACGACCATCACGTCACCGAGTTCATCACCGACTACCTGCGCATGATGGTCTCGGGCAACCTCAACGCGCACGAGATCGAGTCGCTGATGGACAGCGAGATCGAGACCCATCACAACGAGGCGCATGCGCCGGTGGCGGCCATTCAGCGCGTGGCAGGCGGCCTGCCTGCCTTCGGCATCGTCGCGGCCGTGCTCGGCGTGATCAAGACCATGGGCAGCGTCGGTCAGCCACCGGCGGTGCTGGGCGCAATGATCGGCTCGGCCCTGGTCGGCACCTTCCTGGGCATCTTGCTGGCCTATGCCTTTGCGGAACCGTTGGCCGGCCTGCTGGAGCAGAAGGTCGAAGAAAGCGGCAAGGAGCTGCAATGCATCAAGACCACGCTGCTGGCCAGCATGCAGGGCTACGCCCCGCAGGTCGCCATCGAGTTCGGCCGCAAGGTGCTGCTGAGCACGGTGCGCCCCACCTTCGTCGAACTCGAAAGCCACGTGAAAGGCAAGAAATGACCGTCCTCACCGCGCCGCGCCACGCCGCCTTCAGCCGGCAGATGCAACTGCCCTTCGCCCCTCCCCACACCCCGCCGACCAAGGACACGCATGGAACCGGCTTTGCCGGGCCGTTGCGTGAGCCCCCCCGGGGGGTGGCGAAGGCGCGCAGCGACAAGCCTGGGGGCACCTGATGCCCGGCGACGCGAAAAAGCTCCAGCCGATCATCATCAAGCGCGTCAAGAAGGGCGGCCATGCGGTGCATGGCGGCGCTTGGAAGATTGCCTATGCCGACTTCGTGACCGCCATGATGGCCTTCTTCCTGCTGATGTGGCTGCTGGGCAGCACCACCGAGGGCGACAAGAAAGGCATTGCCGACTATTTCGGCAGCCCGCTGAAAGTGGCGTTGCTCAATGGCGGCAGCGGCTCGGGTGATTCTTCCCACGTCATCAAGGGCGGCGGCCAGGACCTCACGCGCAGCACCGGACAGGTCAAGCGCGGCGAGATCGAGGCACCGCGCGCCACTGTCAACATCCACCAGCTCAAGGCCGAGCAGATACGTGCCGAGATTGCGCGGCTGGAAAACCTCAAGCGCAAGATCGAACAGAAGATCGCTGCCAACCCCAAGCTCGAAGGGCTGGGCAAGCAGTTGCTGCTGGAAATGACGCGCGACGGCCTGCGCATCCAGATCGTGGATGCCGAAGGCCGGCCGATGTTTGCCAGCGGCAGCGCCGTGGTGCAACCGGTGATGCGCGATGTGCTGCGTGAGCTGGGCAGCCTGCTGGCCGAAGTGCCCAACCGCCTGACGCTCGAAGGCCACACCGATGCCATGCCGTTCGGCAGCAACGAGCGCGGCTACAGCAACTGGGAACTCAGCAGTGACCGCGCCAACGCCTCGCGGCGCGAGCTCATCACCGGCGGCCTGCCCGATGACCAGGTGCTGCGCGTGCAGGGCCTGGCGGCCAGCAACCCCTTCGATCGCCGCGACCCCGCTTCGCCGGCCAACCGTCGCATCAGCATCGTGGTGATGACGCGGGAAGCCGAAGACGCCCTGTTCCGTGCCACACCCGAACTGTCAGAACCTGCAGACGTTGGCGCACAGCCCCCGGCGCCTGTGGTTGCGCCCTCAAGTCCAGCGCCAGCGCTCCGATAACTTCCCAAATTCCCACCCCCTGAGGCCAGTTTCCATGAGCACGCCCACCGATCTGAAATTCCTCATCGTCGACGACTTTTCCACCATGCGGCGCATCGTGCGCGGCCTGCTCAAGGAGATGGGTTGCCACAACGCCGACGAGGCCGAAGACGGCGCCGTGGCGCTGGCGATGCTGAAGCAACAGAAGTACGACTTCGTGGTGTCGGACATCAACATGCCGAACATGAACGGCTTCGACCTGCTGAAGGCGGTAAAAGCCGACGACACCCTGAAGCACCTCCCGGTGTTGATGGTCACGGCCGAGGCGCGCAAGGAAGACATCGTGATGGCAGCACAAAGCGGGGCGGCGGGCTACATCGTCAAGCCGTTCACGAAGGCCACGCTGGAAGAAAAAGTGCAGAAGATCCTGCAAAAACTCGCCGCCACCGCCTGACCCCTGCTGCACGGAGCAAGAACATGAAAATGGAAGACATTGGTTCGATGAAGGTCGCCGAGGCGCCAGCCGCCTCGCCGGAGGTGTTCCAGCAGATCGGAACCATCACGCGGCTGCTGCACGACACGATGCAGCAGCTGGGCGTGATGCCCAAGCTGCAGATCGCCACGGACGGCATCCCCGATGCCCGCAGCCGGCTGACCTACATCGCCCAGAAGACGGCCGCCGCCGCCGAGAAGGTGCTGAACTCGGTGGACGCTGCCAAGGCCGACCATGCCGCTATCAGCGCGGCAACGCGCGCGATGGCGGCGGCCATCATTGCCGACCCGGTGAAGGCCGTGGCCAGCGGCGCGCTGATGAACTTCGTCGAGGACGTCGAGGCTCGCACGGCGCGAATCGACAACCATCTCACCGACATCATGATGGCGCAGGACTTTCACGACCTCACCGGCCAGGTGGTGGCCAAGGTGGTGAGCCTGGCCAACGAGCTGGAAGACAGCCTGGTGAAGCTGCTGGTGAGCGTGGTGCCGCCCGAGCAGCGCGAGAAGGTCGACCTTAACGTGCTCAACGGCCCGGTCGTCAACGCTGAAGGCCGCACCGATGTCGTCGCCAACCAGGGCGAAGTGGACGACCTGCTGGCCAGCCTCGGGTTCTGAGGCCGCGGGCGACCTGCCCGCCCCGCTTCGGCAAGAAGGCCGCGCTACCCGAAACCCGGGAGCGCGGCCTGCTTGCTTTTGGGCAGCCTCTCGGGTTGCTCTGAATCGGGATCGGCGACACACGCGCCCGCCTGAAGCGGCATTGCCTGCGGTGGGCCGAAGAGCTTCGCCTTTCCCCCGCTTATCGCGCTCAAGTGTTCGGGGTCGCGCGGCACCATCGCAGGGCTCCCCGCTTTAGCGCCTGCGCTGCCACACGGCCATGTCCGAGTCCGATTCCGCCCAAGACCGCCAACTGCCCGCCACCGAGCGGCGCCTGAAAAAGGCGCGTGAGGACGGCCAGGTCGCGCGTTCACGCGACCTGGGTCACTTTGCCGCACTCGGCGGTGCGGTGGCGCTGCTGGCCGCCGTGGCGCCGCTGCTCAGCGAATGGATGAGCGAGCTGATGGCACAGGGCCTGCGCTTCGATGTGCACGGCGTGCAGAACCCCGCAGCCATGGGCGAGCGCCTGGTCGAGCAGACGCTGCGCCTGCTGGTGGTGCTGGGCCCGATGTTTGCGGTGATGGTGGTCGGCGCGCTGGCCAGTGGCCTCTTGGCCGGCGGCTGGAACTTCACGATGAAGGCCCTGGAGCCGAAGTTCGAGAAGCTCAACCCGCTCAGCGGGCTGCAGCGCGTGTTTTCGGTGGACCAGCTGACCGACACGCTGAAGGCCAGCTTCCTGGCCCTGCTGCTGGGCGTGCTGGGCGCGGCATACCTGTGGCAGCACTGGATGGAGCATGTGCAGATGCTGGCCATGCCGCTGCCCACGGCACTCGGTGCTGCCGGCACGCTGCTGCGCAACGGCCTGCTGTTGCTGGTGGGGCTGCTGGCCACTTTTGCGCTGGTGGACGTGCCGCTGCAACGCTTCATGCACGCCCGCCGTCTGCGCATGAGCGTGCAAGAGCTCAAGCAGGAGCACAAGGAAACCGAAGGCAATGCCGAGATCAAGGCCCACATGCGCGCCAAGATGCGTGAACTGGCCAACCGCCGCATGCTGGCCGCGGTGCCGCAGGCCGACCTGGTGGTGATGAACCCCACCCACTTCGCGGTGGCGCTGAAGTACGACGAATTGAAGATGGGTGCGCCGCGCGTGGTGGCCAAAGGCGCCGACCTGCTGGCTTTCAAGATTCGTGATCTGGCCAAGGAACACAAGGTGCCGGTGCTGCAGTCGCCGCCGCTGGCGCGCGCGCTCTACGCCCACAGCGAAATCGACCAGGAGATTCCGGCGCGCCTGTTCTCGGCCGTGGCCCAGGTGCTGGCCTGGGTCTACCAGCTGCGCGACGCCGCAGCCCAAGGCCGCATGGTGGCCGCCGATGCGCCCACGCCCGAGGTGCCGGCTGATCTGGACCCGCTGAACCCCGCCTATGCAGCCGCGAAGCTGAAGAAGTTCCCGCAGGAGCCTGAACTGTGAAGGCCCTCGTTACGCGCCTGAACACCTGGTTCGGCCCGGCGCAGAGCGCCGTGCTCAAGGGCCTGGTGTTGCCCACCTTCGTCGTGCTGATGCTGGCGATGATGGTGCTGCCGCTGCCGCCCTTTGTGCTGGACCTGCTCTTCACCTTCAACATCGCGCTGGCGCTGGTGGTGATGATGGTCAGCGCGCAGATGGTCAAGCCGCTGGACTTCGCGGCCCTGCCCACGGTGCTGCTGGTGACGACGCTGCTGCGGCTGTCGCTCAACGTGGCCTCCACCCGTGTCGTGCTGATGGAAGGCCACACCGGCCCCGGCGCCGCCGGTGCGGTGATCGAGGCTTTCGGCAACTTCCTCATCGGTGGCAACTTCGCCGTCGGCCTGATCGTTTTCGCGATCCTGGTCGTCATCAACTTCGTTGTCGTCACCAAGGGCGCCGAGCGCATCGCCGAAGTCGGCGCCCGTTTCGCGCTGGATGCCATGCCCGGCAAGCAGATGGCCATCGACGCCGACCTGAACGCTGGCCTCATCGACGAGAAAGTGGCGCGCCAGCGCCGCTCTGAAGTCGCCGAAGAAGCCGACTTCTTCGGTTCGATGGACGGTGCCAGCAAGTTCGTGCGCGGCGACGCCATGGCCGGCCTGCTGATCCTCTTCATCACCATCGTCGGCGGTTTCATCATCGGCCTGGCGATGCACGACATGAGCGCCGGCGAAGCCGCCAGCACCTACGTCACCCTGGCCGTGGGTGACGCGCTGGTCGCCCAGATTCCGGCGCTGCTGATCTCGGTGGCCAGCGCGATGGTGGTCTCACGCGTGGGCAAGGAACAGGACATCGGCACGCAGATCCGCGGCCAGGTCTTCGACTCACCGCAGGCCCTGGGCGTGGCTGCGGGTGTGGTGGCGCTGCTGGGGCTCATTCCGGGCATGCCGCACCTCGTTTTCCTGCTCGTGGCCGCCGGCCTCGGCTTGCTGGCGTGGCAGCTGATCAGGCAGCGCAGAAAGGCCGCCGAGGCGCCCGAACGCAGCATCGGTGCCGAGGCTCAGCCGGCCAATGCCGAAGCCAGCTGGGACGACCTGACGCCCGTGGACACGCTTGGCCTGGAAGTGGGTTACCGGTTGATTGCGCTGGTGGACAAGGCACGCCAGGGCGACCTGCTGGCGCGCATCAAGGGCGTGCGCAAGAAGTTCGCGCAGGACGTGGGTTTCCTGCCGCCCCCGGTGCACATCCGCGACAACCTCGTCGAGCTGAAACCCAGCATGTACCGCGTGACACTGCGCGGCGCCATTGCCGGCGAGGGCGAGGCCTTCCCGGGCATGTTGCTGGCCATCAACCCTGGCGGCGTGTCTGCTTCGGTGCAGCAGCAGCTGCCCGGCACACGCACCACCGACCCCGCCTTCGGCCTGCCCGCGGTGTGGATAGAAGAGCGCCACAAAGAGATGGCGCAGATGGCCGGTTTTACGGTCGTTGATTGCGCGACTGTCGTCGCGACACATCTTTCACACTTGATGCAGGTTCACGCGGCCAAGTTGCTGGGCCGAGTGGAAACCCAGCAACTCGTCGAGCACGTCACGAAGCTGGCCCCCAAACTGATCGAGGATGTCGTGCCCAAGATGGTCGGAATTGCCACCCTGCAGCGTGTGCTGCAACTCCTGCTGGAAGAGGGCGTGCACATCCGCGACATGCGTTCCATCGTCGAGTGCTTGGCCGAACACGCCAGCACCGTCACCGAGCCCGGCGAACTGGCGCGCCGCATCCGTGTGCACCTGGCGCCTGCCATCGTGCAGCAGATCTACGGCGCCACCCGCGAGCTCGATGTCATCGCACTGGACCCCGAGCTCGAGCGCCTGGTCACGCAGGCCCTGACCAGCCCGCATGGCGCGGCACTCGACCCCAACGTGGCCGATACGCTGAGCCGCAGTGCTGCCGAGACCGCCGCCAAGCAGGAAAACCTGGGCCACCCGGCCTGCCTGCTGGTGCCCGACCTGATTCGCGCGCCGATGGCGCGCTTGCTCAAGCGCGCCGCCCCGCGTCTGAAGGTGCTGGGGCACAGCGAGATTCCTGAAACCCATTCGATCCGCATCGGCTCGATCATCGGAGCAAACGCATGACCCCCAAGCTCACTGTCGTTCGCTGCCCCCCGGTCGCGGCGCTGACCTCCCTTGAGACGGCTCTGCGGGAGGTCGCATGAACCTGAAGCGCTTCACCGCCCGCACGTCCCGCGAGGCGCTGGCCCTGGTCAAGCAGGCTTTCGGCGAAGACGCCGTCGTGATGTCCACCAAGCCCTGCGCCGACGGCGTGGAAGTGCTGGCCATGGCCCCGGAAAGCCTGCAGCAGCTCGAACGCATGGGGGCGCATGCCGAGGCCATTCAGGCGCCGCGCCTGCCGCTGGCGCAGCCGCAGCAGCCCGCAGCAACACGGGCTGGCGCGTCCACCAGCCCGGTGCGTGAACGTGCAGCGCCGCGAGCGCCTGCAAGAGATCAGGCACGTCAGGATGTTCGTCACGAGCCCAGCTTTGACGACGGCGTGGCGCAAGACGTGGAACAGCTGCAGATGAGCACGCTGTCGTTCCAGGACTATGTGCGCCAGCGGATGCTGAAACGCCGCGACAGCGAACTGCAGGCCGAACGCGCCGCCGCCGCCGCTGCCGAGCCGGCCATGCCCGCCTTGCTGCCGCCCAGCGTGGCGCCCATCGCCGCCGCCCGCGCCCGTGCCACGCACCGCGAAGCCCCACAGCAGGCCGCGCCGCGCGAATTGCCGGTGCTGCGCGACGAGGTGCGTCTGCATGAGCCGGCAACGATGCAGACGAACATGCAGACGAGCACGCGCACGCCCATGGCCAGCGCCTCCACGCAGGCCATGCCGGCCGTACCGGCGCGTGGTGAGCAGATCGAGATGCACGCGCTGACGGCCAAAGGCGCCGAGCGCAACGACATGATGCTGGAACTGCGCAGCATGCGCGGCCTCATCGAGCAGCGCTTCGGCGCCCTGGCCTTCATGGAAAAACTGCAGCGCCAGCCGCGCCAGGCCCAGCTGGCCCAGCGCCTGCTGGACACGGGCTTCTCGCCAGCGCTCATCAGGAAGCTGCTCGAAAGCCTGCCGCCGGAAGGCGACGAGTTGCAGTGGGCTTCGGGCGTGCTGGAACGCAACCTGCCCACCGGCGAGCGTGAATCGCCGCTGGAAGAGTCCGGTGGCGTCTATGCCTTGATCGGTGCCACCGGTGTCGGCAAGACCACCAGCACGGCCAAGCTGGCCGCAGCCTTCGCCACGCGCCACGGCGCCGCCCACCTCGGCCTGATCACACTCGACGCCTACCGCGTCGGCGCCCACGAACAGCTGCGCACCTACGGCCGCATCCTGGGCGTGCCGGTGCATACCGCGCACGACCGCGCCTCGCTGGAAGACCTGCTGGAATTGCTGAGCGCTAAGAAGATGGTGCTCATCGACACCGCCGGCATGGCGCAACGCGACACCCGCACCCGTGAACTGCTGGACATGCTGTCGCACCGTGCCATCCAGCGTCTGCTGGTGGTGAACGCCAGCGCCCAGGGCGAGACTATCGAGGACCAGCTCGCCGCCTATGGCGCGCCGAGCTGCCGCGGCATCGTGCTTTCCAAGCTGGACGAAGCAGTGAAGCTGGGCCCGGCGCTGGATTCGATGATCCGCCACAAGCTCAAGGTGCTGACCATCGCCAATGGCCAGCGCGTGCCCGAAGACTGGCACCGCTTGAGCGCCAACGCCCTGGTGCAACGTGCGCTGCGCAGCACCGGCGGCCCGGCCTGGCGCCTGGACGACAACGACGTGAGCCTGATCTTCGCCGGCATGCCGGCGGTCAAGGCTGCTGCCGGCGTACCGCCTTACGCCCAGGTTCGGGCCTGAGCCCCAAGAACACGAGGAAGACCCAACCGCCATGCGCGACTTCTACCCAACTTCAGACCGCCTGCCGCTGGACCAGGCCGACGGCCTGCGACGGCTGTTCGCCGGCCGCCGCCGCCACGTGCTGCCACTGGCTGCGAACGCGCATGTGGCCTTCGCCGGGCTGGTGCTCGACCGTCTCGCCTCGGTGCTGGCCGGACAGGGGCTGGAAGTGCTGGTGGTCGATGCTGCCAACACCTCGCCGCCGCCGCATGAACTGGCCGGTGTGGACCTCGTCGCCTGCATCGAGACCATCGCGCCGCGCGTGGCCTACCTGCCGGCGCGCGGCCTGCCGAAGGCCTATGTCGACACACGCGGCGCGGCCGGCGCCTTCATCGACGCCGTGCAGCAGGCCGCGCCGCAGATGGAAGTGATGCTGCTGCACGCCGAGGCCAGCGACCTGGCCCGGCTGCTGAAGCACCGCGCCGCGCGCCCCATCCTGCTCGGCGCCGACCACCCCGAAAGCGTCAAGCACGCCTATGCCAGCGCCAAGCTGCTGGTCAACCGCTGCGGGCTGATGACCTACGACCTGCTGCTGGCCGCGGGGCCGCATTCGCCACGCGCGGCCGCCATACCGGCCAGCCTGGGCGGCTGCGCAGAAAACTTTCTCGGGGCGATGTTGCGTCACAGCGCCCTGGTCGACCCGGCCGGCGATATCGCCGGCCCGGCCGATGCGGCACTGGCGCGGCTGCTGGCCGAGCAGATGGCGCTGGACGACAGCGCCAGCGGCGCCTGGCTGCCGGCTGTTGCGGCGCCTTTGCTGGCCGCGCCGCGCGCCCGCCAGGGCCAGAACAAGAACCGTTCCTTTTCTCAGTAGAGCTCAGCAGAGCTCAGTAGAGGCATGCACATGTACACCGCCAAGGGACAACTCGACGCTGGCGCACTGCTCAAGCAGTACCAGCCGCTGGTGCGCCGCCTCGCGCACCAGATGATCGCCAAGCTGCCGGCCAACGTCGAACTCGACGACCTGATCCAGGTCGGCATGATCGGCCTCAGCGATGCGCTCTCCCGCTTCGACGCCGCGCAGGGCGTGCAGTTCGAAACGTTCGCCACCCAGCGCATCCGCGGCGCCATGCTCGACGAGTTGCGCGGCAACGACTGGATGAGCCGCGGCGACCGCCGCCACCAGCGCAGCATCGAAGCCGCCGTGCACAAGCTGGAACAGCGCCACGGCCGCGCGCCCAGCGAGAGCGAGATCGCACGCGAGATGGGCCTGAGCCTCGTCGACTATCAGGAGCTGCTGGGCAAGGTGCGCGGCACCCAGCTCATCTACCTGGAAGACATGAGCGGCGACGACGGCGACGACGACTACCTCGACCGCCACGTGGCCGACAAGACCGCCAACCCGCTGGCGCGCATGCAGGACCAGCGCATGCGCGAGGCGCTGGTGGAAGCCATCAAGAACCTGCCCGAGCGCGAGCAGTACGTGATGAGCATGTACTACGAACACGACATGAACCTGAAGGAAATCGCCGCCGTGCTGGGCGTCACCGAAAGCCGCGTCTGCCAGCTGCACAGCCAGAGCATCGCTCGGCTGCGCACCCGCCTGCGCGAGTGGTGAGGCACAGCCGCACTTGACAGGAGCTGCCCCATGCTGATGAGCGCCTTCCGCCGCCCCGCCGCCGCACGCACCGAGCCGTCGGGTCCACCCGCCAACGAGGCTGCCAGCGCCAGTGCCACCGCCAGCGAGTTCGTTGCCAAGCTCGGCCGCCAGGCTTCTTCGTTGGGCCGTGAGGCCGCCGAGGTGCGCGGCGTGCTCGACGACACGCACAAGATCGCCACACAACAAGCCCAGGCGCTACTGGCGCTGGCGCAGCAGCTGCAAGAGGTGGTGCGCGCACAGGCCGCCATCGACGGAGAAACGCGCCACGGTCTGCAGGCCGTGGCCCAGGTGGGCGATGCGGTGCAGGGCATCGGCACCGAAGTCACCCGCATCGTCGAGACCTTGCGCCAGGTGTCTGATGCCGCCGGGCAGATCACCAAGATCGCCTTGCAGACACGCCTGGTCGCATTCAATGCCAGCGTCGAGGCCAAACGTGCGGGCGAGGCCGGGCGCGGGTTCGGCGTCGTTGCCGACGCCGTGAAGGACCTTGCCGCGCAGGTCGAGCTGTCGTCCAAGCACATCGCGGGCACCGTGGCCCAGCTCGACACGCGCATCGCAGCGCTCGCGCGCGATGTCAGCCGTGAAGCCTCGGTTTCCACCGCAGTCGGCACCAGAGCTGCGGCCCAGGAAAGCGGTGCCGTGCACCGCGCCATTGACGTGGTCACGCAGGGTGTGCACCGCATCCATGAGGCCAGTCAGGCCAGCCAGCAGGTGTGCGCCGGCTTGGGCGGGCAGATGAGCGGCATCGAGGTCGAGATGCGCCAGACCACCAAGGCGCTGGAGGGCGCGCTGGCCCGCACCGAGACCTTTCTGAAGATCTCGGAAGAACTGGCCGAGGGCGCCGCCGAAAGCGGCCTGGAGACCGAAGACACGCCCTACATCCGCGCCGTGCAGGATGCCGCCGCGCAGATCAACCAGCTGCTGGAAGACGCGCTGCGCAGCGGCGCCATTCAGCAGGACGAGCTTTTCGACAGCAATTACCGCGCCGTGGAAGGCAGCCAGCCGCAGCAGCATCTCACGCGCTTCGTGGCGCTGGCCGAGCGCCTTTTTCCGCAGGTGCAGGAAAAGCTGCTGGCGCTGTCGGACAAGGTGGTGTTTTGCATCGCCGCCGACCGCAACGGCTACATCGCCTGCCACAACCGCCAGTACAACCAGGCCCAGCGCGCGGGCGACCTGGCCTGGAACACCGCCAACTGCCGCAACCGGCGCATCTTCAACGACCGCACCGGCCTGGCTTCAGGCCGCAACACGCGCCCCTTCTTGCTGCAGACCTACCGCCGCGACATGGGCGGCGGCCGCTTCATCGTGATGAAGGAGGCGGCGGCGCCCATCACGGTGGGCGGCAAGCACTGGGGCGGTCTGCGCCTGGCCTTCAGGTTCTGAGCCTGGAGCCCAGCCCAGCCCTGGCGCATCAGGGTTTTTTCCCGACCGGCCCCGGCGCTGGCGCGGCAGACTGCCACGGCGCAAGAGGCTGGAAGGGTCACAAGACGGATGGCGGGGCAGGCGGATCAGGTTCGGCGAGGGCAGGGGCAGGGCCAGGGCGCGGTGATCGGCCGCGAGGCTTTTGCGTCGGCTTCAGCGTTTCTTCCGGTGGCGCTGACGGTGGTCGCGCTGGCTTGCATGAGCCTGTGGCCGCACGCGGTGCTGGCGCAGCGCGCCTCCCCCGAGATGACGGCCTGCGTGGCCGCCAACCGCCAGGCCGTCACTGAGCTTGTGCAGGCGCGCGAGAGCGATATACGCCGCCACGCCTTGCACGCAGTGCTCGTGTCGCGCCTGCAGGGCCTGGGAGGCACATTCAATTCGCTGAAGGCCCTGGCCGGGCGCAACCCGCGCAACCTGGCCGAGTGCGAGAAGACCACCGGGGCCGTGACGGCCGCGCGTGAACAGCTCGAACGCGTCATCGGCACACCCGAGCAGCTGGCCGAGTGCAACGCCGCCAACCAGGCCGGGTACGCTGAAATGCAGGCCACGCTGCTGGCCTTGCAGTCTTCTGGCAAGGCCTCGGTGCCGGCTTTGGAAACGGCGGCATCGCGCATGGACCTGCTGCGCCCTGCAATGGCCCGCGCGGGCCAGACGCTGGCCGATTGCCGCCAGCTCGCAACAGAACTGCAGGCCGAGAACGTGCAGGTGCAGCGCCTGGTGCCCGCGGCACCCAGGCCCGCGCCGGTTGCAGTCGGAGCCGCAACGGCAGCCGCAACGGCAGCCGCAACAGTAACCGCAACAGCAACCGCAACCGCAGTGCCGACCGCCGCCGCGGCATCTGCCGCCGCGGCCGCCGCGGCCGCCGCCACCGTGTGCCGCGCAGCGCAGACCCGTGACTACAACGAAGTGGCGCGGGCCTACGCCCAATTCGTCGGCGCCGGGCCTCTGGCGCAGGAATGGATGGCACCGCTGCAGTCGTTGAGCGAGCGCCTCACGCGGCTGAGCGTGAGCATCGCCACACCCGGCGTGCCGGGGTGGGATTGCGAGGGTGTCAATCGCGCCCTGGCACAGGCACGCAGCGACCTCGGGAAACTCAAGCGCTGAGTTTCTGGGTGGGCGGGGCGGGGCGAGGCAGAACGGGGCAGTTCATCAGGCCCGGCGCAAGGACAAAACCCGCGGCTGTGAGGCGGCGGGCTCGGTGTCAGCGGGCCACGCAGGCCGGCAAAACCAGCGGAACTGCGGCGCAGGTTCAGGCCAGCAACTGCCCGGCGCTGTGCGCGCTGCGGTCAGCGCCACCATGGGCACCGTACAAGGCGGCAGCGGGATTCGCTGCAGCGGGCATCAACACGTCCATCGCGCGGTCCAGCGAGGCCGTGGCGCGGGCCAGGGCCTCGCGCTGCGCGGCCACCTGCCCGCTGGCCAGGGCCAGGCGCTGGCGCAATGGCCGGGGCACACCACCGCTGCGTGCTGCGCGGCTGAAATGGTCGACCGCTGCCGACAGCGCAGCGTGCAGCTGGGCCGCCACCGCGTCCACGCCGGCGGCGTCTTGTCGTTGCAGGGCCTGGCTCAGCGCGTTCAGGGCTTCTTCCACGGCGCGCAGCGGCCGTTCAAGTTCGGCGGCCTGTTGCACGGCGTGGCGCTCCTGGGCAGTAGTGATCATGGCGGCTGCCGTCAGCTGAGCTTGCGACCCAGCAGTTCCTCGGCATTGGTGATCAGCTTGTCGGCGATCGCCTCGGGGTTCACGGTGAACTTGCCGTCGCGGATGGCGGTGGCAATGCGTTCAACCTTGGCCGAGTCGAACGCCGCTTCGCCAGCACCGCTGGCCAGGCCCTTGGCCGCCGCAGACAAGGCCACTTCCGTGCTGGGCACGGTGGGGTTCTTGATCGGCATGGGCTCTGTCTTGCGTTCGGCCGGCGCGACGCCGGGCGGCTTGGTATCAATAGGACCGATTTTCATCATGGACTCCTGTCAGGGGCACAGCGGGGGTGCTTACCCAACGACATAGACGCTGTATCGGACGCGGCTGCAATGAACTTTAGCCCCATGGCTGCAAATTTCTGAGCACCCCCGCGAATCTGGGGGTCTGTCCACGTCACGGGCCCACCTCGACCACGCGGTGTGCAACGGCACGCCCTTCGATAACGCGATTTTCACCGATGCGCACTCGCACGCGCTGGCCTTCGACGCCGGCAGTCACGGCCTGCCCGTCGGTGCTGATGGCAAAGCCCGGCCCGCTGGCGAGCACGCGCACCGGGTCGCCGGCGGCAAACCACTGGCGTGCCTGCAGGTCGGAAGCACGCAAGGCCTGCCCCGGCAGCACGCCGCGGGCCAGCACACGTCCGGCCAGCGCTGCCGGGTCGGCGAAGGGCGGTTGCTGTGCGGCGGCCCAGTCGACCTCGGCCAGCCGCAGTTGTTCGGGTTCGATCCGCGCACCCACCGCGAGTGCGCCCATGGGCACGACGGCCGGCGCCCACACCTGCACGGCCACCGGCAGGTAAACCGCCCAGCGTGCCGGGCCTTGCTGGCAGCGCAAGCCCACCCGGGTGCGGCCCCAGGCGGCTGTGCCGGGAACGAGAAAGGGCTCGATGCGTGCGCAGGGTGCCAGGCGCAGCCGGCTGTCCAGCGCGCCGGGCAGCGCCGTCACACGGGCGCCCGCCGGCGCCAGCGACGTGGCTGCCTGGGCGACCAGGGCCAGCGCCTGCGTGATGGCGCTCTGCGGCACTGCGCCAGCCGGCCCGGCCTGCGTGGCCTGCGCAGCCACCAGGCAAGGCAGAGCCGGCAGGGCCAAGGCCAGCAACAGGGTGCGAAGCAATTGCAATGGGGGCAGGTTCACAGCCGCCAATGTAGGCAAAGCGCAGGCAACCCGGGGTCGGAATTGGGCGGCGAAGCGCCCTCTGTTCCGGCTCATCTTCTGCTGCCCGCTGCCCAGAATGCCGAGCAAGCCCGGTGGTGCATCTTCGCCCTGCCGGGCAGTCGTCACCGCTTCAAAAGGAGCGACGCATGATTTCCCGCCTGACCGCTTCGCTCGACTTCCACGCCCAGGCCTTGAGCCTGCGCGCGGAGCGCCAGCGCATCATTGCCAGCAACATCGCCAACGCCGACACGCCGGGTTACCAAGCGCGTGATTTCGACTTCGCTTCGGCGTTGAGACAGGCCACCGGGCAGGCTACGGGCAATGGCTCCGGCCAATTCGGCAACAGTATCGCTACCGGTGTAGCGACCGGTATTGCCACCGGCATCGCCAGCACCGTGATGAGCCCCGGTGGCCGGGCCATGCCCACGCTGCGCTACGCCGTGCCCGCGCAGACCAATCTCGACAGCAACAGCGTCGACATGGACCGCGAGCGGGCTGCTTTCGTCGACAACTCGGTGAAGTACGAGTCGACGCTGCGCTTCATCAACGGCAGCGTGCGCACGATCCTCGATTCGATGAAGAGCCACACCCAAGGCTGACTGAGGAAGCACCATGAGCATGCTCCGCATTTTCGACGTCGCCGGCAGTGCCGTCAGCGCACAAAGCCAGCGCCTGAACGTGGTGGCCAGCAACCTGGCCAACGCAGACACCGTGGCCGGCCCCGATGGCAAGGCCTACAAGGCGCGCCAGGTGGTCTTCCAGACCGAATTGATGGGCGCCCAGGGCGTGATGGGTGCGATGGGCGCGGTGGGCAAAGACAGCGAGGCCAGCGCCGGCGTGCGCGTCTCCACCATCACCGAAAACGATACGCCCGGCCGCCGCGTGCACGACCCCAAGCACCCCAGCGCCGATGCTGAAGGCTACGTGACCTTCAGCAACGTGAACCCGGTGGAGGAGATGGTCAACATGATCTCGGCCTCGCGTTCGTACCAGAACAACGTCGAGGTCATGAATACCGCCCGCAGCCTGCTGCTGAAGACGCTGCAGATCGGCCAATGAGTGCCCGCCTGAGCCACCGTGCAAGGAACTGAGCCATGAGCAACACCATCACGAGCGACCCTTTCGCCGCGCTGAACACCCGGTCGGCCGGCGCTAGCAGTGCCAACAGCACCGCCAACAGCAGCGAAGCCGGCAGCGCCGACCGTTTCCTGAAGCTGCTGGTAACGCAGATGCAGAACCAGGACCCGCTGAACCCGATGGACAACGCGCAGATCACGAGCCAGATGGCGCAGATCAACACCGTCAGCGGCATCCAGACGCTGAACGGCAGCGTGCAGGGCCTCAACAGCCAGTTCGTGCAGATGCAGGCGCTGCAAGGTGCGGCGCTGGTCGGGCGCGAAATCACCGTGGCCGGCAACCGCCTGGCGGTGACCGAAGGCTTCGGCCATGGCGCCTTCGAGATGGCCACGCCGGCCGGCAACGTGAAGATCGAGGTGCTGAACCCGGCCGGGCGCGTGGTCGACACGCTGAACATGGGCGCCCAGGCCGAGGGCCGCCATGCCATTCAGTGGGACGCGCGCGCGGCCGACCCCACGCTCGAATACCGCTTCCGCGTCGTCGCCACCAGTGGCACCCAGGCCGTGGCCACCACCTCGCTGATGCGTGACCAGGTTCAGGCCATCAGCACCACTGGCAACGGCATGGTGCTGCAGACGCTGTTCAGCGGCGACCTGGCCTACAGCCAGGTCAGAGCCTTCAACTGACACCCGCCGAAAAACCCCCACCAGCCTCCCCGAGCAGCACTCTCAGCAGCACAAGCAGGACACCCCGCCATGAGCTTCCAGCAAGGTCTTTCCGGTCTCAACGCCTCGAGCAAGAACCTCGAGATCATCGGCAACAACATCGCCAACGCGAACACCTTCGGCGCCAAGGTCTCGCGTGCAGAATTTGCAGACGTCTATGCCGCGGCGCTGAACGGCGCCGGCGCCAACAGCGTGGGCATCGGGACCAGCATGGCGGCGGTGGCGCAGCAATTCACGCAGGGCGCCATCACGACATCCGACAACCCGATGGACCTGGCCATCAACGGCGCCGGCTTCTTCCAGATCACCGACGGCAAAAGCCCGGTGCAGTACTCGCGCAACGGCCAGTTCAAGGTCGACCGCGACGGCTTCATCGTGAATGCGTTCGGCAAGCAATTGATGGGCTACGCAGCCGACGGCCTGGGCGTCATCCAGCCCGGGCAGGCGGTGCCGCTTCAGCTGCCCACCGGCGGCGTGGCGCCCAAGCCCACCGCCCGGATGGACATCCAGATGAACCTCGATTCGCGCCTGCGTGCCAGCGTGCCGGTGTCGGGCGCCGCCATCGACTTCAACGATGCCGCGACCTACAACAACGCCACCTCGCTGACGCTGTTCGACGCGAAGGGCCAGGAAGTCGCACTGACCTACTACTTCCAGAAAGTCTCCACCGACACCTGGAATGTCTTCGCCACCGCCAACGGCGAGAGCGTGCTGGGTACGCCTGGCGCGCCAGACCCCATCTCCACCATCGTTTTCGCAGCCGATGGCAGCGCGCCGACCTCGCCCATCGGCCCCATCACCTTCACCGTGCCCGCCGGCGTGAACAGCGCTGGCGCCGACACGCTGGAGCTGACCAACATCATCCTGAACACCGGCGGCGCGACGCAGTTCGGCTCGGCCTTCAGCGTCACCGACCTGCGCCAGGACGGTTTTTCGTCGGGCCAGCTGGTGGCCATCGCCATCGAGAACAACGGCGTCATCACCGCGCGCTACAGCAACGGCCAAAGCCGCCCGGCCGGGCAGATCGAGGTCGCAACCTTCCGCAACCCGCAAGGCCTGCAGCCCTCGGGCAGCAACGCCTGGTCGCGCACCTACGCGTCTGGCGACCCCGTCACTGGCGTGCCGGGCGACGGCAACCTGGGTGTGCTGCAGTCGGGCGCGCTGGAAGAGAGCAACGTTGACCTCACTGGCGAGCTGGTGCAGATGATCACCGCGCAACGCATCTACCAGGCCAACGCGCAAACCATCAAGGCGATGGACCAGGTGCTGCAGACGCTGGTGAATCTGCGGTGATGACCACCCCCGAACCGGCTGCGCCGCTCGCCCTCAAGGGGGCCACGCCAGCGGCCCGGCAAAGCCGGTTCCGCGGCGTCCGCTTGATGGAGCACTGAAACATGGACCGATTGATCTACCTCGCGATGTCGGGGGCCAAGGCGACGATGCAGCGCCAGGACTCGCTGGCCAACAACCTGGCCAACGCGTCGACCACGGGCTTTCGCGCCGAGATGCAGGCCTTTCGCGCCGTGCCGGTGCGTGGCGACGGCGCCAGCACGCGGGTCTTCGCGCTCGAATCGACCATCGGCCACAACACCGCGCCCGGCCCGGTGATGAACACCGGCCGCTCGCTGGACGTGGCGGTGGCCGGCAACAGCTGGCTCGCGGTGCAGAGCCTGGACGGCACCGAGGCCTACACACGCGCCGGTTCGCTGCAGGTGAATGCCGAGGGGCAGCTCGTCACGCCCAACGGCCTGCCGGTGCTGGGCGACGGCGGGCCCATCAACGTGCCGGCCAACGCCAGCGTGGAAATCGGCGCCGATGGCAGCCTGACCAGCACCGTGCCCGGCCAACGCCCGGCCCAGGCGGGCAAGCTGAAGCTGGTGACGGCCGAGCCGGAGGCCGCCCTGGTGCGCGGCGCCGATGGACTCTTTCGCGCCGGTGACGGCGCCGACCTGCCGGTGGACGCTACCGCACGTGTGCAGGCCGGTGCGCTGGAAGGCAGCAACGTGAGCCCGGTGGAAACGATGGTGGCCATGATCTCGGCGGCGCGCCAGTTCGAGCAGCAGATGAAAGCGCTGAAAGGCGCCGAAGAACGCGAACAAGGAGCTGCCAAGTTACTCGCGCCGCAGTAATTGAGCCCCCGAGCTCGCTGGCGCTCGCTACCCCCCGAGGGGGACCCTCCGCCAGCGGCCCGGCAAAGCCGGTTCCGCGGCGGGAAGCTTGATCACAGCGCCTCACAGCGCCTCACGGCGGCAATCCGCTGGTCCTCTGCCATTCACGGGCGCCTTCGGGCGCCTTCGTGTTTTCAGGTGCCGAGATGGCGGGTTGCGCAGCCGCTTTTCGAGTGCTAGCCGCACTTCAGTCCGGGCGAAGATGGCCGTCAGCCCCAAAAAGGGCACTGAACGGCACGCAAAGGACCCCGCACCATGATCCGCTCACTCTGGATAGCCAAGACCGGCATGGAAGCCCAGCAGAACAAGCTGGACGCCATCTCGAACAACCTGGCCAACGTCGGCACCAACGGCTTCAAGCGCGGCAGCGTGCAGTTCGAAGACCTGATGTACCAGAACCTGCGGCCCGCAGGTTCGGCCACGTCGGAGCAGACGCAGTTGCCGACCGGCTTGCAGGTGGGCCTGGGCGTGCGCACCGCGGCCAGCACGCGCAACTTCGGCCAGGGCGCGCTGCAGAACACCGGCAACAACCTCGACGTCGCGATCCAGGGCCAGGGCTTTTTCCAGATTCAGATGCCCGACGGCAGCACCGGCTACACGCGCGACGGCTCCTTCCAGCTCGACTCGGGCGGCCAGATGGTCACCAACCAGGGCTATGTGCTGCAGCCCGGCATCACAGTGCCGGCCAACGCCCTCAGCGTGAACATCGCGCCCGACGGCCAGGTGCAGGCCACCGTGCCTGGCCAGACGGCCTTGCAGAACCTGGGGCAGATCCAGATCGCCAACTTCATCAACCCGGCCGGCCTGGAATCGCGCGGCGGCAACCTCTATGCAGAAACCGCCGCCAGCGGCGCACCGCAGGCCGCTGCGCCCGACAGCAACGGCCTGGGCCGTCTGCAGAAGGGCTATCTGGAGGCCAGCAACGTGAACGTGGTCGAAGAGCTCGTGAGCATGATCGCCACCCAGCGCGCCTATGAGCTGAACAGCAAGGCCATCCAGACCAGCGACCAGATGCTGCAACGGCTGGGGCAGCTGTGATGCGGGCGCTTTCGCAGTTGCTGAAGCGCAGCGTGGCTGCCGCGGTGCTTTTGCTGGGCGCCGGCTGCAGCACCATCTTCCCGCGTGTGGACGTGGCCGATACCAAGCCGCTGCCAGTCGCTGCCATTCCCACCTCGGTGGTGGCACCCGACGCCACGGGTGCTGTGGCATCGCAGGGCGGCGTTTTTCAGGCGGCGCGCTACCGGCCGCTGTTCGAAGACCACCGCGCGCGCCTGGTGGGCGACACGCTGACGGTGCAGATCGTCGAGAAGGTGACGGCCACGGCCAAGAGCACCAGCAGCGTCGACAAGGCCGGCAGCCTGCAGCTGGGCGTGAGCGCGCTGCCCGGCGTCAGCCCCAAGGCTTTCGTGCGCGGCACCGCCGAAGGCAACTCGGCCAGCGCCTTCGCAGGCAAGGGCGCCACCGAAAGCAGCAACGACTTCAGCGGCACCATCACCGCCGTGGTGCGCGGCGTGCTGCCGAATGGCCACTTGCTGATCGCCGGGGAGAAGCAGATCGGCGTCAACGACAACGTCGACGTGCTGCGCTTTTCGGGCCAGGTCGACCCGCGCGCCATCCTCGCCGGCAACAGCGTGCAGAGCGCGCAGATCGCCAACGTGCGGCTGGAACAGCGCGGCCGCGGCCAGCAAAGCGAGGCCCAGCGCATCGGCTGGTTGTCGCGCGTGTTCCTGAGCCTGGCGCCTTTTTAGAGGCGGCTGAGATGACGAACCTTCAGAGCTTTCAGACCCTTCGAGACTTTCTGCGCCTTGCGCTTGCCTCGGTGTTTTGCGCGGCCCTGTGCGCTGCAGCGCTGCCCGCGGCGGCTTCGGTGCGCGTGATGGACGTGGCCAACGTGCAGGGCGCACGCAGCAACCAGCTGCTGGGCTACGGCCTCGTGGTGGGTCTGGACGGCACCGGCGACCAGACCACGCAGGCGCCCTTCACCACGCAGAGCGTCACCGCCATGCTGCAGCAGATGGGCGTGACGCTGCCGCCGGGCGTGAACATGCAGTTGCGCAATGTGGCCACGGTACTGGTGACGACACAGCTGCCGGCCTTCAGCAAGCCCGGGCAGGTGCTGGAGGTGACGGTGTCTTCTCTGGCCAACGCCAAGAGCCTGCGCGGCGGGACGCTGATTGCCACGCCGCTGAAGGGCGCCGATGGCCAGATCTACGCCATGGCCCAGGGCAACCTGGTGGTCGGCGGCGCGGGCGCTTCGGCGAATGGCTCGAAGGTGCAGATCAACCACCTCAGCGCGGGCCGCATCCCTGATGGCGCCACGGTGGAGCGCGCGGTAGCGAGCCCCCTCTTCGACAACGCCGTGGCGCAGCTCGATCTGAAGGAGACCGACTACGCGATGGCGCGCAGTGTCGCCATCGCCATCAACACCGCGAAGGGCGCGGGCACGGCGACGGCGCTGGACGGCCGCACCGTCAGCGTGCGCATGCCCGACGCCGCGCAAGAGCGCGTGGGTTTTCTGGCTGACGTGAACGGCTTGCCGCTGGTGGTGGGAAAGCCGCCGGCGCGCATCGTGCTGAACGCACGCACGGGCTCGGTGGTCATCAACGAGGCAGTCACGCTGGGGGCCTGCGCCGTGGCGCATGGTTCGCTCACCGTCACCGTGACCACCACGCCCATGGTCAGCCAGCCGAACGCACTGGCGCAGGGCCAGACGGTGCAGGCCGAACGCTCCGACATCACCGTCAACCAGCAGGGCAGCGCGCTCATCCACCTGCCTGCGGGCGCCAAGCTCGCCGATGTGGTGAAGGCGCTGAACACCCTGGGCGCGACGCCGCAAGACCTGCACGCCATATTGCAGGCGATGAAGAGCGCCGGCGCGCTGCGTGCCGACATCGAAGTCATCTGATCATCATGACTGCCATTCCCTCAAGCCTTCAGGCCACCCGGCCTGGCCTCGTCACCGACACACGTTCGCTGGACAGCCTGCGTTCGCGCGCCGCGCACGACCCCAAGGGCGCGGTGCGCGAGGCAGCCAAGCAGTTCGAGAGCCTCTTCATGGGCGAACTGATGAAGAGCATGCGCGCTACCACCTTGAAGTCCGAGGGCGATGGCGACAGCTCGGGCGGTGACATGGCCACAGGCATGCTGGACCAGCAGTTCGCCACCCAGATGAGCGGCCTTCCGGGCGGCTTGTCCGACGCCATCATGAAGCAGCTGGAACGTCAGATGGGCATGTCGCCGGGGCCGATACCGGTGATGAAGTCGGCCAACAACACGCCCGCGCCGCTCGGCGTGGCGCCTGCGGCGACGCGCATTCCACAGAACGGCGCGGCCGGCTTCGTGCAGCAGCACAGCGACGCCGCGCGCCAGGCCGAAGCGCAGACCGGCATCCCGGCCACCTTCATGGTGTCGCAGGCGGCGCTGGAAACGGGCTGGGGGCGCAAGGAGATTCGCCACGGCGACGGCAGCCCGTCGTTCAATCTGTTCGGCATCAAGGCCACAGGAAGCTGGAAGGGCCCCACCGCCGAGATACTGACCACCGAATACATCAACGGCAAGGCGCAGAAGGTGGTGGCCAAGTTTCGCGCCTACGCAAGCTATGCCGAGAGCTTTGCCGACTACGCCCGGCTGATGAAAAACAGCCCGCGCTACCAGGGCGCCGTGCAGGCTGCAGCGGCGGGCGCACAGCAGCCCACGCGCGTGGCCGAAACGGCCAGCGGCTTTGCGCAAGGCCTGCAGCGCGCCGGCTATGCCACCGACCCCGCCTATGCCGACAAGCTGACGCGCGTCATCAACACCACGCTGCGTCTGCAGCGTTCACTGGCTTAAAGGCCCCGGGGCGCAAAGATGGGCAGTTCACCGCTGATGTCGCTGGGCGTGCGCGCCATGGCGGCCAACTACGCCGCGATGCAGACCACGGGTCACAACATTGCGAATGCCAACGTGGCCGGGTACTCGCGCCAGCAGACGATCCTGGCCACCTCGCAGGGCCAGTTCACCGGCGCCGGTTTCTTCGGCCGCGGTGTCGATGTCGTCGGCGTCACGCGTTCGCACAACGCCTTCCTCACGCGCGAATCGGCCAGCGCGCAGTCCTTGGCGGCGATGGACTCCACACGGCTGACGCAGCTGCAGCGTCTTGAGAACATTTTCCGCACCGGCGAGTCGGGTCTGGGCTATGCGGCGACCGAGCTGTTCAACGCCATGGTCGACCTGTCCAGCCGGCCGACCGACCTGGCCACGCGCCAGGTGGTGCTGGCCCGCGCTTCCGACATGGCAGCGCGCTTCTCTGAGGCCGGCATCACGCTCGACCAGACCCAGGACGCCGTCACGGCCGAGCTGAAGTCGTCCGTCGCCGAGGTGAACCAGCTGACGAGCTCCATCGCGGTGGCCAACCAGCGCATCGCGGCGCTGCGCGGCTCGGGCCAGCCGGCCAACGACGTGCTGGACGAAAGAGACAGGCTCATCGGGCAGCTGTCCCAGCGTGTCCAGGTCACGCGCATCGAGGCCGACGACGGCACGGTCGGTTTGTTCGTCGCCGGCGGGCAGCGGCTGGTGCTGGGCGGTTCTGCCGCCGAGCTGATGGTCGTGGCCAGCGATGTCGACCCCAGCCGCAGCGCCCTGGCCATGCGCGAGGGCACGGCGATCCGCCGCATCGACGACGCCGGCCTGGGCGGCGGATCGATGGCGGGCCTGCTGCGCTTCCAGAACAACGATCTCGTGCAGGGCCGCAACCTCGTCGGGCAACTGGCCGCCGCCGTGGGTGGCGCGGTCAATGCGCAGCAGTTGCGCGGCCTGAGCCTGCAGCAGCCCATCGGCAGCGCGCCCTCGCAGCCGATGTTCGCGCTGGGGCCTCAGCAGGCGCTGCCGCAACGCGGCAACCTGCGCGACCCGGGCACCAACCTGCCCATCGGCAGCGTCAACCTCACCATCACCGACCCTGCGGCCCTGGTGGCCAGCGACTACGACCTGCGCGAGAGCGCCACCGTGCCCGGCAGCTGGGACCTGCGGCGCCTGTCGGACGGTCTGGTGCGGCAGGTCAACGGCGGCGATGTCGTCGATGGCATGCAGATCGACATCGCCAACCCGCAGCCTGGCGACCGCTTTTTGCTGCAGCCGGTGGCACGCGCTGCCAACGGCATGCAGGTCCTGCTGAGCAGCCCGCTGGACATTGCCGCCGCGTCGCCTTTGATGGCCACCCCCGGTGCCACCAACAGCGGCACGGCGGCCACGGGCGACCTCGTGGTCACCGCAACACCCCTGCCTTTCGCCGGCAGCAGCGAACAGCTGCAGTTCTTCCGGTTGACGCCGCCCGTCAACGGCATGGACTACGAATATGTCTCCAGCCTCAGCGGCACCTCCACGCCCTGGCGCACCGGCCTGCCGGTGGTGGGCGCCAACGGCTTCACGCTGCAGCTGACCGGCGTGCCTGGCGACGGCGACGTAATCAACATCGACCCCACGCCGGCGACATCGCTGGCCAGCAACAACGGCAATGCGCGTGCGCTGCTGGCACTGCGCGACGGGCTCATCGTGGGCGGCCGCACCATGACCGATTCATGGTCGCAGTCGCTGGCCGACATGGGCGTGCGGGTGCAGAGTGCCGGTTCTGCGGCCAGCATCTCGGCCGCCGTGGCCTCGCAGACCGAGCAGGTGCGCAGCGGCCAGGATGGCGTGAACCTGGATGAAGAAGCCGCGCGGCTGATCCAGTTCCAGCAAAGCTACCAGGCCGCCGCCAAGATGCTGCAGGTGGCGCAGTCTCTATTCGACACCCTCTTGCAGGCCACCCAGTGACCTTTCGCAGCGACTGACACACCATGCGCATCAGTACTTCCTACGCTTTCGAAACCTCGCTGGCCAACCTGCAGCGGCGTCAGTCGCAGCTGTCAGAGGCCCAGGAGCAACTCACCAGCGGCATCCGCGTGCGCAAGCCCAGCGACGACCCGGCGGCGGCTGCGGCGGCTGAACGGGCGCTGGCGGCCGAAGCGCGCGCCACGGCCTACATGCGTGCGCTGAACGACAGCCGCAACGCGATGCAGATGACGGAAAGCGCACTGGGCGACGCCGGCGACATGATGCAGCGCGCACGCGAGTTGATGGTCGCGGCGGGCAACGGCAGCTTCGGCGACAGTGAGCGGCAGTCATTGGCCGAGACGCTGCGGGGCATTCGCAACGACATGTTGTCTGTCGCCAACCGCGGCGACGGCGGCGGCCGCTACCTCTTCGGCGGCCAGGGCAGCGATGTGCGGCCACTGCGCGACGCGCCTGGCGGCGTGGTCTACGACGGCGCGGCCGGGCAGTTGAACGCGGCCGCGGGCGAGGTCACGCCGCTGTCGGTGGATGGCGGCGCCGTGTTCCTGTTCGCGCCCGACCCCGGCAGCCCCGGCGGCACGGTCAGCATCTTCGACGCCATGGACAAGGCCATCACCGAGCTGATGATGCCGGGCCGGCCCAGCACCGATGTGGCGTTGACGGTCAGCACCGCGCTCAGCCAGTTCGGCGCCGTGCAAGGCAACCTGTCGGGCTGGCGCGCGCGCGCCGGCGAGGCGCTGAACCGTGCCGATGGCATCGAGAGCCGCCTCAGCCAGAGCAAGATCGACGCGCAACGCGACCGTTCAGCCGCCCAAGACCTGGACATGGTGGGCGCCATCTCCGATTTCCAGAACAAGCAGACCGGCTACGATGCAGCGCTGAAGACGTATTCAATGGTGCAGCGCATGTCGTTGTTCGACTACCTGAACCCCTGAGACTCGACGTGATGCCCTGCGATTTGCCAACCCGCGCATGACTGCCATGCAAGAACACACTGTGCTCGGCCAGGTGGCCCTGGGTTACGCGCCGATGATCAACCGCCAGCGCGAGGTCGTCGCGACCCGGCTCACGGTTTTCCCCGAGCGGCCCGACACCGCGCCCGACGCCACTGCGTTGCTGGCCGCCTTTCAAGAGGTGTGGCCGGCGGCGGAGGCTGCGACCAACGAGCCGCTCAAGCTCTCGCCGCGACCGCTCGACCCGGCCTTGCGTGGCGCTCGCGCGCCCACCGCGCGCCCGCCCGTGACGCTGAACCTGGCGGGCGAAGGCCTGCTGCGCGCGGTGATGACTGCCTTAATGGCGGGCAGCCCGGCCACCCAGTTCATGATCGAAGTGCCGGCCTTCATGGCCGGCGACGCCGCCATCGCGGCACAACTGCGCCAGTTGCACGAGGCCGGCAACCTGCTGATGATCAAGGGGCGCCCGCTGCAGCCGTTGACGGCAGAAGTGCTGAGCTTGTTCAGCCACTCCATCGTCGAGACGGGTGAGGACCGCCGCAACGGTGAAGCCACGCCCGAGGCCGCCGCCATGCGCAAGATCACCACCGTGCAGGCCGGCGCGCGCACGAGCGAAGCAGTCGAGGCCGCGTTCGTGCGCGGCGCCGTCGCCGTGCTGGGCTGGCCGGTGGACGACGCGCCGCCCAAAGCCTCGTCGCGCGGCAGCGTGCCGAGCGACGTCAACACCGTCATGACCTTGATCAGCGGCGTGGAACGCGAACGCCCGGTGGCCGAGCTGGAAGCTGTGCTCAAGCGCGACCCGGCGCTGGCCTTCAGGCTGATGCGCTACCTGAACTCGCCGGCTTTCGGGCTGAGCGTGGAAATCAATTCATTCGGCCACGCGCTGATGATGCTGGGTTACCAGCGCCTGAAGCGCTGGCTGGCGCTGTTGCTGGCGTCGTCGGCCAAGGGCGTCAACGCCACGCCTGTGATGTATGCCGCGGTGCGCCGCGGCCTGCTGATGGAAGAACTGGGCCGCGAACAGGGCGACGCCGAGATGCGCGGCGAGATGTTCATCTGCGGCGTCTTCTCGCTGCTCGACCGCTTGCTGCAGCAGCCGTTCTCGGAATTGCTGCCCAACGTGCCGGTGCCCGAGCGTGTGGCGCAGGCCTTGAGAGGCGATGGCGGGCCCTACCAGCCCTACCTGGAACTGGTGCGCGCGATGGAGCAGGAATCGATGTACGACATGCGCGAGCGTGCAGAGGCCTTGATGCTCGGCCCCGCCACCGTCAATCGCGCGGTGCTGGTGGCGCTGCGCGCGGCGCGGCAGCTTGACGGTTAGGCCCACCCACCCCGGCGCGCGCGGCACGCCCGCGTTGCCCAGCCGTGGCTTGACGCAGTTGCCGTCGTTGACCGTGCTGCCGGTGGCGGCCACGTTGCAGGGCGCCGATTTCCGCCTCGTCGACATCAACCAGCCCTTTGCCGTGCTGGTGGGGCGCCCGCGGACGGCGCTGCTGGGCAGCGACCCGGTGCTGCTGGAGGCCTTTGAGCAGCAAGCGGCCAGCCTGGAAGAGCGTCAGCAGCACAGCGGCAGTGCTGCGGGTGGCCTGGCCATGCCGACGCTGCAGCGCCGCCTGCTGGATGGGCAGGGCCGTGAACGCTGGTGCAGCTGCGCCACCAGCCGCATCACCGATGGCCGCGGGGGTGTCTACTGGTTGACGCTGTGGCACGAGGTCACGGCCGAAGTGGCTGCGCGCGAACAGGCGCGCCGCGCGCAGGACGAACTGGCGCAATGGTTTGAGCTCAGCGGCACTGGCATGCTGGTCTATGACGAAAGCGGTCTGATCGTGCGCTGCAATGCGGCGCTGGAAGCCCTTATCGACCACGTGCCCGATGAGCTGGCGCAGGCCGAGGCCGCGCTGCAGGCGCTGCTGGGCTGGCAGGGCGGCGCATTGGCACCGGCGCTGGTGGCCGGGGCCCCGGCGCTGGAAACACATGGCCTGGTGGCGCTGCACGACGGCCGCCGCCGCCGCTTGAGTGCGCGGCTGGTGTGCCAGGCCACCGACACCGGCGGCCGCCGTGTGATGGCGGTGCTGCAGGACCGCAGCGCCGAAGACGCGCGTGACCTGGCCCAGCTGGAAATGGGCATGCTGATGGACACCGCCAGCATCGGCGTGGCGACCTACGACCCGGCGCGGGGCTGGCTGGCGTCCGAGTCGGCACAGGCCGGCGGCGACCGCGCCGCACTCCGCAACCCAGGCAAGCTGGCGCCAGGCACCAGTTCCAGCGCGCTGATGGGCATCCATCGCGAACTGGTCGAGCCGGCCTCGCTGCCCGAGTACGAACGCCTGCAGCGCGCGCTGCGCAGTGGCGAACGCACCGAGGTGCGCTACGCCGTGCGCCACCCGGAACTGGGTCAGCGCTGGCTGCTCACGCGGGTGGAACCCGGCGCGCTGGCCGGCGGGCGCATCACGACCTCGGTGGTGACGCTGGACGTCACCGAACAGGAACGGGCGCAACGGCGCAACGAAGAACTGCTGCGCGAGCTGACCACCATTCTGGACAGCTCCACCGCCGGCATTGCCTACCTGCGCGGGCCGGTGCTGGTGCGTTGCAACCGCCGCTTCGAGCGCATGCTGGGCTTCGAGGCCGGCGCTGCGGCGGGTGCCACGCTGGAGGAAATCTTCGCCCGCAGCATGGGTGCCTTGCAGGGGGCCGGCGCGGCGGTGACCGCACTCGAGCGCCTGGGCGAGGGCCAGCCCTTCGAGGCCGAGCTGCCGCTGGCCATGGGCGACGCGCCGCCCCACTGGTATTCACTCTCGGTGCGCAAGGCCGAGGGCGAGCAGGCCGAGGCCGTGGCCGTGCTCACCGACATCACGCGGCTGAAGCACCAGCAAGCCGAGCTCGAGCGCCTGCTGCGCGACCGCGAGCTGATGTTCAGCCTGTCCGAGGTCGGCATCGTCTACCAGCGCGGTGCGCGCATCGAACGCGCCAACCAGGCCATGGCCGCACTGACCGGCTGGGCCAGCCCCGAGCTCGGCACCCTGGACGCCGCCGAGCTGTACGAAAGTGCGCGTGAATGCGTGGTTTTCGAGGCGAGCATTGCGCAGGCGCTGCGCGAGCAGGGCCGCTACAGCGGTGAACGCCGGCTGCGCCGCCGCGACGGCAGCCTGATCTGGGTGCAGGTGGCGGTGCGCCCGGTGGACCAGAACGAGCCCGAGGCGGCGGTCATCTGCAGCTTCATCGACATCGACGAACGCCGGCGCAGCCGCGAAACGTTGGCCGGTCAGGCCGAGCGCACACGCGCGGTGCTGAACTCGGTGCTGGTGGGCATCGTCACCGTCAACGACGCCGGCATTCAATGGATGAACCGCTCGGCGCGGCGCATGTTCGGCGGTGAGCTGGCCGACTTCGTGGGTGAACCGATCAGCATCGTCGCCACCCCCGAGCCCGACCACCCGCTGCGCCGGCTGGACCGGCTGCAAGGGCTGGCCGATGGCCAGAGCGACACCTTCGAGTGCCGCCTGAAGGCCCGCGACGGGCGCGAGTTCTGGGTCGTGGGCAACGCCGTGCCCAGCGCGGGCGGCCAGGCCGGCGCGCTGGGTGTGCCGGGTGTGCCGGGTGTGCCAGGTTCAGGCGGGCGCGAGATGACGATTGCGCTGCTGGACATCGAGCGCCGCCGCCAGGCCGAGGTGCGCATCGCCCGGGCTCAGGCCTCGCTGCAGCGGGTCATCGAAACGGCGCCGCTGGCGATCGCGCTGTTCGACGCGCGCAGCCTGGTGGTGCAGCAGATCAACCAGACCGCCGCCAGCTTCTTCGGCCGCCCGCTGGCCGGGTTGCAGGGCTCAGCGCTGGAAGACTGCGCCGCGCCCGCGCTGGCCGCGGCCTTGCGCGACTGGCTGCTGCAGGCCGCCTCTGGAAGCGGCACGGTGCAGCACGAGTGGCGCGAAGAGCTGGCCGAGCTGAGCAACGGCGAGGCGATCGCGCGGGTGTGGGACTGCCGCATCACGACGCTGCAGGACAGCAACGCGGCCGAGAGTGCCGAAAGCGCCCGCAGCGCTCGGAGCGCCCGCAGCGCCGACAGCGCCTACAACCTTGACGGCGGCTTGCAGCTGCTGCTGGTGGCCAGCGACGTGACCGAGCAACGCGCCGCAGAACGTGCGCGCCTGCAGGCCGCCATCGCGCAGCGCGAGGTCTTGGTGCGCGAGGTGCACCACCGCATCAAGAACAACCTGCAGGGTGTGGCTGGCCTGCTGCAGCAGAACGCCGTGCAGCGCCCGGAACTGGCGGGCATCTTGAGCGAAGCCGTGGGCCAGGTGCAGGCCATCGCGCAGGTCTACGGGCTGCAGGTGGGTGCCAGCGGGCCGCTGGTGATGGCCAGCCTGCTGCGCGCCATTGCAGCTTCGGTGCAGCGCACTTTCGGCCGTGCCATTGCGGTGGAGGTGACCGGCGAGGTGCCGCACTTGCTGCCCGAGGCCGAGTCCATTCCCGTGGCGCTGACATTGAACGAGCTGCTCACCAATGCCATCAAGCACAGCCAGGGCGGCGAGGTGCGCTGCGAGCTGTCGGCGCAGGCAGACCACCTGCACATCGCCATCGCCAGCACCGCGACACTCGATGCTGATTTCGATCTGAGCCAGCGCCGCAGCGTGGTCTCGGGCCTGGGCCTGGTGCGCGCCTTGTTGCCGCGGCGCAGCTCTTCGCTCGCGCTGGCGCAAGAGGGCAGCGAAGTGGTCGCGCGCCTGGAGTTGCGACCCCCCAGCGTGCAGGTGCCCACATAGGCGTTGGGCACCGCGTGGGCCACAATCGGTCGATGACTTTGGAGCCGGCAACGCGAGGCAAGATACTGGTTGTCGACGACGACAGGCTGGTGCTCGCCACCGTCAGCTACGGGCTGGTGGCAGCCGGTTACGAGGTCATAGACGCCGACAACGGCGACGACGCCATTCTGCTGGCGCGTGAACACCGCCCGGCGCTGGCGCTGCTGGACATCCGCATGGAAGGCAAGAGCGGCTTTGACGTGGCCGAGACCCTGCGCGACGTTTACGGCATCCCTTTCATGTTTCTTTCGGCCTTTGCCGACGAGGCCACGCGCAAGCGGGTGCAGGCCCTGGGCGCGCTGGACTACCTGATCAAGCCGCTGGGCGTCGACCAGATCGTGCCGGCGGTAGAAGCGGCTTTCGCGCGCGTGCGCAGCCGGGCTGGCGGTGCGGCCGAGCCGGTTTCTGCGGCTGCCGGCGCAGCACCGGCGTTGCCGCAGCCGATCCTCCAGCCGGTCCCGCTCCCGCTCCCTATCGCAGACCCGGTACCGCTGGCCGTGGGTGTGCTGATGCACCGCTATTCGCTGTCGCGGGAAGGTGCGTGGCAAAGGCTGCAGCGTCTGGCGGCCGATCAGCAGCTCAGCGTGTCTGCGCAAGCCGAGCGCTTGCTGGCTGCGGTGGAAGAGCTGGCCCGCTCTGCGCTCTGAGCGCAGAGCGTCGTCCAAACGCTCAGGCAGCCAGCGTGAAGTAGAAGGCCGCGCCGCGGCCGGGCTCTGCCTCTGCCCAGATGTCACCGCCGTGGCGGCGCACGATGCGCCGCACCGAAGCCAGGCCAACGCCGTGGCCGGGAAATTCGCTGGCGCTGTGCAGGCGCTGAAACAGACCGAACAGGCGCTCTGACGAACGCATGTCGAAACCCGCGCCGTTGTCGCGCATGACGTAGGTGGGGCTTGCACCCGACGCGGCACCCGGCGCAGCGCTCGGCCCGGCGTTCGGCCCGCCGTTCTGCACGCCGTTCGACATCACCCCCAGATAGAGCCGTGCCTGGGCCGTGCGGCCGGTGTATTTCCACGCGTTGCCCAGCAGGTTTTCCAGCACCAGCCGCAGCAAGGTCGGGTCACCCTGCGTCGAAAGGCCGGGTTCGATCTCCACCTCTACCTCGCGTTCGGGCGCCGTTCGGCGCAGGTCGTCGACCACGAAGGCCGCCAGCTGCGACAGGTTCACGGGCTGGCGCGCCAGCGGCTGCGAGCTCAGGCGCGCCAGCGTCAGCAGCGCATCGATCATCAGGTTCATCCGCGCTGCGGCGCTCAGCACGCGGTCGAGGTGGTCGTTGCCGACGCGGTCCAGCAGGCGCCCATAGTCTTCCTTGACGATGCGCGTGAAGCCCTCGACGACGCGGATCGGCGCCCGCAGATCGTGCGACAAGGTGAAGCTGAAGCTGGCGTTTTCGCTCTCGGCTTCGGCAGCGACCCCAGCGGCGGCTTCAGCAGCGGCAGGCGCAGCCGCGCCGTGGCTGGCAATGGCGGGCAACGCACGCTGCACCACCACCAGTCCACGCCAACCCGCAGGCAGCCCTTCGCATGGCTGCAGCTGCCAGCCGTCGATGTCAACCGCAGCGGGCGATGCAGATGCAGATGCAGATGCAGATGCAGACGAAAGCGAAGGCGAAGGCGAAGGCGGATGCGTCAACCGCGTATCGGCGAAAGCAAGGGCAACGGCCTGCGGTAGCAAGCCCAAGGCGGCCGGCAAGGCCTGGCCAGGCGTCAGTTGAGGCCAAACAGCGCGTGCGGCATCGTTGCACTGCTGCACTTCCCAGCCGTTGCCGGTGTCCAGCGCCAGCAGCGCCGGGCCCTGATGCAGGGTCAGCAGCGTGTGCAGCGCGGCGGCCCGTGTTTGCTGCTCGTCAGTGGCCTGCAGCGGCCGGGCGATGCCCGTGAAACCACAGAAAAGGCCCAGGTCGTCATGGCGCGGCACGCCGCGCAGCAGCCAGCTGCCGCTGCTTTCGAAGGCCAGCCCGAGAACCACGCGCTGTTCGGTGAAGCCGCGCCGGGCCTGCAGTTGGGCGCGCACGGCGGGGTCGGCGAACATCCTTTGCGCTGCGGCAGTCTCGGTGCTGCCGCACCAGCTGATCAACTGGTGCAGGGTGTCGGTCTGCCACGGCGTGCCTTCCTGCAGCTGCGCCTGTTGCAACGCTTCGGCGCGCGCCGCGCGCAGCGCCATCTGGCCCGCCACCCGGCTGCGCGTGGCGCCCAGCAAGTAGGCCGCTGCCACCGCCGACAGTGCGCCCAACAGCACCACGCCCCACGCGGCGGCATCTGCGATGCCATCGCTGCAGCCTGCCAACAAGGCCGGCAGAGGCAGGAAGACGGCGGCGGCGCGCTGGCGACGGTCACGAGCAGCCGCTTTGGGTCGTCGGCCGTGGCAGGATGCGGGCATGGCGGGAATTGTACGAAGGGGCGCGCGCGCACTGCCTCAAGTTCATGCGGGCAGCGCCGAAACCCTGACCACGTGCATGGCTCGTACGACGTGGTTTGACACGGGCCACGTTCTTCAACCTTGAGCGCCAAACCATCCGCCCTGCCATGAGCCCCGATACTCCCCCTGGACCGGCCCCACCGGCAAACGCCGTGAGCTTCGACCCAGTGGCCCTGGAGCGCCTGCGTGAGCTCGACCCCGACGGCCGCCACGGTGTGCTGCCGCGCGTGCTGACAGCCTTCGAAACCTCGCTCCGCCGCTTGCTGGTGCAGCTGGCTGCCGAGCTCGAGGGCGGCGACGCCAGCGTCGTGGCCCATGTCGCACACACATTGAAGTCCAGCTCCGCCAGCGTCGGCGCGGTGGTGCTGTCGCAAGCCTGTGCCGATGTCGAGCGCCGACTGCGCAGCGGTGAAGCCGGCTCGCTTCAAGCGGATATCGAACGAATACTGCTCGCAGGCGAGGGCGCCCTGAGCACGGTTAGGGCTATGCTGCGGGCGTGACAGCTACCGTGCCGATGAGCTCACCACTCCCCTTCGCCGACCCCAGCCAGACGGCCCAGCCGGAGGTACTGCTGGTCGACGATGACGACGTCAATCTGCTGTTGACTGCGCTGGCCTTGCGCGAGCGTGGTTTCAACATCACCGAGGCTGCTGGCGGCGAGCAGGCGCTGGAGCTGTTGCGCGACTGGACGCCCGACATCATCGTGCTGGACGCCATGATGCCCGGGCTGGATGGCTTCGACACGTGCCGCCGCCTGCGCCGCACGCCCGGCTTCGAAAACGTGCCCGTGCTGATGCTCACCGGCCTGGAAGACGACGCTTCCATCACCCGTGCCTATCAGGCCGGTGCCACCGACTTCTTCGTCAAGGCCACGCAGTGGAGCCTTCTCGCCGGGCGTTTGCACTATCTGTTGCGCGCCTCGCGCACACGCATCGAGCTGGAACGCAACCGCGCCAAGCTGGCGCGTGCGCAAGACCTGGCACGCATGGGCAGTTTCGACTGGCGCAAGGTCGAGCGCAGCGGCGAGCCCAGCGGCCTGCTGATGTCGCCCGAGGCGCTGCGCGTCTTAGGTTTCGGCGCCCACGAACGCGCTACCTTGCGCACATTGCTGCGCATGGTGCCGCAGGACGACCGCCGCGCGCTGCTGCGCCAGCTGCACGAGGCCATGCGCCACGCGTCGGTGCTGGCCACCGACCTGCCCATCGTGCTGTTTGACGGGCGCCAGCGCATCATCCACGTCGAGGCCGAGCCCGAGTTCAACGAACACGGTCAAGGTGTGGGCTACAGCGGCATCGTGCAGGACGTGACCGACCGGCGCGTGGCCGAAGACAAGATCCGCCAGCTGGCCAACTTCGACGCCCTGACCGGCCTGCCTAACCGCCGCCAGCTCATCTGGCGTGCCGAGCGTGCGCTGGAGCAGGCGCGCCGCATGAATCACCAGTGCGCGCTGCTGTTGATCGATCTCGACCGCTTCAAGATCATCAACGACACGCTGGGCCATGGCGCCGGCGATGAGTTGCTGGTGGAAGTGGGGCGGCGCCTGCGTGCCTGCGTGCGCCACAGCGACCAGGTGATGGAAGGCCAGATCGAGACCGTCGGCGCGCGCTCGCACCGCGCGCTGGAAGCCGTGGGTCGACTGGGCGGCGACGAGTTCGTGGCGCTGTTGCCCGAGATCGTCACCGACGCCGACGCCGAACGCGTGGCGCAGCGCATCCTTGAATCGCTGCGCGAGGCGATCTTCGTCTCGGGCCAGGAGTGTTTCGTTACCGCCAGCGTGGGCATGGCCATCTTTCCGCGCGATGGCAACACGGTGGTCGACCTGCTGCGCAACAGCGACGTGGCGATGTACTCGGTGAAAGCGCAAGGCAAGAACGCCAGCGCCATCTACAGCCCGCAGTTGGCCGGCCTGGGCCGCGAGAAGCTCGAGCTTGAGACCGCGGTGCACCGCGCCATCGAGCGCGACGAGCTGGTGCTCCACTACCAGCCCAAGGTGGATGTACGCGCCGCGAAGATGGTGGGCGTCGAGGCGCTGATGCGCTGGCAGCGCGAAGGCAAGCTGGTGTCGCCGGGCGACTTCATCCCGCTGGCCGAAGAAACCGGGCTCATCGTGCCACTGTCGGAATGGGCGCTGCGTGAAGCGGCGCGCCAGGCGCGGCAGTGGCAGCAGAGCATGGGTTTCAGCGAGAGCATCGCCGTCAACCTGCCCAGCCGCCTGTTCGAGCGCAGCGACCTCGTCGAGCACATTCACCAGTGCGTCAGCGCGGTGAACGTGCCGCACCGCATGATCATGCTGGAGATCACCGAAAACAGCCTGATGAAGGATCTGCAGAACGTGATCCCCACGCTGCACAGGCTCAACGAGATCGGGGTCGAGATTTCCATCGACGACTTCGGCACCGGCTACTCCAGCCTGGCCTACTTGACCACGCTGCCCATCAGCGAATTGAAGATCGACATCCGCTTCACGCGCGAACTCGGCATCACGCCGCAGAGCAGCGCCGTGGTCACGGCCATCATCGCCCTGGCCCGTTCGCTGGGCCTGCGCGTGGTGGCCGAGGGCGTGGAAACGCTGCGCCAGATGGAGGTGCTGCACCGCCTGGGTTGCGCTCACATGCAGGGTTACCTGTTCTGCAAGCCCGTAACCCCCAGCGCACTGCAGGACTGGCTGGAGCGCACCGTGCTGCCGCGCAGGGCGCCGTGGATAGGCAATGCCGCCGACGGCGACGGCGCCGGTGCTGAAGAGCTCGGGCGCAGCGCCAGCGCCCGGCTGTTGCGCTGACAGGTTCGCGGCCCTTGAGCACTGCTGCGCAGGCCGGGGCTGCGGCCGCTGCGACGTTGGCCAAGGGGGCGTTGCGCCGTTTGGCCCAGGCGCAGCTCGAGCCCACGCCCGAGAATTACGCCCGCGCCTACGCTGAAGAGGCCGGTCAGCCGCCAAGCGCTGCAGCTGCGCCGGACGGCGGCGCAGATTTCCGCGTGGAGGCCAAGGCCGCTGAAGTCAAGGCCGCTGAAGTCAAGGCGGAAGCACGCGCTTTCGGCCAGGCCTGGGCGGCGCTGGCCGAGCGCCTGGTGCGCAATCTCGAACGCGGCGGCAAGCAGTGGAGCGGCGCGCGGCGCAAGGAGAGCCTGAAGCGGGTTTTCGACGGCAGCCGCAGCGATGCCCAGCGGCTTCAGCAAAGGCTGCAATCGTTGATGACGGCCTGGGAGACCGATGACCCCGCGGACCCCACGCAAACCGGCGCAGGGAACCCGCCGCTGCAAGCACCGGCAGGCATTGATGGGCCTGCCGAAGCCTGGCGCCCTGTGCTGGGCAGCCTTCAGGTCAGCCTGGGTGCCGCGCTGCCACCAGCGCTGCCGCAGGCTGCCGCGTTGGCCGACCAGCTGGGTGCGCTGGCCGACGCGCTGGCCAGCGGCGGCCCGACGCCCGAGCGAGCAGATGCCGTCGAGGCCGTGTGCGCACAGGCGCGGCGCCTGTTTCAGCACCGCCACCACTTGGTCGACGAGCTTTCCGCGCTGTGCCGGGAGATCTCGGCCGGCCTCGTGGACATGGCCGAGGACGACAGCTGGGCGCGCGGCCAGTGCCAAGCGCTGCAAGACGCCCTGGCCGTTGAGCAGACCCCCAGCGTGCGCGGTGTGCGCGCCGCCAGCGCGCTGCTGGCACAAACCCGCCAGCAGCAGCAGCGTGTGCGCGGCGAGCGCCAGGCTGCGCGTGAGGCGCTGAAACAACTGATTCACGACGTGGTGGTCGAGGTGGGTGAACTGGGCGACCACGCGGGTCGGTTCCAACTGGCCACCACCCATCACGCCGAAGCCATCGCGCGTGCCGATTCACTCGAGAGCCTGGCCGACGTGGTCAAGGCGCTGTTGCTGGACACCCGTTCCGTACAAAGCGCCGTGGGCCGTTCGCAGCAGAAGATTCAATCCGGCCAGGCACGCGCCGGTGAGCTGGAAAGCCGAGTCCGCGACCTGGAAGGTGAATTGCGCCGCCTCTCCGACGAGGTGGCCACCGATGCCCTCACACAGGTCGCCAACCGGCGCGGGCTCGACCAGGCGTTTGAGATTGAACGCGCCCGCTGCGAGCGTGAACCAGGCGCTGCGCTGGCTGCGGGCTTGATCGACATCGACAACTTCAAGAAGCTCAACGACAGCCTGGGCCATGCGGCGGGCGACAAGGCGCTGAAGACCCTGGCCGCGGCTGTGCGCGAGCGCCTGCGCCCGGTGGACCACCTGGCGCGCTTTGGCGGCGAGGAATTTGTCGTGCTGTTGCCCGGCCTGGCGGCTGCCGAGGCCCAGCAGGTAATGACGCGGCTGCAGCGCAGCCTGAGCGAGGCCCTGTTCCTGCATGAGGGCCGCGAGGTCTTCGTCACCTTCTCGGGCGGCGTCACCGCCTGGCGGGCGGGCGAGGGCCTGCAAGCCGCTCTGGAGCGGGCCGACGCTGCACTCTACGAAGCCAAGCGGACCGGCAAGAACCGCACTTGCATCGGCTGATCGGCTGATCGGCTGAGCACAGATCAGGCACGCCCGCCCCATAGGCCGATGGGTTCGTGCTTCCGTGCGGCCGGCAGTGACGCCTTTGCTCACACACCCGGCTCAAGCCGCGGCAGGCGGGGTCCGAAGATCCAGGTATCCAAAATTGAAGAGGTCGTCTGCGGCGTTGCTGCCTGGGATGCCCGCCGTCGCCATGAGCCGCACACCGAAGAAGAAGTTCTCGACCATCGGTCTGCTCAAGACACTGGGGCAGGGCGTGGTCGCCTTCTTTCGCAACGACATCGAGCTCAAGCGCGACCCCAGTGGCGTGAAGGTGGTGCTGCAGTCGCTGCCGCCCAGGCCCAGCAAGCGCCAGACGCGCGAGCAGGAAGTGGTCCAGCGCGAGTCGAATGAACTGCAGCTGATGCGCAGCCAGCTGGCCGCCCTGCTGGACGAACTGCCCGAGACGCGGCCGGCCCTGAAGCACCTTGTCTTCGTCGAGCACGCTGTCGGCAAGCGCGGCCTGAAGGCGCTGCACAAGTTGCCGGTGGATGTGCTGGAGAAGGCACTCGTGCAGCTGGAGGGGCTGGTAACCAACTGGTCGCCAGTGGGTCTGGCCAGCCTGCGCTCGAAAATGGCGGTGGCCGTCATCGACCGCGAACACCGCAACCCCGAGGCCGAGGCCGATGCCTATCGCACTGCCGCGGTCATGGACAGCATGCCCGACGCGCCCGCACTGCCTGAGTCGGGCGGCGACGAGGACGATGCCCTGGCCGCGGCCTATGCCGCGCTCGGTCACTTGGCGCCGGCAGTGACCGAGGTGGAGTTGCAATCTGAACTGCACTCGCCTTCGGCGCGGGAAGTCGGGCGCGGCGCGGCGCGGGCCTTCTCGCACAGCCTGCCGCCAGCCGAGAATATCGAGCTGCGCACCCTGCAGCCCTGACAGCGGCACCTTTCGCGAAGCCCGGCGGCCCCGGCAGATGCTGTGGCGCCTGCTCGCCACACTCAAGTCGGGGGTTGTGCGCGGCAACCTGCCCGAACAGACTGGCGTGGTCAGGTAGATACGCCAAGCTCGGTCGGTTCATCGGCCCGGCCTCACTTCCATAAAAGGGGTTCGCATGTTCTCGAAGATTTCGTTGCTCAAGCCGCTGGCCTTGGCCGCACTGCTGGCGACTGCCGGCGTTGCCCAAGCCGCGATCACGGTGTACACCTCACAAGCCGCGTTCAACCTGGCCACGGCCAGCCCTGGCGTCGACACCTTTGCGGGCTTCAGCATCGTGGGTGCCACCCCCAGCCCGCTCACCCGTTCGGCGGGCCCCTACGGTTACAGCGTAGACGCTGGTCCGGCTGGCAGCTTCTTCGGTGGTGGCACGACGGCCAACCCCTTCCTGTCGACCAACACCGGTACCGACACCGTGAGCTTCTTCGGTTTCTCGACCGGCGTGGTTGGCTTCGGCGGCAACTTCTTCGGCAGCAACATCAGCGGTCTGTTCGCAACTGGCGACATGAGGGTCACAGCCACGGATTCCAGTGGCACTGTCACGCAGACCATCGTCGGCGCCACCCAAGACGGTTTCCTCGGCTTCGTGTCGAACAGCGCCATCTTGTCGGCGACTCTGGTTGCGGTGCAGCCCACCACCGGCTTCCTGTGGCCCAGCGTCGACAATCTGGTGCTGGCCAGCGTCGTGCCGGAACCTGGCACCTACGCCATGATGCTGGCCGGCTTGGGCGTCCTGGGTTTCATGGCGCGTCGTCGCCGCAGCTGAAAGCCTTGACGCGGCTGCGCGCCGCCGCAGAAAAAGCCCCGTACTCCGGGGCTTTTTTCATGGCCGCCGGAGAGTCTGCTGACCGCCGCGCGCGGGCAGACCGCGTCAGCCGCCGTGGCCCTTGATGTAGGTTTCGAGAAAACCGATTTGCTGCCCCATGTGGCGCACGGTGTCCTTGACGACATCTCCGATTGAGACCACGCCGACGACCTTGCCGCCCGTGACCACCGGCAGGTGGCGGAAGCCGCGGTTGGCGATCAAGCCCATGCAGGCCTCCAGCGGATCTTCCGGTTTCACCGTGACGGGGTCGGGTGTCATGACATCGCGCACGGGGGTTTTCGCGGCGTCCATCCCGGGCAACAGCACCTTGATCGCGCAGTCGCCCTGCGAAACGATGCCCACCAGGCGTTCGTCGTCGATGACGAGCACGGCGCGAACCCGGTTGTCGCGCATGCGCTCGAGCGCGGCGACGACCATATCGTCGCTTCGAACGGCGATCACGCCTTGTGATTTCTGGGCCAGGCACTGTTTGACGTCGATCACGAAGATGTCCTTGTCGGCGGATTAGCCCGCACACGCGATGGGGATACTAGCGTGAGCCGAGTCGCTTGCGCTGTGCGCTCTTTGCGCCGCCTCAGCTTTGTGCCTGGAAGCGCAGCGCAAACGCCTGCATGCGCGAACGGTTCTTGCCGAAGTCGAACAGGCCCAACAACGAACGCGAGCGGAAATCGATGCGTTCGGCAGCGGGGTCGATCTGAAAGTCGACCTGGTCGCGAAAGCCCAGCGATGTCGTGAAGATGACCTGCACCGCCAACGCTTCGCGCTGCACGATCTGCGCCTCGGAAAACGTCTTCAGCGTCGCTTCGATTCGCGCCAGCGCTTGCTCGGGCATACCGCTGTACTTCAGCGGGGCCAGGCTGCCCGTACCGAGGGAATCGACGCAGTTGCTGGGCAGCGCGCATGCCAGTGCCTTGCGGTCGCCGACGGCAACCGGGCCTGGCGTCGCGCACGCGCCCAGAAAAAGGGTCGTCCCCAAGGCAGCGGCAACCAGGGCTGGACGTGTTGGGAAGTTTGACATCGCCAAAGTATCAGCGGCATGGGCCCTTTTGTCGGTACCAAGGCTTTCGGTCCGGTGCGCAGCGCACCTGAGGAACTTGGCTGTTCGCGCAGCAAGGTCAGCAGATCTTTCGTCAGGCGCGCCTTGTGTGTTGCGAACAAGCCGTGGGGCGCATCTTCATATTCGATCAGTGTCGAACCCGCGATGCCCTTGGCTGCAGCGCGTCCGGCCGCAGCGATGGGCACAGTCTTGTCGTCGGTACCGTGGATGATGAGCGTGGGTACCTTGAACGCGGCCATGTCCGGCCGGAAGTCGGTGGTCGCGAACGATCTGGCACAGCCCAGCGTGGCATTCAGGCCCGCCTGCATCGAGACATTTCGTGCCCACTGCAGCCGTTCGTCGCTGACTGCGTGCGAAAGCACCCCGATGCCGAAGAAGTCTTTGAAGAAGCTACCGAAGAACCTGGCACGGTCCTCGGTCATGCCCTTCGTCATGGCATCGAAGACGGATGGCGCCGTGCCTTCGGGGTTGTCGGCGGTCTTCAGCATGAAGGGCACGACAGACGACACCAGCGCCGCCTTGGCCACGCCCTTGCCGGCATGCCGGGACACGCAGCGGGCCACCTCGCCGCCGCCCATCGAGAACCCGACGAGTGTCGCGTCCTGCGCTCCGGTCTGTTCGATCACTGCGGCCAGGTCGTCGGCCAGCGTGTCGCAGTCGTAGCCGCTCCAGGGTTGGGATGAGCGGCCGATTCCTCGGCGGTCGTAGGCGATGGCGCGAAAACCGGCGTTGGCGATGGCCGTCGCCTGATCGTCCCAGCTCCAGGCGTTGGAGGGCGCGCCGGGCGGCGCGCCCTTGCTTCAGGTCAGCGGTGTCGGCTCGGCACCTTCCTCAGCGGGGACCGCGAACGTGTCCTTGATGGTCAAGGGCTCAGAGGACTCGTCGCTGCCACTCAGCGACAGGATGTAGTTGATGAACGCTGCGGCGCTGACGCCCGCGCTGTCCGGCACCGCCGTGACGGGTGGCGTTGGCGGAACAGGAGTCTCGTTGTTGTCGTCGCCCCAGCAGCCGGCCAAGGCCAGCACCAAGACCGCACTGCTGGCGGCCAAGAACTTTCTGGTGATCTTCATGTTCGCCTCACGGAAAGACCGTGCCGGCGGCAGCGGTCGGGTTCAGGTTGCCCGGCATCGGGGTCGTCAGGTACGGGAAGGTGACGCCGTAGTTGGCCGCCGACTTGCGCACGCCATCGGTCAGCGCGAGGCCGCCCGCTGGCGCATCAGCCGGTTTGCAGCCCACCTGCAGCGTGTCGGCGGCACCCGTCAGCACGCACAGCGCGCCCATCGACACGCGCAGCGCCAGGTCCACCACGTCGTCTGCTGGGCGCCGGCCGTTCGGGAAGCCGGCGTTGTCTCCGCCCGCGACGCCCAGCGCGTTCTGCGCACCCGCAGCGGTGACCGCAATCGAGGTGTTGAGCCGCAGCATCTCGGCCGACACCACCGTGGCAGGCTGGTTGACGCCCTTGATGCCTTTGAGGAACACCGTGACGAGGTCCGTGCGCGGGAAGTTGGTCGGCGCAACCGCCGCCGGAAACAAGGTCTGGATCAGCGCTGGCAGCACGGGGTTGGTGACGTAGTCGGCGAACTTGGCGCCATCGTCCTTCGGCTTGGAGGCGTTGAACTTGTCCTTGTCATCGATGCCGATGATCAACTCATTGACCAGCGGCATACCCAGCCGCGACACCTGCGTCCAGGCACCGCCGCTGCGCGTGACCTTGCCCAGCCCCGTTGCCGGTGCGCCGTCCAGCAGGCGGCCCTGGCGCAAGCTGGCGGTGGTGTAAGCGCCGATCACCGGGTCGGTGCCGGCGGTCAGGCAACTGATCGGCAACTCCATGGCCAAGGTGCTGACGTTCTTGCCTTCCAGGTCGTTGTTGTTGCCACCTGATTCAGCGCCCAGCGGGTTCAGATTGAAGAGGTCGAAGGCCTTGCCGACCGCGATGTAGAAGGGCTCCTTGCGCTGGCCGACGAAGACACGGCCCGGCGTGGTGCAACCGGGGATCACGACATCGTAGACATGCTGGTTCGCGTAGGTGGCGTAGCCGGTGGCGCTGCCGAAGGACTTGTCGCCGATGTTGTCCACCGGCTTGTCGAACACCATCGCGCCGCCGGCGGAATTCGTCACGCTGTTGCGCGCCAACCGCCGCCCACCGCGCACGACGTTGACCGTGAAGGTTTCGCGTACGTTCAGTGCTGCAGGATTGACGCCGGCGATGACGCCGCTGTTGACCAAAGGAATCTTCACCGCCTTGCCACCCACCGTCAATGCTGTGGCCTTGGAGGTGTTCGAGAAGCGGAACTGAAAGGTAATGTCTTCGACTGCGTCACCGTTGTTGTCGATGTGGATTTCGTAGAGGCCGTCCGGATTGAACATGTAGAAATTCGGCCCGCCCTGCGGGTCCTGAAATGGCTGGTAATTGGCCAGGATGGTGACGAAGTTCTGGCGTCCCGTTTCATAACTGCGGAACATGTAAAGGTCAGTCGCATCCAGCTTGGGCTGTCCGCTGATGAAAGGTCCTTCGCGGTGGCTTGAAGAAAATGCCGAGGGTGTGACCAGCAAAACAGCTGCGAGGCCCAGGCCCAGAGACCGGATGGTCCGGTTCAGCGGGATGCGTGCGAATGGGGCAGAGCGAAAGTGATTCAAGGGCTTCTCCGGACAAGCGGGTTGAATGACGCCTGGGTCTCATCTCCGTAACCGGAGCGCGCCCGGCGCCTTGGCCGTACCGCGCATGCGGACGGGTTCGGCTGAAGACCGTAACGTGATGCGTCGTCGTGCTCTGTGCGTTCGCACACCCGCTGCTCATATCGAGTGAAACCGTCCCGTGCCTTGGCTGGCCTGCGGCCGAGCAGCGTTTGGTGGCGCACAGACCGCACGCCCGAACCAAGGTGACGATCCTCCGCGTGATTTGCGCGTGATCTGAGGTTGATCTGCAAGTGATACGCGCGTGGCGATGCCGCGGCTGAAGCCATCGATCGACCCTTCTCACGCCCTGGAACGAACTCATCCTGCTCGGCACCTTTGTGACGGTCAGGTCCACCACCCGACAGACCATGGAGACCAGCAATGACCAGGACCGCTCCCAACCAACCCCGCCACCCCGGAAGAACCGACGCCGATGACGAGCCGGACTCATTGCCAGTCGAGCCGGACGAAGGGCCGGTGCCCGCCGTCATCCCTGAAGACCCGGAACAGCAACGCGTCGTCCTGCCTGCGAATTGATTTTTCGTCGGAAGGCGTCGACGTGCTCTTGCACCCAGGCGGCCATGGGCAGCTGTCGGACCTGGCCGAATACACCGACTCGATCAAGTTGACCCAGGGTGTGCTGGCGGCTGAGAAGACCGTGGTAGCGGTTTGCCACGCGCCTGGTGTGCTGAAGCATGTCAAGGCGGTTGACGGAACGGCGCTGGTTGCCGCGCTGCTGCGATTGCAAGGCGCCTGTCGAGTGCGGCTCGCCAACCCCCAGACAGTGCAGCCACGTCGAGCCCCACCCCCATCGTGCCAATGAGCGAGTCGATGGTTTCCCTGTCAGGTCGACCTGGCGCACGCCAAGCGGGTCATGGCATCGGGTCGTGAAGCGCACCTGGACATCGATCTGGGCGAAAGGCATGGCCCGGGGCCTGACTGCGTTGCGCAAGGCGTCCAAGCCGAAGCGCAGGCCCACGCGCAAGCCCACGCGCAAGGCGGTGCCCAAGCAAGCGCTAGCCAAAGCCACGAAGGCCGCGCGCGGACCCGCGCCCCGGCTTACTGCCGCGCGCAGCGGGGTCAGCGCAAGCGACCGGCAGGTTGCCGGGGGCTGGTCGGCAGGCTTGGCGTTGGGGCCGGCCGGTGCGCGGCGCTACACGCTGTACCGCCCGCCTGGGCTGCAAGCTGGCGAACGGGTGCCGATGATCGTCATGCTGCACGGCTGCGGGCAGGACGCCAAGGCCTTCGCGGCCAGCACGCGCATGAATCAGATCGCTGCACGTGAGCGCTTCGTCGTGCTGTACCCCGAGCAAGATCGTCTGGCCAATCCGCAAGGCTGCTGGAACTGGTTCGACACCAAGTCGGGGCGTGCGCACAGCGAAGCCGCGCTGGTCATGGCTGCGGTGGAGCAGGCCTGCCTGCTGTACCCGGTGGACCGTCAGCGCATTGCGATTGCGGGGATGTCGGCCGGCGCCAGCATGGCTGCGCTGCTGGTCACGCGCTACCCTGATTACTTCAAGGCGGTGGTCATGCACTCGGGCATTCCACCGGGCACCGCGCATTCCGCCCTCACGGCGCTGCGGGCCATGCACGGGCGTCGTGCCACCTCGCCGTTGCAAGTGACGCCGCTGACGATGCTGGCTTCATGGCCGCCGCTGCTGGTGATTCATGGCACGGCTGACACGGTGGTCGCTGCGCGCAACGGGCACAGTGCCGCGCAGGTCTGGGCTGACGCCGCAGGCGCCCGGGCCACGGCAGAGCGCGGCGTTCAACGTGGCAAGCGCTACGCCATGAAGGTGACGGACTTCAAGCACAAGGGCCGCACCGTGGCCACGTTCGCGGCTGTTGAACGGCTGGGTCACGCGTGGAGTGGCGGCGCCGCGAAAGAGCCGTTCGGCGATGCGCAGGGGCCCGACGCGTCACGCATGGTCTGGGCCTTCGCTGCCAAGCAGTTCCTTGCCTGAGGGTTGGCGCGGGCTCAGTCCACAGCGCGCAATGCCAGCACGGCGTTGGTGCCGCCGAAAGCGAACGAGTTCGACAACATGGTCCGGCCAGCCGCGCCCGCGCGTGCGACATCGGCCACGTAGTCCAGGTCGCACTCCGGGTCGGCCACATCCAGGTGCATCGTCGGCAAGGCTGTGTTGTGCTTCAAGGCCAGCAGCGAGAGCACGAATTCCAGCGCCCCCGCCGCGCCCAGCAGGTGCCCGTGCAAGGCCTTGGTCGCGCTGATCGGAATTTGGCTGGCGCGCGCGCCGAACACGCGCTTGATCGCCGCGGTCTCGGCAACGTCGTTGGCCTGCGTTCCGGTGCCATGGGCGTTGATGGCGTCCACTTCATCCGCGGCGATGCCGGCGCTGGCCAGCGCTGCAGTGATGGCCGCCGCCTGGCCGTCGACGCTCGGCCGTGCGATGTGGCTCGCGTCGGTGGTCAGCCCGTAGCCGATGAGTTCGCCGTGTATCGCAGCGCCTCGCGCCAGCGCGCGCTCCCACGATTCCAGCACCACGAAGGCTGCACCCTCAGCCAGCACCATGCCACTGCGGTTGCGCGAAAAAGGCTTGCACGAACGGGTGGGGTCGGCGGTGTCCTCGCTGGCCAGCGTGCGCAACACTTCCCAGGCCTTCAACGAACCCAGCGACAGGGGCGCCTCGCAGCCGCCGGCGATGGCCACATCCGTGGCCCCACAGGCCAGGCGCAACCAGGCTTCGCCGATGGCCACGCTGGACGAAGAGCAGGCCGTGGAGTAGGTCAGGTTCGGGCCTCGCCAGCCGTTCTCGATGCCGATCCACGCCGCAGGCGCGTTGTGCATGCCCTTCAAGATCATCGTCGGCTTGATGCGGTCGGAGTTCTCGCCGTACAGCGTCTGGTAGCCCTCGTCCATGCTCAACGTGCCGCCCATGCCGTTGCCCAGGAAGATGCCAGCGCGTTCGCGCTCTGCCTCTGAAAGATCGCAGCCAGCGTCAGCCAGGGCCCGCCTTGCTGCCACCACCGCAAATTGACTGAAGCGGTCGAGCAGTCGAGCCTGCAGCGGCTCAAAGTGCTGGGTTACGTCGAATTGCACTGTGGCCGCCAGCGGCGCCGCCAGCCTGTGTGCGCCCGCGATCTGCAGCCGATGGATGCCCGAACGACCGTCGCGTGCAGCTTCGAATACAGCGGCGGCGTCGTGGCCCAGCGGCGATACCAGCCCGATGCCGGTGACCGCCACGCGCCTCATGTCGCGGTGGGCAAGGCATACGCCTTCGGAAATGGCGCCGTCGTCGCATGCCGGTTTGCCAAGGCTTCGTCGATGAACTGGACGACTTCGCCGAAAGTGGACAACTGCACGGCTGCATCGGCCAGCTTTAAACCAAATTCGTCTTCGATGCTGAAGATCAACTCTGCCATGCCAATCGAGTCAACGCCCAATTCGTCGAGGCGAGCATCGAGTGTCAGCTTGCCGCTGTCCAGTTTGAAGTCCTTCACGAGCAGGTACCGGATGCGCTTCTCGGTGTCTTCGAGTGTTACGGATGTCACGGATGTCATGGCTGTTCTCCTGGCAAAGGTCTGTGAAGGGCCGGCAACGCGGTCGTCTGCCGCAATCTCTGCCCTCCGGCATCAAGGGTGTTGCCGTCGGCGATGCCGCGGGTCTTGCCACACCAGACGGCGCCGCGTGTCAGCAAGCTCGGAAAACGCTGCAGGGTCGCCATCAAGACCGTGGCGCCCGCAGGACGCATGGCCAGGTGGGCCAGACTGGCCGCCATGCGCAGGCGCGGCGCGAAGTGGCGCCGCCATTCGGCGCTGTAACGCTGTCGGGCTTCGCGCTGCCACAGCGCCAGCCCGCCGGCACCGCGCCGAGGCTGCGCGGCCTCCAGGTGGTTGCACAGCAGCCAAGCCGACTGCAAGGCCATGCTCATGCCTTCGCCGATGATGGGGTGGGCTTCACCGGCTGCATTGCCGATGCGAAAGACCTCGTCGTCGTCGCGCAGCCGCACACCCGGGTGCAAGGGCCCTGAAGCCAGCCAGCTGCCGCACCGCACGGCACCTTGCAGCGCCTCGGCCACACCCTGGCATTGGCGCTTGAGCATGTCTTCCACCACATCGCCGGCAGGCTGGCCCGGCGCTGCCTGGCGCAGGGCCTCCAGACGGTCGGCACGGATGCAGCAGGCCAGCGTCAAGAGGCCACCGTCACCCAGCACCATGCCGCCATAGCCGCCATTGAAGGCCAGCACCGGCAACAAGCCTGCAGCCAGGCGGCTGCCGGAGAAATTGGCCTTGAAGGCGAGCAGATCGCTGCCACGGCGGGCCTGGCGTTGCGCAGCGCGCTCCTCGGGCAAGGGCTCCCACGAGCCATGGGCGAGGATCGCCACGGGCGCGTGCAAGAGCTTCGGCCGGCCGTCTGCTTCTTCGCGCACCGTGCAGTGGTGGCTTCCGGCCGCGCCGCTCAGCTTTTGCACCGACCAGGGCTGCAGCACGGTGGCACCGACGGCTTGCGCGCGGGCCAGCAGCAGGCTGTCTAGCGTTTCGCGGCCCAGGGCTCGCCCCCACGGGTGCCGAACGTCAGCCGCGAGTGGCAAGTCGGCGCAGATGCTGCGTGTGCCGTGCATCAGCGCCACGCGTTTCAGTTCGGGCCCGGCCTGGGCTGCGAAGTCGGCGCCGATGCCCAGGGCTTCCAGCAAGGGCAGATTGCTGGCGGCAATGCATTCGCCACACACCTTGCGACGCGGGAACGCCTGCTTCTCGATAACTGCCACCCGCCAGCCGGCTGTGGCCAGCAGGATGGCCGCGCTGCTGCCTGCCGGGCCGGCGCCGATGATGAGTGCGTCGAAGCGGGTCTGCATCAACGCGCCCTCATGTCGGAGCCTGCGGTGCGCGATGCGACGAAGCAGTGGCTGAACAAACCAGCGCCTGTTTCGGAGAGATGCCAACCTGTTGGTGCCGGCCAGATCTCCTGCAGTTCCCGGTCGCGAAAGCCGGCGTGCACGCTCAGCACCGCGTCTCCTCGCGTCACTGCGTTCGCGCCCAGTGCACCGACCAGGTGGCTGCCGGCCCAGGCCAGCCAGGCGCGGCGCGGTTCGCAGGCGACGAAGTGCTCGCTGCTGCCGGCCACCGCTGCCAGCAGCAGGGCCAGTTCAGCGCCCTTGAAGTGGTGCAGAAAGAGGTTGGCCACGATGAGGTCAAAGCGCGGTGCAGTCTGCCCCGACGAGCGCTCGTCGTTGGTGCGCCTTGCCCAATCGAGTGCGTCATCGACTTTGGCCGTGGCGGACCAGCCCGCCAGTGCGTACTGCGCCGCCGTGGCCGCCGTCAGCAGCGGCAGGCGATCGAGCAGCGTGATGGCCACCGCCGGCCACTCGCCCTGCAAAGAGCGCGCCACGCCGAGCATGAGGCTGCCGTCGCCGGCACCCAGTTCCAGCACGCGCAAAGGTGCAGGCGAAGCGTTGCGGGCGCGCGCCAGCGGCAGCGCCCGCAGTGCGCGCAGCAGCGTGGCGCGCGTGCCCATCGCGCGATGCACACGCTGCAGATCGCGGCGTGAGCGCTGGGCGTCAAGGTCATCGGCCGCCAGACCATCCAGCACTTCGGGCAGCACCGTGCGCGGCAGGTTGACGCCCATTGCGTGGCCCAGTGTCCGGGTCATCGTTGCACCTGCAGCAGGGCCCCATGACAGCTGAAACCGGCGCCGAAGGACGACAGCCACCACCAGCCGTCAGGCGCCTCGTCAGAGAGCGCCGCCTGCAGCACGAAGTAGACGAAGGCGCTCGACAGGTTGCCGTATTCGCGCAGCATGGCAGCGCTGTAGCGCAGGTCCGCCGGCTGCAACTCGAAACTGCGTTCCACCGCCTGCAGCACGTCGCGTCCGCCGGCATGCAGCATCCAGCCCGTGATGTCCCCGCTGTGCAGGCCCGCGCGTGTCAGCACGGTCTGCATCACGCGCAAGGCGTGGTCGGCCGCCAGCGCCGGCACCGCGCGAGTCAGCACATTGCGCAGCATGCCTTGGCGGGTTTCGAACTTGAGCGCGTCGCGTTGCGAAGGGTCCAGCAACGAGCTGTTGTCGACCCACCCGATGCGCCGGTTGCCGCAACCGGCAGCGGGTGCGTCACGCGACAGCACCGCCGCGCCGGCACCGTCGCCAAACAGGCAGGCGCTGATCAACACCCCGGGGTCGTTGTCGAGGTACATCGCCGCGCTGCTGACTTCCACGCACACCGACAACACGTGCTCGCAAGCGCCGCTGGCCAACAAGGCGCGTCCCAACTGCATGTTGGGCAGGGCAGCAGCGCAACCCTGGCCCACGAGGTCGAAGGCCTGAACGTCGGCGCGCAAGCCCAGGCGCTCGGCGACGTAGCCCGAAAGCCCCGGGCAGAGGTAGCCGGTGCAGGTGCTGACGACCACGGCGTCGATGTCTTTCACCGCCACCTCGGCAACCTGCAAGGCCTGCGTGGCGGCGCTGGCGGCCAGCACCGGGGCATGTGCCAGGAAGCGCTGGGCCAGCGTGTCGGGGTCGATCCGAAACACCTCGGCCAATGTGTCCACCGCCAGGCGGCGTGCATCGATACCGTTGTCGCGCTGCAGCACGGTGCGTGCGATGAGGTGCGACCGCGCGTCCAGACGGCCCAGCCATTCCGACTGCTCGAAGGCGGTCAGGCATTCGGCCTTCGTATAGCGCGCAGTCGGCGTGGCGGTGCCGATGCCACGGATGAACATGTTCGAGTTCAACGTCTGGGAACGAATCACGCGGGGTGGTGCTCGATGTTGCTCAGGATGTCTTGCTCAGGATGAGTTGCTCAAGATGTGCTGCTCAAGACGGCAAGAGCGGAGCTGACTGCAAGAGCTGTGTGCACCGCGCATGCTTGCGTGCGGCCGTCCGCCCGTCTGTGCGATGGCGAACCCACATGACGCGGCCGCTGCCCACCGTCTACACCGCAGAAAATATCTGCGTCCAATTCAGGCATCCGCATCCTTGCGCAGCTTCGCTTCAACCTGCTTCGTGGCGGTGATGTCGACGAAGGTGATGACTGCGCCGTCGATCACGTTGTCCAGCCGGCGGTACGGCATGATGCGCACCGAAAACCAGCGCTGGTCGCTGGTCTGGATTTGCTTTTCCGAGAACACCAGCGTGCGCAGCGTCTCATGCGCATCGTCGTTCAGCGCAGGGTACTGCAGGCTGGTGGTGAGGTCGCTCAACGGGCGGCCGATGTCGCTGTCGCGCAGGCTGATGATTTTCGCGGCGCGGTCGGTGAAGCGGCGGACGCTGAGGTTCTGATCCAGAAACAGCATCGCAATCTCGGTGCTGTTGAGCAGGCTCTTCATGTCGCTCTGGGCCAGCGCCAGGTCGTCGAGCTTGGACTGCATCTCGGCGTTCACCGTCTGCAGTTCCTCGTTCATCGACTGCATCTCTTCCTTGGACGTCGTCAATTCTTCGTTGGCCGATTGCAGCTCTTCGTTGGTGCTCTGCAGTTCCTCGTTGGCCGACTGCAGCTCTTCTCTGGAGGCCCGGTTTTCTTCGCGCAGGCTCTGAATTTCGTTCTGGCACTGCTGCAGTTCAGTCGCATGGGTGGCTTTCCCGGCGTTTGCCCCTCCCGGGCGGCGGCCGCGCACCGGCGTTGCCACATCACGAAAGACGATCATCGCGGTGCCTTGCAATGCAGCAGGCTCGAGCAGCGGCTGCACGGTGACTTCCACACCCTGCATGCCGCCAGCCCCGGCCACCTGAAGGCGCCGGACTTGCACCGTCTCGTTTTTCGCAAGCGCCTGCGTCAGCGCGCTGGCAATGGGCGCGCGCAGGCTTTCGCGCACCATGGCGTGGAAGTTCCAGTTCGCCTTGCCCGCCGCGGGTTCCAGGTATTTGCCAGTGCGCCCGCTGATGTAGACGATGTCGCCCGCCGCGTTGACCACCACGGCCGGCGGCGCATGCACCTGCAGCAGCACGAGGTCGGCGGCGGCTTGCAACGAATCGCCGCCTGGCGCTGCGTCGGGTGAAGGGGGCATGGACACTTCCTTGGTCAATTTCAGTCGGGGTGGGAACGGCTTCAGCAGAAACTCGGGGCCTGCAGCAGATGGGGTGTGCCGGCGCAGGTACAGGCGCAGCTTGGGGTCCACCGCCTCGAACAGTTTGCTGAACGAGCCGACCGTTTCCGAGCTCCCCAGCAGCAGCAAGCCGCCGGGCCGCAGGCTGTAGTGAAACAGCGGCAGCAGCCGGCGCTGCAGCGTGGCGTCGAAGTAGATCAGCAGGTTGCGGCAGCTCAGGATGTCGAGCCGGGTGAAGGGCGGATCGAGCACGACGTCGTGCTGCGCAAAGAGCACCATCTCGCGGATGGGTTTGCCGACGGTCAGCGCGCTGCCTTGTGATGTGAAGTAACGCTTGACGTACTCGGGCGGCATGCCGACGCCAACCGTGGCCGGATAGCAGCCCGCGCGTGCCGTGGCAATGGCGTCTGGGCTCAGGTCAGAGGCGAAGATCTGCAGGCTGCATTCGCGATGCTCGGGCTGGCGCTGCAGCGCCTCGGCAAAGACCATCGCCAAGGTGTAGGCCTCTTCACCGGTGGAGCAGCCGGCCACCCAGGCCCGGAACTTCGTCTCGCTTCCCCGGCGTGCCAGCAGTTCGGGCAGGGCGGTATCGAGCATGTACTGCCACACCGCGGCGTCGCGGAAGAAGCAGGTGACGCCGATCAGCAGTTCTTTGAACAGCAGGTCGATCTCTTGCGGGTTCTGCCGCATAAAGCGCACGTACTCGCCTAAAGCGGCCAGGCCGTGGATAGCCATGCGGCGATCAATGCGGCGCTGCAAGGTGCTCGGCTTATAGAGCGAGAAGTCGCGCCGTGTTCTTTGCCGCAGCAGGCTGAAGACGCCCTCGATGGTGTCTGCTGGCAGGTCTGCTGGCAGGTCGGTCGGTGCGTCCGTAGCCACCGCCGGGTCGAGCCCCGGATCGCCGCTGTGCGGCGACG